>ERZ506430.86-NODE-86-length-73676-cov-12.6557_pt1 | contig 73676 bp, 66 predicted proteins | sample MGYA00513053_ERZ506430 | MGnify/ENA metagenome assembly ERZ506430
AGATTGCCTGCGGCAATGGAATTTTGGCTTGTATGTCTCGGGATTTTGGCATATTCATGCCAAAACACCTCGCGGGACAGTGGCGTGTGAACAGTAACAATTCGACTACGTTATCAATGACGTAGCCAAAATTTTATATTGACTTTCCCATATCTAAGTGATACACTGATTGTAATTGAGACAAGGGGTGCTTGTGTAAACAGGCTGAGAGTAAGCTGTATCGCTTTAACCCATTACCTGATTTGGATAATGCCAACGTAGGGAAAGTTATAGTTCTTCCACACTGCAATATGCTTGTTGGCATATTGCAGTTTTCCTTTTACTCTGAACGGACATATCATATTATCTCCCCCTTGTTTTAATTGCGGACAAATAGTCAGGCAAATGATTTCATACGCCTGAAAGGCAATAAAATATTGCCACGACAGACCGGGGGCACCACTCTCTGTCACACCAGTAGTTTACTTAAAAACTTACGAATATGCGCAGGTGCAAGTCCCTGCTGTATGCAGGAGGCGCAGTTCATTTAATATTGCTGTTTATCTATTACTATGTGCAGCAATTAAGAGCCCACAGTGCAGGGCAAGGAGGAAAAAATGACACAGTATACAACGCAGATGGACGCGGCACGTCAGGGAATCATCACACCACAGATGGAAATCGTAGCAGAAAAAGAACACTTTGACGTGGAAGAATTAAGAGAACTGATTGCAAAAGGACAGGTAATTATTCCCTGCAACAAAAATCACAAGAGCATCAGTCCGAGCGGTGTCGGTGCAAAGCTGACCACCAAGATCAATGTAAATTTAGGTGTTTCCAGAGACTGGAAAGACGTTGATATGGAATATGAAAAGGTACATTCAGCAGTAGAAATGGGTGCAGAAGCCATCATGGATCTCAGCTCCTACGGAGATACCAGAAGCTTCCGCCGCAAACTTACATCCGAATGTCCGGCAATGATCGGTACTGTTCCGATCTACGACGCAGTAGTATATTATCACAAAGCACTTGGCAAGATTACTTCTGAAGAGTGGATTGATATCGTACGTATGCATGCAGAAGACGGCGTGGATTTTATGACTATCCACTGTGGTATGAATCGTGCAACCGCAGCACGTTTCAAACAGAATAAACGTCTCATGAACATTGTTTCCAGAGGTGGTTCTATTATGTTCGCATGGATGGAAATGACAGGAAAAGAGAACCCGTTCTATGAACATTTTGATGAAATTCTTGATATCTGCAGAGAGTATGATATCACTTTAAGTCTGGGAGATGCATGTCGTCCCGGATGTATTGCAGATGCAACTGATACTGCACAGATTGAAGAGCTGATCACTCTCGGTGAGCTTACCAAACGTGCATGGGAAAAGGATGTTCAGGTTATGATCGAGGGACCTGGCCACATGCCGCTGAACCAGATCGCAGCTAATATGGAAATCCAGAAAACTCTTTGCCATGGCGCTCCTTTCTATGTACTTGGACCGCTTGTAACAGATGTTGCTCCCGGATATGACCACATTACTTCCGCAATCGGCGGTGCGATTGCTGCTTATTCAGGTGCTGCTTTCCTCTGCTATGTAACACCTGCAGAACATCTTCGTCTGCCAAATGCAGCTGATGTAAAAGAGGGAATTATCGCTGCCAAAATTGCTGCTCATGCTGCTGATATTGCCAAAGGAGTTCCTGGTGCCGCAGAATGGGATTATAAGATGAGCGAAGCGAGAAAACGTCTTGACTGGGAAGAAATGTTCAAACTCAGCATGGATCCTGAGAAAGCAAGACGCTACCGCGCAGAGGCCAAACCTGAGAAAGAAGACACCTGCAGTATGTGCGGAAACTTCTGTGCCGTAAAGAATACAAACCGTATTCTGGATGGTGAAATTGTTACTATTTTTGATGAATGATGCTTTTATAAAAGCCGTATTTCAACATGTTTGATTGTTGAAATACGGCTTTTTATTTACTATATTTTCATCGCAAAATACCTTTTTTACCATAACTTCATCATATCTGACATAATACATCCACCGGCTGAACCATGTTCCATAATCTCATTTAACTGTCCTGTTCCCGGATGTATCCCTCCTATGGCATATACAGGAATCTTTACTGCTTTACAGACATTCTCCAGAAATTCCAGTCCTCTGGGTGGAAGTCCTTTTTTACAGTCAGTTGTATAAATATGTCCTGCCGTAAGATAATCAGCTCCCAGACTTTCTGCTTTCAATGCATCTTCTACGGAGTGAACCGAACTTCCGATCTGCCGGAAACCTCCAAGCTTTCCCTCATATTTTTCCAACAGAAATATTGGCAGATGAATGTATGGATGATGCAGTTTTTCTGCTACGTTTACATAGGTATGTAATATGCAGGGAACCTGATATCTCTTACAGATTTCCAGTATCTGCTCTGCCAGACGAGAATATTCTTCCTCCGGCAGATCCTTTTCCCTCAGAATAACCGCCTTCGGATGAAGGCTGCATACACGCTCGATCTGTTTTGCAAAGGGACGCTGACACAGGGAGCGGTTGGTCACTGCAATTACATTTTCATAAGGATTTTTCTGCAGTTTAGAGGTACACATAATCATTCATAACCGGCTGAAGATCATGATCCAAAAGTGCCTTATAGACTTCATCTACAGACCTTCCGTCTGAAATCTCAAACTGGTCATCTCCTTTATCTTCGATGTCCTCCACATGACTTCCGATTCCTGTGCTGACTCCTGCTGAAATCTTTGTCGCAGCAATTCCAACCAGGTTATCGCGGACACGCTCACACTCTCTGGTAGATACCGTAATACTTGCAAATGGCATGAACAGACGATAGGCGCAGACCACCTGAAGCAGCTGTGGTTCATGTACATCCATAGGATTAATACGGTCATTGTTGATGATCGGCCGAAGTCTCGGACAGGAAAATGCAATCTCTGCATGAGGATATTTTCTCTGCAAAAGATATGCATGATATCCGGTGGCAAAAGCATCCTTACGGAAATCATCCAGTCCCAGAAGTGCAGCAAATCCTACTCCTCGCATACCACCCTTTAAAGCACGTTCCTGTGCGTTCAGACGATAAGGAAATATACGCTTGTGCCCTGCAAGATGCAGAGTTTCATACTTATCTGAATTATAAGTCTCCTGGAATACCGTTACATAATCAGCTCCGCATTCATGGAGATATGCATACTCATCTGAATTCATAGGATAAACTTCTAGTCCGATTACTTTGAAATATTTCCGGGCAATCTTACATGCTTCTCCGATATATTTTACATCAGATTTTGCTCTGCTCTCTCCTGTAAGAATCAGGATTTCCTGCAGTCCTGTCTTTGCGATAGCAGCCATTTCCTTATCAATCTCTTCTGCATTCAGCTTTGCTCTGCGGATCTTATTATGGCAGTTAAATCCGCAGTAAATACAGTAATTCTCACAGTAATTTGCAATATAAATAGGGGTAAACATATACACACTGTTCCCAAAATGTTTCCTGGTTTCTTTCTGCGCAGCCTGCGCGATTTCCTCCAGAAGAGGCAACGCAGCCGGAGACAGCAATGCCTGAAAATCCTCTGGTGTACGGTTATCATGAGCAAGTGCTCTGCGTACATCTGCCTCTGTATATTTATCATAATCGTAAGCATTCATGGCAGAAATAACCTGATCCATCACGTCTGATTCTTCCAGTACTTCCATTCCCGGAAGATATTTCATATGATCGATCCTGTTCTTTTTCATATCTTCCAGAATCACTTCATTGACAATACTTTCGTTGAAGTGTTCCCCATGTTCCATATTTTTTTCTGTTGTTTCCATTGATGTTTTCTCCTCTTTATTACCATTTGGCAACTTTCGTTTTCCTATAAATTAATACCTACTCCGCAGTTATAGCAATCCTCTAAAATAATGCATCTTAGAATGATTTTTTATTTATTACTCATGAAGAAAACCAGTCAGTGGAGAGGATGCGCTTGCACCTTTTTCCAGGGTTCTTCCCAGTCCGGCAAGGTATGCACTTCGTCCTGCTTCAATAGCTTTTTTAAATGCTTCAGCCATTATCTGCACATCACCTGCTGTGGCAATCGCAGTATTTGCCATAACTGCAGATGCCCCCATCTCCATGGCTTCACACGCCTGAGAAGGACGTCCGATTCCTGCATCTACAATGATCGGGAGCTCAATTTCGTCAATCAAAATCTGGATAAATTCCTTAGTGCACAGACCTTTATTAGAGCCGATTGGAGAACCCAGCGGCATGATGCAGGCAGCTCCGGCATTTACCAGATCTCTGGCTGCATTCAGATCCGGGTACATATAAGGCATTACTACAAATCCTTCTTTTGCAAGAATTTCTGTAGCTTTAACAGTTTCATAGTTATCCGGAAGCAGATATTTTGAATCATGGATCACTTCGATCTTTACGAAATCACCGCATCCGATTTCTCTGGAAAGTCTGGCAATACGAACTGCTTCTTCTGCATTTCTGGCACCTGAAGTATTGGGAAGAAGAGTAACATTTTTCGGAATATAGTCCAGAATATTTGCCAGTCCACCTTCATTGGCACGACGCAGAGCCAGAGTGATGATCTGCGCATCTGCCTTTTCAATACATGCTTTCACCAGATCCAGAGAAAATTTTCCGGATCCCAGAATAAAACGGGAAGTAAATTCATGACCTCCCAGAATCAGTTTGTCTTCATTATTTGTACTCATAATTTAAGTCCTTCTTTCGTATATTATAATGTGATATCAGGATATTCCTGTTTATCTTCCACCTCCCATGAAGCTGACTATTTCCAGTATGTCATTTTCATGTAAAACAGTAGTGCTGTACTCGGCTTTTGACAGAATTCTTTCATTTAATTCTACTGCGATCTGGCTGGGCACATAGCTGTTTTCCTCCAGATATTGCCCTATTGTAAGAGTATTCTGCAATTCTTTTGTTTTTCCATTAACAGTAATAAGCATACTTTCTCCTTTCCGGGAAAAGAAGGTCCGGCCTCTACAACATAAAAAAGAGTCCACAAAAGAATACACCCGCGGTGGTGCACCCCTTCATGAACTCTGTTCACTCTCATCTTTCCCAATATTTATCTGTTATAATGTAAATTTCCCTGTAAGCCCCCGGTTTTCTCTCACTTATTACAGATTGATTACCGGACAGCTGAATTTCTTCAAATGCATGAGATAAATAAAAAGGAGATGCCAGTCATCTCCCTTTAAAATCATATCTTATAGGTTCCTACGTTGGCATTATCCAAATCAGGTATATGGGTCGAAGTTGATGACTTCCTCTCAGCCTGCACTCACAAGCTCCCCTTTCTTTACATGGATAAAGTATAATCTTTTATCCCATGTGTGTCAAGACCATATTTCTACATCCTCAGTTTCTTATGAAACTCCCGCATCGTATCCTTCTTGCAGAAGATAAACAGTGCAGCCAATGTCAGAAAACTGATTCCGGCACAGATTACTGAAGGTACGGCAAACTGCACGATTCCAGTCCAAACCAATATCATCGGAATCAGTCCTGCAATTCCGGCCTGTACAAGATAAAACAGATATTCTTCCCTTTCCAGACGGTTTATTTTTGCAATCACAGGAACAGAAAACTGCACTGCCAATATCCCGAAAGGAATCACAAAATCCACAGCCCAGCCCTTCCATCCGGTAAACCGGTCCCATAGGATCGCAATTACTGATATGAGCAAAAGCTGCCACATTTCATTCTTCAGAATATTCCTGCGTTTATAATATGCTACCATAACAACCAGCCATGCACAGGCACATCCTGCTCCTGCAAACCAGAACCAGTTCAGTACACCTGCCATCATAAAATTAATCATTCCGCAAATTACCGCAATTGCCAGACACAGGAAGCTGAAAGTCTGGATAACCTTCTGATTTTCTTTTTTCTCAAGCCTGTGCTTTTCCCCATATCCCGGAAATTCATTCTTTAATTCTCTGTGGGAAACATTCTCCTCGCCAAGCATCCTCTGGAAATTCCTCTGGATACTGTCATTCGGTATCTTGGAAGTAAATCCCAGTACCATCTCATCCCCATAAGAACAGGAACACATCTGCAAAGAATTGGTACTTGCAAAAATCCCAAAATGCTGAATATATTCTTTGTACTCCTCCGGCAAACGAATAATGCCGATATTAGAATAAACTGCCGTAATGCTCCTGCTTCCCAGATTGGCTCCGATCATCAGAAAATATTTCTTGATCTCCAACGGAACAGCACGTACAAAAGGATTCTTCTCAATGCGCACATATTCACTCATATGCATGGCAATCTTTTCTTTTATCAGTTCTTCTTCGAACTGTTTCTTCACAGACAAAAGTACATCTTCAAAGGTTGTTTCATCAGAAAATATATATCCCACCTCAATCCATCCAAAGAAATTTGTCATAGACTGAGACGGAAAATAATTTCTCAGATTCACCGGAATCATCAATGCTACCGGTCGTTTCTGCTGATTCTTTGGAATCTCTTCCCGAATAGAACACAGCATCATTGCTGTCAGTAAAACAGTGATGGAAACTCCACAGGAGCGGGCTTTCCGGTGGATATCTCTTCTTTATCTCCATGTGTAATTTCCTCTGCATGCTCAATCTGCGGAAGATCTGCCTGTGGATGTGCCAGGATCAGATAATCCTGAACCAGTTCCTGCAGGAAATGCATGGCTCCGCAGGTGAATTACCTGGTTAATCAATCGTGGCGCTCATCCGTATTACTATACATTTCACAGAATCTTGCAGCAAATGCCGGTGGTTCATCATGCACATATAAATGGGAAATATCACCAAATGCACTAATACGAAAACTTGCGATTCCTTCTCTTCGTTCTTCTGTATTGACAGTTGTCACTGAACTTGGTGCTGCGCAGAATCCATGCCACAGTACCATTGGAGAAGCACCGATCAGATGCGCAAGAAGCACACATTCCAGACCAAAATGGCAGAAGAATACCAGCGTATCTTCATTTGGTTTCTCCACTCTGTAATGATGTCCTTCACGTACATAACCATGTTCAGCAAGAAGCTTATCAAACTTTCCTGTTACATAGTCATAGTATCCTTTGGCATCAGACTGCTGAAGTCTCTCGTTTTCATACCAGTGATCATACTGGTAAAATCTCTCGTCCTGTGTCCAGTCCTGCGGAAGCCAGTCCCATAATCTCTTTTGCCTGTCAGTAACATCCGGGCGATCGATCAGAACATCAAATTCCCTCAGCCAGTCACACTCAACTGCTGTACGGTTCATTTTCTTCAATGTAAAAGAGGCTGTATCCTTTGCCCTTCCAAGAGGTGATACATAGAAATCCTTTACATCAAGTTTTGACAGTCTTTCTGACAGATATTCTGCTTCTTTCCAGCCTTTTTCTGTAAGAGAATCAATGGAATAATCCGGATCTCCATGTCGCACAATCAATAATCTCATTCGTATTGTTCCTTTCTTTTGTCTCAGTTCTTCTATTATCTCAGATCAGATCGTATCCAAATAGTCTGTCATCTTCCATTCATAAATCTTATCTGAGTTTTTTAATTTCCACATTCTTCTGTAACCGGAGGGATTGTTTCCTCATAAATACGGCAATGGAATTTTGGCTTGTATGTCTCGGAATTTTGGCATATTCATACCAAAACACCTCGCGGGATAGTGGTGTGTGAACAGTAACTAAATATCTTCTGATGTGGATAAGTTCTGCTTATCATATGACGCTTCTATTCTAACACCAAGTTCCGGTTTCTGCACTAAAAATTCTCTGCAGTCCGGTTCAGTTGCTGCAAAAGTCGGCCAGCTGTTTATTTATAACCATTCCATAAAATACTGCACTTGCTATAACAAAAAAGGATGTGCAACTCTGACACATCCTTTTTTGTTCGCATTTTATTTACCTGCTTCAATTGCCTTCTGAAATCTCTGTGCGATTTCCAGCGGACGTGTGATCGCTCCGCCTACCACGATCGCCCATACACCTGTCTGTAGTGCTTTTACAGCCTGATCCGGATAATGAATCTTGCCTTCTCCGATAATCGGAATATCTGTATCTTTTGCAAGCCTCTCCATCAGTTCATAATCTGGTTCATCCTTTTTTGAAGTGTAATCAGTGTAACCGCTCATGGTTGTTCCAACAATATCCACACCACACTTCCATGCATTGATACCTTCTTCATAATTAGAAATATCTGCCATCAGGATAATATCCGGGTATTTCTCTTTGATCTGTGCGATAAACTCATTGACGGTTATGCCATCACCACGCTTGCGAAGTGTACAATCCAGAGCTACAACATCAGATCCTGCTGCTACCAGATTGTCTACTTCTTTCATGGTAGGTGTGATATATCCTTCATATCCGGGATACTGGATTTTCACCAGACCGATCACCGGAAGACCTGTTTCTTCTTTGATCGCTATGACATCGCGGATACTGCTTGTACGGATTGCAGGTGTGCCTGCCTGTTTTGCAGCGCGTGCCATCAGGTACATAATGGATTTCTCTTCTACATATAATGGTTCATCTTCTACCGCCTGACAGGAAATGATCATTTTTCCATGAATCGCATCTAAAATCTCTTTTTTAGTTATCATTTTTCTCCTTGATACAGAACTGCATTCCGGCAAAGTGTCCATACTCTTATCTGTGCACATTCTGTCGGAAAGCTTTTCTTTTACACTACAGTACCTTAACAATATTCAACTCTTCGTCTGTCAACACAATATCTGCCCGTTTTCCGGGAGTAAGGGAACCCACTTCATTATAAATCCCAATACTTCTCGCCGGATTTGCTGTTGCTGCCAGAATCGCTTCTCTTTCCGGTACACCCATGGAAATAACACACTTCATACAATCAAAAAGGCAGGTTGCAGAACCGGCGATCGTTCCGTCTGCCAGAGTTGCCTTTCTGTCTTTCATGGTCACTTCCTGTCCGCCCAGTTCATACAGTCCGTTCTCCATACCTGTTGCCATCATGGAGTCACTGATAAGGACGACTCTGCTGTCTCCAAATAAACGAAAGGTATTGCGTACAGTTACAGGATGGATGTGGATCCCATCACCGATCATCTCTACCATACAGTCCTGATTATCTGCTGCTGCACCGATCACACCGGGTTCTCTGTGTCCCATAGAGTTCATGGCATTATAAAGATGAGTTACATGAAGCGCTCCCTCTTTCATCGCTTCTGCTGCGCAGCCATAATCTGCTGCTGTATGTCCGATAGAAATAACCACTTCATTATGTAATTCTCTGATAAATTCCTCAGAGCCTTCCATATTCGGAGCAAGAGTTACCAGTTTGATCATTCCGCCCGCAGCTTCGTTACATGCTCTGAAAAATTCAATATCCGGTTTACGGATATAGCCTTCTACATGTGCTCCCTTTTTCACAGGATCAAGGAAAGGCCCTTCCATATTGATACCCACAATACGGGCACAGGTTTCATCCTGTTCTACATCTTTTGCAGTCTGGAAAATCTTAAGCAGCTCCTCTTTCGGAAGTGTCATGGATGTCGGGCAATAGGATGTGATTCCCTGAGATTTTTCATACTGAAGGATTGTTCTTAACCCATCAACATCTGCGTCTGAGAAATCATGTCTGACTGCACCATGGCTGTGGATATCTACCAGTCCGGGCAGAATCTTCAGTCCTGATGCATCCAGTTGCGTTTTGTCGGTTACTTCATCTGCTGAAGCCACAATTCTGCCGTTCTCTACATACAGATCTGTGACTTTATAACTGCCATCTTCCTGAAAAACTTTTCCATTCTTTATAATCATCTGATTTTTGCCTCTTTTCTCGCTGAAGTGAATTATTAAGTATTTCCCTGACTTTATCTCTGTCAGGCAATTCTTTCCACTGATACTGTTATTATCACACAAGAGCCGGTATTATAAAAGTCCTTTTTCTTTAATAAGACTTAAAGCATCTTCATCTGCCACTACAGTTACATCCTGATGAAGCTGAAGGATAGATGCAGGTACATTCGGTGTGATCGGTCCGTACAGAGATTTGTACAAAGCATCTGCCTTGGCACTTCCTGTTGCTACAAGAAGAATTTTCTTTGCTGCCATAATGTTCTTGATTCCCATGGTGTATGCCTGTTTCGGAACTTCATCCATACTTTCAAAAAATCTTGCATTTGCCTTGATAGTGCTTTCTGTAAGGTCTACACAATGAGTTTCCTTCTCAAAAGCTTCTCCGGGTTCATTGAAACCAATATGTCCGTTTCCGCCAATTCCCAGAAGCTGGATATCAATTCCACCTACACTGCGGATGATCTCATTATAATCTGCACATGCTTTGTCGCTGTCTTCTTCCAGTCCGTTTGGTACATAGGTTTTGTTTTTGTCAATGTTTACATGATCGAACAGGTTTGTGTTCATGAAATAACGATAGCTCTGGTCGTTGTCACCGGAAAGTCCTTTATACTCATCCAGGTTTACAGATGTGATCTGTGAGAAATCAAGGTCACCTTTGTTGTACCACTCGATAAGCTGTTTATATAATCCGACCGGTGTAGAGCCTGTTGCCAGTCCAAGAACTGCGTTTGGTTTCATAATAATCTGGGCAGACATGATATTAGCTGCTTTTCTGCTTACGTCCTGATAATCTTTACCTACATAAATAATCATAGTTTTCTCCTTTTTTGCGTGTCATCTGACACTTCCGATTTGTTATAAACTCATTATAATTCCCATTGGTTCTATTTTCAATGAATGTATTGTTTTTAGAATCTTCTTTCATTTTTTATTATTTTGAGCCATTTTGCAGTTCAGTTTTTAAAGCTTGCCGAAATTACTTTCCTTGTTTATATTTTTCATGAAAATATTTACATTCTCCTTGTGAAACAAATTCTACAATGTTATAGTAATCTATAGCAATTCCACCATACAGAAAGGATTCCATATGTCATTAAACAAACATAAAATTATTCCTTTAATTGAATCTTATTACCATACATTCACTCCGCTGGAAAGAACAATCGCCGATTTCTTTATTCATAATACTGAAGAGCAGGATTTTTCTTCCAAAAATATTTCCGGGCTTCTTTATGTATCTGAAGCTTCACTTTCACGTTTCGCCCAGAAATGTGGATTTCACGGATACAGAGAATTTATTTATGAGTATAAGCAGAGCCTGGCACCAGGTCCCGAAGAAAATATTCCGAATTTTGAAGTATCGGAATTTAATACTTATCAGGAACTTCTGAATAAATCTAACGCTCTGCTGGACAAAGCGCAGATCACACGGATCACAAATCTGCTGGTTTCCAAACCTCGTGTTTATGTTTACGGAAGAGGCAGTTCCGGTCTCGTAGCTCAGGAGATGAAGCTTCGTTTCATGCGTATCGGACTGAATATCGAAGCAGTTACAGACAGTCATATTATGAAGGTGAATTCTGTTATTTTGGATGAGAACTGTCTGGTCATCGGTATCAGTGTCAGCGGACAGACGGATGATATTATCTCTTCTCTGAAGGCTGCACATCAGCACGGAGCTTATACACTTCTTATGACCGCAAGACAGGACAAATCCTATCAGGACTTCTGCGATGAGACGCTCATCTTCGCAAGCATGGAACATCTGGAATATGGAAATATCATTTCCCCACAGTTCCCCATTTTGCTGGTTCTGGATGTACTTTATGCACATTATCTGCAGATTGACAGGAGCAAAAAAGAAGCTCTGCATGAATATACGATACAGACACTTCAGCCATTTCTGATTAAATAGCCAAAAAACTGTATGATAATACTGATTTCTAAAAATTATGTTATAAAACTCAATATTTAAAATCAATATTTCATACAGTTTATATATATTCCTATTCTCCTCAGGTCTCATAAGAAAAAATCGGAGCTCCGGTTTTTTCATCCATTAAATCTTCATCAGCATAGCATGACGATTCAGATAATGCGATCATATAAAATAATAATTTCCATCTGTATGGCGATATACATATGGATCTACTCTCTGTAAAATTCCTCATATCCCTTAGACTTTTCAATATCCACATATATAAAAAAGTTGACCAAAATTTCAAATAGGTGGCCACCTTCATCCTCAAAATTAATTACCGATAAAAACGACCACCTATCTTTTTTGTCAACTTCCTACCTGATTATTTCTGTTTTTTTAATCTGATAACATTCCATGATGCTTTGTTAAGAACAGATGTCATGATTCCACCATCTACCTTACTTCTTGATACAGTTATCGGAATCACTGCTTCACCGGAAGCACTATTGCATGCCTTCATATCATTATTTTCAAGTACAATATGTTCAATCAGCTGATATCCTTCCATGCTTCGTAAATCTGTAACAAGTTCCATATCTTCATCAATATTTCTGTTTACTGCAAAAACAGTCAGCTCTTCATCAGCCTCATTCCATACCGCAACACTGGAAAGATCTGTTACGTTTTCATGCTCTTTTGTATCATGTACTGGTGTATCAATCACTGGCTGAAGAACCATACCTCGACCATATCTGGATGCGTGCATAAATGGATAGAAAATTGTCTGTCTCCATGCTTTACCACCGTCTTTTTCTGTCATAATCGGAGCAATTACATTTACAAGCTGAGCCAGGCATGCCATCTTTACACGATCTGCATGTTTCATTAAAGTGATCAGCATAAGACCTACAAGAAGTGCATCTTCAAAGCTATACTGATCTTCCAGCAGTGGAGGTGCAATGTGCCATGGATCTTTTTCCATGAATTCATCATCAGCTTCTCTTGTATGGAACCATACATTCCACTCATCAAAACTAAGATTGATATCCTTTTTACCGCGTTTCTTTGCCCTCACAAAGTCACAGGTCGCAATGACAGAACGGATAAATTTGTCCATATCATCTGATAAGGCAAGGAAGTCTGCTGTATCATTATTTAAATTTCCATAATACTGATGCAAAGAGACATAATCCACATAATCATAATTGTAACCCAATGTAGTTGCTTCCCACTCAGGAAACGTAGGCATATCCAAATTAGAACTTCCACAGGAAACAAGCTCAATAGTAGGGTCAATCAGTTTCATAGCTTTTGCAGTTTCCTGGGAAAGCCGACCATATTCATGCATAGTCTTATGTCCAATCTGCCAGTCGCCATCCATTTCATTTCCAAGACACCATACTTTTACATTATGAGGATCTTTTACACCATGTTTAATACGCAAATCACTATATTTGGTTCCTCCCGGATGGTTACAGTATTCCAGAAGATTGCATGCATCTGCCACACCTCTTGTACCAAGGTTTACTGCCATCATCATATCTGCATCAGCTTTTTTGAGCCATTTTGAAAACTCATTCAGACCGATTTTATTCTGTTCCAGACTTCTCCACGCAAGTTCCAGACGAACCGGGCGTTCCTCGACAGGCCCTACGCTGTCTTCCCAGAAAAAGTTTGATACAAAGTTTCCACCTGGATATCTCACGATTGGCACATTTAATTCCTTTACCATGTTTAATACATCTGTGCGAAAACCATCCTCATCTGATAATGGATTTCCCGGCTGATAAATTCCATCATAAACAGCTCTGCCAAGATGCTCAATAAAGGACCCATAAATTCTCTTATCAACTTCTGAAACTTTAAACGCTCTGTCGATTATCATTCTTGCCTGCTTCATTTCGATTTTCCTCCATATTTAAAAATTTTTAACCTTTTACTCCTCCAGCTGTCATACCTTCAATAAAATATCTCTGGAAACAAACGAATAATGCCAAAATCGGAATAATTGCGAAACATGATCCGGCTATCAGGATGTCATAGTTGTTTCCGTATGGCGAAAGAAGGCTCTGCAGACCAACAGGAAGTGTGATTTTATCAATTGAGTTTGTTACAATCATTGGCCAAAGGAAGTTATTCCAACTCTGCATTCCCTGATAAATCCCCATAGCTGCGAAAGAAGGTTTCATCAGAGGAATCATGATTTTAAAGAAAATACCATACTCTGTACATCCATCTACTCTGGCTGCATCCAGAAAATCCTTCGGGATTCCCATCAGATACTGCCTGAAGAAAAATACCAGCATCGGAACAACCAGATACGGCAGGATAATTCCCCACATGTTATTAATCAGACCCATTTTTACAATCAATCTGTAAAGAGGAAGCAAAATTACTTCTGTAGGGATCATCATAACAAGTAAAACGCAAAGGAATAAAATATTCTTTCCTTTAAAATTATACATTGCAAATCCATAACCTACACATGCACTCAGGAACAATGCAAGTGCAACCCGCACAACAGTAATGATCAAACTGTTTTTGTACCATACAAAGTATGAATTTGCACCACTGAATAACATTTTATATTCATTCAAATTTGCATTTGCCCAATCAATAGAAAAATTCAATCCATAACGCATCAGATCAGAACCCGGACGCAGCGACGAAACAGCAAGAAGTGCCAGCGGGAGTAATGTGATAATTGCAACGATCACAAAGAAGATAAATAAACACGTAGAATAGATTTTTGATTTTTTTGTTATTGACATTGTTTATTCCCCCTTTTTACTTCCTATAGTTCCATTTATCCAAAGCTGTACAATATTAACTGCCAGAACGATAAGCAGGTACAGATGCCGTAAAAGAATAATTTCCATCTGTGTGTCGGTATACATATGGATCTGCCCGCTGTAAGATCCATGGTTCATTATGTTTTAGTGTTTTAGTTCTTCGCTCATTATTGTATCCCCCTTTTGATTCTGCAACCTCACTTTTTATTTTAGTTTTACATAAAATAGGGGTGTGAAAAAACTCAATCGAGTTTTTTCACATCCTCTATTTTTTGATTAATATCTGATTATCTATAAGCCTGCTTTCATATCTATATTGTTCCGATACAATTAATACTGGTATACCATATTTTTTCAATTCTATCAAAATCCGTTCCATGACATAATCAGTTTGTGGTTTAATTAAAAAGACTGGTATAAAAATAATTAAAACCTGCGGTTTACAGATCATCCATCTGCATACGGCCAGATACATAATCTGTTCCAATGATAATTCTTTCGTTTTTTTATCTAATGTGATATCTGGAGAAATCGTATTTACATACTCTTTTACAAGCTCACCGTATTTCTTTTTCAAAAAAAATCCTCTCTTTTTTTGGCACAAAGGATAGCATAGATTTTCAAGAATACTAAGATTGTCAAAGAGTATATGTTCAATATCCGTATAATCTATCATGCCAAGCAGCCTTTTTCTTTTCAAATTTTTCGCTAATTTAGGTGTCACCCTTTTATTTTCCCAGTAAAATGACCCATTTAATTCTACTTTTTCACCACAAAAATAATTTTTTAAAGTAATAAATAACTCACTTGTTCCGCATACCAGATTTGTAATTTCGCCTGATCTGATCCAAATAGTTTCTCCTGTATGACTTATCCAGTTCATCTTTACTTTTCTGTCATTACTACTGGACATGCTCTTTCTGTCATTCACATTTTTAAAGTCTCTGGAATTATCCAATATCTTATATACTTCTTTTTTACTAATTTCCGTTCTGTCAAACTCTGCAATTGTCTTTCCCTTTTTTAATATATGAATTCGATCCATTCGTTCTAAGGATATCGTATTATATGTTTCAATTTGACAAATAGAATAATTTAATCCGACCAGAAGTGTATAAAATCTTTCCAGTTCTTCCAGTTCTTCTAAGTTTAATTTGCCATTCACTCCGCACACAATAATAATTTTATTATGTCTGCCAACTGCATGAAGTAATTGAATCTCAACCTGTTCCAGAAAAGACAACTCTCTTATTTTTTTGTTTACAGGAATATTCAAATCAAAAAATTCCATCAGCTGAAGTACCATTTGCTTACGTTTTTTATACGAGAAATGTTCGCCATAAATAAATATATTATCTGTAATCGACAAATAATTCGTCAGTTTTGTAGCATCAGATATTACTGTAACATTTTGACACAGTTTTTTTCTTACTTCACTATTATAAAACTGAGAATTATATTTTTCTCCTTTATAGAAAAATGTTCCTGACATTAAACCGTTTTGTTTAGCAAAGAAATTTTCTATCAATTTTCTATCTTCGAAATTATCAGTAACAATCCCACTTATTTCCCCTTTATATAAGTGAAAAAAAAATGGTCCACGCAGACTTTTTCCCTGTTTTATTATTCCATCCTCAATACGAATCAATTCTTCTTTCATATGCAATCCTATATATTTTCATAATCTTCAGCATTTTCCTGCCTTGGGATCGTAATTTTAACAGTGGTTCCAAGTCCCATCATACTATAAATTCGCAATCCATAATCCTCGCCAAAATATAGCTTGATCCTTCTTGATACATTTTTCATAGCAATTCCAGTATGCGTTTTTCCTTCTGTCTGTTTTATTTTTTGATATTCCGTTTTGTACGTTGTCTCATTTAATGATTTATTCAATTCTGTCACTTCATCCTCAGACATTCCGATTCCTGTGTCCTTTATACTAATCAAAAGATTGGTTTCTGTCTGATCAAACGTAATTGTAATTTTACCTCCACTTACTTTTTTCTCTATTCCATGAAAAATGCTATTTTCTACAATAGGCTGCAGTGTCAACTTTGGGATAAATAAATTTCGAATTTGATCTTCTGCATCCAGGAAGTATATCTCCAGCTGCAATTTATCACCAAATCTATAATGTTGTATCATGAAATAGTTTTCAACATTTTTTATTTCCTCATCCACCGTAGACATAAAATGCATATTAGAAATCGTATAACGAAAAAATGTTGCCAGTGCCTGTGCCGTATCTGCCAAAAAATACAGTTTTCCAGCAATCGCATCTCCTCTTATAGCTTCTAACGTATTGTATAAAAAATGGGGATTTATCTGATTCTGCAGTGCAAGATATTCTGCGTATTTGCTCGTTTCTCGAATCAGTACTTTCCTGTCAATCAAATCATTTATGCGTTCAAAAAATGCTTTTTCTTCGTCAACAAAAAGCACTGGCGTTTCTTCCATATCAAGTGTAATTATTTTTCCTGATTCATAATTTCTATATTGATTTCTTATTTTTTTTACCGCAGGCACGATGTAAATAAAATAAGCGATAACTGCCACCACACACAGAAGCGTTACTACTGTATTTATAAGCATAATTGACAATGGTGCTGAATTTGAAATCAAATACCCAAATAGTACAATAGAAAAAATGCCTATTATTGTAAAGAAACTAATAAAAATACTTATACACGTAACAATTGAATATTTTTTCATCTTATTTTTCTTATGAAAACAGTCCCCTGTATTCATTTGGTGACACTCCTGTAATTTTTTTAAATCTTGTAGCAAAATATTTTGCATCATGAAATCCGACTATATCTGCAACTTCTCCTATACTCCTTTCAGTATCCAGCAACAATTCTTTCGCATGCTGTACTCTAATATAAGTCAGGTAATCCACAACAGATTTTCCGGTATTTTTCTTAAAAGACGATGATAAATATGTCGCTGTCCAACCGACCTCTTTTGCGATCTCCTCCAGTGTAATGTCATCCATATAATGCTTTTCTATATACCTCTGTGCAAGTTTCACAGGTTTAATACTCTGCTCTTCTTTTTTCTTTGAAATACTCTGAATCTCCGATCCAATTATTTCTCCAAGATAATGAAATAGACCAGATACACTATAAAAATACCTGCCCTGCTGTAAAATCTCTTTTTTAGACTCTATAACCTCATCATTTTGACTATACCCAAATATTGTCAAATAAAACTCTTCAACTAATATATCATATATTCCCAATACGGTTTTTCCATCTGTCCGTTTGCTGTAATTATATAATACAACACTTAATTCTTCCAGCAACACTGATATTTTTCTGATATCTTCATTCTTTAACGCATTTGCAAAATTTTTTCGGAATGTATCGTTTAAAAAGAACTGTGTATCATATATTGGCTGTGGAACTTTTTCAAAATAAATTATTCGGTCTTTTCCTTTGTATACCTTATGTAATACACATTTTTCACATTGTGCTATGCAATCATATATCTTATGATAATCTGCATATATATTACTTACTCCAATTACAAAATTCACCTTTTGTATGGTCTCATTCAATATGATAAGTTTGTCTTTTATATAATTTTCATACTTTTTTTCTTCCAGATAGTCCATATTTCCATTTATAAGACAATAAAAGTCATTTCCTAATAAAGTGGTGATAATTTCTATAGCATTTGTTCCGATTCCTTCTGTCATTATTGCTTTCATCTTCGTCTTTAAAAAATTCTGAATGAAGGCAATATCCTCCCCACTCCTGAAAACAAAATTAATCTGAATTAACTGCCAGCCTCTTTCTTTATCATTTGAATAAAACTGATCTCTGTATACATCAAATATTTGCCGTCTGTTATCCATATCATTTTTATTTTTAATCATACACATCAGCAAATTATCTTTTATTTTCTGCGCTGATACAAGATTTGCGGAATCTGCCTGTAAAAGCCCAGATTCTTTCTTGATCAATTCTAACCCTTTTGTTAACGCCGCTTCCAATTCATTCTTCTGAACAGGTTTTAACAAATAATCTATCACGTGGTATTTTATTGCCTGCAATGCATATGGAAATTGGCTGTAACCGGTAACAATAATTACTTTTATATCCGGTAACGTTTCCGCTATCTTCTTCATCAGTTCCAGACCATTCAAGCCAGGCATTCTAATATCTGTTATCAGGAAACTGGGAAGCAGTTCCTGGCACATTTGAAATGCAGTTTCCCCATCATGAGCAAATCCTGCTACTTCAAGTCCATACGCTTCCCAGTCTATCAGGCACTTTATTAAATTACAAATATGAAGTTCATCATCTGCAATCAGTACTCTTTTCATTAAAGATCTCTCCATTCTTCCATTTTTTAAAATTTAAAAATCGGAATGTCGTACTTATTTAGAATTTCATTTAATTCATTCATTTTTTCAGTTGTTGGAGGAACAGTGGATTCCATCTCGTATTCTCTTCCCAGGCTATAATATTTTCCCCGTCCCAGCTTATGGTATGGCAATAATTCCATTCCAGTTATATTTGTACAATTTTTTGCAACAAATGCTGCTGTTTCTTCTACCTCTTCCGGTTTATCATTGAATCCTGGAATAATTGGAATACGTATAAACATCCTATTTCCATAGACAGGAATCATATCATTTACCCTTTTTATATTCATAAGTATAAGCTCATTACCATGTCCTGTCCACTGTTTATGCTTTTCCGAATTCATATGTTTCAAATCCATAAAAATGGTATTTAAATACGGTACTATTTGCTCATAATCTTCCGTCTTAGCATAGCCACAAGTTTCTATTGCTGTGTCAATCCATCGCTCTGTAAGCGTTCTCAGCAATGCATAGGCAAACTCTGGTCTTACCATCGGCTCTCCTCCTGAAAGAGTTACACCGCCACCTGAAGCCTCATAAAATGGTACATCTCTTTTTACCCTATCATATACCTGCTTCACCGTCATCTCTTCCCCTGTTATCTTTCTGCAATTCACATAGCAGTTTTCTGTACAGGCAAAGGCATTTTCCCTTTTGTAACATTCTCTGCAGACATCTCTGTCTGCAGTCAAATCTTCATGTAGTCCTTTATAAGGGCAGGCTCTCAGGCAGTTGAGACACGCAAGACACTTGTCAGAGAAAAATGACATTTCTGGATAAAAAGCCTGCGTTTCAGGATTACTGCACCATTTGCATCTCAGATTACATCCTTTTGTAAAAACAGTAGTACGTATTCCATTTCCATCATTAATTGCATATCTTTCAATATTTGCAATAATGCCTTTCTGCTGCAACAACTGATCTGCATTTGCATTTAACAACTCTTCCTTTATCATCTCTTCTACCTCATCCCAAATCTTTCTTTTTGTTATTTTGTTTTATACAGTAATACTGCCAACACAATCACAATTCCTTTTAAAACCATCTGTGGATATGAAGCAACTCCCATCAAATTCATAATATTGTAAAGTACGCCCATTAACATCGCACCTACAATTGTCTTTACTACGCTTCCTGATCCGCCATTCATAGATGCACCACCAATAACAACTGAAGCGATTGCATCCATTTCATATCCATCACCAACTGTTGCTGTTCCCATTCCAAGACGTCCACAAAGAAGCACACCTGCAATTGCAAAGCACAGTCCACCTAGCGCATAGGTAAGAATCAAATATCTTTTAACCGGAATTCCCGCTAAATATGCTGTCTGTTTATTTCCACCAATTGCGTAAATTCCCCTTCCATATCTCGTTCTGTTTAGTACAAACAAAAATACTAAAAATACAATAATCATAACAAGTACAGGATTTGGTATTCCTAATGTAGATGCCTTTACCCAATTAGGAAGGAATGTTCCATCTATACGTCTGCTCTGACCCGTCTGGTACATATATGCTACACCTTTTAATATAGTTGTCATCGCCAATGTTGCTATGAAAGGTGCAATGTTCAATATTGCAACCATTATTCCTGAAATGGCACCAATTACGAGCGCAAGAGCCAATACAATCAATATAGCAACAACGCCATAATTTTTCTGGATTAACCCTGCAGTTAAACATACAATAATACAAACATAGCTTCCAGTAGACAGATCGATTCCACCGGTGATAATAATCAGTAACATTCCAATTGCACAGATCGCATAAATGGAATTCTGAATTAATACCGACTTGATATTATTTACCGTAAGAAATGCCGGTGTTAAAAAGCAGCTTGCTATAAACAATACGACAAACGCTATAATTACAAAATTTGATAACACGAATTCCATATACTTCTTCATATGATTATTTTCTAATTTTGTAGTTCCCATTTCCGTTCTCCTCTCACTTATGCAACCCCTGTAATGTAACGCATGATCGCATCTTCATTTATCTCTTCTTTCTGCAGTTCTCCATGTACTTTTCCTTCATACATCGCATAAACCCTGTCACTCATCCCTATTACTTCCGGTAAGTCAGAAGAAATCATAATAATCGTATTTCCCTGTTGTGCAAGTTCTTTTATGATTGTATAAATTTCATATCTTGCCCCAACATCTACTCCCCTGGTTGGTTCATCCAAAATCAAAACTCTCGGTGCCGTCGCCAGCCATTTCGCCAATACTACCTTTTGCTGATTTCCTCCACTAAGACTGCTTACAGGATTCTCTATATTATTCGTTTTTATCTGTAAACGTTTTTTCAGGTCTGTCACCACTTCTTTTTCTTTCTTTTTGGACAATACACCATTTTTAAGAACCTTTTTTAAAGAAGCCATTGAGATATTAAAGCGAATCGTCTGTCCAAGGATCAGTCCTGTAGTCTTACGATCTTCCGTTACATATCCGATTCCAGCTTTGATCGCATCACCAGGAGAATTTAGATTAATTTCTTTTCCATTCAATATAACGGTTCCATTTCCCTTGGTTGTATACGCACCTATTACAGCTGACATCAGTTCTGTTCGCCCGGCTCCCAGCAGTCCGGAAATACCTACTATTTCACCTGCTCTGAAATACATATTTGCATTTTCTACAATATTTGTTTCATATAATGCATGTGGCACTGAATAGTTCTTTATTTCCAGCGTTCGTTCTCCTATTTTTGTTTCAATCTTAGGATACAGTGCATCCATTTTTCTTCCCACCATAGTAGATACTAACTGATCAACGGTTATATCTTTTATATCAAATGTTTCTATCATTTTTCCATCTCGCATAACAGATGCTCTGTCTGCTATTTTGAATACTTCTTCCAATCTGTGCGTGATGTAAATAATAGAAATATCCGTCTTTTTCAAATTTTCTAACATATTTAGAAGAAAATCGATTTCTCTTCCCGTTAACGGTGCTGTCGGCTCATCCAGGATTAATACATTACCACCTAAGTAAATTGCTTTTGCAATTTCTACCAACTGCTGCTGACCAACTGTTAAATATTTTATTTTTGTTTTTACATTTAAATTAAGAGAAAATTTTTTCAGAATTTCTTCTGCTTCACTATACATTTTTTTCCAGTCTACTCCAGACGGTGTCTTTGGCTGGTTTCCAAGAAATATATTTTCCGCTATGCTTAAATCTGGTATCAATTCCAGCTCCTGATGCACAATTGTTATTTTTTCATTCCGCGCATCTTTCGGATTATGTATTTTTTTCTTTTCACCTTTTAAATAAATCTCACCCTCATTAGGTGGAAACTTTCCTGTCAATACATTCATTAATGTACTTTTACCAGCTCCATTTTCACCACATAAGGCATGAATTTCCCCACTTTTAATTTGAAGAGATACATTATCAACGGCAATCAACCCACCAAACCGTTTGGTAATATTTTTCATTTCTACTGCATATTCACTGCCCATTTTACACCTTCCAATCTTTTCAGATATAACAAATGCCGGTTACCCGGCATTTGTCATTTCCCCATTGTTACAGATTAATATGTAGAATTTGCATCATAATAAGTATCTACATTTTCTGTGGTAACAAGATCATTCATTACATAATATGTTGAAGGGGTAGAAACTCCACTTGCCTGAAGTGCTGCCATATATACTGCCCATTTACCCATCTGTCTTGGATCATTGAATGCATCACAAACAACACCTTTGTCTCCATTCTTAATCCATTCCAGCACAGATTTTCTACCATCAATTGTACAAATCAAGATTTCTCCATCTCTTCCAATCTGCTCAAGCGCTGCAACTGCTCCCTGTGCACCACCATCACAAGCTGCAAAGATTACATCGATATCCGGATCTGCCTGAAGTACATCCAGAGTTGCATTCATTGCTGGCTCAGGCAGCCACTGATAGTACTGGTATGCTACAATATTCAGATTATTTTTGCCATATTTATCCAACATATAATCTGTCCATCCCATTACTTCTCCCCATCTTCTAAGATCAGATTCTTTTTCCTGTGGAGCCGAAGATAATACGAATGCTCTGACTTCATCCTGCCAGCCATTTTTTTCGTCATAATAACGAGCCAATTCATATCCTGATTTGTAACCTGAATTTTCCACATCAGCAGATACAAATGTATACTGTCCATTAAACTCTACCGCCTGATTTACAATTGTCAGAGGAATATCTGCTGCCAGAATTTCATCCAGTCCAACATTGGCTGAGTTATATGGATTTACAATCATAGAATTCATACCAAGATTTATTAATGTCTCCACATCTGAAATCTGCTTATTCAGGTCATCATTTGCATCATAAACAGTAAGCTCAATACCAAGGTAATCTGCTTCTGCCTGTGCAAAATCTACCAACTGCTCATACCATTCTGATCCTGCAATACGATGCTGTGAAAATCCGATTTTCATGTCTTTAAACTGATCCTGTGTTCCAATCATCTGTGTTGCAAGTGCACTTGCTTCCTCTGGAGTCACTGAAAATGTTCCATTTACAACATCTGCACCTGCTGGATCAACAGCCTGAGAATAATCGATATTAAGTTCTGGTGTTTCATATGCCTCTTCTGCAAAGACTGTGCTTCCCATCGCTGCTGTCATAGATACGGTTAATAACATACTAGCAATTTTTCTAGCTCGTTTCTTCATTTTCTTTCCCCCCAAATATCTTTTATAATTTTTCTTCAGTTCTTGCAATAATGTCTTCCTGCACGTCTTTTGACAACTGTGTAAAATAAGCACTATAACCTGCTACTCGAACCAGAAGATTTGCATATTTATCTGGATTCTTCTGTGCATCCAACAGCGTCTTTTTACTTACCACATTAAACTGCATCTGATTTCCACCCATTGCAAAATACTGATCGATCATATTAACAAATCTTTTTAAACCATCATTTTTATTTACATGAACTGTATTTTCCATACCTGTTCCTCCTCTTTTTAAGACAATTCTTCCGGGCTAAATTTCATGTTATATAAAGATCCACATGAGAACAATTCATTATGAAGCTTTGCAACTGACGCAATCGCTGCTGTCGGTCCATTTACATCTGTTCCACGCATTGGAGACTGACCATCTGCTACTGACATATATGCATATCGACCATCCGGTGTTGCACCGCATACATGTCCAAATGGTGTATTACTGGATACTGTAGAGGTACTGCAATGTAATGTACCACCAATCGGTCCTCTTCCATAGCGGGTATTTTTGTAAGATGAAAGTTCATTTGCAATCATTGCCATCATATCTCTGGCAATAAAATCTACTTCATCTATATCGTTTCCATATTTTGGAACTGCCAGACACATAGCTTTAATCTGTGTTCCAGTTGGTGTAGTAGTTTCATCTTGCCAGTTTGTTTCAAGCGCATGTTGTAACTGAGCACCTGTGATCTTCTTATCTTCAAAAATCAGCTTTTTAATGACGTACAGACTATTTGCAATATTGGCTGTTCCAATAGTCTGTTGTCCAGTCAGATCATATTTCGCGCCACCCTGTTTAATTGGTTTTCCACGTGGAATTGTAGTAGTCGGGCAGGCAAAGATTGCTGCCATTGGTTCTTCCAACATTTCTTCCCATACCTGGTCAATGGTATTCTCCAGGATAGCTTCCATCTTGATATAGTATTTCATCTGATCTACAAAAGCATCTTCTGCTTCCTGATATGATGCAAACTCTGATAATGTCTTTCCATTTTCATTTTTATGCAAACAGATACCAGTTCTCGGATCTTTTCCATTATATAAAGACATCTCTAAAGCTTTTGTGCAGTTCAGCCATGCTCCGCCTGTTCTTCCTCCAAGAAGTCCTGGAGCACCAGGTTCAATGCAACCGATGATGCAGTAATTGTATGCATCCTTCATCTCATAGCCGCGGTTCATCATTGCTCTGGTATAAGTTTCATCATTAAAGATAGACGGAAGACCTGTTCCCAATCTGACAACTTCTGCTACTTTCATTTTGAATTCCATTGGTGTTTTTTTATGGAAACGAACTGTTAACGATGGCTGTGGTACTCTTGTATTAAAAGTAGCATCCAGTGCAATATAACTCATCTCATTTGTTGCATCGCTCATAGTTTCCGGATCGACACCGCCAATAGTCAAATTCTGAAACATTGGTACGCCTCTGTAAAAATCGGTATCAATCCAGCTTCGTACTTTGTTGCATGTATAAATCTGCAGGAAAAAGTTTTCTGTTAATTCTACTGCTAAGTCTCTTGTCAAAGTGCCATCTGCAATGCCTGCCTCATAATATGGCTGCATGAACTGATCGAAACGTCCGAAAGAAACGCCAGCTCCACTATCTTCAATCTGGATACAGATGTGTGTTAAAATGATAAATTGGAGTGCTTCCTTAAAATTACGAGCAGGATATCTTGGAACGTAGCGGCAAATCTGCGCCATATCCAGAAGTTCTGCTTTTCTTTCTGGATCTTTTTCCTCTTCAGCCATCTGTTCTGCAAGGTCTGCATATCGTTCTGCAAATTTAATAACTGCATTGGCACTGATTTTTGCTGCTTCGTAGAAATCATTCTTCTTTACACACTCAGGATCATTTTTGTAATCAATCTCTTTTTGTTTTTCTTCACATAAATCGATAATTTTCTGAAGACCGTTTTTGATTAACCATGGGTGATCAGGTGCAAAATGACCATCTCCACCTTGGAAATAAGTTCCAATGTCAGCTGCTTTTAAATCATAATGTGTAGCAAGAGCTTCTTTCGGAAGTCTGGTTCGAAGCATATCTGTAATGGTCTTTCCCTTCCACCAGTTACAAAAATCCTGAATAATCGGTTTATCTTCTTCTCTCAGAATATAACGGTCAGCAGGTCTTTCTCCAAGTGGATATGGATCCTCATGAACCATTTCTTTCTCTACCCATTCCACCTCGTATTCTGGGAAAATCGGTGCCCATCTTGGTTTCGATGCCTGATTTCCTGCAAATAAACTTCCTGGCATGATGTAAATACTCATGTTCTGCAATACATAATCGATTGCATTTGCACGTTTTACGATGTTTGCCTCATCTGGATGGTTGCGATAGTATTCTGTAATTAATTTTCCACGTTCTACGCAAACTCCATATTTGGAACTGGTAATATACTTGTGTAATTTGTCTATTCTTTCACTTCTTACCGGTTCCGTGGATATCTGATATGAATCCATTACTGCCATTTTACCAATCTCCTTTTGTGCATTTTTTCTTTTCTGTTTGATGAGTTTATTATATTCGTTATCATTCTTGTACGAAACCTATAATATTTTGTTCCAGGTTTAATATTTTTAGATTGCATAAAAGGGGCTGTGAAATAACACTCTCTACGGAAAAAGAGGACTTTTCGTTCAAAATGAACGAATGTTAAAATTAACTTGCGATAAAAATTTCAACTATAAATTATAATAACCCAAAACAAGGATATTTACCGCTGTTTCTTTCAGATTGTTTGAATCTGCTGGATCCTGTTTTAACATTTGACAGATTGATGGGAGGAATCAATTTAAATAAGTATCTGACAGATATTCCGGAGTACACAACTGGACGACTCAGATATAATCCGGTCAACATGTTAAAAACAGTACTTTTCGGATTTATGACCAGCGGTTACTGCTCCCTGAGAGAACTGGAAGACAACTGCAAAGTCAATATTAGATTCATGTATCTCATGGATCACCAGACTCCATCATACCGAACCTTTGGATATTTCATCAACGAAGTACTTCAGGATAAGGTTGAAAACATTTTTAACGACATCAATCAAGCTATCTTCAACGAGGAGCATGTGGATTTGCAACATATCTACATCGATGGTTCCAAGTTTGAAGCAAACGCCAACAAATATACCTGGGTTTGGAAGAAGGCTACCGAAAAGTTCCGTTACAAGCTTTATAAAAAAATCACTGTGGAGATTGAGGAAATCAACAAAGAAATCGCATGGAGTGAAGTACAGATTTCAACTAATTCTGAGTATGTACCAGATTATCTGAATGAAATCATTGATCAGCTAATGCTTTTATGGGATCTAGATATCAGTACATTTGTTTACGGAAGCGGAAAGAGAAAATCCAAAGAGCAGCGTCATTATGAACATTTGACTGGTTTCTGTCAGAAACTTCAGGAATATATAGAAAAAATTGACATTTGTGGTCCTGATCGTAACAGCTATTCTAAAACAGATAAATCAGCTACCTTTATGCGCATCAAAACGGATTACATGGGCAATGATCAGCTTCTGCCGGCATACAATGTACAGATTGGTGTAACAGATGAATATATCGCAGTTGTTGACGTGAACCATTATCGTTCAGATATGGACTGTTTCATTCCTTTGATGAAGCACTTCAAACAAACGTATGGCTTCTATCCCAAGTATCCTGTGGCAGATGCTGGCTACGGATCATATAACAACTATATTTTTTGCGAACAGAACGGAATTGAAAAGTATATGAAGTTTCCAATGTTTAAAAAGGAAACCAAGGATCGAAAGTATCATGAAGGTCCATTTCGTGCAGTTAATTTTAGAATTGATGAACAAGGTGTCATGAGATGTCCTAACGATAAAGCATTTCATCTTTTATACAGAAGAAGTGTGAGGGGAAATCAATACGGACGCAAGGAAGAACTGTATGAATGTGAAGATTGCAGTGGATGTCCATATGCAGAGAAATGTAAGAAAACAGCTAAAAATCGAACTGTTCGGATCAATCAGGAACTCACTGCAATGCATCAGGAAGTAATCGAAAACTTAGAAAGTATTCATGGTGCGCTATTACGAATGAACCGTTCCATACAAGCAGAAGGCACTTTCGGAATCATGAAAAATGACCGTTGGTACAAGAGAATTGTCCGAAGAGGTATTAATTCGGTTAAACTAGAAGTTTTACTTGTGGCAATAGGACATAATCTATACAAATATCAGAACAAAAAGATGAGAAATAGAACTGTCGCATAGATTCAAAAAGAGAATCTTTATGGGGTAGGAGAAGTACGCCTTTTCAGCGTAGGATTCCAGCAATTTATGCACAATAAAAGCAAAAAGAGGGATGTGAAAAAACTCAATCGAGTTTTTTCACATCCTCTTACCGTATTTTTTAGAAAACATCAACTATATTTTTTTCTTTTCATTGCACATTTTGTTCACATTCGTTATAATTTACCATAAATGCCGTTAGAGTGCGTTTGAAAAATGCTTTAAATCTATACTATAAATTCAGAAAGGGAAATCCGTTATGTTATATATTAAAAGTCTGGAGCAGGCGGTCCCTGTCTTCAAAGCTCTTGGTTCTGACATCCGCATACGGCTGATCCAGACTCTCCTTGAGCATCAGGAAATGAATATGAATGAACTGGCTTCCAGTCTGGGGATTACCAACGGTGCCCTGACTAGCCATGTAAAGAAACTCGAAGAATCCGGAATTCTCGCAATTCTTCCAGAGCATTCCGGCCACGGAAACCAGAAGGTCTGTCGCATTAATGTTGACAAGATCCTGGTTGATATTGCCTCTAACAATGACAGCCCGGCTGAGGACAGTTACTCTATTGACATTCCGATCGGCAACTACTTTAATTATTCTGTCTATCCAACCTGTGGGCTGTCTACTACCGATAATCTCATCGGTGAGGTAGATGATCCTCGTTATTTTGCTCATCCGAGCCATGTAGATGCAAAGATTTTATGGTTTGGACGGGGATTTATTGATTACCGCATTCCAAATATGTTGCCTCCGGGACAGAAGATTGACCGGCTGACACTCTCCTTTGAAATCAGTTCAGAAGCTCCCGGAGTCAACAGTGACTGGCCTTCTGATATTTCCTTTTTCCTGAATAATACAAAGGTCGGAGCCTGGACAAGCCCCGGAGATTTCGGTGATGTCCACGGTATGTTCACTCCCGACTGGTGGTTCCCGAACTGGAATCAGTATGGTCTTCTGAAGATGCTTGTCATTGACCGTCACGGTACTTTTATCGATGGATTAAAGATCTCTGATGTGAATACACAGCAGCTCACTTTTACCTCTCAGGATGATATGGTATTCCGTTTCCAGGTGGATGAACCATCTCAGAATATTGGCGGTCTGACACTCTTCGGAAAAGATTTCGGAAACTATAATCAGGATATTAATGTGAAAGTGCATTATACTCCAAATGTATAATTTTACAGAATATCTGAAAACAGCAAAAAGCAAGGAACCGATGTGTTTTGCCACATAGTTCCTTGCTTTTGTTTTATATTTCATCTGATTCTCCGGTTATTCTCCGCGCATCCAGACTCTCATCTGATTTTCTCCGCGGTTGCCCCATGTGTAATACGGCACTGCTGTCAGTGTTGTCAGAGTTCTCACCGGTGCAATATCACTGTACAGAGAATCTCCCACTGTTTCCAGCTTACGTGCTTTGACCTTAAGCAGGACGCAGCCTTCCAGCAGGCCTTCTTTGCAGACTTCCTCTTCCATCTTTGCATCTTCAAAGATGTGGTAAGACTGAAGCAGGCCCGGATTGTCCACACCCTCGAAACAATAAACGATCGGCCCGCGCATAAATGCTACACAGCCGGCATCTTCCCTTACTTTAAGGTTTGCATAAATCTTGCGGATCTTCATCGGAAAAACAAGTTCTACTTCATCATTTTCCCACACTCTCTTAAGGATCAGATATCCTTTTTCCACATCTGCAGTGATATTCTTCTCTTTTCCATTTATACGTACCTGAACAGAACCCGGACGTACCCAGGATGGAATATGGATTCCCAGAATGGTTTCTTTCTCTGTTTTTCCGGTTATATGATAGGTCACTCTGCCATCCCACGGATAGTTGCTTTCTACGGTTACATCCATCTTATCAAAGTGTGCTTCTGTGCCTGCCGGGATATGAGAATAAACTCCCTCTTCAGTCTCACTCCACAGATATTTGCCAAGAGACATCAGCAGACGCACTACATTGGGAGGACAACATGCACATGTATACCAGCCCGGACGCTCCGGCAGAACATGCTTATATCCATATAATTTTCCGCTGACTCCAGGTTCTGTTTCCAGTGGATTTACATAGAAAAATCTCTTTCCGTCAAGCTGCATTCCGCTGATGATCCCATTATAAAGTGCTCGTTCCATCACATCTGCATAGCGTCCATCCATCACATTATCAAGCATCTTTCTTGCAAAAAATACCAGCCCGATGGATGCACAGGTTTCCGCATAAACGGTGTCATTCGGCAGATCATAATCAATGGTAAATGCCTCGCCGTCTACGGTACTGCCGATTCCTCCGGTGATATACATTCTCTTCTGAGTCATGTTCTCCCAGAGATCACAGCATGCCTGATAGAGTTTTTCATCTTTGTAAAGAGAAGCCAGTTCTGCCATGGCAGTATACATGTAAACTGCACGGACACTGTGTCCTACTGCTTCTTTCTGCTCATAGACAGTAGCATGTGCCTGGTTATATTCTCTGTTATGCACATCCATATCAAAGTGAACCCAGCCTCTTTTTTTCCTCTCTTTGACAAAGTAATCCGGATCTTTTCCACGCTGTTCAATGAAATATCTGGCAAGGTCTTTGTAATTTTCTTTTCCGGTTACTTCATAGAGACGCAGAAGTCCCAGCTCGATTTCCTGATGTCCCGGAATGCCCGGTTCTTTACCTTCTTCTGTTCCAAAACGTTTCCCGATATGTTCTGCCATGCGCTCCATTACATGAAGCAGACGGTCTTTTCCAGTCACCTCATAATAAGCCGCCGCTGCTTCCATCATATGTCCGGCACAGTATAATTCATGGCATTCCTGTAAGTTCTGCCAGCGGTGTTCCGGCTCTTTGATCGTGAAAAAAGTATTCAGATAACCGTCATCCTGCTGCGCTTTTTCAATGATTTCAATAACCTTATCTGCACGTTCTTCCAGTTCAGCATCCGGTCGGACTTCCAGTGCATACGCTACACCTTCCAGCCATTTGGCAACATCACTGTCCTGGAAAACCATTCCGTAAAATTCACCCTCTTCCAGTCCCGCTGCAATACGGAAGTTTGCCAATGCATGGCTCTTTTCCACTCCCGGAATCTCATCATTTAATATTTTCTCCTGATAAGGAATTACTGTATTCATTACCAGTTCCTGATATCCATGCCAGAATTTATCCGTTACTTTTACCTTATTCAGCAAACTGCTCTTTAAACCTTCCTTCATTTCTGCGCCTCCCATTTTGCCGGCAGATCCGGACATTTTCGCACCTTCTGTACAGCCCGCAGTTCCACAAAGCATCCGCAGAGCCTGCACATCCCACTCATTAATCGTTCACAGGAGCTGCATATGCCAAGCCTTTTCTCATAGGTCTGCTGATCTACTTTCAGCTCTTCATCCATACGCTGAATATAACGTGACAGATCCTCATAAAAAGCTTCTTCATTCTTCTGTCCGGGCAGACATTTCCTGCACACACGCAGCTTTCCGTTCATACCTTAGTCTCCTTTTTGTTTCCATTATAAATGTTCACAGAAAATACCTGTCTGTTTTGTCAGAAGCGGCATTTTCTGTGAATTTGTAAAGTTTATTAATCTTTCATTTTATCTGTTTAAAAATACTGTAATTATCTTACTTCCAGATGGAGAACACTGCATTTAGGAATTGTAAATTTAATTCCCTCTGCTGTTTTTTTCACTTCGTTAAATTCTTTTACACGAACCTGATCCGGTGTTTCGAAGGTATTCATTTCGTACATTTCACCGTGTACAATCTCACCTTTAACTTCATTTACCTGGTAATCTGTAAGGATAGTTCTGATTTCATAATCTTTATCCAGAGACAGGTTTGTCAGTGTGATATGTACAGCTCCGTCTTCTGCTACAGATACGGATTCTGTCAGGTTCGGTACCTGCCATTCGTCTTCCACACCAATAGTTTCTGTTTCAACAGAACTGTCTACAAGCATTGCATCCTGATGATATTTATACATATCAAATACATGATAAGTTGGTGTCAGAATCATATCAGCACCGTCAGTAAGAATCACAGACTGAAGCACATTCACGATCTGTGCAAGGTTCGCCATCTTTACTCTGTCGCTGTGTTTGTTAAAGATATTCAAAGTGATACCTGCGATCAGGGCATCTCTCATTGTGTTCTGCTGATACAGGAATCCCGGGTTTGTTCCTGGTTCTACTGTGTACCATGCGCCCCATTCATCAACAATCATGCCGATTTTTTTCTCTGGATCATATTCGTCCATGATATGTCCGTGACGCTCGATCAAAGTTTCCATAAAGAGCGCTTTATTCAGACTCTTATACCATACCTTATCATCAAAATCTGTAGCACTTCCCTTGATCTCCCATCCTTCCGGATGTACATAATAATGAAGAGAAAGACCATCCATATTTCCGTGAAGTTCTTTCAGGCAATGATTATGTGTAGTCTTTAATACTTCGGAAGTCCACTCATAATCATCTACATTGGCACCGCAGCAGACTTTGTGGATTGGGTGATCCGGATGATAATTGCGGACATAAGTCTGATAACGGCGGTATTCATTTGCATAGAAGTCAGGATTCATATTTCCGCCGCATCCCCAGTTTTCATTTCCAACTCCAAAGAAATCAAGTTTCCATGGTTTCTCATGTCCGTTTTTCTTACGGAGGTCAGCCATCGGAGAAACACCCTCGAATGTGATATATTCTACCCATTCAGACATTTCCTGAACTGTTCCGCTTCCCAGGTTACCATTAACATAAGCTTCGCAGCCAAGCTGCTCACAGAGTTCAAAAAATTCATGTGTACCAAAGCTGTTATCCTCTACCACACCGCCCCAGTGTGTGTTGATCATTTTTTTACGTGTTTCCTTTGGTCCGATACCGTCTTTCCAGTGGTATTCATCTGCGAAACATCCACCCGGCCAGCGAAGTACCGGAATCCTGATATGCTTCAGTGCTTCTACTACGTCTGTACGCATTCCGTTCTTGTTCTGAATCGAGGAATCCTCACCTACATAGATTCCTTCGTAGATACATCTTCCCAGATGCTCTGAGAAATGCCCATAAATCTCTTTGTTGATTTTGCTCTGTTTCTTTGATGGATTAATTACAAGCTTAGTCATTTTTACCTCCACAGTTTATGATTTCAGGTTTTTATTTTACCTTTTTCTAAAATAATATACTTTATTTTGCTTTTTCATTATACACAACTTCTGTCTGATATTCAATATATTTTCTGCAAAATTGCTATGATAATTTTGTATAAGAGTTACTGTTCACATACCACTATCCCGCGAGGTGTTTTGGCATGAATATGCCAAAATCCCGAGACATACAAGCCAAAATTCCATTGCCGCAGGCAATCTGGAATGAATTTTGGCTAAGTTACTGTGAACGGAGTGAACAGTAACTTATAAGAAGGAGTCCTGCCCATAGAACTTTATTCTGTTACAGAAACATCACGGAGTAATTTCCTGCAACAGAAATAAAAAGAGCCACAACAGATTTCATATCCATCTGTTGCGACTCTCTCATTTACAGTCCTACATTCCCGCTGTTCATCCCTTCTTTACTGTCCTTATCAAGTGGCAGCCAGTCCAGTACTTTCTTAATATAACGGTTCCAGAAATCCCACTCATGTGCTCCCGGACCTTCCTCGTAAGTTACATCCACACCCAGTTTCTGCATGGTATCTCTGAACTTACGGTTCGGAGGAAGAAGCGGATCATCCAGTCCACAGGCAAGGTACATATGCGGAAATGGGATTCCATCTTTTTTCATATTTTCGGCAATCCATTCCGGATTGATCTCACAGTCTTTGATCCGGGACAGATCTCCAAATACACTCTCCAAAAAACTTTTTTTCTCAAAGAACATAGGAGAACTGTCATCTGCTGTCCCCATTTTTTCAAGTATCATGGCTGAAGAAAGGCCTGCGATATATCCGAATGTATCATGGTATTTCAGACCATTTCGGATTGCACCGTATCCTCCCATAGATAATCCGGCGATAAATGTATCTTCTTTTTTGTGGGATAACGGAAACATTCTTCGTGTGATCTTTACAAGTTCTTTTCCGATAAATTCACTGTAGTTTTCATTTGCATTCGGATAATCCATATAGAACATATTTGCTCCGGAAGGCATAACTACTGCCAGATTCTTTTCTTCTGCCCATCGCTTAATACATGTTCCTGTTACCCAGTCTGTGTAATTTCCCATTACTCCGTGAAGCAGATACAAAGTCTTAAACGGTTTGTTCTCTTCTTCTGTTTCTTCTCCAAAAAACACTTTATCAACCGGCAGGATTACATTCATCGTTACCGGACGCATCAGTGCTTTTGAAAAGAAGTTCACTTCCATTAATGCCATCTTCTTGTTCTCCTTATGTATATACAAAATATCCTGAAATATCTGGATTTATTATACAGAAAATGTATCAAAAAAGCTACTGTCATATCCGACAGCAGCCATTTTTGTTAATGCTGATGTAAATATTTCTCTCTGGTAGCGAGCCCGCCTCTTATATGCCGCTCCTGCTTGTTCACATCCAGAACCTGTCTCACTTCACATGCCAGTCCCGGATTGAGCTGACTGAGACGGTCAGTGCAGTCCTTATGTTTGGTTGTCACTAATTAGAACGATTTCATCTAAGCCTAAATCACCGAAGATTCGTAAGTAAATATCTACGTTACCATCCTTGTCTACTTCAATTTTCTGGATAATCCGTTTAAGCTGTGCATTGGTCATCTGGTGAACATCGGAAATATCTTCAATCTCTTTAAACGTGCGATTCAAGATTGTTTCCAGTTGTTCACCTTTTGTCAGGTGATAAGCAACCATTTTCAACTCATTCTCCAGACGCTCGATTTCCTGTTTTGTGCCGCCGATTTTTTCATTCAGTTCCTCACGTGTAATGAGGTCATCGGTGTACATATCCATGTATTTCTGACGCATTTTTTGAAGCTTGTGAAGCTGTGCGTTCAATTCCTTTTCGTAATTCAGGTTCTCATCCTTGGCTTTGTAAACCCTCTGGAATTCGCCTGTTACGTGACGAATTACATTTTTCTTTGCTTTTAGCAGCTCGGAAAAGTATTCGGACAGAACTTCAATCAACTCTTCCTCGTCCACTGTCTGAGCATTCGGGCAGCTATCCGCCCCACGTCCATTATGACCGGAACATACCCAGCGAATATAAGTATTCTTATAAGTACGAACAGTTCGTCGAAATGACCAGCCACATTCCTTACATTTAATCAGAGTAGAAAACAAATACTTATTGCTCTGCCGTTCCTTTGTTAATTTAAAAGTCTTGCTTCTGCACTCCAAAATCTCCTGTGCCTTTTCATACATTTCCGGCTCAATAATCCGCAGTTCCGGACGTTCTGTTACCATCCACTCCGTCTCGTCTTTTTCCGTTCTCTGTCCAGTCAGGAAGTCAGCTACTTCCTGCTTGCCGTTGATAATTTTTCCGGTATAAAGTTCATTCGTTAAAATCCGGCAGGTTGCATTCTGGCTCCACTGGCAATTACGCTTTGTCCGGATGCCCTTGGCATTCAGCATATTCGCAATTTTGGCGGCACCGTAACCTTCTTCGATATACCATCTATAAATCTGACGGATAACAGCTGCTTCTTCCTCATTGATTGCCAAATTAAAGTAATCACCGATGGTTTTATCATATCCGTACACAATATTCGGAACTCGTCCCTTTTCTGCATTCATTTTCTTGCCGAACTTTACACGCTTAGAAGTATTAGCACTTTCCTCCTGCGCCAGTGCGCCAAAAATCGTCAGGACAAATTCGCTGTTTCCCATGCTGGTCATATTGGCTGTCAGGAACTGTGTTTCGATACCCAATGCTTTCAGCTTGCGGACGTTTTGCAGAAGGTCAACCGTGTTTCTTGCAAAACGGGAAATATCCTTTACAACCACCATATCAAACAGTCCATGCTCGGCATCTACCATCATGCGTAAAAATTCTTTTCGATTTTTTATTTTTGTACCTGAAATTCCTTCGTCAGCATATAATCTTACTAAGTTGTCACCGGTACGCTGGGTGTACTCAGAGAAAAATTCTTTTTGCGCTTCCAGACTGTTGAGCTGGTCAGCTTTATCGGTGGAAACTCGGCAATAGGCAGCTATATTCATAGTTGATACCTTCCTGTTACATTAAAGTCGTTCTGTTACAACTTTAGTATACACTGTTTTAAATAAAATAACAATAAGAAAAAGTACCTTAGCATTTATGCCAAAGTACTTTCCTCTAATTTTACAAGTCCACTACAAATATCTTTCATATTTTGATTCATATTTGAAAAAATCCCTACTAATAATTCTAACATCATTTCTAATATTTCTTCATTTACATATGTTTCTTCATTTTTTTGTTGTCCATATCTAAAATGAGCTATTGAGCATCTTTTGTCATATATCCAATTATTAATGCGTTCTAACTCATTATCACCCTCTGATTCATTAAACAATAAAATGTACATCTTATGAATCAAAGGCATTCCTGCAATTTTTAAGATTGCTAATGCGTTTATTCGTTCATCCCTTCTCATCGCTTCATTTATATGTAATTTTAATGCATCCGAAATATTCATATTATACTTTTGTACAAATTCGCTTGCCCTGTTTGGAATAAAGAGAAATTCTATGCATTGATATAAACTTAAAAATTTAATTCTAGTGTCTTTGATGATAAGAAAATCCAAAATATTACTGCATATTTTCCTTACACATATCATTGATAATAGTTTTTCCATAGTTTCTTTATAAACAGGAGTTATTTTTTCACTATTCGCAATCAATAATAATACTGAAACTCTCAACACATCATCCAAAGAATCAATATCTATTTCCAACTCATTATTTACCACCTTAAAAATTGATAATCCATAAATCAAGTCAAGAATATTATCTTCTGAAAAAACAACCGCATCCATACCTTCTTCTGGTTGTAATCCCAAACAATAATCTATCAGTTCTCTTGATTCTACTTTTAGTTGGTAATATTTTTCTGTTATACTTAAAATTTGACATCCGATACAAATTGCGGCCCTTTCTTCCATCACATATCCAAAATTTTCAAATTTTTCAGCATACCTTGTATCTATTCCTACATAAAATTCTTCCTTATATTTTATAAAAACAACTGTGGGCAAATAATCATGTCTCCTACCGATTATAATTGCATCTTTTAATAATTCACAACACTCTGCCCGATTTTCTTCGCTTATAGATATATGTCTATTTACAGATACAATATATTCTTTATGTTCCTCACTAACTCGGGTAGCAAACTCATCAAAAATCTTACCCGTCATTTGTAATAGATTTCTTGACATACTTATTCTCTCCAAAACGTCTCCATAGAAGGAATCTCTTCAAGTTTATCATAGCGAATTAACTCGCTAAAAGCATTTTTAAATAAATGCCTTAAGCTATCACCAATTCGTGTTCTTGGTAACTTTTCAACAATTTCATTCAAAACTTCAAGACTTAAATATGTCTCTGGTTTACTTTCAATACATTTTATTACTTTTGCAATTTTATTATCCAATTCTAATGCTCTATTTCGTTTTTCTTCATCACTGCGTTGAACTCCCATTTTTCCCATAATATACTCTGCACATGAAACCACAAAACCTAAACATACCGGATCACTACGGAACAAATCTTGTCCAGATGCAAACTGTTTACCTTCAACAGTTTCACTTGTAGCCGTTACTGCAAAATCCAACTTACACAGATTGCGAAAAGTATCTACAAACATTTCAAAATTTACTGCACTATCAATTGCTTCCATCATATCAAAACGTTGAAATTCATCTGCCAGTTCATCATTAACATCAACATTCACTTTTCTTGTATTAAATCCAAGATACATTTCAATAAGTGATGATTTTTTAAACATTCCCGCTTTACGTCGTTTAATTTCATCAACAGCTAAAATATTCAGTTGAATATCAAGCAATGGATCTGTCTTTTTGATTTCTTCAGAAATTTTATTACTTATTCCATCAAAAATCACTTCTAACTGTCTGCGAGTATTCCACGGAACCTGCCCTGTATTTAAAACAAGCATTCGATATAATAATTTAGTACTTGCATCTGAACACCAAAATTCCACACGGATTTTTTGTTGTTTATTGTCCTCATAATTTTCAAAGTATATATTACTCCTCTGCATACCGTCAATAATAGAAATCTGCCCCTCATTAACACTTTCTAACAACATGTAAAATTTTGATTCATCCAAATTTTGCATATTCTCAGTTGAAAAAAGCACTCCCAAAACTACCTGTGGAAAAATTGCTCCTTTTCTAAAATCATCCGCCATACGCTTTCGAATTTTCGCCGCTGTAGAAGAACGTTTTATAACACTTCGCTGTCCATCAATGTTTCCATTATTATTAAACGCAAAAAATGACAATTTCTTATATTCTTCTAATGTCATCGTTGTTAAAACAGACTTACAGCCACTTCTTACATCATCTACTAAATCTAAAATTTTCATCTATGTGTCTCCCTTCCTTAACATTATGAATCTTTTTGACTATTTGTTTTTTACAAACCATTTGGAATATCTATTCCCACCACTAACTTCAATTATCCCATCTTTCTTTAATACTTGTAGCAAATTTGAAACCTTCTTTGATTTCTGTTCCTCACTCAGCACCTCCGGCAAAGCCTTCTCTAAAACTTCCATCAAATCTTTTTTGCTGGCTTCTCCCATTGACTGAAGTGCTTTTATAATTAACTGCTTGCAAATATCATCATCTAACCCTTTATTTCGAACATAAGCAGCTTTCTGTCCGACAATATCTGCCACCTTGAAAGATACAAAAACATTAGGATAACGTCCTTCCACAAGACCTTTTTTCTTCAAATCCTTAAAGCTTTCTTTAGAAACTACTTCCTGTTTCTGAACTTTATCCAACAAAAATACAGTTCTCATATCTAAATCTTCATTGGAATATAAAAGCTGAGTATAATTCTTATCCAATATCTTTCCGTACACAGTCACTGTAACTCTATTAATTGTGTTCAAATCATATGTCGGCAATGGGAAGCATTTATCACGCTGTATCTGATACATCATTGGTATTCCCATTGAATTTGTATCAATCATATACAGATTTACCATTGCGTTACACAAAAACACATTTCGATAATACGGTGGTTTATATCCCGGTTCCAGTGCTTGTTCAATAGTTTCTGGTATAAAAGCCCCCTCATTGATAAATACCAGTCTGTCCTCAAATTCCTCTACGTTGATTTTTCCACGCAAGCGATAGTCCTGATGAGCAATACAGTTATTAATAATCTCTTTGATCAGCTCTGGTTCATATTGATCTACTTCATCCGGAAACAAAGTCTGCTGTCCGGCAATATAACGATACTTTACATTTCTGATCCTGGAATATACCTTATCCACTGCCATTAACATCGGTATATCAAAATGTTCATAAGCTTTTACCGAATTATCTGCATTATAAAGTGTCCAGGTAATTCTAGGAATAAAGCCATCAAAGAAATATTTAGCCTCACTTTTTCCTAATAACAATAATGCCGTTCTGGTGATTTTTCCTTTTATTGTAATACCAGCTTTATTTAAAACCTCAATATCAGACAGTTTCTTTAAAACTTCCTGTGCTTTTTTTCGATCACTCTGACGTTTTGAGAAAAGTTCTCTTGCTCTTTTAATCGCTTCTTCATCCAAGTCTTCTATCGTTGCATCTTCTACAATTTCTTTTGACCAATCCATTCCTATTTGACTTCTAAGTAGATCTACTTTATTCATCGGAAGCGGTGATATAGATTCATGCTCTCTGGCATACGCTGCCCCTTGCCATGTTGTCGGAATCCCCCTAATAGCTGGAGGAATTTGAAATGCTATCACTCGACATTTTTCCATTGTCAGTTCGTATATCTCCAGAAATGTCAATCGTTCATTGGTTCCATTTACGATTTCCTTTTTCAAACTTTGCAGACTTCCCTGTTTCCGAAATTCCGTTCCTACATATCGTTTATCATCCGAAATTCCGAAAATCAGCCACGCCTCCTGTAATCCCCGAAGATTTGCTTCATTGCTAAGTGCAGAAAAATATTTACCAATGTCATTAAACGAATAATTTGTGCGTGCTTCTTTAAATTCTACAACTTCATTTTCAAAAGATTCTATCATGCGAACAATCTTTTCTTTTAATTGGCTATCCGTATATATCATATTCTTCCGCCTTTCAAAATTTTCTATGACTAAATTCTATGACTAATCTATGACTTTCTAGAACTAATTTTAACTGATTTTCAGACAGAACACAAGCAATAGCAAAAAAATAAAAGGCATCCCACGCGCTACGCAGGACACCCTCCATCATGTTTTGGTTCATTGGGAAGCTCATCCGCTGCTTCTTGTATTGCCTGTTCCACCTTACTTGCATTTGCTTCAATCAATATCTTTAACAGATAGTCGGCGGTTACTTCCGCTGTGTTTGGATTATGGAATCGATAATTAAGTTTTCTCTTTTTCATAGCGGAATTTCCACCTCCTCCCGTATATCCTTGTCCATAACTATGAAAATATTTTTTCAAATAGTCCTACCAAATGTCATTCCTGTTCAACTTAAATAGATGCCGGTCAAAGGGGCATCCCTGTTGTAAACCACTGCTGTAAACAAGCTCCAAAAAATCTAATTCTTTTTGTTTTTTCAGTTTTCTTTCCTCAATACCAAATTACTCTTATATATCTGTTTACTGTTTACAAATTCTACGACTCAAAGCAATAACCATAGATAAAAGCGTAAACTACACGCCAACTACCGTAAACCTGACTGGCTTTTTACCGGAAGGGTAACTCCATCTGCCGGGCTTTCTCCTCAGTAACCGGGTACCAGTCATTTTCATTTTTTAAGTCTTTTGCATCTCGTTTACAGTTTTCGTTTACACATACCCACGAACGCTGTGTACCGTAATCCTTGAATCTTGTCATCGTACCCTGTTTCCAACCCACAATGCTTGTATTCATAATTTCACAGATGCGGTCTGTCTCCGCCTTCTTCGGCTTTATATAAGGATTGTCCAGTGCCTCCTTAAACAGCATCAATGAACAGACTTTCCTATCCTCATGTTCATCCAGCCATGCCTGTATCATTCCGGCTTCCGTATCATCCGCCATGAACTCCTGCCGCAATTTATCAAGCTGTGCTTCTGTTTCCTTTGAAAACGCCAATTTAAAATTCCCATTACGGTACAACATCATTGCTTCCGCCCACACCTGATCAATATACTGTCTGGATTCCTTCTCATTTTCGAGGATATGAACCTCCATCTCTGCCCGGTTCGTCTGAACCGGAACGAATCTTCGATTTCCGGTACGGTCAAACGGCAGGAATCGCTTAATATTGGATGTTCCTCCAAATACACATTGCCTCGGACGATCAAGAGCATATACTGCATAAGAATCCCGATAAGTCTCTTTCTGCCTGCTCAGAAAGCTCTTTGTTTCCTCAATACTCTTAGAGCGTGCCGTTGCGACCATTTCAGACATTTCAATCATCCAATGACCACGAAGCTGACAATAAACTTTTTCCGAATCCAATTTGCCGATGTCATCGGTGAACCAGTCGTCCTTTACTGCCATGAATCGAAAAAATGTAGATTTTCCTACGCCCTGACCACCGACCAGACAGAGCATATATTCAAACTTAATTCCAGGGCGGAACGCACGGGCAATAGCTCCCAGCAAAAACATTTTCATACTTTCATACGTCAACTCATCCACAGGTGCGCCCAAGAAATGATGCAGCACATAGCGGATACGCTCCTGTCCATCCCATTGCAGACTATTCAGATAATTCCGGACAGGATGATATTTGTTCCGATCTGCCTGATGGACAATACTTTTCTGCACAACCTTATCCATCGTCAAACCATACGTTTCTTCCAGATAAAGCATAATATAGTTCAAATCCATATCTGTGAATGCCGGGCTTATCCGTTCCCACCACACAGGTTTTACAAGGTCTGTCTGCTCAGTCAAAATATTATACCGGAATACACCTTTTAGCAGAGAATCATGTTCTAAAATTAGCTTACAGTTATGCCGATTGTTTTTCACAGCACCCTTCTGTGTTATTTCCAGTTGTTCTCTGATTTCCTCTACTGTCAACTCCGTTTCCATTATATCCATTACTTCGCACAATTCCTGTCGTGTCTGTGGCGTTAAAGTCCGAAATTCTCTGTTCAATCGCTGTCACCTCCTTCCCATGAGCTACCACTACGGCAACTCGTTCTTCTAATGTGCCTGATAATAATATATCCAGCAGGTACTCTATTTCTGATATTTTTTCCAATGCCTCCATAAACAACGGATGCCAGACATCTTCCATCTGTTTCGGCGAATACTCTTCTTTCCACTGTTTCAACAAATGCAGGTAATCTACCAATGCACGGAAATATCTATTTTCTGCCTGCAGATACCTCTGTTCCTGTGTTAGCTGTCGTTTGATTTGTTTTCTCTGTGGCGGGCTGTGCCCCATGTTCTCATAATATACAGAAAAATCCCTTACCAGTTTCTCTGCCGCCTCTTTCGGTTTTAAATTGTACAAGTGTGCCGTAAAATCAATCACATCCCCATCTGCCTGACATCCGAAACAATGAAAACGCCTGTCCACTTTCATGCTCGGATTCTTGTCACGGTGAAACGGGCAGACCGCCATTCCGTTCCTGTTTACCCGTATTCCATAGTATTCTGCAGCCTGCCGGGTAGTCACAGACTGTTTAACTGCTTCAAATATATTCATCCTTTTCCTCTTTCCTTTACATCACAACTCCATATCGTTTCTTCCTAATTTAATTCTTCCTTCGTGTTCCCATCGCTCCCGGTTCTCCTGTTCCGCAGTAATTTTCGCTTTTGTCAGCCTATCCAGAATGGAACTTCTGGCTTTTTTCTTAATCTGCTCGGTATTCGCCTTTTTGACTTCTGGTTTTATCAGCGTGGTCTGAATTGTTTTAACTGCTGTCTGCATAGCTTTTGTAATTTTGGTAATTACTCCATCCAATCGGCTTGCAGCATAAGTCCTTTCTTTTTGGGAAGCCTTGCGCTCAGGGGAAAGCACCCACGCCTTTGACTGTTCTACCAGACGAATGTCTTCTTTATGGGTTTCCACTCTGACCTCATCCGTCACAACCTCCACAGCTTTGTCGTAAGCAATATCTGAAACTTCATCGATCAGAGCTTCCACATCCTCAATTTTCAAAGTAAGTCTATCCAGTATTTCCGTCTGGTTTTTCATCTGTTCCTTTTGCTTAAACAGAATATAATCCTGTTTTTCAAGATAGTCACGCCCTCCATAAGACGGTTCTTCTTCCAGATGCAACCCGTATTTTCGGGTTATATCAAAAAGCATTATCCGGCAAATAGCATCAAAAGTCTGCTTTCGATTATTATTGCGGCCTTTGGGTTTATCCGGTTTTGGAAGTGGAATCCCTAATTCTTCCAGTGCTTTTTCCTGCTGAGGACAGATTTCCCCGTACTTATTCTCACAATCAAATACATGACGTTCATGGATGTGCGGTGTTCCCTCATCCAAGTGCAGTGCCCAGTCCAGAATATGTACATGAGAACCGAACCGATTTGTAAACTGCTTTGTAAAGTCCTGTACGACCGCAAGCAATATTTCATAGGAAACAGATTCTTCTACTGTTCCTATTTGAAAAATAGTTTCCTCTGGACAGGTTTTATTGTTTTTTAGTAAATCTTCCACAGATCGGTTACGCTCTGTATGACGGGTTCTTGCATTTCTTTCATTCTGCGCTTCTATATGCATTCCATAATGTTCCTGATAAAAAGTACATTCAATCTTCTCAAAACTGATATCCTGAGAATCTTCTTCCCTGCTCTGCATTGTGGTATAGCCACGGTAACAGTCCCAGTAAATATTTTTTCTGACTCTTCCAGCATCAATATGTTCACTGTTTTCCAAATCGAAACGGCGATCATTATGCCTGGGATTGTAAGTGCCATTTTTCCCGGAGCGTCCGTTGTGTCTTGTTGCTTTCAATAATTTTCTTTCCCTCCTTTTTTGCATTTTTTCTAAATTGAATAAAGCGGCGAAGCTGCAAACCTGCGTGATTTTGCGTCAGATAATACCCAGTACGAGTAGACGCACGCATCAACTCACTGGGCAATGGCTGCCGCCCTTAACCTGCACAAAAGACTGCGCTCTCCGCTCTGCTCCAGATTTAGTGACTATTTTCCGGCACCTTTCCATTTCCCTTTGCCATCCATTCGAAAAAAGCAATTTTACTAACCTTAATTAATCTGCCGCTTCGAAATGCCGGAAAACCGGGTGTATGAACCAGTTCATAAGCCGTTACTCTGGAAATCCCCATAATCCGCTGAATATCAGCCACATCCAGTACAAGAGGCAGTTCATCATAATTGTTTAATCTCTTATTTTCACTCATGTTGTTCCTCCATTTTTGATCTCATTTTTTTAGCTTCTCATTGCCGTTTTATCTTTCCTGTTTCCTGAGTCATACTGCTGTCAAGGCATACAACACGTCATCCATTCGGATGCGCTCACTTCTTTTATCGAAGATCATGGCGGTTTATCTCAGGTTAGACGGTCATAAAGTTGTCAAAGTACACTGCATAGTACGAAATTACCATGCAATCGTATCTTATCAATCTTATCTTGACTTTTCAATACTTTCGCGATACCATAAATGTAACTAATATTATATTTTTTAAAATTACCATATAAAACAGGAGCAAATAGAAATGGCTTATCAATTTATAAGGCAAGAACCTTGCTACGACCACATCCTCTTCGTTCTGGCATTGGATAGAGACAAAATGAAGGAGCGAATTTTAATCGGAACAGAACAGCAAATCCGTTTTCGACTGGACGGAAATAAAGATAACGATGTCATGCATGATATAACGCGCCCTCTCGGACGTTTTCTGATAAATTTTGAATATGATAAAGAGAAGAACTGGAATATATATGGACTCGCTCCTCTACGTGATGCATTGCACACTAACCGTTGGAAACAGCCTGCACTGGAACAGACCTCTGCTGATTTTCTGGCAAAAAAATATCTCACCGACGATCCGGTGAGAATATATGCTGCATTCCGTATTTGGAATGAATATCTTGTTACAAGGGAATATCGTGACCGTAATACTGCCTGTGATCATTTTATAGAAAAAATGCAAATTTTGACTCAGGCATTCCAAACAGAAAATGTCATGAATTTTAATTCTGATACTGGAAAACCTGAACGTTTTCATACTGGCAGTCTTTATTTCCGCAATATTCCTGCTGAAATTACCCGACTTGAGCTTTGGTTTCCGGATAATAGGCGCAGAACAGAATGTGTAGCTGCCTACAGCTCTTTTTATCCGCTTATCACTTATTACTTGAATCGACTGAATGACTGGGGCCTTTGTTTCCGTCAGTGCAAAGTCTGTGGAAAATATTTTCTGGCAAAAAGCCAGCGTTATGAACTGTGCAGTGATAAGTGCCGTAAAGCACAGGCACTTCAAAACAAAAGGGAGTTTGATGAACGAGCCAGAGAAAACAACTATGATCTGCTTTATAAAAATGAATGCCAGAATTGGCGTAATAAAATCAATAAATCCCAAAAAACTGCTAATTTTCCGATTGAACGCCTGGAAGAAATGAAAAATGCGTTTGACCTTTTTAAGAAAGAAGCTCTGCAGCGTAAGAAAGCTGTAAAGGCAGGAGCAACCAGTCCGACAGAATTCACAGACTGGTTGTATCAGCAGAGCAATATTATCTTAAAACTCAGCGAAATCTGAATCCATCCCTGTAAAGGAAAGGCAGCGAATTTACTCGCTGCCTGCCCTCTCATTAAACTTGTATCCTACACCCCAGACGGTTTGAATATATACCGGGTTGCCCGGATCATCTTCTATCTTCTCACGAATATGGCTGATATGACTCATGACAATATTGTAATCGCCAGAATAGGCTTCTTTCCAGACTACATCATAAATCTGCTCCTTACTAAATACCCTTCCTGGATTTTGTGCTAATAACTGCAGGATTTCAAACTCGGTGTAAGTTAATTCTATTTTTCTATTATCACGAACAACTTCCCTCCGTTTCAAATCAATCGCTATACCCTTATGCCTTATTTTCGATTGAAGTTGTATTTCCTGAAAAAGGAATTTTTCTCTGCCGGAATCTAACACGGAAATAACAGAATTTACCAACTCTTCCTCATCTCCCTCGAATGATACCAGCAATATTTTTCCCACTTAATCATCCTCGTTTCATTTAGCACTAACTTAATGCTTCGCCTCTGAATTATATTCCGCAAATGTTTCCGTTTCCGGATTAAATTCAGTAAATAATTCCTGCATTCTATTTTTGCTTACTTTTTGAAAGCTACTAATCTTTCCACTTTTGTCTCTCGTTACTTCAATGTACATAGTGCCGTTGCTGTTAGAAAAGATTCCCCTTCCCTCATCATATAAATCTGCTATAATCTTACCATTATAAACCCAGTTTCCTTTAGCATCACAGGATACTCCATAATCAGCATACTCCTGTGGAACAGCAATATTAAGACCTTTTCCCTCTTCACTGCTATATTCGCCCATGTCATCAGCCGCTATGTTCTCACTTCCTCCTTCTTCAAAAACAGATCCTTTCATTTCATCTGCAGTTACAGCTTCTCCGCCGGAACTTTCAACCAATGCCGCCGGTTCTGACCAAAAATCATCTGATAACGGTTCTGCCTTTACGTCTGTGATGGTGCCATAGTTTTCCCTTTGCACTTCAACTCGAAGCGTACCTCCACGTTTGGAACTTATTGTATAAGTACCCGGCTTAAACTCATCCCGGAAATATCCAATGGTCTTTCCATCATACATCAGAAATCCTGTTTCTTTCTGGTAAGTTATTCCCGCTTTTGCATATTCAGAAAGCTGTTCTTCGCTGAATACATTTTCATTACTGTCTTTATTTTCGGTGACCGTTTCTGCTTCCTGCTTCGCATATTCTATATTTTCCGGAGAATATGCCATTGTAATTCCCACTGCATCATCAGATGATTTCGACAACTTCATCCCATCTTTTATTTTTTGAAGATTATCCTCATAAAGTGCAATCGTCTCATCTACCTTTTCCTGTGTCCATACAAACCATCCGTCGCCGCCTGTATAAGCTTTTTCACCAATCATAGACTGCAGAACTTCTTTTTCCTCGTCCAGCCATTTCGCATACTCTTCTGCTGTCCACCATTCCACATCCGAACTTGAAAGTGATTCATCTTCCCGGATATTCACTTCGTTTAAAGCAACTGTTGTTTCACCGTTTTCTTGCGCTGTCTCTGTCTTTTTCTCCAAGGATGATGCGGAAGTTGCAAATCCACCTGTCACGCAAATTACCAATACTGCACTTATCATTACTGCAAACTTAGATGTCTTCTTTATCTTCATAATTGCTCTTATCCTCTCTTCAATCGCATTTTTACTGAAACTGTTACATAATGGTGTCAGTCCGCTCTTTTTTTCTTCCATAGATATTAAAGCAGTTGCATATACCGACTTTATATCCATTCCAAATCTACGGACTACGGTTTCGTCACAGGATAATTCCAAATCTCTGTTAAAAAGAATATACATTACCCACACAAGAGGATTAAACCAATGAATGCATACTGCAGCAATCATTATCAGCTTTGTAAGCATATCAAGCCGTCTGATATGCACATATTCATGTTCCAACACATAACGAAGCTGATAAATATTTTTCCATTCTGTATTTTTCGGCATTAAAATAACTGGGCGAATCACACCATAAGAAAGTGGTGCAGCTATGGTTTCTGTCTGCCGGATGGATAGACTCCTTTTTAGTGGATGTTTTTCCTTCCATGCTTCCAAAATATCATTTTCAACAGGCAGCGAAAATCGAAATTCCCGATAACATTTTATATAGGAAACCGCAAAAAATCCAAAACAAAGTAACAGACCTGCCAGCCATATTACACTCAAAATCGAAATGGATTCTGTTCTCTGTACCATAGCCTCTGATAATCCATTTGCTATCTCAGGCATATTCCCATGAATGGGTAAAAATGTTGTCGTTTGCGCCGTTCTCACTGGGTTTATATCAGAATAAATACTCTGCAACAGAGAATAAATACTTGTGACTGATTTTATGGAAAATGGAACTAATAACCGTATTAATGCAATCCACCATAAAATCAAAAATGTTTTCTTCGGTAATCTGTTGATAAGCACAGCCCTTAATACCACAATAAGTAAAATAATAACCGTTCCCAGAAAACTCATTTGCAGCAGGCTCATATACATCACCTCATTCCAATTCACTGACGATCTGCTTCAGGTTCTTAATCTGCTCCATAGAAAGTTTTTTTCTGCCAAGAAGTGCCGCAAACAACTTGTCAACAGATCCATCATATATCTTATCAATAAGTTCATCTGTTTCCAGATCCTGTACCTGTTCTTTTGCTATAAGCGCATGGCACATAAATCCCGGTTCCGTTCGTTCAATCGCGCCTTTATTGATACACCGCTTAATCAATGTATACGTTGTGTTTTTATTCCAGCCGACTTCTCTGTTTAAAGTATCTGCAACATATTTCGCTGGCACGTCACCATCCTTCCACAGAACATCCATTACCTTTAATTCCGAATCAAAAAGTTTGATATTTTCCTCTGTCACTTGTTTCGCCTCCTATAAGACTACAGTAGTCTGTTCTTGTTTTCAGACTACCACAGTCTTATAACATTGTCAATCATTTTCTGTCGCTAGGAAAAGAAAAACAGCCAGCCTTTCGGCTGACTGCTCCATACTAAATATAAACCATTTCGTTCAGTACAATTTCTTCTGCTCTGTTTCTAATATTATTACACCGTTGTACCCAAAGCATAGCATCTTTCCGCTTCAATTCCTCCGTCACTCCCTCAGCCGCTTTCATCTGATCAACAATACACGTAAACCGTTCCTCCGCTTGTTCGTCCAAATCCTCCAGATAGCTCCAAAGTTTTCCGGTCAGCAGTAAACTGGAATATCTACCGTAGCACTGCTTTTTCAGATACTCCCTGTGCATTCGTCCCCACTTACCGATAGATCGCTTTTCCTCCGGCAGCTTCAAGTCTGGGATATAATAATCCCCGACAAGTACATAATCAATGCCATTCTCCGTAATTCTTGTTTTCAAATCCTTCATGGTTCGTTCCTCCTTGGTTTTTCTTATTCTATTACCCAAACGAACCGTTCTATATTGTTACTTCCATATGTACAGTGCTCTTACTAATCCCGAATTTCTTCGCCGCCTGACGCACCGTTGCCTTTGTATCAATAATATAATTTGCAATTTCCACTGCCCGCTCCTCGATATAATCTTTCACGGATAAGCCTCCGAAGACGCTGTTTTTACAGTGTATGCACAGAAATTCCCGAATATGTAGCAATCATTTTTATAGTTGTGCCTTATAAAAGAACGGTCGTCCATACCGGACGACCGTTTCGCTCATTGCAATCTTATTTAAATTTAATCTCTTTCCCTTCAAGTCTCCACTGTCTGAATTCTGCGGAAGCAGATAACAGAAGATCTGAAGAAGAGTTCAGAGCTGTTTCTACAGAATCCTGAACTACGCCAATGATAAATCCTACTGCAACAACCTGCATGGAAATGTCATCTGAAATTCCGAACAGAGAACATGCCATCGGGATCAGAAGAAGTGATCCGCCGGCTACACCGGAAGCGCCACATGCTGACAGAGCTGCAAGAAGACTCAGGATAATTGCTGTCGGAATATCTACATGAATACCAAGAGTAAATGCAGTTGCCATTGTCATAACCGTAATAGTGATAGCCGCACCATCCATATTAATAGTTGCACCAAGCGGAATGGTTACAGAATAAGTATCTCTGTCCAGTCCCATCTCTTCACAGACTTTCATGTTTACCGGAATATTAGCTGCGGAACTTCTTGTAAAGAAAGCCGTCAGCGCACTTCTCTTCAGGCATTGGAAAATCAGCGGATATGGATTCTGGCGGATGCACCAGTAAACCAGAAGCGGATTGGTCACAAAATAGATAAACAGCATACATCCTACAAGAAGAAGCAACAGTTTTCCATAAGTCGTAAAGATATCCAGACCGTTTGTAGATACTGTGTTAAATACCAGACCAAAAATTCCAAAAGGTGCAAGATTAATGATCCAGGTTACTACCATGGAAATACCATCTGCAACATCAGCCAGAACCTTCTTTGTCATCTTATCAGCTGCACGAAAAGCAAGCCCAAGAAGAACAGCCCACATCAGGATCCCTACATAGTTTGCATTTACCAGTGAAGATACCGGGTTGGCAACTACGTTCAGAAGCAGGTTATTTAATACCTCAACGATACCCTGTGGTGCACTTGTATCTGTTGCTGCATTTGCAAGTGTCATCTTTACAGGAAATGCCATACTCGCAAATACTGCGATCACTGCTGCCAGAACTGTACTGAACATATAGAGAATGATAACTGTCTTAATAACTCCTCCGTGAGATTTTCCTGCATTACACAGGGAACTGATAACCAGGAAGAATACCAGCAAAGGTGCAATTGCCTTTAACGCACTTACAAAGACATCACCCAGAATTGCGATTCCTGTTGCCTGCGGTACAGCAATTCCCAGAATCGCACCCAAGATCAGGCCAACCAGGATTCTCTTTACAAGAGCAATCCTGGTCCATTTGTCCCAAACTTTTTTCATTTCTTTAACCCTCTTTCCCTTTAATTTGATAAAACAATGATACGTTACATTATAAAGGAAGCAAATAGAATATGCAAGAACATCTTTATAAGTGTATTGTATTTCTGTTTTTAAATTATTTAAAAAAGCAGATGTCGTTCAATCATTTATATCTGATTGAACAACACCTGCTTTCTCTCCGGCGCAGTGCGATTCTGCCCGGAAGGCTTTTTTATGTTATAGGTACATTACGGAGTAATTTCCTATAACATGAAAAGCCTCAGCAGCTCTGTCTCTGGAAGTGGTCTTGAGAAGTAATATCCCTGGACCATGTCCACGCCCCATTCTCTCAGCAGACTCACCTCTTCTTCTGTTTCTGCTCCTTCTGCTACAATTGTATAACCCATATTCTGCATAACCGTCACAATACTGTGGTAAAAAACAGCAGCCTGTTCATCACAGGTAATCCCTGTTAACAACGATCTGTCCATTTTCACCACATCAAACGGAAGTCTCAATACTGCATTCAGATTTGCATACCCTGAACCAAAATCATCCAGACATAATCCGATTCCCGCATTCGTAAAATCCTCCACAGCTTTGCAGAAACTTTCACTATATTCAGTTGCCACTGTCTCAGTAATCTCAAACTGAAAATATTTCGGTAAAAGCTCATGCTCCTTCACTATATTAATCAGAAGCTGACTGTGTCCCGGTTTTAACAGTTCGGAAGGTGACAGATTGAACTTTACATTCTTAATCTGTTTCATCATATATTCATTCTCTTTAATAAAACGGCACACCCTTCTGAACTGAAGCAGTCCGATCTGTGCGATGAGCCCCTGCCTTTCTGCAATACTGATAAACACATCCGGCGGGATCATTCCCATACAGGGATGCTTCAGCCTGCTCAAAGCTTCAAGAGTAATATAACGATCTTCCTTTGTCCAGAATACCGGCTGATAGTACACTTCAAACAGGTCTTTATCCACTGCTGTTTTCAGGAAATGCTCCACCTCTTTTTCATAACGGAAGCCCTCCAGAATCCTGTCATCTGACTGGATCACTACCGTTTCATCTGCACGTTTTACCAAAGATATCAGATACTCGATATATGCCAGCAGTACATCTTCCTTCTCCATCTTTTCACCGTTGATAATCCCGCAGATGATTGCCGGAAAAGTGATTTTTTCCCCGTCAGTTTCAAAAGGTTCTTTGAAATAGTTCTCAATCTCCTGTCTTTTTTTCTCATATTCTGTCAATGAATCTGTAATGATCAGAAAACAGTTTCCTGTGGTTCGGAACACCTGTACAGAACCTGTAATGTTTTGCAGTTCTCTTGCAATCTGTACCAGAAGCAGATCACCTGTACTGCTTCCGTAAACCTTATTAATCTGTTTCAGCATAAACAGCTCTACAGCAATCACATGAAACTCAATTCCTTTGGTAAATTTCTCCTGTATCCAGTTATCAAAATACCTTTTATCAAATGCTCCTGTTGTACTGTCTATATAATCACCTGGATTGTTCATCATAAGATAGAGAAATATGAGACCAAGTGCCAGTCCAAAATCTGACAGAAATATGTACCCTGTGTACAGTTCCACTCCTATACATACGCCTTCTATCACAAGAAATTCGCCTGCAATACTCATCTTTTCCGGCGTATAGTCCTCTCTGCTTCTGATCATACGCAGCATTATCAGAACGATATAAACCAGGGCATAAAGATAAAGAAACACATACCCTGTTCCTTTTTGAAAAACGTCATTACTGTCAAAACAGAAAAATCCCCCGCTTCCAAGGTTTCCAAGTACAGCTATCATCATAGCCACCGTAATCCCGGCACAGATCACAGATAATGCACCGCTCTTTTTCTCATTTTCATGCGAATCAGGAATACATGAATACAAAATATAAGGAATCAGAATATCAAGCAAATAGATTCCTGTCAGAATACCCATGACAGTTCCTTCATCTTCCGCTGTGTAATTCATAATTGTCAGCGTACCCAACAGGTCAGACAAAATATATAAACCGCTCAGGACAAGTATATATGTAAATGTTTTCACATTTGCATTATGCAGTTTCTTCTGCGTCAGAAAATGATATAAGAGTAACGCTGTAATAATAACTGCCGCTACCTGAAAGTTTATATTATAATTCATGTGTCTTTCTCTCTTTCATTTTATTCTGATACATATTCGTATCTGCCTCATACTTCCATTCACCAGTTGTCTTCAGCTTTCCCCTGTCATCCCGAATTGAACTGAAACCTCTTGAAATAGACATGCGATATCTGCTGTTTCTGTTATAACGCCTTATTTCTTTATCCAGTTTCTCAGACAATACATTCCTGTTTTCCTCCGGATCAAATACAACTGCTGCAAACTCATCTCCTCCTGTGCGATAACATTTTCCGATTGCTCCAAAAACATTCTCAATGCATCTGGCAGCCGCCACAATAACCTCATCTCCTGCCGCTCTGCCAAAATCATTATTGATCCTGCGCAGATAATCGATGTCCATAAAGACCAGCAGGATATCCTTATGCTCATTCATGGTTTTCGGCATTTCCGCCAGCAGATTTTCAAAAGGTTCCCTGCTCTGCATTCCGGTCATCCAGTCCTCTTTCATCAGTCGTTCATATGCCTGCATTTCTGTCCGGTAACGGACCTTTCCAACAAGACTGATCACAGTATCTGCAATGATCATAACCAGAAATACCAGTATTCCAAACTCAAATATTGCTCCATAATAGGATATTTCAAACAGCCAGTACAATGACAGTGACAAAAGTCCACTGAACAATAATATCATATAAGCGATCAATATGATCTGCACACTTCGATCCGGCTTCTTTCTATATTCTTTCCAGAGCAGTACCGCTACGATCAGTACCCACGTTATCAGCAGAACATGTGTTACAAACAGCATATCTGCAAACGTGAATACCCCGAAATAGGCCAGAAGTCCCTGAATAAATGTATTCAGATAAAACACAGCAATTCCTGCATCCAGAATGCGTTCCTTTTTCAGTCCACCTATTTTCTGGGCAAAATGCAGCATCGGTACCGAATGTAACATAAACATATAAAAAGAAATCGTACAAAGCATATCCGGATGACTGCTATAGGTCTGGATCGCAGAAGAATCTGTAATCAGCCAGACTGCACATATCATAAGGAACAATGCTACATCGCGAAATCTGGCATCCGGCATCTGACGGTATTTCAGATAAACTGTAATCAACAGAGAAATAACGCTCAAAACAAGAAAACACAAAGCAATACCTATAACTATTCCTGAATTCTGTAAATGTAAAGCAATGACTGCACTTCCGGTTCCAATATAAACAGAAGTCAAAACATACTTTCCGTGATGTGGATTTGAATAAACCAGCTTCAGCGGCTCATTCTGCATGTCTGTAGGGATTTCCCCTACACATTCCAGTTTTGATTTCATCTGCGTATTCCTTACAAAGGTTGTATCCTGATATTCATAGATGGGACGGTCACCCAGCCAGATTTTCAGATCATACTGTGCACCTCTGGTTGTAACTACCTTACCGGCATCCAGATCAGTAATCCCGTCATTATATAATATCAGTTCTTCCCCTTTCTCTGCCTGTATTGTATCCGGAAGAGTAACTTCTGTTCTTTTTCCGTTGTCATAATAGTACCAGCCAGAAGATATCTTCCTGATCTGGTTCACCGGCTGCATCTTTTCTCCCAGTGACATAACTCCCAGAACAGCAGCAAAAACAGCCATCACCATGATAAACAGAAATATCTCTATGTTTTCTTTTTTCTTCTTCTGATTATATTTCACACGCTTCTCCTTCTCTTATTTCCAGAATCACAACTGTTCAGTACCTCAGCAGGATAATAAACTGCTGAATAGTTACCTTTATATTATTTTCTGAAGGTGCTGTCAGAAAATAATATAAGAGTACTATAAACCAATGTTATACTAACATCCCACTATAAAAAATACAAGACACAAAAACAGCCACCTTTTACAGTGACTGTTTTACTTCTGCTGTTCTTTTTTCCTGTTGATGATCCGTCTCATTATACTGCTCAAAACGGCTCTCGATCTCTACCAGCATATTCGCATATTCTCTTAATTCCTCTTTTAGCTGTTCTTTATCTGTGCGTTCCTTTTTGTAGGAAATCCTATGCTCCATACTGGCCCAGAAATCCATGGACATAGTGCGAAACTGTATCTCCACCGGGAAGTATTCCATTCCATCCAGACAGTATACCGGCACTCCTACGATCACATGATAGCTTCTATATCCATTTGGCTTCGGGTTTCCAATGTAATCCCGTTCTTTGATCACGATCAAATCACTCTGACTCTTCAGAAGTTCTGTCAGATTATAGATATCATCTACAAAATAGCAGATTACTCTGACACCTGCAATATCCTGAAGATAATCCTTCGCATTCATCACAGTAGGTTCTTTTCCCTTTCGCTGTAATTTCTCTTCAATGCTCTGTTTCTTCTTGATCCTGCATTGGATGTTGTGGATCGGTCTTGCAGATGCTTCACCGTACAGGTTGTGATTCAACACATCAAGACGTGTGAGAAGCATCTGTTTAGCATCTTCATATGGTTGTATAAATTCATAGTATTCTTCATCTGTCATATTATTTCTCCTGTAAAAACCTCTGCTGTTATTCTTCTGTCTTTCATATTTCTTATTCTGTACTTCTTTGCAGAACTTACCTTTTTTCCACATTTGTACTGCAAAATAACCATTTTTTCCCCATTACGTTTCCATCATACAAAAGAAATGTGTTTAATCAGTGTCCCAATTCTAATCATTTTATAAACAAAATTCTCGTCCGTTTACACTTACATATGGCACTGCTTCTCATGCACAATCCCGCCACACTCAGAGCATCAGCACACTTATGGGAAATAAAAAAGCACTGACTGTGACAGTACTCCATTACAGCCGGTGCTTTTTTTATTTCATCTTATAACCATTATTAATTACATAATCTTACGGAACAGATCTTTCAAATCTTCTACGCTTGCATCTTTCGGGTTTCCTGGTGCGCATGCGTCTGCGTGTGCAGATTCTGCCAGGAACTGAAGGTCTTCTTCTTTGATTGCTTCCAGTTTAGTCGGGATTCCTACATCAACAGAAAGTTTCTTAACTGCTTCGATTGCTGCTTTTCTGTATTCATCCTGAGACATTTCATCTACACCTTTTACGCCCATTGCTCTGGCAATCTCACGATATTTCTCACCTGTGCATTCCTGATTGTATTCCATAACAATTGGAAGCATCATTGCGCAGGCAACACCGTGTGGTGTGTCATAAACAGCACCAAGTGTATGAGCCATGGAATGAGCGATTCCAAGACCTACGTTAGAGAATCCCATACCAGCGATATACTGTCCAAGAGCCATTCCTTCACGACCTTCTTTTGTGTTTTCAACAGCACCGCGGAGAGATTTGGAGATCAGCTCGATTGCTTTTAAATGGAACATATCTGTCATTTCCCACGCAGCTTTTGTTGTATATCCTTCGATTGCATGAGTGAGGGCATCCATACCTGTAGAAGCTGTCAATCCTTTTGGCATGGAGGACATCATTTCAGGATCAATAACTGCGATGATCGGCATGTCATGTGGGTCAACGCATACAAATTTACGTTTTCTTTCTACATCTGTGATAACGTAATTGATAGTTACCTCTGCTGCTGTACCTGCTGTTGTCGGAACTGCAATGATCGGTACACAGGGTTTCTTAGTTGGAGCTGTACCTTCAAGACTTCTTACGTCTTCAAATTCAGGGTTTGCAATGATGATACCGATTGCTTTGGAAGTGTCCATGGAAGAACCGCCGCCGATTGCAATCAGATAATCTGCGCCTGAATTCTTAAATGCCTGAACACCATGCTGTACGTTCTCGATTGTCGGGTTCGGTTTGATGTCTGAATACAGTTCATATGCAAGTCCGTTTTTCTCAAGAATGTCTGTAACTTTGCTTGTTACATGGAATTTTACAAGATCAGGGTCAGAACATACGAAAGCTTTCTTAAAGCCATGTGCTTTTGCTTCGTTTGCGATTTCCTCGATCGCTCCTGCTCCGTGATAAGATGTCTGATTTAAGTTAATTCTGTTTGCCATAATGATTTCCATTCCTTTCGGTATTCTTCAGTATTAGGTAAGTTTCCGCATCACTTATCTTTGTTATTATCTTAACAATATAAAATAAAAAAAGAAAGTTACACTTTAGCTCAAATGTAACCTTCTCACAATATTTGTGCAATAATGCCGAAAAACTGGGTGCAAAATTATGCATTAATATTGTTATATTTATGACAATATTTCCAGCTTTTCAAACAATTCCGAGAGTTTTCCAGGCATCCCGTCAACTAAAATTTTCGCCAGTCCCTCCGGTGCACATTCCAACTCTCCCAGTACCCATTTTACAGTCATATAAATAGAACTATGGCAGTACATTTCCAAAATGCAATGTATGGTCTCATCCGGAATCCTTCCTGTTTTCTCACGAATCAGATTCTCATAGAAGTCCAGGATCAGTTCAAAATCATGCTGGCGCAGACTGTTCTGACTGTCATACTTAAATGCTGCTGCAAAGAAAACATGCTCTTCCTGAATATAGGTAAACTTCTTTACCAGAGCATCATAAACAGTTTTTCCCATTCCCATATGCTCAAAGGATTTCGCCAGAAGCTTATCGAAATACCAGTTGATAAGGTCAAATTTGTCCATAAAATTCCGATAGAAAGTCTGCCTCGTAACACCACAATTCTCTGTGATCTGTTTTACTGTGATGTTATCTACAGACATCGTTTTCATACATTCCTTCATCGACCGCGCAAGACGGTATTTCATTTTTTCACCCTTGCTGTTTTCTGCCGTCAGCTTCATAAGATTTCCTCTCGCTAATTCATTTCTCTAGTGTGTCGACAAGTTAATATTGAATACCTTTCTCTGACAGATATTCTTCTATCTTTTCAATAATAAGCTTCGCTGACTTATATTGATCTGATGCATCTTTTAAAGATGCAACGTAAAAATCATCATAATCACTATTTTCTCTCTCCTGCTTTAGTCTTCCCAACCTCTTTCCCATTTCTCTTGGAAAAATCTCTTTTGCTATATAAGTTTTATTAAAATACGCAACCGCATCCTTATGACGCTTAAAATCAATCTCTTCTAAAGCTAATACTGCTTTTATTGCATAAAAAGCAGCATAATAACTACGATTTATTGAATCTTTATAATGTTGACTTTCTAAGCATAATACTGCCACTCCCAATGTCTCCACCGCATTCCGAATACGGTATATACATAAATCCTCTTTTTTGTCATTCATCGATCACTACCCCCTCATCTCGCACATTTCGGTAAAAAGGTAACGTATCAATCCAATACTCATACTGGTCTTCATTTTTAATGATGGGAGAGAACTCTATTCCTGTATTTATTTCAAACTCAAATGCAAGATCATAAATATCATTCTTCACTAATCGAATTTCTTCATCAGACATTTTCACCAAAATCATAATATCTATATCAGAATTTTCTCGAAAATCTCCTCTCGCATATGATCCATATACGATAATCTTTGTCAATTTATCGCCCAAAATACGTCTTAACTCCTGAGAAAATCTATATATGATGTTTCTGATATTTTCCGGCATATAATCACTTCCTCTTATTAATATCCCCCAATTTGCATATCTATATGTTAACATAAGTTTTTTGTTACATCAAGTTTCCCTCATCAGAAGTTCTCGACAAAACTTGATTTTATTTATTTCAAAATGTTATAATTCACCTTGATATGTTCAAGCCAAAATAATCCGCTTTAAGAAGGGAGTCATTCTTATGGATTTAATAAAAGAAGCACTTTCCATGGGTTTCGCAGATGCGGCGATCATGGATACAAAGGATCTGGTATTTGTGCCGGAATACAGACAGTTCTGCGAGGACAATCTCTGTGGAAATTATAACCTGGTTCCTGCATGTCCGCCTGCCTGCGGTACTGTAGAAGAAATGCAGGCAAAAGCATTGAAATATGAAAAGGCACTGGTTCTCCAGACTGTTCTGAAGGATCCGATCATGGATCCGGTACTTTTCAAGCAGGCGAAGCATGCACAGAATATTCTTACAGAACAGCTTGCCAGACAGATGCAGGAAGCGGGAAAAGAAGATATCCTGATCATGAGCGCAGGACCGTATAAGAATTGTTCCTGTATGTCCGCCTACAGTGTAGATGCACAGAAAATGGCTGATGCAGTAGGTATGGTCTGCTGGGCAGATGACTCAGATGTAAGATTCTTTACACAGATTCTGTTTCACGAAGATTATAGCAAGCCTCATAAATAATGCATATTGATTAAGAGGCTTGCTATAGTATAAAATACGGCTGCACTATATCCGCATTTAACCCGGATATAGTCAGCCGTATTTTTATACCCTGTTTTTATATTTATGTCGAACCGATAAGCTCATTTGCTTTGCTGTTCACTTGAGTTGGTCGAACCCATTTCTGTCTTACTTAAGTATTTATTTATCCTCATGATGCTTATGATGTTCATGCCGTTTATGATGTTTTTCCTCTGATTTATGATGATGGTGTCCATGCTTATGTTTCTCATTTCCGCACACTTCACATCCTACTTCAATCTTACCCTGTGTATCCTCATCCCAGGTACCATAAGAAACCATCGGCGTATCCTTCATAATGCACAGACTGATGGTCTGATAAAGAATAATACCACCCATTTTGGCTCTGTATACAAACAGTTCACGTCCAAAATAATCGCAGATTCTTCCCAGTACTTCGCCTTCTTTAAAGGTCTCACCGGGCTGTTTCGCCGGATACCAGCAGCCTGATACCGGGGCATCTTCATAGATCACAGGACTTACTTCTATCGGTGGTTTGCCATGAATATGGGACTTCCCGCGAAGGATTCTCAGATGTCTGAGGATATTCTTCACATCATGAACATCCTCCGCTACCAGATCTTCGCACCAGCGGGAACTGTGTCCACGTTCCAGCAGGATACTTGGGATTCCCATGCTTCCGGCATAGTTGTAAGCTCCGCCTGTTCCATACATGGAAGTTACCAGATAATCTACATGTGCGATCTCCGCCATCTCACGGCTCTTTGCAGCTACTTCCGGAGCTGCTGCCCCTGTACAGTATACATAAGATACCAGTCCCTCAAATCCATCACCGCAGTGCAGATCCACATAGTAATCTGCCTTCGGGAAAAATTCTGTCACAACAGTATAAGCGATCCTGTCACTAAGTGTACCATTCGGATTTCCAGGGAAAACTCTGTTCAGGTTTTTTCCATCCTCATAAGTAAGACTCATGGTACGGTGTTCGAATCCAGTTCGGTTCATCAGACGGATCACTATGATATTTCCTGCGATCTTCTTCGGATCCAGCTCATCTGCAAGCTGCATAGCTGCCTGAATTCCTACATATTCTGCATTATGTACCCCACCGGAGATCAGAACAGTCTCCCCCTCTTTTTCTCCACAGATCAGTGTTACCGGAATTCCGAATTCTGCCCCGATGATGTGCACAAATCCTGATACTTTCTCACCCGGTTTTGCTTCCAGGTCTGCTACTCGTAATGTTCGCATCAAATCTTCTCCTTCCACTCATTCCATCTCTGCCAGATCTTATCATCCACTGGCAGGCTCTTATTTCATTCTGTAAATTCCACTTTCAATAGTTAGTTCTATAAAACTTTTATATTTTCAAACAGGGAGCCAATACTTGAAATATCAACTCCCTGCTTTTTACTTTTACCATACGTTCACATCGGATTAATTTTCTTCTATATGCTCTCTTCCCTGATTGATAATCGTCCGCACATGATCATCTGCCAGAGAATAAAAAATGGACTTTCCCTCTCGTCGGTTCTTCACCAGTTTGTTTTGCTTCAGGATTCTAAGCTGATGGGAAATTGCAGACTGTGTCATATTCAGTGCTTTCGCAAGGTCGCATACACATACCTCTGTTTCGAAAAGCACAAACAGAATACGGATTCTTGTAGAATCTCCGAAAATCTTAAACAAATCTGCCAAATCCTCAAGTTCCGTCTCTTCTGGCATTGTTTTATTTATAATTTCCATTGAATCTTCATGAATTTCATAATAGTCACAAGCCTCGTCTTTATGTTTTTCCACGCTTTCACCATTTTCCTTCCTGTCTGCAACTGTCTGTTATTCTATAAATTTTTGTAACTGTTCAGTACCTTCACAGTTACAGGTTTTTTACAAATAAAGTACGGATTGCGTTTAATACCGCAATGATCATAACACCTACATCTGCAAAAATAGCCATCCACATATTGGCAATTCCCAGCGCACCAAGTATCAGACACAAAATCTTAATGCCAATTGCAAAATAAATATTCTCATATACAATATGAATACACTTTCTTGCAATCTTAATCGCTTTGGAAATTTTCAGCGGATCATCATCCATCAGTACGATATCTGCTGCTTCAATCGCTGCATCAGAACCCAGTGCACCCATAGCAATACCAATATCTGCTCTGGACAGTACCGGCGCATCATTGATACCGTCACCCACAAATGCAAGCTTCTCTTTTTCGGATTTCTGATGAAGTAATTCTTCTACTTTACTTACTTTATCTGCCGGAAGAAGTTCACTGTAAACTTCCCCAATTCCCAGTTCTTTTGCTACCTGGTCTGCAACACGTTTAGAATCGCCGGTAAGCATAACTGTTTTCTTAATGCCTGCTTTCTTCAATTCTGCAATTGCTTCTTTTGCATGAGGTTTCAGAATATCAGAAATAAGAATATGACCTTCATATTTTCCATCTACAGCCATATGAATTACTGTACCCACATGATGACATTCCTGATAGGAAATTCCAAGACGTTTCATTAATTTCGCATTTCCTGCTGCTACAGATATACCATCCACTTTTGCAGTCACACCGTTACCGCTGATTTCCTCAATATCTGTGACTCTGTTTCTGTCAATTGGTTTTCCATATGCTTTCTGAAGACTCTTACTGATCGGGTGGGAAGAAGAACATTCTGCAAGAGCTGCATATTCCAGCAGTTTTTCATCTGAAATCTCATTATGATGAACTCCGCTTACTTCAAAAACACCCTGTGTCATTGTACCAGTTTTATCAAATACTACATAGCTGGTCTGTGCAAGTGTTTCCAGATAGTTGGAACCTTTAACCAGAACGCCCTGATTACTTGCTCCACCGATTCCTGCAAAGAAGCTTAAAGGAATACTGATCACCAGTGCGCATGGACAGCTGATTACCAGGAAAGTAAGTGCTCGGTAAATCCAATCACCCCACATAGCCGGTTTTCCCATGATCAAAAGTACGATCGGAGGAATAAAAGCAAGTGCAAGTGCTCCGTAGCATACAACCGGAGTATAATATTTGGCAAACTTTGAAATAAAATTCTCTGATTTTGATTTTCTGGAACTGGAATTCTCCACAAGTTCCAGAATCTTGGATACGGTAGATTCTCCGAATTCTCTGATCGTACGGATTTTCAGAACACCTGTCATATTGATACATCCGCTGATTACTTCATCCCCGGCTTTTGCATCTCTTGGAAGGCTTTCTCCGGTCAGAGCACTGGTATTTAAAATAGAAACACCATCAATGATCACACCATCAATCGGAACTTTTTCTCCTGGCTGTACAACAATTACAGTACCAATTTCAACTTCATCCGGGTCTACCTGTTCAAGTTTTCCATCTACTTCAATATTGGCATAATCCGGACGGATATCCATCAGTTCACTGATGTTACGTCTGCTCTTTCCTACTGCATAACTCTGGAAAAGTTCTCCGATCTGGTAGAACAACATAACCGCAACACCTTCGGAATAATCTCCAAGCAGGATTGCTCCCACAGTAGCTACTGCCATCAGGAAATTCTCATCAAATACCTGTTTATTTCTGATACCTTTAAATGCTTTCTGAAGAATATCATAGCCAATTACCAGATATGGAATCATAAACAGTCCAAATCTGACATATCCATCTATCGGCAATTTAGAAAAAAGCACGATCAATACCGCCGCTACGATGATTCTGATCAGCATCTTTTTTTGCTTCTTATTCATCTTAATACCTCACTTCTTATAAAACAGGACCGCCGCCAGAATATATATCAGTGGATAACCATAACCGCCTGATATATCTCTGTGCCGCAGTCCCTCTCTGCTAATTTACGACAATTCCCGTAAATATATTATCAACAGAAATCGTTCCTGAATTAAAGATAGATTTCGCAGTCGTCTTCTACTTTCTTGCAGTTTGCCAGAACATCTTTCATAACTGCTTTCGGATCCTGTCCGTCTTCAAATTCAACGATCATTTTCAGCATCATGAAGTTTACAGTTGCATCCTTAACACCTGCTGTATTCTTAGCAGCTTCCTCCATTTTATTTGCACAGTTTGCGCAGTCTACGTCAATTTTGTAAGTCTTTTTCATAGTATTTTTTCCTTTCTGGCTCATGAATATTTTTTCACATTATCATATGAGCACTTGTTCATTTGTTTATTTTATTATAACAGATTTTCGTCCTCTGTCAATAGCTTAATGTTAGAAAAATAGCAAATATATAAAAACAGAGGATACCGCCTGATCATTCTTCCTGCCATATCCTCTGTGTCATCTATCATTTACAAAATGATTGCAATCTTTTTATTTAATTTTCTTATGGTAGAGTTTCCTGACTTTTGCCAGATATAAAACAGCAAAAGCAACACCGGACACAACCCATGATCCAATATAGATCCATACAATACATTCCATTGTTTTAAATGACGGTAAAACAAGCAAAATGCATACTACTCGAAACAGGCAAATTGTAAGTAATGTAGTAATCATCGGTACCAGCGTTTCACCCAGACCACAGCAGGCTCCTGAAAGCGCCTCTGCAACTGCATAAAATACAAAAAAAGGTGCCATCATCTGCATATATCTTACAACCAGCGGGATCAGTGTCGGAACGTCTTTCTGATCAATAAACAACGGTCCAATCAGTCCTGAACCGAAGTAAAGAACAAGACTGATAATTCCTACTGCGATTACAGATAACCCAGTACCGATCAGTGCTCCTTTCTTTACTCTCTTCGTCTTACCGGCACCGAGATTCTGTGCGGTATATGTCGTCAGTACAGGTACCATAGAATCCGCGATCAGCCAGATCAGTAAATCCAGTTTATCACAAATTCCCCATGCCGCAATACTGTCAGTTCCCATTGTGTTGACACTTGCCTGAACAATAGAATTGGCAATTGGAAACAACATAGATTGAAGAGCTAACGGGAAACCTTTTTTTACCATCATCCCCATATGCTCTTTGCAGATTTTCATAGTTCTGATTCCTATCTTTTCTTCCAGGAAATCAGATTTCACAAGAAAATATGCGGTAAGTACAACACTTACAATCTGAGAAAGTACAGTAGCTGCTGCCGCTCCTCCAACACCAGTATGCATAAGTCCTACCAGTATGAGGTCTACAACAATATTAACCACACTGCATACGACCAGTACATATAATGGCTTTTTAGAATCTCCAAACGCTCGCAGGACTCCTGCCATCATGTTATAAAGGATCATTGCCCATATTCCGCCAAAATAAATGCGGCAGTAGATTAGTGATCCTGCACGAACTTCTTCCGGAACAGACATGATATCAAGCAGCCATGGAGAAAAAACAGCACCGGCTGCTGCACAGATAATTCCCAGAATACCGGCAAGCAAAAGAGCTGTCCGCACTGCGCAATGCAGTCCTTCTTTATCTTTTGCTCCAAAATATCTGGAGATCATAATCGTCGCACCAGTTGCAAGACCATTCATAAAGTTAATCGGAAACTTAAAAAGTGTATGTACAGAATCAATTGCAGCAAGTCCGACTTTTCCCGTAAACTGTCCGACGATAACCGCATCAACTGTTGTATACAACTGCTGGATCAGACTTCCCGCAATCAGTGGAAGTACAAAAAGTAATAATGCTTTTCCTATATTTTCAGAGATCAGACTATCTTTTTTCATTATTTACTGCCCTTTTGGAACAAATGGCAGGCAACACTGTGTCCATCTTCCACTTCCACAAGTTTTGGATTCTCTTTTTTGCAGATATCCATACAATGCTCACATCTTCCCTGAAACGGGCATCCCTGTGGAAGATCCAGTGGGCTCGGAGCCTCACTTTCAATACTCTCGATTGGTTTGGAAAAGTCCATATTAATATCAAATACTGCACCCATCAGTGCTCTTGTATATGGATGCATTGCTTTCATATCAAGATCTTTTCCCGGAAGAACCTCTACGAGGTTTCCAAGATACATAACGGCTACCTGATGTGCCACTAACTGAACCAGTGCAATATCATGACAGATAAAACCAAATGTGATGTTCTTTTCTCTCTGAAGCTTCGTGATCAGTTCAATTACTGTTTTCTGAACAGAAACATCAAGAGCGGAAGTTGCTTCATCCAGAACAACGATTTCCGGTTCCAGTGCCAGTGCTCTCGCGATTGCAACACGCTGACGCTGTCCACCACTCATATTGTGAGGATAACGATCCGCAAAATCTCCCGGTAATTCTACCATCTCAAGAAGTTTTCTGCAGACAGCATCCTTCTCAGATTTCTTAATCTTTTTGAAATTCATCAAAGGTTCGCACACAATATCACGAATGTTCATTTTCGGATTAAAAGATAAGGTCGGGTCCTGAAATACCATCTGAATGTTCTGACGGTTATTTCTCAGTTCTTCTCCCTTTAATTTCGTGATATCTGTACCGCGGTACAGAATCTCACCCTCTGAAGGTGTATCAAGAGAAACCAGAAATCTCATAAATGTACTCTTACCACATCCGGATTCTCCTACAAGACCCAGTGTTTCGCCTTTGTACATTTTCAGATTGATGTCATTGTTCGCCAGCAGAGTACGTCCATGTGATGCCGCAAATCTTCTGGTTACATGTTTCGCTTCCAGTATGACTTCTCTTTTTTCAGACATATCGTTCACCTCCCCGGGATGGAACTGCTTCCAGAAGTTTTCTGGTATATTCGTTCTTTGATTCTTTCAGAATATACTCTCTTGTTCCCTGGTCTTCCATTCTTCCGTTCTTCATTACAACAATATAATCTGACATGTAGGCAGCTACACCCAGATTATGGGTTACTACAATAATGCCTGTATGGTAATCATCTCTGAGCTTCATCATCTGACGTACGATCTGCGCCTGTGTTGTTACATCCAGTGCAGAAGTCGGTTCATCTGCAAGAAGAAGCTTCGGCTGATAAGTCATTCCCATCGCAATACCAACTCGCTGTCTCATACCACCGGATAACTGGAAAGGATAAGATTCCATAATATTATCCGGAGACGGAAGTCTCATTCGCTCCAGCATTGCGATTCCCTTACTCCATGCCTCTTTCTTGGAAATGTTCTCATGAGTAAGAATATATTCTGTAAATACCTTTCCGACTTTACGTGTCGGATTCATCATTGCACCACTGTCCTGAAAAATCATGGAAATATCAGAACCACGAAGTTTTCTCCACTGTTCCGGTGTATAGGATAAAAGGTCTTCTCCTTCAAACGTAATACTTCCTTCTGTGACCTTACCGCCACCTGCAAGAAGTCCCAGAACAGCACGGATAACAGTGGTTTTTCCACTTCCGGATTCTCCTACCAGAGAAACGATCTGTCCCTCTTTCATATCCAGATTAAAGTTCTGAACAGTTGGAACATTTTTGTAGGAGATTGTCACATTATCTAATTTCAGCATGTTTATTCCTCCTACTCATTTCTTGGATCGAGGATATCACGGATGGAATCCCCAAGCATATTAAATACAACAACTACTACAAAAATAGCAAGACCCGGGAAGATCATCAGCCACGGAGCGGACTGCATACACGCTCTTCCTTCATTCAGCATATAACCCCATTCCGGTGCCGGCGGCTTCGCGCCAAATCCCAGGAAGGACATTGCTGCCAGTTCCAGCATCATGGAACCTATATCTGTGGCAGCAGTAATGATCAGTGTAGGAAGTGCATTTGGAAGCATATATCGAAACAGCATATACGGTGTTTTGGAACCGGTAACGATCGCTGCTGATACATAATCCCTGTCACGGATCTTCATAACTAGGCTTCGTGCCAGACGCGCATATTTGGTCCAGCTTACTACTACAATAGCGATGATCGCATTTTTGATACTTGCGCCCATAATACCTGCAACAGCAAGAGCAAGTACCAGTCCTGGGAAAGCAAGCATCATATCTGCAATTCGCATAATAACAGCATCAATGACACCTCCGAAATATCCTGCAAGGACTCCGGTAACAGTTCCCACCAGAAAGATCAGGGCAACAACACCAAAGGTTGCTGACAGAGATGCACGTGCTCCATAAATAACTCTTGAAAAAATATCCCTGCCCATTTTGTCGGTTCCAAAAATATGTTCCTTGCATGGCGGAAGCAGTGCATCTACCAGAGAACCTTTTAACGGGTCAACCCCTCTGGTTACCACCGGTGCAAATACTGCTGTCAGAATAATACAGACTGCAAGAATAGAAAACACGACAAAAGTTTTATTTGCTAAAAATCTGTTTTTCTTTTTCATGATTCTACTCCTTTAAACGCATACGTGGATCAATATAAACATAAGATGCATCAACGATCAGGTTAATGACCATATAAATCAGGGCAAGCCATAATACATATCCCTGGATCAGATTGTAATCACTGGATGTGATTGCTGAAACTGCAAGGTTTCCAAGACCCGGATAAGAGAAGATTACTTCTACAACACTGGTTCCTCCAAGAAGTGATCCTATGGAAAGACCAAACATTGTGATCAGCGGAAGCAATGAATTTGGAAATACATTGCCCCAGATAATCTTTGATTTCTTTACTCCTCTTGCCTGTGCACCGATCACATAATCCTGACTCAGTTCATCCAGCACCGCTGTTCTTACCTGTCTGGTATATTTGGAAGACATTGCAATCGCAAGTGTCAAAGCCGGAAGAAACAGACTCTTAAAGTCTCCCGCAGAACTGATAACCGGAAATGCATTGATATAAACACAGAATGCCAGCATTAACAGAAGTCCAACCCAGAAGTTAGGCATCGCACATCCGAGGAATGTAATTCCCCGGACGAGATAATCGATCCATTTATCTTTATATATGGCAGACAACATACCTAAAGGTACAGAAATAACCAGCATAAGGATCATGGCCATTAATGTAAGTTTCAAAGTCGGCCATAATCTGGCTGCAAGAAGTTCTGTAACTGGTTTATTTAAGCTGTATGATTTGCCAAAGTCACCTTTCAGACAGTTCTTAAGCCATCTGGTATACTGCACCAGAAACGGATCATTCAGACCAAGTTCCTCGCGTGTCTCCTGAACCATTTCTTCAGTAGGCATTACACCGGTTGCCGTGTACATGTTTCGTACAGGGTCACCTGGTGACATAAAGGTCAGTGCAAATGTAATAAAGCTGATACCGATCAATACGATCACAATCTGTAATAAACGCTTGATTATTTGCTTTTTACTCAAAAAAGACACCTCTTTTTATTTCTGTTTGTAACTATTCAGTAACTTCACAATTCGCAGACTTTTCTTATTCTGCAGGAGTAATTTCTGTTGACAGCCAGTAGTAATCTGCTGTATGGATATGTGCAGAACCAACTTTCTTACTGTAGATCATAGATGAGTTGTAGTATCCATCAATCAGAACCGCTGCATCATCTACCAGAATCTGCTGCATCTGGAAGATCAGATCTTTTCTCTTTTCCGGATCCATTTCACCTTTTAATTCTTCATATAACTTGTCATAGTCCGGGTTGGAGTATGCGCAGTAGCTGGTATCAGTTGCCCAGTTAGCCATATATGCCAGAGGATCTCCGGTACCAACAGTGATCCAGTTATTGTTATTAAGGTCATAATCCAGTGCTGCAAGTTTACTCCACTGATCATCTGAGCTTCCGTATTCAGGAACAACACCAATACCGATTTCTGCAAGATACTGTGCCTGAGCATCTGCAAAGTCATTCAGAAGACGGTTTTCATAAGAAATATATCTGAGGTTGATATTCTGACCATCCAGTTCACGGATTCCATCTCCGTCTGTATCAACGATTCCTGCATCATCCAGAATCTGTTTTGCTTTTTCCGGATCATAGGTATATGGATTTTCCAGTTTGTCATAGTCATAGTTCAGAGTAGAAGGCAGTACGGAGAATCCTGGTGTATAAAGTCCACCGATTGTTCTGGAATTACAGATTGTATCATTATCAATTGCCATCAGGATTGCCTGACGAAGTGTTTTGTTTCCAAGAACACCGTCAAAGTTCATCCATGCAAATCCACAACGTACACCTGATGCGATATCAACAGTATAGTCATCGTTATCCTGGAAGTCCTGAATATCTGCTACGTTTGTAATGTTCTCAACCAGGTCTACCTGACCGCTCTGAAGTGCCATTGTTTTTGCGGAGTTATCTCCCATGAACAGCAGATTGACTTTATCGTATGGGACATCTTCACGATAATACTCATTTGCAGCTAATGTATAACCAACACCTACACCATTGAATTCTTCAATCTTGTATGGACCTGTTCCAATAATTCCGTTATCATAGTTTTCAATATGTTCTACATCTGTAATTCCCATTGTTGGATGGCAGAGCTGTCCTACAAGGTTTGCATATGGTTTGCTTGTTTTGATGTTAATTGTATTTGCATCATCATCTACAGTAACTTCTGCTTCAAATTCCAGATATTTCTCCGGTTTGGCAGATCCGGAAGGTCCTACCTCTTTCATGTGATCAAAATACTCTTTTACCTTTGTCGGAGTTAAATCACATCCGTCAGAGAATTTAATTCCGTCTTTCAGCTTGATCGTCCATTCTGTATGCTCGTCATTTACTTCATAACTCTCAGCAAGCCACGGGATAACTTCCATATTGTCATCGAATTTAAATAATGCTTCAGCAATACCATATCTCATAGCATTCCATCCACCGTTTTCATCATTTGCACTGTTTACACATCCATCTGTGTACATCTGACATCCGAAGTTTAAAACCTTCTCATCACCTTTCGCCTGTACAGTAACTCCCATTGATAACGCAACTGTTGTTGCTGCTGCTAACACAAGTAATTCTCTTTTTGTTTTTTTCATCCTTTACTTCCTTTCTTTTTTTGTTTCTTCGTTGTTTTTCTTCCTTCTCATACTGTCCATTCCTATGATTTTGAGCGAAAAAAAGACAGATGCTCCCGCATCCGTCACGAAATCTTACCGTTAAAGAATCAAACATATATATATGCAACACATGAAGTTGTAACTCTTAATCAGGATTTCTCGTCGTCCGCAAGAATCTCTTTTACTAGAAATAAGCAGGTCTCCTGACTTAAGCCTATATACTTTCAGCACCTTCCCAGAAAATATCTTCCAGTGGTATGCAGCTGAAAAACAACTATCACAGTGACGGGATCGTACCGGATTTACACCGGTTTCCCTTTTAATCAGACCAGCAGGACGCTTCTGCTGGTCTGAACTTATCTCTAAAATCATCAAATGGCCGTATGAATACTTCTTTATCATAACATACTATCATGCATACGTCAATTATTTCAGACTTTTATTTTCTATCTATTTTTCCGTAAATTTCTGGAATTCTTCAAAATTTGTTTCCGGTGTATAGGATTTCAGAACTCCCATCATGTCCTCTACACTATATGTATTATCATACATTCCAATAGATAACACATACTGCTTATTAAACTCATCTACTGAATCCGCTGTCCAAAATGACTGCTGCAGCCGGAAAGCACTTCCATCTTCACGGTAATCTTCTGCAAAGCCTTCCAGAGCATTCTTCATAGCAACAAATGATGGTGCAACGATAGCACCATATTTTCCTACAAGATAGTCGATTCTTTCCTTGCCGTTATATCCCTTCTTGTTAAACATTTCGTATGTATCTTCTGTAAAACAATCAATTGACCCCAACAATACATCTGTACTGTTCTCTTCTTCATAAGCATCAATTACCTTGATAAAATCACTTGCGCTCACTACACTCAGAATAACATTATACTCTCCTGTATTCAGCGGAGCAGCCAGCTTTTCATCCAGATGATCTTTTGGATAACCCGGAACCAGAGTAATCTTAATATCACTGCCTGTTTCAATTTCTTCCGTATCCTGCGTATTCACCAGTTCTTCTACAGACTTCTCATATGACAGACCATATGCTTCCTGAAGCTTATTCAGAATACCTATCGTTCTCAGACGATGCATCTCATTACCGATGGCAGATCCTCCACATGCTATTATGTAATGATTCTGATTATTCTGATCCTCTGAAGCAAAATACTCCGCCATATTGGCAGCCGCATCCTTTTCTGTTTCAACAGATGTTCCTATCGTTCCCAGAAAGTAAGGATTATCCTTTACTTTCTCATACATTTCATCACTGATCGTTCCTGAACCACGCACATAATACATACCATATTCTTCGCATACCGGAAGAACTTCTTCAAGATCAGAGGAAAGGAAAGAAATAATTCCCTTTACATTTCTTTCATGAAGCTCATTTATAAAGCTGATTTCTTCTTCTGCAGTGCTTATACTGGAAGAATATAAAAACTCAACTTCAAAAGCCATACCGACATAATTTTCAAAATAATTTCTAAACTCTCTTACTTCCGCATCATTCAGATTATATACAGACACTCCTATTGTCATTTTTTCATCCTGATCTGCTGTATCACTCTGGACATCAGATGCCATAACTGAAATACTGGTGCAGGTAAGCAGCATAATCATTGTCAATATAAAACTAATTATCTTTTTCATTCCTTTTTTACCTTTCTGTCGTATTTGTATAAAAATTCAAGTTTTCTTTTCTCACATCCCTTCCTGAAGTAAAAAAGATCCTCTTCTTAAAATGTATTTTAGGTATAAAAATAAAGCCTTTCTTAATACACCGTAAGAAATAACCTTTTCTAATGCAAGCAGGTCTCCTGACTTAAGTTCATCGCATTTTATCGTCTTCCCGCCTCTTAAGCAGTGACATATATGATAAAAAGCTCCCTTTTACAGTGGCGGGACCGTACCGGACTTGCACCGGTTTCCCTTTTAATTCCATATTACTGGAAACATGCATTATTTTTATAATATGATATCAGGGGCTAAAAGTCAAAAACTATTTTTACTCCGCGCTAAGGCTTTTCCCCAACTTCATTATATTTTTATTATATAATTCCATTTGGTTAACGTCAATAATTTACATCTAATATTTATATGTTTTTTTATTCACTTTTACTATGGTCTTGAATATTCAGATTCCAGTATCTATTCCATAATAAGGGTCTCTTTGCAGCACTACCTTCTCTTGTGGCATTTCTTTGTTTATGCTAAAATATTTTTACTACTATAAATGAGCAAGTTCGTGATTTTGCATAAAAGAAAGACACCTCGATTCCGTGTGTTGTATAATGAAAGTGCCTAAACAAACATTTGCAATATTTACGAAAGAAGGTGTCTCTCGCAAATACTATACATCATTCCGCATTCATATACAACCAGCTTAAGAAATTAAATTTATGCAAATTTTATTCGAACCGGGTGATAAACCACCTTATAAGTATCCTGATCAGCATTTTCATTTCAGGATATCATGGAAAAACCACGGATTTTGCTAAAAACAGTTCCTGTCACAGAACTACGATTGCACATTTCCTTAATTCAGGGAAATGGGATGATTCTCTACTTTCAGATACGTTAAAACGTTCTGTTATAGAGATTATTTATTCAGAAGCAGCACGCACCGGAAAGCCTGTTTTCTGCATTGTAGACGATACGATAGCTTCAAAGACAAAGCCTTCGTCACAGGCTCTGTATCCGATTGAAGATGCGTACTTTCACCAATCCCATTTAAAGGGGAAACAGGACTACGGACATCAGGCAGTAGCTGTTATGCTTTCCTGTAACGGCATTGTCCTGAACTATGCTTTTGTAATGTACAATAAATCAATTTCCAAGATTGATATTGTACAAAATATTGCAAAGGAACTGCCTGTTCCACCAGTAATGTCTTATTTCCTTTGTGACTGCTGGTATGTTTCTGAAAAAATAATCAATACTTTTGTACAGAAAGGGTTCCATACCATTGGTGCTTTGAAAACAAACCGTCTGCTGTATCCATCAGGAATGAAAAAGAAACTCAGTGAACTGGCTGCTGAACGATCCACAACACATAAAGGATTTGACCTCGTCACAGTCAAAAAACGCAACTATTATGTGTACCGGTATGAGGGAAACCTCAGCGGCATAGAAAATGCAGTTGTTCTTTTAAGCTATCCTGAAAAAGCATTTGGTAATCCTAAAGCACTACGTGCTTTCATTAGCACAAATGTATCCTTATCTACACAGGAGATCCTTTCCTGTTATGTTTGTCGATGGCCGATTGAGATATTTTTCAGGCAATGCAAAAACCATCTGGCCCTGGATACATACCAGATACGCTCCTCAAAGGGAATACAGAGGTACTGGCTGTTGATGTCACTGACACATTATATTTGTGTCACAGGAACTGGCGGATATCGGTCTTTTCAAGATGGATATCATCGAATCTGTAGTGCCGTTCATCAGGAAAAGTATCAGTATCTATTCCTATGTGCAAAAGCAAGTGATGATTTTGAAGCATTTATGAAATTAGCAGGATAATTTTGTGCATTTTTTCAAATTTGCTCATTTATAGTAATTAAATAAGGTAATTTTAGTTTCTAAATATCAAAACGTAACTCTTTCAGTTTACTGAAAAAGATAATTTTTCCCTTCATTATAAGTTCCTTTCATTGAAAATCGAACAGCTAATTTCCCAGTCATCGGATCTTCAATACCTATACTGATCTTATATTTCTTTCCGGCCAGTG
>ERZ506430.244-NODE-244-length-29034-cov-5.1578_pt1 | contig 29034 bp, 29 predicted proteins | sample MGYA00513053_ERZ506430 | MGnify/ENA metagenome assembly ERZ506430
CTTCCGATCTTAAGACCATATTTTTTCATAATATTTGACTGTTTCAAAAGCATCCGCTTATGCGCCTGGCCTAAGTTGTAGGTCAGCCCCATCTGATCGCTTTTTTCAAGATCTTTCGCTTGTAAGTGGATTTGTTTTTTCATAATATCACCCGACCGTGGAAACATTAAGACATTTACAATCAATGATAATCGGTTTGCAAATGTGAAGGGAAATTGCTGGTGAATCTGTCAATACATGCCGTCACGACACTGCGCGGGAAAGAGGAATCATTTCGTCCTGCTTTTCCGATGGCATATCCTCTGTTGCTGTTTCTGTGATCACCCAGTTGTCATTATCGTCAATTTCACCGCGGAGAACATGTTCGCCTGCGATGATTTGAAATGTGACTTTCCCTAAGGAATCCAGCCGTTTGACGAAAAAATGGGAGTTTGTTACGGAATAAGTGCCCTTCCACAGAATATGCATATTCTGACGAATGGTGACGGTCATCAGGCCTGCCCGGGTTTCCATTTCAAACATTGTCAGCCGCCCTTGTCCGTCATTGAAAAACATGGTGGAAGAGTGAGAGGTTTCGCCGCTTTTGCCGAAGTAAAAGGAAGAATAATGAAAGTTTTCCCGATTCCCTTCGGCAGAAGGCATTATCACAGCGGTTCCTTCCGTTACATGAGCAGACATATCCATCGGCAGTATCAATGCCAGAGCGGATAAGGCGATCATATATTTCACGGAAATCATAGAACCTCTTTCTGAAATTAACAAAGGAAATGAAACAAGAAAAATCTTTCCAATCCCTGATTTGTTTCATTTGTAAAATCAGGGTATCGAAAGTATAAAAATGTTTCTGTAGTTATTTTAACACTTATGGCGAAAAAATGAAAATATCGAGGTCGACAAAATTTTTTTATTAAATAATAAATAAAAAATCTGGAAGAAGGAAGAAGGTACAAAAAAGGCGGATTTTCAAGGAAGGATGTATATTTATCTTCGAAACTGCTATACTGAAAAAGAATAACGAAAAATATGTTGCCCGATAGGGAAAAAATGACGGAAGAAAAGTGTGACAGTATGAAAGTGATAGTCAGTGCCTGCCTGCTTGGGGAAAAATGCAAGTATAACGGCGGCGATAATTACAATCAGGCGGTTGTTGATTTTTGCAAAGATAAGGATGTGATTCCTCTTTGTCCCGAAACAGAGGCGGGTATGGGCGTGCCCCGGATTCCCGTGGAAATTCGGGAGGGAAGAGTGATCGACAGGGACGGAAAAGATGCGGATGCCCGTTACCGCAGCGGTGTTGCAAAAGTGCTGGAGAAGATCGGGAGTGAAAAAATCGATCTTGCCATTTTGAAATCTCGAAGTCCCACTTGCGGTGTTCATGAAATTTATGACGGTACTTTCAGCGGAAAGTTGGTCAGAGGCAGAGGAATTTTGGCAGAAGCATTGGCACGAAGAGGAATTTCTCTTGTCGATGAGGAAGATGATTTATTTCATGATTTGCAAGGCAAAAAATAAATGCAGGATCTTTTGCTTTCTCTCCTGTTCTTTCAGGGAAGAACGGAAAAGGACAGAGGAAGAAAAAGACGGAATGAATAAGAGGAGGTGCCGGCGGTGCGGCTGGGCGGTATAGAAGCGGGCGGAACGAAAGTGGTCTGCGGTGTGGGAGAAATCATCGGCGATGAGGTGAGGATACTGGATCGTGCCGTGTTTCCTACGGAGCGTTCGGAGATCACGATCCCCCGTCTTGTTTCTTATTTTAAAGATAAAAATGTGGAAGCTCTGGGAATTGCTTCTTTCGGGCCCGTAGATTTGCGAAAAGATTCGCCCACTTACGGTTATGTCAGGCTTACGCCGAAAGAGGGGTGGGAAAATACGGATTTTCTCTCCCCTTTTGTTAAAGAGTTTTCTATTCCCGTTGTTTTTGATACGGATGTGAACGGCGCTGTTTTGGGAGAAGCTCTCCACGGCGGAGCGAGACATTGTTCTTCCGCCATCTATATAACGGTCGGGACGGGGATCGGTGTCGGTATTTTTGTTAACGGCGGGGTCGTCCACGGTCTTCTTCATCCTGAAGCCGGCCATTTGCGGGTGGAACGTCATCCGCTGGAACGGTATCGGGGGTGCTGCCGTTTTCATTGTGATGAAAAGGGAAATTCCGTCTGCATGGAAGGGCTTGCCTGCGGTCCCGCCATTTCGGAGCGCTGGGGCAGATCGGGGAAAGAATTGTCGGGAAATCAGGATGTATGGGAGATGGAAGCTTATTATCTTGCATCGGGGATTTCCGATCTGATCCTGACGCTGTCGCCTGAAAAAATCATCATCGGCGGCGGGGTGATGCATCAGCCGTCGCTGCTGCCTTTGATCAGGAAAAAGGTGCAGGAAAATTTGGGCGGATATATTCAAAATGAAGCCTTAGACAAATCGATAGATGAGTATATCATATCTCCCGAGCTGGGGGACAATGCAGGACTTATCGGAGCGTTTGAACTGGCAAAACAAAGCAGGGAGCACTAAAAAAAGACTTTCCTTTTTATCGGGAAAGTCTTTTTGAATGTCTGTTTATGATCTGGCAGGTCTGTTTTCTTTTGTTCTGCAAAGACCTCTTTCGGAATTGCGGAGGAAACGGAGAAGATGTTCGATTTCAGGAGAGGAGGGGAAATCTTGTTCCATTTCCTGAATGGCATCGTTCAGTTTGAGACCGGAGCGGAAAATGATGCGGTATGCTCTTTTCAGCCATTGTTTCATTTCGGGGCTTACATTATTTCTGGAAAGGCCGACACTGTTCAAGCCTACAACGCGGGCAGGGTTTCCGTCGACGATGACGAAGGGGCATACGTCCTGTACGATCTTGGACATGCCGCCAACCATGGCACAGGCGCCGATTCTTACGAACTGGTGGATACCGCTCATACCGCCGATGACTGCATGGTCTTCCACGGTGACGTGGCCGGCAGCTCCGGAAAAGCTGGACATGACGATATGATCGCCGAAGTTGCAGTTGTGTGCGATGTGGGTATAGGCTTGAAGCATGTTAAATGAACCTACCCGGGTTTCGCAATTTTCTCCGGTAGCGCGATGAATGGTGACAAATTCACGGAAGTTGTTTCCGTCGCCGATGACAACGGTGCTGTATTCTCCCCCGAATTTCAGATCTTGCGGATCTTCGCCGATGACGGCATGAGGGTAGATGTGATTTCTCTTTCCCATTCTTACGTTTTTGGCGATGACCGCATGTGCATCGATGATAGAACCTTCACCGATTTCACAATTGGGACCGATCACCGCATACGGGCCGATCACCACGTTTTTATGTAATATGGCAGTGGGATCAACGACCGCAGTGTTGTGGATTTCCGGTTCCGCCGCTGTGATAACTTTTAATTCCATTCTCTAATTTCCCCTTTTATAGCAGGCCTTTAGTCTGTTTAATACAAGATAAATCATATCATGAAATATCCTTTATATATATATCGTATATGAGATATATATTCAAACATCGGAATCCATGAAAAATGTATGAATATCTCCTTTTTCCTCTCTCATTCTTCGTAGAATTCACTTTTTCAACTGATTTTAAATTTTATTTTTTCTCCGGCGTCGGGTCAGCCAGATAGAAAAGAAAATCCGCGGAAGCTTTCAGTTGGTCATCGACGGTGCATTCGCAATGTACTTTTCCCATGCGGCCGATGATATTTTTGATAACTGCTTTCGTCACCATTTGATCGCCCGGGACGATGGGAGCGCGGAAGCGCACCTTGTCCATTCCTGTAAACATGGGAATGAGATGTCTGTTTTCTTCCGGATATTGGAGGGCGACACCGCCGACCTGTGCCATGGCTTCACAAATCAGGACGCCCGGCATGATGGGACGGCCCGGGAAATGGCCTTGGAAAAACGGTTCGTTCATGGTGACGCTTTTGACGCCGATGGCATAGTCCAAAGGAACGAGTTCCGTGATTTTATCCACCAGAAGCATGGGATAGCGGTGAGGAAGGATTTCCATAATTTCTTCTACATTTAATTTCATTTATTTTACCTCCTGTGTCATAAATAAGCGGATGGGTCTATTTTTGAAGAGCTTTCAATCGCTCTGCCAGTTCTGCGTTGAGCTTATGGCTGCCTAAAACTGAAATAATATGGGCATGGACGGGGCCGACGAGGGAAATATCTCCCAAGATGTCAAGAATTTTATGGCGCACCAGTTCGTCAGGAAATTTCGGGACGGAAAGGCATTCCGTTTCCGAGTAGACAAGGGCATTTTCCAAGGTGCCCCCTTTGCCAAGACCCATTTTTCTCATGCTCTCCAGTTCCCAAGTGAATCCGATGGTACGGGCCGGCGCAATTTCACGGAGATAGGTTTCTTCATCAATGGTGAAATCTCTCATCTGTGTACCCAAGAGGGGGTGAGGATTGATGGAAGTGAAGGTGATGCGGAGGCCTTCATAGGGAAGAGCGGCAATGAATTTATTTTCTTCATAGACGGAAATGCTTGTATCCAAGGTGAGGATATCGATCATTTCGTCCTGCTTCGAGATGCCCGCTTGTTGTATCATATCGGCAAAAGTAAGGGCGCCGCCGTCTGCCACGGGCGGTTCCGGCGAGTCCGTTTCCAAAATGCAGTTGTCGATATGGAGTGCATAAAGAGCGGACAGGAGATGTTCCACCGTGAAAACTTTGGCAGCTCCTTTCTCCAGTGTGGTGGCACGGAGCGTGCTTGTTACAAATTCACTTTTTGCAGGTACTTCGGGAGAGCCGGGCAGGTCGGTGCGGCGGAAAATGATGCCGCTTCCCGCAGGAGCCGGATGCATCGTCAATGTGACGGGCAGTCCCGAATGGAGTCCGTTCCCTTTAAAAGAAACGGATTTTCCTATGGTGTTTTGATTTCTTTTCACAATAAGTCCTTTCAAAATGAAACAGGCAGGAGTGCCCCGATATCCGAATTTTGTAAAAGGTTTCACAACCCATAATTAAACTAATAATTAATTATACTTCTTTTTCAGGAGAAGTACAATTTTTTTCTTTGAAAATATAAATACAGGGGAGAAAAAAATAAGGGGAGAAATTATTTTTTTACAAGGGCAGAGTGATGCAAAACAAAGAATCTTTCCATGTTTTTTTATAGGAATGATATACTATACAATATAAGTAATAATCAGGAAGGTGAATTATGGAAGGCGAAACAGAAAGAAAAGAAAAAGCCTTGGAAGATATATTAAAAAAAGCGGGATCCGTGGCGGTGGCATTTTCCGGCGGCGTGGATTCCACTTATTTGCTCCATATGGCGCATAAAGTTTTGGGGGATAAAGCGATAGCGGTGACGATGCGCCTTCCTTCCGTGCCGGAAAGGGAAGTCAAAGAAGCGGAAGATTTTTGCAAAAAAAGAGGAATCGTCCATCATATCATCAGAAGAAATCAATTTGAAGCGGAAGGGTTTTCAAAAAATCCGAAAGATCGTTGTTATATTTGCAAGCATTATCTGTTTTCTTTTTTTAAAGACCGAGCAGAAGAAAATCATTTTGCCGTTGCGGCGGAGGGAACGAATTTCAGCGATACCGCAGGTTTCAGGCCGGGCCTTAAAGCATTGGAGGAACTGGGAATCAGAAGTCCTCTGAAAGAAGCGGGACTGACGAAAACGGAAATACGGCAGCTTTCCGAAAAGGAAGGACTTCCCACATGGAACAAGCCTTCTTTTTCCTGCCTTGCCACCCGTTTTCCTTACGGGACCGAATTGACGGAAGAAAAATTAAGAGCCGTGGAAAAAGCGGAGCAGCTTTTGTTTGATTTGGGATTTTCTCAATTCCGTGTCCGCTGCCACGAAGATATTGCAAGGATCGAAGTGCTTGTTTCCGAGCTTCCGAAACTTTTGGAAAAACGGGAAATCATTGTTCCTTTTTTTAAAAAATCGGGATTTACCTATGTCACCATGGATCTGGAAGGATTCCGTTCGGGCTCCATGGATGTATGAAGTATTGTTTCAAATGCAGGATAAGCAGGTGAAAAATGAAAGTCGAAGAGATACTTGAAAAAGTACGAACCGGAGAGATGTCCGTAGAAGAGGCGAAAAAAACCTTTCATGAAAATCCCGCCAACCGTGATTATGAGGATCTGGGATATGCCAAACCGGACAGCGACAGGAAAAGCCGGAGCGGATTTTCTGAAGTGATTTATTGCCAAGGGAAAGCGGATGCTTTTCTTCCGCAGATTTTCAAAAAAATGGTGGAAATGGAGGGGGAAGTTTTCGGAACAAGGGCATCGGTTCATCAATATGAGCTGGTAAAACAGGTCGTTCCCGATATTTCTTATGATCCTATTTCAAAAATTTTGAAACTGGAGAAAGAAGAAAAAGAGCATATCGGCTGTGTCGCCGTATGTACAGGAGGAACCGCCGATATTTCCGTCGCGGAAGAAGCGGCACAGACGGCGGAGTATTTCGGTACTAAGGTGGAACGTATTTATGACGTGGGTGTCAGCGGTATCCACAGGATTCTTTCAAAAGAAGAGACGATTCGAAAGGCGAACTGTGTTATTGCCGTAGCAGGAATGGAAGGCGCTCTTGCTTCCGTGATAGGCGGCCTTGTGAAAAATCCGGTCATCGCCGTGCCTACATCGGTGGGATACGGAGCCAGTTTTCATGGATTGTCCGCACTTCTTACGATGATCAATTCCTGTGCCAACGGGATCGTGACGGTCAATATAGATAACGGTTTCGGTGCAGGTTATGTAGCAACGCAGATCAACCGTCTTGCAGAGAGGGGAAAAGTAAATGGGTAAAAAATTGTATTTGGATTGTTCCTCCGGTATCAGCGGAGATATGTTCGTGGCAGCCATGCTCGATCTGGGAGCTGACGGGGATGCATTGGAGAGAGCGTTGCAGTCGATTCCCGATGAAGGTTTTTACACGGAAGTACGGAGAGTTAAGAAATCCGGAATAGATTGCTGCGATTTCAATGTCATTTTGGATGAAGAACATGAAAATCATGATCATGATATGGAATATCTTTACGGTTCTCTTCCCGTGAATGAGGAGGCGGCGGAGGAAGATGAACACGATCATGAGGGCGGACACCGCCATCATCATGAGGGGGATCACCATTGTCACTGCCATGAAGAGGGCATGGAGGATCATGATCATGAGGGGGAACATCATTGTCACTGCCACGAAGAGGGAGCAGAGGAACATGATCATGATGACGGGCATCATCACGATGAAGAAAATCATTGCCACTGCCATGAAGGAGAACACGACCACGATGACGGGCATCCTCATGACCATGAAGAAGAACATGATCATGACGGAGAACATCATCATCATGACGGGCATCATCATGTTCACAGAGGACTTGCGGAAATTAATGAAATCATTGCAGGCTGTGACATGACGGAATCCGCCCGAGATATTGCTTATGCCATTTTCCAAATCATCGGAGATGCGGAAGCGAAAGCTCATGATTTGCCGGTGGAAGAAGTCCATTTCCATGAAGTGGGTGCGTTGGACTCCATTGTAGATATCATCTCCGCCGCTGTTTGTTTTGACAGCCTCGGGATCGAAGACGTGATCATACCGAAGTTGTGTGAAGGAACAGGGCAGATCCGTTGTCAGCACGGAATTATGCCCGTCCCCGTACCGGCGACGATCAATATTGTTTCCGCCTATTCCCTGCCGATGGAAATTACATCGTCGGAAGGAGAATATGTGACGCCTACGGGCGCGGCAATAGCAGCCGCTCTCTGCACCGGTCATGAACTGCCTTCTTCTTTCACGGTGAAAGCAGTCGGAATGGGAGCGGGAAAAAGAGAATACAAAGATCGTTCCGGCATTCTTCGCGCCATGATCATTCAAGGAGAAGCGGCGGCAGAAAAAGATGAAATCGTGAAGTTGGAAACCGATATCGACGACTGCTCCGGCGAAGTTCTGGGATATACGATGAAAAGACTTTTTAAAGCGGGAGCGAAAGATGTTCATTATACGCCTGTCTTTATGAAGAAAAACCGCCCTGCTTGGGAACTGACCGTCCTTTGTGATAAAAAAGATGCAAAAAAATTGGAGCGTTTGATTTTTGAAGAAACGACCACCATCGGGATCCGCGAATTTCCCGTCATGCGCACTCTGCTGAAAAGAGAAGAGAAAACGGTGGAAACGCCTTACGGGAAAGCAAGTGTAAAAGAGGTTACTCTGGGAAATTCGGTGAAACGGTATCCCGAATATGAAACGGTGAAGAAATTGGCGAAAAAAAGAAAAGTTCCTTTTTCGGAAGTGTTTGATGCAGTAAAAACGGCAATGGAAGAATAAAAAGAGAGCGGCTCGAAAGAGCTGCTTTTTTTATGGTCTGATCAAAAAATATGGAAATGAGAGGAAGAAAAAATAAACTTTTTGACTTTAAAAAATCAGATATTATCGTGTAAAAATACTGTAAATAGAAATAAAAACAAAAAAGTATAAAAATTATTAGCAATCTATTGACATGAGTGCTAAACATGATATAATACATACAGGATGAAGGAAATCCAAAGACAGAATTCCCCGTCCGTTAAAAATTTCAATCAATACATTTTAAATAAGGAAAGAGGTTTTAATTATGCGTGGTTTATTACCTTTTGACGGTTTTTTCGGAGACAGTGCTTTTGACAGTTTTTTCAATGATGTACCGACTTTGTACAAAGATTACAGAAATGTACCGAAAGTAGATATTGAAGAAAAGAAAGATTCTTATGAAATTACTTGCGATATGCCGGGGTTTGCAAAAGATCAGATTCAGATTTCTTATGAAAACGGAATTCTTACCTTGGCAGCCAATAAAGAGGAAAAGAGAGAAACAAAAGACGATGATCGTCATTTCATCCGTCAGGAACGGACGAGCTCCGGTTTCCGCCGCCAGTTCTCCGTGAAAGGCATTCGGGAAGAAGATATCAAAGCTGCTTTGAAAGACGGCGTTCTGACTGTTACTCTTCCTAAAATGAAGCAGGAAATTCAGAAAGTGCCTCACCGTATCGAAATAGAATAATCTCCTGCTCCCTTTAAAAGACTGCAGGATGCCCCCCTTGCCAAATCAAAAACATCCCTCTCCTGTTTTTGATTTGTGATATATATGAAAAAGGTCCGCTCCGGCGGGCTTTTTTCATGCGTTTTTTACCGGAAATATCATCATTTCAAAACTGATTGGCAGCGGATATTTTTTCAAATTCTTCGGGAAAATCGGAAGTACGGGAATGATTCATGAAATGTTTCACCGCTTTCCCCGTTTCTTTCATAGGAGAGAATTTTCAGACGGATTATCTTCCTTCATTTTCTCGGGATGTACAGGCGGCATTTCTTTATTTGTTCTCTGATGTAAATAAAGCGGGGTATTGTCAACTGTAAATAAATATTTAATTGACACAAAGGATTGTTTATTTTATACTGAGTCTTGAGATAACAATAAAGGTTTTAAAAATTAAATAAAAAGGGGAGCCTTGTTATGGAAAGTTCTTGCAATGAAATTATCGAATTAACGGAAAAAGTTTTAAACGGCGGTGAAATCACGGAAGAAGAAGCAAAACGCCTTGTTCGCACAAAAGATGAAGATACCATGCTTCTTTTGGCGATGGCAGATAAAATCCGTCAGAAGTTCGGCGGAAATGCCGTTGATTTTTGCGCCATCATCAATGCAAGGAGCGGCCACTGCCAGGAGGACTGCAAATTCTGCGCTCAGTCGGGGTGGTACAGAACGGGGGCTAAAGTATACAGACTTCTGCCGGAAGAAGAAATTCTCGAAGCTGCCAAGAAAGCAAAAGAAGCCGGCGCCGTTCGTTTTTCCCTCGTAACCAGCGGAAGAAACCAAGACAATCCCAATGAATTTGAAGAAATCATCGCTATCGTAAAAAGAATTCGTAAAGAAGTGGGAATCGAAGTTTGCTGTTCTCTCGGCCTGATTTCTCAGGAACAGGCAGTGCGCCTCAAAGAAGCGGGCATCACGAGAATCCACTGCAATATAGAAACATCTCCCTCTTATTTCCCTGAAATCTGCACCACTCACACCATGGAAGATAAAGAGGACATCATCAGGACGGCTCAAAAAGCAGGTATCCGCGTATGTTCCGGCGGTATCATCGGTCTTGGCGAATCTTTGGATCAGCGGGTGGAAATGGCTTTCAAATTAAAAGAAATGCATATCGATTCCGTACCGCTTAATATTTTAAATCCCGTGGAAGGAACGCCTTTCTATAATAACCGCCGTATTCCGCCGCTTGAAGTGCTCCGTACTTTTGCCATGTTCCGTTTCGTACTTCCGAAAGCATTGATTCGTACTGCCGGCGGCAGAGAAGTTAACTTGAGAAGTTTGCAGGCTCTGGCGCTCACAGGCGGTCTCAACGGCATTATGGTCGGCGGCTACCTTACAACGGGCGGCCGTGATCCGAGAGAGGATCTCCGCATGACTGCCGATCTGGGAAGAAGCAGAACGGCACCGCAGCTGTAATTGATAATAAAGAAGATCCGGAGGAAACTCCGGATTTTTTGATGGGAAAAATGAAATTGAAAGGCTTTTTTGTTTGTGTTAGTATAAATAATTATCAAAAGGGAGGTGCTTTATGGAAAAAATAATAAAAAAAGAAAGTCCTGCCGTAAAAGCGTTTAAAGAAGCATTTCCTTATACGATTCCCATATTTGCGGGATTTTGGTTTGTTGCTTTTTCTTACGGTATTTATATGCATGCCTCCGGATTCAGTTTCTTCTATCCCGCCGTCATGGCGGCTCTTATTTTCGGCGGCTCTCTGGAATTTATCGTAGTGACGATGCTCATGAGTCCTTTTGCGCCACTGCAGGCTTTTCTGATGGGGCTGATGGTACAGGCAAGGCATTTGTTTTATGGAATTTCCATGCTGGAAAAATATAATCATACGGGATGGAAAAAACCGTTTCTTCTCTTTTGGCTCTGTGATGAAACTTTTGCACTGAATTACACCGCCACCGTTCCGAAAGATGTGGACAAAGGATGGTTCATGTTCTGGGTTTCTTTTTTGAATTATTTTTACTGGGTGAGCGGGGCTGCCATCGGCGGAATCTTGGGCTCTTTTCTTACTTTTGATACCCGGGGACTCGGATTTGTCATGACTGCCATGTTTGTCGTTATTTTCATGGAACAGTATTTCAGAGAAAAGAAACATTATACAGCCTGTATCGGCGGTGCGGTTTCTCTGATTTCCCTTGTCATCTTCGGGCCGTCTTCGTTTATGCTTCCTGCCATGGGAGCGACCCTTTTCCTCTTGACCGTTCTCAGGAAACCTTTGGAGAAAGCAGGTGGTTTCTTATGACGGATATGCCCGTTTCCGAGCAGATTCTCACCATACTCATCTGCATGATTGCCACCATGTGTACCAGAATGCTTCCGTTCCTGCTTTTTAAACCGGGAAAACGGCTCCCTCCCTATGTCCGATATCTGGGGAAAGCGCTTCCTTCCGCAGTTTTTGCCATGCTTGTGGTGTATTGCCTGAAAGATGTCAATCTTTTTTCGGGAAGTCACGGCATCCCCGAAGCGATCGGCCTTGCCGTGACCGTTGCAGTCCATGTGTGGAAAAGAAATATGTTCCTTTCTATGGGTGTTGCCACTGCCGTATATATGGGACTTGTACAATTTATATTTTAAAATCAAAAAACGCAAACCTTTCGGAATGCGTTTTTTCTTGTTATATTCGTTATTATAATTGGACGGGAATTTCCGTTTCTTCCGGAATCGGATCACCCTCGGGATTGAGAGCCGGCGAGAATGTCCAGTCTTTCACACAGTCTTCCGCATATTTGGCAAGTATTTTAAAATCCGATTTACTTAAATTTGTATTTTCAACAGCCTTCGGCGGTCCCTCCAATGTACCGTCTGCACGGATATAGACGGAAACATAAATGACGGGATGGTTATTTTTTGCCGCCGCTCCTCTGACGGCATCAGAAGTTTCTTTCATGGGCTGATTCAAAGGAGTTGCGGAAGTGACGATTTTCATGGACATGAAACGGACGGGAACGGATACTTGAGAGCTGACCGCTTTTTCTCCCAGCATGGAAGGATTGAAGATCCAGTCTTTTACGCTCTCCGCCGCATAAGCATCTAAAATAACGGAGCCGGAACTTTGGGAAACCACCGGATTTTCCGGAAAACCGTCTTCATTGACAGTGACCAAAATGATGGCAGAGGAAGAGTAAGGGAGACTTTCCATGGCAACCAGAACGTCTCCGCTCAAGGGAGCCATGGCGCTCTTTTTAACGGACGGCGGAGTTTTTTGTGCTTCCGTCAAGGGAACGCCGTCTTTATCAAGGAAATATCCGCCCTGCGGTACGGCGGCATCGGCCATACCGAAACCGAAAGCCAATGCGGCAGAAAATGCAATTAATAATTTTTTCATAATTACCTCTTTTCTGTATAATGCAAATGTATCTTAATAATTATATTTTAATCCATTTATAAAGAAAAGGGAATGGAAACAACTGATTTCAAGAAAAACTTCAGAAGAAAAAATATTGCTGAAAAATGATGAAAAGGACGTTATAATAATCTGTTTTTTATTCTGTTTTTACTTGCCGGATGTAAAATAAAATTATCGGAGAAAATATATCGGCGTTAAATCATTTCTTTGGTTCCGCCTCTTGACGATATTTAAAAATGTCGGTACAATACAATGAATAAGAAAAAGCTTTGACGAAGACGGTTTGCATTTGGTCCGGCATAGAGAGACTCCGGTTGGTGGAAGGAGGAGCGGAGGGTGCAGACAGATCACTTCCGAGCTGCAGAGAGGAAATGCTCTGCCGGGGCATCGTTAACTGCACCGAGTGGCTTTATGTCATTAGGGTGGTACCACGGGATCAATCTCGCCCCTTATCGGGCGGGATTTTTTTGTTTTACAGGAAGTATCAGGAGGAATTGTCATGGATTACAGTAAAACTTTACATCTGCCGCAGACGGAATTTCCGATGCGGGGAAATCTGCCGGCGAAAGAACCTGAATTTGTGGCTCTTTGGCAGACACATGATTTGTATCATAAAAGACTGGAGAAGAGGGTAAAAGAAGGAGCGAAGAGTTTCGTTCTTCATGACGGGCCGCCTTATGCAAACGGAAAAATCCATATCGGCCATGCCATGAATAAAACGCTGAAGGATATCATTGTCCGGTATAAACATATGGCAGGCTATAAGGCAAATTATATTCCCGGCTGGGATACCCACGGACTGCCCATTGAATATGCAGTCTTGAAAGATTCCGGGGAAGATCGGGCCAATATGACTCCTTTGGAACTGCGCCGCAAATGTCTCGCTTATGCGAAGAAGTGGATTGAAATCCAGAAAACAGATTTTATCCGTATGGGCGTGATCGGCGATTTTACAAATGCCTATTTGACTTTTGATCCTCATCTGGAAGCAAGACAGATCGAAGTATTCGGTGCGATGGCAGACAAAGGATATATCTACAAAGGCAAAAAAGCGGTATATTGGTGTCCCCACGATGAAACCGCATTGGCGGAAGCGGAAATTGAATATAAGGATAGAAAATCTCCTTCCATCTATGTCAAGTTCCCCGCTTTGGATACGAAGGGGCTTGAACCGGAAGGTGTGGACACATCCAAACTGTTTGCAGTGATCTGGACGACCACGCCTTGGACAATCCCTGCAAATATGTATATTTCCGTCAATCCTAAATTTACTTATGTGTGGGTACATAATCTTGACGCCGATGAATATTATCTCATGAGCAAGGAACTGGCTCCGGCGGCTATGGCGGACTGCGGCATTGAAAATTATGAATTTGCAGGACGGGAAATGATCGGATCCGAATGGGACATGGCAACATTCAAACATCCCTGGGCTTTTTATGACCGCACCGTCTATGTGCTGGAAGGAAACCATGTCACCCTCGATGCAGGCACCGGCTGTGTTCATACCGCACCGGGCCACGGCGTGGATGACTTTGAAGTGTATAAAAAATATGAAAATGAAGGGAAATTGAAACAGGAAGTTATCTGCCCCGTCGACAGCAAAGGACGAATGACGAAAGAAGCGGGAGAATTTTTGGAAGGCAAGACGATCTGGGAAGCAGAAGGTCCTGCTATTGCAGAAATTGCAAAAGCAGGAATGCTTCTCGGCAAGAAAACCATTCATCACCAGTACGCTCACTGCTGGCGCTGCAAAAACCCCATCATCTACCGTGCTACGGATCAGTGGTTTGCTTCCATTAATGATTTCCGTGAAAAAGCTTTGGAAGCGGTGGATCATACAAGGTTCATTCCTTCTTGGGGCCATGACCGCCTGTACAACATGATCCGCGACCGTCAGGACTGGTGTATTTCTCGCCAGCGTTCATGGGGCGTGCCCATTCCTGCATTCTATTGTGACGATTGTGAGAAATATGTCATCACGAAGGAAACGATTGCCAAGGTAAAAGAAGTGGTGGAAAAAGAAGGCACCGATGCATGGTGGGAACGTTCCGCAGAAGAACTTCTTCCGGAAAACTTTAAATGTCCTCACTGCGGCGGCACTCATTTCCATAAAGAAACGGATATCATGGACGTTTGGTTCGATTCCGGCTCTACTTGGAACGGCGTTTTGAAAGATCCTTATGAGAACTGGAAAAATGATGGAGCCGTTTATCCCTGCGATCTCTATCTGGAAGGTTCCGATCAGCATCGCGGCTGGTTCCACAGTTCTCTTCTGACCAGTGTGGCAGTCAACGGATATGCTCCTTATAAAGCAGTTCTGACTCACGGCTTCACCATGGACGGAGAAGGAAGAAAGATGTCCAAGTCGGTGGGAAATGTCGTAGCTCCTCAGGATATCATCGATAAATACGGCGCCGATGTAATGCGTCTCTGGATTTCTTCCGTCGACTATCAGGGCGATGTAAGACTGTCCGACAAGATCGTTAAATCCATGAGCGACGTGTACAGAAAGATCAGAAATACTTTCCGCTATCTGCTGGGGAATTTATATGATTTTGATCCGCAGAAGGACAGCGTTCCTTACGAAAATATGGAAGAATTGGATAAATGGGCTCTCCTCCGGATGGAACAGGTGAAACGTACTGTGCTGAAAGCTTATGACGACTATGAATTCCATGTCATGTATCATGCGGTTCATAATTTCTGCACCGTCGATCTGTCCTCTATCTATCTGGATATCCTGAAAGATCGTCTTTATACGGAAAAAGATGATTCCCGTCTGAGAAGAAGTGCCCAGACGGCAATGTATGAAATCCTTACCACTCTTGTCAGACTGGTGGCTCCGGTCATCTGCTTCACCGCAGAAGAAGTATGGCAGAATCTTCCCAATAAGGAAGAAAGAGAATGGTCCGTCCATATGACGGATATGCCGGAAGAAAATGATCGGTACCTTGATAAAGAACTTGAAGATAAATGGAAGAAACGGCTGGTATTGAGAGGAGCCGTGACGAAAGCTCTTGAAGAATCCCGCCGCTCCAAAGCCATCGGCCATCCGCTGGATGCGGAAGTCACCGTCTATGCCGACGGAGAAAATCTTCAGGTTTTGAAAGATATGGAAACGGAGCTTGCCGATTTCTGCCTCGTCTCGCAGGCAAAGATCGAAGAAGGCGCCGAAAATGCACCGGAAAATGCATTCTCCACGGAAGACGGCACGGTCAAAGTATCCATCTCCGTCTGCACTCTTGAAAAGTGCGAACGCTGCTGGAAACGGACACCCGATGTGAATTCCGATCCGAAACATGAACATGTCTGTGCAAGATGTGCCCGTGTACTGACTGAAATGGGAGAATAATTTCCTTATAAAACCGAAAACCTCTCTGCCGAAAAAAGACGGCAGGGAGGTTTTTTGATGCTCTTTTATAGCAATGTATCCGATAATAGAGAAGAAAACCGATTATCAGAAGAAAGAATATTTCCTTATTTTCAATTCCGTCCATGCTCTGTCGTACATGGTCAGGGCATCCCCGAGATCTTCTATCCATTCTCCTTTTGAAATATAGTCTTTGGCAGCTTTCAGCATGGGATCGCTCTTATATTCTTCCGAATGGAAAGGAGCGGATCTTGTATTCGGATCGTTGTAGCCGATGTATTCATAGTTTTTGGCACTCACTTCCGGATCATAGAGATAGTTGATGAATTTTTCCGCCAGTTCTTTGTTTTGAGCGCCCTTGGGAATAGCAAAAGTATCCGCCCATATGACGGCCCCTTCTTCAGGGATGACAAAAGCGATATCGGGATTTTCCTGATAAGAGAAAGAAGCGTCGCCGGACCACATGGTACCGATCCATGCCTCTTCGGCAATGAATTTTTGCTTGATAGTATCTGTGTCATAAGCGAGGATGTTCGGCCGCAGGTCACGCAGATCCTGCAAGGCTTCATCGATTTCCTTTTTATTGACGGAGTTGACCGAATACCCCCGTCTTTTCAGCGCCATGCCGATGACTTCTCTTCCGTCATTTAAAAGAATGACCCGGTCTTTATATTTTTTGTTCCATAAATCTGTCCAAGAAACAGGCTTTTCTTTGATGTATTTCGTGTTATAAGCGATGCCTGTTACGCCCCAAGTATAGACGACGGAGTAATCGCCGGTCGGATCATAGGGGGGAGATTTCAGCTGCGGCAAAATATAGGCAGTGTTGGGAATATTGTTTTTGTCCAGCTTTTCCAAAAGATCGAGCTTTATCATGGTGGAGACCATATAATCGGAAGGCTGGATGAGATCGTAACGGGAACCGCCGGCATGGATCTTGGCAAGAAGTTCTTCATTGCTGCCGAATACATCGTAATTGATTTTGCAGTGGTATTTATCTTCAAAATCCGCCAGTACTTCGGGAGAAAAATTATCGGCCCAGCTGTAAAGATTGAGGACTTGTTCATCTCCCGCAGATGAAGGGTGCGACTCTTCCTTGCCGCAGCCTGAAGCGGCGAGGATAAAAAAGGAAAGTATCAAGATCAGTATTTTTTTCATCGGCTCCGCTCCTCGTAAAGATTATTTTCTTCCTCTTCTTCGCTTTTTTCCCGATGGCGCATTTGTCTTGTCTGAACAAAATCGGCGAGGAGGACAAGAAATATTTCCACTGCCATCATCAGAGTGGAAAGAGCATTGATCTCCGGAGAAATTCCCCGTTTGACCATGGCGTAAATGTAAAGAGGGAGAGTGGTGGAATCCGGGCCCGCCACGAAAAAGCTGATGACGAAATCATCGATGGAAAGAGTGAAAGCGATCAAGGCGCCGGCGACGACACCGGGCATGATGAGCGGAAGGGTGACATAGCGGAAACATTGCCACGGTCTTGCATATAAATCGCTTGCCGCTTCTTCGTATTCTTCTTTCATTCCGTCCAGACGGGCGCCGACGGTGATAACGACGAAAGAGAGACAGAATGTGATGTGGGCGAGAATGATGCTCGGTTTTCCCAAAGGAAGTCCTACTTGGGAAAAAAGGACAAGAAGGGAAAGGCCCATCACGATTTCCGGTATGAGAATCGGAAGGTAAATCAGACCGTTCATCATATTTTCAAATTTATATCTGTACCGATGGAGAGCAATGGCGGCGGTCGTACCGAGGACGGTAGAAACCACGGTGGAAACGGCACCGATGAAAAGTGTATTTCCCAAAGCTTCCAAAACATAGCGGTTCTCGAAAAGCTGAAGATACCATTTGAAGGTGAATCCCGTCCATATCGCATTCAGGCGGGAGTCGTTAAAAGAATAAAGCGCGAGAATGATGAGGGGAAGGTACAAAAAGGCAAGAACCGCAAGGGAGTAGGCAAGGAGTACGTGACTACGCCAAGTTTTTTGCATGGCTGCCTCCTTTCTGTACATTGATCGCTTTGTAGTAAAGGATGATCAAAATAAGGGAAAGGAGGGCAAGAAGAATGGAAAGGGCGGAACCGAAAGGCCAGTCCCGGGCGGAAAGGAACTGGTTCTGAATGACATTTCCCACTAGGGCCGCTTTGGAACCGCCCATCACATCAGGGACGACGAACATGCCGAGGGAGGAAATAAATACAAGAATCGTTCCTGCGGCAATTCCCGGAAGGGTGAGAGGCAGCGTGATTTTTCGAAATGCCGTGAAAGGAGAAGCCCCCAAGTCGGCGGCGGCTTCCAAAAGACGGCGGTCAAGCTGCTCTATGGAAACGTAAACGGGAAGGATCATGAAAGGAAGGAGTGCATAGACCATGCCGATCATGACCGCCCCTTCATTGTATAAAAATTGGAGAGGCAGATCGATCAGTCCCGCTTTTAAAAGGAGGGTATTGATGACTCCCTGGGTGCGGAGAATGATCACCCATGCATAAGAGCGGATGAGAAAATTGATCCAAAAAGGGATCATGCAGAGAATCAGCCCTTTGGAACGAAGATGCCGGGGCAGACGGGCGATATAGTACGCCAGAGGATATCCCATGAGCACGGTGCATAATGTGGTCACCACGGCGACAATCAAAGTCTGAATGAAGATGGAAATATAAAGGGGATCAAAAAAACGGGCATAGTTTTCCGTCGTCCATTGAAAAATGATCTGACCGTAAGCGCTGCGGCCCGCAAAAGAAACGGCCACCACGATCAGCATGGGAATGACGAAAAATATAACCAGCCAGAAGAGGGAAGGAAGGATTAAATATTTACCGTTTCTGTTCATCTTTTTACCGTCACCCCGTCTTCCTCATACCACCAGATTCCGATGCGGTCACCGATCTGCCAGCGCTTCACATCATCGAAATATTGATAAGCGATGACTTCTTGCCCCGAACCGTCGAGGAGGATAAAAACTTTGTCAATCGTACCGTAAAAAATGACATCGTCAATGGTGCCGAAAAATTTGGGCGCCGGATGATCGGGATTCACCTCATGCTCTCCGCAAAGGTTCAGTTTTTCCGGACGAAGAACGAGAGTCTTGTCACCGAAATCAAAGAAATTACTTTCCCCGATGAATTCAGCGACAAAAGCCGTATCCGGATGATGATAGATGGTGTTCGGATCATCGTCCTGCTGGATGACGCCGTCATTCATGACGACGATACGGTCGCTCATGGTGAGAGCTTCTTCCTGATCGTGGGTGACAAAAATAAAAGTCAGGCCCAGTTCTTCCTGCAAATCTTTTAATTCGATCTGCAGCGCTTTCCGAAGCTGATAGTCCAAAGCACCGAGGGGTTCGTCCAAAAGAAGCATTTTCGGATTATTCACCAAAGCGCGGGCGATGGCGACACGCTGCTGCTGTCCGCCCGACATTTGGGCGGGATAGCGGTTCCCCAGTTTTTCCAGCTGGATCAGTTTCAATACTTTCTGAATGCGATCTTGTGATTCCTCTTTAGAAATTCCTTTCATTTTGAGACCGAAGCCGATATTTTCCTCCACCGTCATATGAGGAAAGAGGGCGTAATTTTGAAATACCGTATTGACATCTCTTTTATAAGGAGGGAAATCGGTGATATCCTGTCCGTCGAGAATGACTTTTCCCGAAGTGGGCTTATCCAAACCGGCGATGATACGGAGCAAAGTCGTTTTCCCGCAGCCCGAAGGGCCGAGCAAAGTCAAAAATTCACCGTCATGAACAGTGAGATTCAGAGATGGAATGATCACATGATTGTCGTAACGTTTTGTGATATTTTCCAGCCGCACCAGTTCTTTCATTCCGTCCATTAAAACATTCCCCACCTCTCAAGATCAATTTTAAAAAGGAAGCCGACTCAATTCGGCCCGAAAGCCGGTCGTTTCTTTTTACAGTGCCTTTATCGAAAAATCGAAGCGTTGCGATGATCCGCGGTTTTCCTTAAGGGAGTATAAAAATCTCATCACGTCGGATGAACTCATTGAATCAGTTTCCTTACTGTATTTTTAATTATACAGGGATCTAAGGGAAATTTAAATGCTTTACAAGAGATTTTCCTGTAAAAACAGAAGTTTGACGAAAAAATGAAGAGGAGCTTTATTTTCAAAGGGAAAGACGGTAAAAAAGGATCCTTTTTTTCGGAGATTTGCTATAATACAAAAAAGAAGAAACGGGAGGGCGCAATGGATACGGTACATATCGATTTAGGTGAAAATTCATATGATGTCATGCTCGATGAAGGACTGATCGAGCGGGCAGGAAGAGAAATCATTACCCTCACCGGTGCCGGAAAAGCAGTCATTTTGACGGAAACGGCAGTGGAAAAACTGTACGGACAAGATCTGAAGAGACGTCTTGAAGAAGAAGGCGCCGAGGTGCTCATGATGAATCTTTCTCCCGGAGAAAACATAAGAAACCTCTCTGTCGTCAAACGTGTCTATGAGGCCCTTGCCGAATTCGGCATCGGTGAAAAAGATGTATTGATTGCTTTAGGCGGCCGTGCAGTCGGTGATATAACAGGATTTGCGGCGGCAACTTTTCAAAGCGGGATCCCTTATGTGCAAGTGCCGACCTCTCTTTTGGCACAGATCGGCAGTTCCATAGGCGGGAAAGTTTCCGTTGACTTGGGAAACAGAAAAAATATGATCGGCGTTTTTTATCAGCCGAGAGCCGTTTATATCGACACCGCCGCAGTACGCACCTTGCCGCCCCGATATATTCATAACGGCTTCGGCGAAGCGATAAAGGTAGGCTGCGTGGCAGATAAAGAATTATTTGAAATCTTTGAAGAAGCTTCGTCAGATAAGGAAATCATCAAAAGATTGCCCGAACTGATCCGCCGCTGTGTAGAAATCAAAGCACCTGTCATAGAAATGGATCCCCGCGGCAAAGGAGAACGGCGTATTCTTGACTTCGGCCATCTGATAGGAAGAGCGGCGGAAAGATACTATCGTTTCAACGATCAAAAAATAACTCACGGAGAAGCAACGGCAGCAGGAATGTACATGATCACCAAAGCATCGGAAATGTTCGGCCTCACGAAACAGGGAACGGCACAGCGTATTGCCTATGTATTGAAATCCGTCGGACTTCCTGCCGGTTTGGATATTCCTCCCGACGCTTTATCTTCCCTCATAGAAGAAAACGACAGGTTTGGAAAAGGAAATGAGATTCCCCTGATTTTAGAAATCGGTAAAGGGTATCTCTACAGCGGAAACACGGATATGCTTAAGAAATATCTCTATATGAAATAATATACCGAAGGTATATTTTATTATATCCGCGTCGGAAGAGTGCGATGAAATTGATAAAGCGGGCTCGTTCCCGCTTTTTTGTATCGATGGAGAAAAGGAGCAGAGAAGAATGGATTTTAAAGGAATGACCGTGGCGATAGTCGGTCTCGGACTTATGGGAGGATCCTTTGCAAAAGGACTGAAAAAATTGGGAGCCGTCGTTATCGGGATTAACAGGACGAAAGAGGTGGCGGAAGAAGCTCTCCTTTCCGGCGTTGTCGACAGCATAGACAGAAAAGATTGGAAAAAAGCAAAACTGATTATTTTTTGCACGCCCATCCGGGGGACGGCGGAATTTATAAAAGAACATGTGCAGGAATTTCATCCCGAAGCGGTTTTAACAGACATAGCCGGCGTAAAAGGAGATATGGCGGAGTACGTGAGGGAAATGATTCCGCCGTCCATGGATTTTATTTCCACCCATCCCATGTGCGGAAGAGAAGGAGCGGGATTTTCCCAATCAAAGTCGGAGATTTTTCAGGGAGCCAATTTTTTGATCATTCCTCATGAAAAAAACAAGGCTGAACATATTGACATGATCCGCCGGCTCGCTCTGGAGCTGGGCGCTTCCCATGTGACGGAAGTGACGGCGGAAGAACATGACCGCCGCATTGCTTACACCAGTGATTTGCCTCATGTCATTGCAGCGGCACTGGTAAACAGCCGGTCCATGACGGAAGAAACAAAATATTTCATCGGCGGTTCTTTCAGAGATGAAACGAGAGTGGCAGATATCAACAGCATACTTTGGACGGATTTATTTTTAGAAAACAGAGAAAATCTGCTGGAAGAAATCGATCGTTTTTCCCAAAGCCTTTCCGAATTTCGTAAAGCCCTTAAAGAAAAAGACGAAGCAAGTTTGAAAGAACAGTTGGAAAAAGCAGGAAAGAGAAAGCGATCTCTTTCGAGGGAGGAAAAATAAGGATGAATAAATTGAAAGCAGGCTGCTACGGCGCAAAAGGATCCTATTCCTATACGGCAATGGAACAGCAATTCGGAAACAGGGAGCGGGAAGAATATTATTTTTCTTTTTTTGAAGAAGTGATCCGCAGCGTGGCGGAAAAGAAAATTGATTACGGCGTCGTTCCCATTGAAAATTCCTCTACCGGCGGGATCACCGATGTATATGATCTGATCCGCCGCTACGATTGCGCCGTTGTTGCTGAACAAATGGTAAAAATCGAGCATCATCTGCTGGGAATTCCCGGGGCGGTTTTGGAAGATATCGATACCGTCTATTCACATCCGCAAGGATTTGCCCAATGTGTTTCCTTTTTCAAAGAACATGAAAACTGGAAAAGAATGCCTTATTTTTCCACATCCCAAAGCGCCGAAAAAGTGAGAGAAGAAGGACTGAAAAATCAAGGAGCCGTGGCAAGCGCGGCAGCGGCAAAAATGTACGGCCTTCAAGTGATCAAAGAAAATATTTCCGACAATCCTTACAACTGTACCCGTTTCTTTATTATCGGTGCCGAGCAGGAAGTGACCGACGAATCGGATAAAATCACGCTGATTATTTCAGTGCCCCATGAACCGGGAGCACTCTATCATGTGCTCGGCTATTTTTTCTACGGCGGAATGAATATGACTCATCTGGAATCAAGACCGATGGAAAACCATCCTTTTGAATATTTCTTCCACATCGATGTCATGGGAAGCTTAAAAAATCCCGCCAACCGCCAGACATTGGAAGGACTCCGATCCCGATGCACCTATTTTAAAATATTGGGAAATTATAAAGCAGTAAAAAATGATTTTTTCGTAACAAAAAAATAAGACGAATATAAGGAAAAATAAAATCCCTTTCTTTAAGATTATAAGCAGAAGAAAGGGATTTTGTGTTGTAAGTGATAAAAAATAAAAAGTTCATAAAAAGAAAAGCATAAATGTAAAATTAATAAAAATTCATGGTATAATTAATTCTTGAAAGAGTTCTTTTAAAAGAAGATATAAGGATAATATCCGAATAAAGGATGGGATATAGAAACAGGGAAACGTATCATTTCCTTTTCGGTTTATTATATATTTTTACTCTTGCCAAAGCAGGCGGAGAGAAATTCATCAGATGGGAGGAGTCGTATTGATGAATAAGAAATCAGGTCTGTCCATAGGTATTTTCCTGTTGCTCGGCGGAACGATCGGAGTATCGGCAGCAGACAGTGCCGTCTATGAGTTAAATCCTATCGTTGTTACGGCGACAAGAACGGAAAAGAAAATGCTTGACGTTCCTGCCAACACGCAGGTCATTACGGGAGAAGAAATAGAAGAAAGCGGCTATGCCAATGCTTATGAAGCGGTCAGAAATCTGTCGCAGGCTTATTCCTACGGATATCAGGAAGACGGCGACGGTTATGGCGGAATGGTGTCCCGCATACGTATCCGCGGGATTGATTTAGGTACTTTGGTGCTTGTTAACGGAGTTCCCTCCAATTTTAAAAACGGATCGTCCTTGGGAAATATTCCCACCAATGTCATTGAACGAATAGAAGTGGTCAAAGGAGCGGGTTCTGCACTATACGGACCTCAGGCAATGGGCGGTGTCATTAATATCATCACGAAAAGACCGACAGGAAATCAAGGAGTAAGCGGCCGTGTGTTCGGAAGCTTGGGAAATCGCTATAAAGATGCAGGCGTGGATATACAGGCAGGAAAAATACTGGCAGGCTATAAAAAATCATATATCGGTGATTTGACTCATGTGACGGGTCCCGGAAATACGGGAAAAAGTAAATCGGCTCCTTTTACAATTAAAGACAAATCCAATTATCAAGCGTACATTTCTGCGGAACTGCTGAAGGATTTTACGGTCGGATATAACAGAACGGAATATAAATCTTCTTATGTGACAGGAAAATATAATAATTATCAACCGACAATCGAAAAAACAGGCCGGTTCACGACGACATCGGACGGGCTGAATTTCCTGTATACACCGGAAAATACGGGATGGCGTTTTGCAGGAAGTTATGACAGGAAGAAAATTGTCGGTCTTTATGACGACCCGGCGGACAATAACAGATATGAAGGATATAATGCCAATATTGATATCCAGAAAACGTTGTCAATGAAAGACGGGAATGATTCTCTCGTGCTGGGAACGACTTTCCAAAGAGAATATTGGAAAGCGACCAATGTGAAAAACGGTGTATACGGCAAAGAAAACGGAAGAAACAGTTTTTCTTTATATCAATCATGGGATCATCGCTTTACCGATCGGTTCAATATGATTTTCGGACTTCGTGAATATTGGATGACAAAATCCCGTTACCAGAAATCGGATTTCCAACTTCTTCCGCAAGTACAGGGAAATTATCGGCTGAATTCTAATTCCTCACTTTACTTCAATGTAGGGGAAGCTTTTGAAATGCCTGCTCTGGACGTGGGGTATTATACAAAGAATATCGTCATTGACGATGTCAATCCGCAGCATGGTTGGACCTATGAGTTGGGCTATAAATATGAGGACCGGATCAGAACTTTTACCGCCAATGTATTTTACATGGATATTAAGGACAAATGGTTTTATGACAGGGTACAGGATCCGAAAAATCCGTCAGAGTATGTATCCATTCTGAAGAACTCCGATGAATATCATAATACAGGGCTGGAAACCAATTACAGGCAGATAATAAATGATAATGTTGATATATATACGGGGCTGACACTTCAGAATGCGGTCATAAAAACCAGAAAAAAAGGATGGACACAAGATGCACCGAAATACATCTGGACAATCGGTTCCAATTATCGCAAAGATAAATTTTCTGCCAATGTGAATCTTTTTGCCAATATAGGAAGACAAAAAGCCTATTATAAAAAAGACAGACTGACCACCCCGGGGGAACATAAGCTGAAGAGCTCCTTTGATCTGACCATGACTCTTTCCTATACGCCGAATGACAGCGATACGTTCCGATTGGTCGGAAGGAACCTGCTGAATCAGGATTACCCGATCAATGATTACGAATACAGAAGTACGCCAATCAATTATTATCTCACTTATGAACATAAATTCTGATAGTAAAAACAGAAAAAACAACCGCTGAGTGGAAAGAATCTGATGCATTCATAGAATAAAAAAAGAAAACTTCGCCTTGAAAAAGGGGCGAAGTTTTTATTAACCGGATAAATATTTTATTTTTTTAAGAAAAATTGCATAAAAATTTATAATGGGGTACAATACTTAATATAGAAGTTATTATTTTTAATACAATTTATAAAGGAGGATGAAATGGAAGGGGTTTGTTTTATCAAACGGGGGCGGGTAAAAAAGAGAGCGGGATTTATGCTGATTGAGCTTCTCATTGTTGTGGGGATATTGGGGATCCTTGCAGCAGTGGCGATTCCCAATTTTATCGGAATGACCGATGAAGCGAAAGCAGCCCGTATACAGGCGGATTTATCCACTATCGGATCTGCTGCGGAAATATATTATGTTAAAAACGGAAAATATCCTGCAGATATTCAGGAAATGGTGGATGAAACGGGGAAAGAAGGGTATTTAAGAACGGTACCGCAGCCGCCGGTAAAGGACACTTCTTATTCTTTGAACGGAACAACGGGAGAGGCAACTTATTCTTTTAACGGGAAAACTTACTCATCTTTCGGGAAGACGGAAACGAGGGAAGGATGAATTTTTATACATAGAAGTGATCAAGGGGACGGACATGGGGGAGAAAAATTCGGAGGTCGGCGCAGGTTCTTTTTTTCAAAAAGTATATGAAAGTCCGTCTCTTTTTTTTATGATTCTTTTTTTTGCTGCATCGGGTCTGCTTTTTATCTTTCCCGGCGCATCACTGGCATTGTTGCTGGCAGGTCCTGCCATAGAAGATTATAAAACCGGATATGTCGATGATCGATGGAGCCTTGTGACGGCGGTAACGGGAATTATTTACCGCTTGCAGGAAGGCTCTTTTTTTGACGGTCTGATTTCTTTTTTGATCGTTTCCGTCATTTACGGAATCATCTTTATGGTTGATAAAAACGGAATCGGAACGGGGGATATTTTTTTATCTGCCGCCCTTTCTTTTTGGCTGAATCCTTCGGGAGTAATTTTCTTTATCTGCGCCTCTTCTCTATCGGGAGCGGCCGCTGCATTGGTGCTTATTCTTTTTTGCGGCTGCGGAAGAAAAGACACGCTCCGGTTCTGTCCGTTTATTGCATTGGGAGGTGTTTTGGCCTATGTCTGGCAGGATGCATTGGAAATCCTTGCGTGGCGGCTATATTCTCCTTGAATCGGTGATCGTTCTTTTCCTCATGACTTTGGCACTGTTTGCACTCTTTCCTGTTTATGGAAATTGGCAGAAAGAAAGACAGCTGGAAACGGGGGCGGAAGAAATAGCGGCGGCTCTCCGGCAGGTGGAAATACAGGCGAAAAGCGAATCTTCCGATTATCCCCGCGAATCGGCGGGGCTTGTTTTTTATTGTCTTGCCGAAGGTAATAAAAGGGTGCATTACTATACCAAAAAAGGAAGATATAAAGTAGCGCCGAGAGGGTATTTGCCGGAGGGAATCATTCTGACATCAGGGACGGCTTCTCTGGGATTTCGCAAAGACGGGCCGGTACGGAGCGGATCGTCTTACCGAATCGAGCTTAAGACAGCAGATGATAAATATCGTCGAATTATTACGGTGGCGGCCTACACGGGACGGGTGAGAATAGAAAAGCAGTGAGGCAGGGATGAAAAAACGAAAAGGATTTCTTTTCTTTTGGCTTCTTTTGGGATTGCCTTTGGTGTCTTTGACGGGAGCGGCTCTCTTTTTTATTTTTTTGCAGGTGCTTCAATATGAAAAAGAGAGACAAATCATGAGGGATGAAATATTTATTGCCCAAGAAGTTTTAGAAAAGGTCAAATATAATGTACGTTTCGGCAAAAGGGAGGAAATTCCTCTGGGCGAAACGGAGAGGAACGGAAGGATCTACAAGGTGGAATTGGAGCGGGAAAATATCAGAATAGAGGGGATATTCATGACGGAGACGGTCTGCCGCGTAAGCTTAGGTTCAAGACGGTATGAAGCGGGCACTCTTTTGGAGAATTCTCCATGAAAAGACGGGGAATCATTCTTTTTGAGCTGCTTCTCTATATTTTGCTGATGTCTGTTGCGGCGGCCGTGCTTCTTCCTGCAGTGGGAAGGATGATGAGAACCTTGGATATTTTGCACAATTCCGTAGAAATGACGGAACAGGCCGTTTTTTCCATGGATTTCATGACGGAAAAAATAAGAAATACCTTAGGAAGAACGGAAAACAGCCGGCGGGGAAATACTTTTGAATATCGGGCGTATAACGAGTATAAGAAAAATGCCCCATACCGTTTCATGATTAAAGATGAAAAATTGAAAGTGGTTTTATATAACGGGAAAAGTCAGCCTGTCACGGGAAAAACATCGGAACGGAAAGAAGAAATCGCATTTAAACCGCCGGAAGGGGATAAAATGTTTCATGTCTGCGAAAACGGACTGACCGAAATTTCTTTTGAAATGGCTCATCACCGTTCGGGACGGAAATTATATGTAAAGACGGCGATTTTGCCTTATCGTGACTTTTATCGGGGAAAACCGGGGAGTGAATATAAAAATGGGAAAGCATAGAGGATTTCTGGTGATTACGCTGCTCCTTGCCCTGTCTTCCGCGGCGGCGGTTATTTCGGGGTTTCTGTTTTATATGACAAAAAGCATAGGCGGCACCGGAGCTTACGGAAACGGCATGCGTGCCGCTTATGCGGCGGAAAGCGGTGTCAATTGGGCGCTGGAAAATCTTAAAAGAGGAGATATAGAAAACGGGAAGATTTCATTTACCCGAAGCGGAGCGGAGACAGAGGTCAGTGTGGAAGATGTGATAAAACGGGAAAATCTGTGGGAAGGACGTATTTTATCCAAAGGGACGGATATAAATTCAAAAACGGTGCGATATATTGCAATAGATTTTTCCGTTACGGACGGAGCGGAAAGAGAAGTGACGGTGGAGGATGTGAGGACGGATAAATGGATCTGAACCGGATATGGAGTACATGGAAGCGGGAAGGAGAAAAAATAATACATCTTTCCTTTTCGCCGATGATCATCTTTTTACAGGGGAAAAAACTGTATGCCGCCACGGTCGAGAAAGATAAATATATCCGCCGGGAGATGCTTCTTTTGGAAAACGAAGGAGAAGAAGATATTCTCAAGGCACTGAAAGAACTGAAGAAAAAAGGGTTTAAGGAGAAAAATGTCATCCTTGTCTATAATTTTCCCGATCTGAAAATAACCGGCAAAAAACTTCCTTCCATAACAAAAGAAGAATTGGAAGAAAGTCTCTACTGGGAGCAGGACAGAATATTCGGCGTGCGGACGGATTTGCAGATTACCTATCGCGTTTTGGAAGAAGATTTTACAGGCTGGAAAATTTCAGTAACCGGCGCTTTAAAAGAAAATATTCGGAATTGGGAAAATTTGATACGATCCGCAGGGAAAAGACTGATTCATATATGTCCCGTTACGGAAACGATGATCCGGGGAAACGCACCCTGCCTTTATATATTCGGAGGGAAAGACAGAGCGATCTGCCTTTTTCGGGAAGGAACGGAAGAAGAAACAAGGATCATTTCAAAAAAAGAGGGAAAAGAGAAATGGGATCTCTTCATTGACCATCTGGAAAAGAGCTATGAAACGGAAACGGCGGAAGCGCTTTTCATTCCCCTGAGTGACTGTGATAAAGAGGACAGTCTGTATTGGAAATCATTTTTTTCGGGCAGAAAAAAAGAAAATATGGAAGAACTTTCCGAAACCGGGAAAGGGAGGGAAGATGAATGGCAGGATATCATGCCCGCCTTGATTTCTGCCGCGTCCTCTCCGATGGATTTATTGCCGCATAAAAAAATAAATTTGTCATTTACAAAAGAAAATGCATTATTGAGGACGGGACAGATCATGACGGCCCTGTTTTTCGGGGCTGCCGTTAGATCGGAAGAGCGT
>ERZ506430.248-NODE-248-length-28669-cov-5.05759_pt1 | contig 28669 bp, 18 predicted proteins | sample MGYA00513053_ERZ506430 | MGnify/ENA metagenome assembly ERZ506430
ACGTGTGCTCTTCCGATCTACAATGGTTCCGTCAATCAGAACATGAACAAAATCCGTATGAATGAATTTTAATATTTGATTCAGATGAGTTATCAAAAGAAGAGCATTTTCTTCATTATGATAAGCAGAAATATTTTTCGAAACCGTGCGGACCGCATCGACGTCAAGGCCTGAATCGGTTTCATCAAGCATGGCAAGCTTCGGTTCTAAAATGCGGAGCTGCAATATTTCACTCTTTTTTCTTTCTCCGCCGGAAAAACCGTCATTCAGATATCGATCACCGTAAGAAAGATCCATATCCAATTCCTGAAGACGGCTTTTCATTAAACGCTTAAAAGGGAACAGCTTCTGCTGTTTTCCCGAAATTGTCGTTTTAGCCGTACGAATAAAGTTTTCCATCGTAATGCCTGCTACGGAAATCGGATTTTGGAATGACAGGAACAATCCTAATTTCGCTCTTTTATCAACCGATAAGTCATTGATTTCCTGTCCTTCAAAATAGATATGTCCCTCTGTAATTTCATAGGCGGGATTTCCCATAATGGCATGAAGCAGCGTCGATTTCCCCGCTCCGTTGACTCCCATAATGACATGGGCCTCTCCTTTATTTATCCGGAGATTGATCCCGTGGAGAAGTTCTTTTCCGCCCACGGCTACGTGAAGATTTTCCACGCGAAGTAATTCATTCATTTGATCACCCTCAATATATTGTAAACGTATATGGCATAATGCCATATACAATCAAAACCTTTTTTTATTTTACAGTATTTTACAGTACATGTAAATATTTCAATATAGAATGAACTATCTTGAAATCTGACGAAAGGAAAAGTACTTTACAAAATTCCTTCTTCCTTTTAATTCTTCGATTCTTTTCCGAAGAAAACGGATGTTGTCAATTTTTGAAATGCAGAGCAATAAAAAATCCGCAAGAAAATTTCTTACGGATCTTTCTTTATGCTAAGCTTCAAAAATATCCAACAGTTCGGAAATGCTCTTCTTTCCGAAATGAACTTCCTCGTCGTTGATGATCATACAGGGAACGCTCATGATATTATACTTTTCTTTCAGATCGGGATAATATTGGAAATCATATACATCGACCGTTACATGCTCATTATCTGCAGCAATCCGTTCTGCAGCGGCCACCAAATCGGGACACATCGTGCAGGATAGGGAAACTGCAATTTTTACATGAAGTTTCTTATTCAATCCGTCAATTCTCTTTTGGATATCCGCTCCCACGTCCTGCCCGGGACCTGCCGCATTGTACATGGCAAGTATAAAGGAATTAAACTCATGTCCGCCCGGCACGCCGTGGAAATACAATCCTTTTTCTTGTCCGGTGCCGTCACAAATGGCAATGGTATGTTTATTTTCTTCTCCCGTGGAAGGTACCAGTTCTGCTTCCACTTTATCGGAAAGAGAAGCAATTTCTTCCACTACTTTTTTGTTTTCTTCCGTCACTTTGCTGTCATCCGTATAAAGCCTGAGAATGATTTTATTCTCAAAACGGTTGAGTACGGGCGCCAGCGCCTGCCGTGTCGATTCGTCAAGGAACGAAGAGGAATCCGCCTGCGGAACATTCGCCGCCTTTTCCTGTTTGGCTTCTTCTTTCTTTTCCGGAACAACATATTCCCGTTTCAGACCCAATTTTCTATAGAGCTGTCCCAGATATTTTTCCATGGAAGTTGCCGCGACGGCGCCGTCGGAAACAGCGGTTACAATCTGCCTCAGGTTTTTGACGCAAATATCTCCTGCCGCATAGACACCGTCTATACTTGTTTTCTGGTCTCTGTCGGTTATGATATACCCTTGAGGATTCAGTTCCAACTGATCTTTCACCAGTCCGTTTTCGGGAGAATATCCGACAAATACGAACACACCGCAGAAATCATTTCCGTCAAGGCGGTATGACGATTCTTCCCCTGTTATTTTATTTTTAAGTATCACTTCACTGATGGAATTCTTTCCGTCAACTTTAGTGATCTCCGTATTAAAACGGATCTCCACTTTCGGATGATGCATCAATTCGTCCAATTCGGCATTTTCGATAGAAAAAGAATCCCGACGGACAATCATGATCACCTTTTTTGCATAGCGGGTAAGAAAAAGTCCTTCTTCAACCGCCGCATAGCCGCCGCCTACTACAAATACATCTTTTCCGGTAAAGAATTCTCCGTCGCAGGTAGCACAGTAAGCCACGCCATGGCCGCGGAATTCTTTTTCTCCGTCAAATCCGGCAAATCGGGGATGAGCGCCTCCGGCATAAATAATTCCTGTTGTTTTAAAATCACCCCGCGTGGTATGAACTGTTTTATAATCGCCGGCCAGCTCCAGACTTGTTACTTCCGCAATCATAAATTCGGCGCCGAAATTTTCTGCCTGCCGCCGCATCTGTCCCGTCAATTTTTCACCGTCGGTCATTAAAATACCGGGATAATTGACCACTTCCGATGTGATTGTGATCTGACCGCCGATTTTTTCTTTTTCGATCACCAAGACACGAAACCGTGCTCTCGCCATATAAATAGCGGCGGAGAGCCCCGCAGGACCTCCGCCGACTATTATGGCATCATACATTTTTTCCATGATGCCTCACCTGATTAAAGCTTGCCGACCAAATCAAATGACGGTTTTAATGTTTCGGCACCGGGCTGCCAGTTTGCAGGGCATACCTGATCACCGTGTTCATAAACGAACTTCGCCGCTCTTACTTTGCGGAGCAGTTCTTCCGCATTACGTCCGATATTTCCTGCACTGACTTCATAAAGTACAACTTCTCCGTCGGGGTTGATAACGAAAGTTCCTCTTTCGGTCAGCCCTTCTTTTTCGATATATACATCTAAATCTCTTGCCAGTGTTCCTGTCGGATCTGCCAGCATTGTATACTGAACCTTTCCGATTCTTTCGGAAGATTCATGCCATGCTTTATGGACGAAATGAGTATCGCAGGATACGGAATAAATATCACAGCCTTCCTTTTGGAATTCATCATATTTACCTTGAAGATCTTCCAATTCCGTCGGGCAGACAAAAGTAAAGTCAGCTGGATAGAAGAAGAGGACGCTCCACTTTCCCTGTAAATCCGTATCGGACACCTCTATAAATTCACCCTGCTTGTATGCATTTAAAGTAAATGGACTCAGTTTCTTTCCGTTCAAAGACATTTTCAAGCCTCCTTAAAATTAAAATATTATATTGATTTTTTTCGTTGTACTACAATCATATTATAACAAAACATATATAAAAGGGTCAATCATCGGATTATAAAGATCGTATCTGTCTGATATAAAAATCGTATCATTTCTATTTTTCCATAATTCTCTCGAAACAGAGCATTTTATTTACGGTGCTCCCTATTCCCCAGAATGATTCCGATAAGAATTAAAAACGCTCCCCACCAACGCGTCATATCAACCGTTTCCTTTAAAACGAAAGCCGCCGTCAAAAGTGCGGCCGGCAATTCGGAGGAAGTCAGAATACTTCCCAGTCCCGGTCCCGTTCGGGGAATTCCGACGGAAAAGAGAAAAGGGGGAATAACAATTCCGAAAAGGCCGAGCAACACGCCATAGGGAAGTACAGAAATGAATAAGTCATACTTTGTTAAAAACAGGGGCGGCAAATAAAGGAAAATAACAAAAGCCGCTCCGAGAGACATCAAAGCTCCTTTGAAAACGGGCGGTACGTCAACTCCCGCCGTTCCGCTTGCCAAAATAACGAGAGAGTAACTGACGGCGGAAAGCCCGCCCCAAAAAATTCCGGGCGACCATTCAAAATTTCCCTCCGGGCGCAATCCTGCCGCAACAGCTGAACCGATGAGCAGGATAATGATCGAAACTGTTTTTTGAAAACTCGGAAATTTTTTAAAAAATACCATTTCAAATAAAGTTCCTATCCAGACGAATTGAAACAAAAAAACGATGGCAAGAGAAGCATCCAATGTTTCAAGGGATCGATAGTAAAAAATCGAGGTCATTCCCATGGGCATTCCGGAAAGAATAAGAAGAACTGTTTTCTTCAGACTTATTTGTTTCGGCTTCCGTTTCCATGCGGCAAGCCAAAAAATCACCGCTCCCCAAAATACCTGCCCGCCTGCCACGTCGGACAGACTCAATCCTGCTCCGTAAGCTGTTTTTACGATGGTGGAAAGAATTCCGTAACTGCAGCCGCCTAGAAAAACAAGAAATGCATAATATCCGGATGACATATTTTACTCCAATAAAATACGCCGCATAATACAAAAATGTACTATGTGGCGAAAATAGAAAAATCCATAAAAATCCACAACCGTGAACGGTTTTATATAAAGCTTACTTTGATTATAATTTTTTATTTTTTTATGTCAAGATTCATCTTCTGTTCATAAAAGCCTTTGACCTTTTATTCCGATTCCTCTCCGTTTTGTTTTATAATATAAGAAAAGTTATAAATGATCGGAGAAAGGATATATTATGAGCTTGCATTTCATTTTCGGGCCCGCCGGTACGGGAAAAACAACCCGCTGCTGTCGGGAAATCCGAGATTACGTGACAAAAGAAAAAGAAGGATCTGCTTTCCTTTTGGTTCCTGATCAGGAAACGTATACGGCGGAACGTATGCTGGCAGATATTTTCCCCGGAAACGGATTTATGAATGTCCAAGTCTGCGGATTTTCACGGCTTGCCTACCGAGTATTTCAAGAATTGCATTCCCCCGTACAAGATGCTCTATCTTCCTTAGGGCAGCAGCTCATTGTGAGCCGTATCCTCAATGCCCGTAAATCGGAATTGCAGTTATTATCCAGAGTGGCGGCGCAGCCTCATTTTGCAGGCAAATTGGTTGATCTGTTCCATCAGTTCGATATGTTCTGCATTTCAGAAAATGATTTGGAACACGCTGCACTTCAGGAAGAAGATACCCCTTTAGGAAAAAAACTGTCCGATCTGAGTCTCCTTTATAAAAATTATCATGCCTATCTGCGGAGTCATTTTTCTTATGAAGGAAGCCTTTTCGATCTCCTCGCCAAAGAAATCTCCCGATCGGACATGATTCGCAATTCCCGTGTTTGGATTGACGGGTTTAACGGCATGGCACCGCAAAAAATTAATATCGTTTCCGCTTTGATTCAGACAGCAAAAGATGTCACTTTCACGCTTCAGATGCCTCACCCCGATGAACCTTCCGAAAACGAAACTTTTGCACGGCCCGACCGATTGTACCGGATGCTCCTGAATATCACCAAGCATGCGGACTCGGTTACATTACACGAATACCGCCGATTTTCCTGTCCCCGGATTCAGTCCGTCGTTTCCGAATATTTTCAAAATATCCCCGCTCCCTGCTCTTTGCCCGAGAGCAAATCAATCTCACCGGAAAAGGGCGTCCATCTGGCAGTTGCGTCAAGCAGAAATGATGAAGCAGACTTTATTGCCCGCCGCATTTTAACTTTGGTTCGTGATAAAGGACTCCGCTATCGGGATATATTGGTTCTCCTTCGCAGCACCGATCATTATATGGATGCTTTGGAAAGAAGTTTTTTCAAATACAGGATCCCCGGATTCATTGATCGCAAGCTCCCGATGAACAATCATCCCCTGATCAGATTTCTTGACGGCATCATCCGCTTTCTTCAGGCAGAAAGCAAAGGAAAAAACAGAGGTTTTACGAGAGATCCCATTTTCCGCCTGGTGAAAACAAATATCCTTTCCCTTCTTCCGCAAAATGAAATTGACCGGTTGGAAAATTATACTTTGAAATACAATATCCGTTTCGGCAGTTGGCAAAAACCGTGGACTTACAGAGATTATCGGAATCCTGATGAAGAACCGGCGCCGCCGTCGGAAAAGGAACTTCTTTTGCAAAGAGAAGTCAACAAAGGACGAGAAAAAATTTTATCTCTTCTTAATCCGCTGCGGGAAGAATGGAAATCTTCCGTTACCGCAAAAGATAAATGCACTCTTCTTTACCGGCTGCTTCTCGAACGAAAGATACCGGATACCCTGTATGCATGGGATAAAGAAAGTTATGAATCAACAAAGAGCCGTCCGCATATACAGGTATGGAAAAAATTTATTTCCTTGCTGGAAGAAATCGTTCATGCTTCGGGAAACGAACCTGTCAGCGATGATGATTTTTTCCTCATGATAAAAGACGGCCTCTCCTCTCTCACTTACTCCATGATCCCGCCCACACTGGATCATGTGACGGTGACTTCCATGGACAGAGGGTATGCTTCGGAAGCAAAAGTCGTTTTTATCCCCGGCCTTCTGGAGGGTGAATTCCCTCAAAAAATTGACGATTCGGGATTTTTCTCGGAAGCGGAAAAGCAGCTCCTTATGAGCCGTTCAAAAATAAACTTGGGAAATGACTTGCTTCAATTACTCAGGCAGGAGCGGTTTTATACTTATCTTGCCTTTACAAGAGGAAGCGATGCTCTGTACTTATCTTGTCCGGAATCTGTGGAAGGCGGAACACGGGGCGAGCCGTCTTTTCTTTTCACACAGCTGAAAAATTTAGGCTATTATACGGAATTCATCACCGTTTCTTCCCCCGATCCGGCAGCAAATGATCCGTCTTTTTTCGCCAATCCCGAACAGGCGCTTTCCCTGCTTCCCATGATCCTTCAAGACGGCATTCCCGAAGAATACAGTTCTTGGAATGCTCTGAAAAGCCGGGCGATAAAAAGAACGCCTGCCCTGCTCCATAGTAAATTGTCCGGCTTATATTATCGTAATAATGCATCTTTTCTCTCCAAGGAAGAAGCAAAGAAACTTTTCATGAAACAGGGACGCTTTTACGGTTCCGTCACAAAACTTCAAGATTACAGAAGCTGCCCTTACCGATATTTCCTTCGATACGGCCTGGGTGTTGACGAAAGAAAAACCGGTGAAATCGACCAATTGGACTGCGGCAATTATCTGCATGCCGGTCTTCATACATTCGGCGAAAGGCTGAAGAAAGAAAACCGGCAGTGGCGGAATATCACCGATGAAGAAATAGAAAAAATTTCTCATGAAATTTCAGAAAAAATTACACCCCGCATCAAATCGGGAGTGCTCTCTTCAGATGCTTCGGTAAAATATACAAAAAGAGTCTTGGATCGCACTTTTGAAGAATCTCTCAAACGATTCCGCCGGTGGAGCCGTCAGAGCGGTTTCGACACGATCGATATGGAGAAACCCTTTACCGTCCGGATCGCCGCGGGCAGGAACGACAGCTTTACCCTTACGGGAAAAATCGACCGCGTGGACTCCGACGGAAAATATGTCGTCGTCTGTGATTACAAAACAGGCTCTCCCAAAATCGATCTGAGCGATATCATCAACGGCACTTCTTTGCAGCTCATCACTTATTTATTGGCTTTATCAAGAGATAAAAGTACAAAAGATCTCTTGCCGGCAGCCATGATGTATATTTATCTTCACGGAAACGTCCGCCCCGTAGAGACGGTACCGCCCGACGGAGATCCGCCCGAAGAGCAGAAAAATAATACGAACGGCCTCTTTTTGGGCGACAAAGATGTTCTTTTTACCTTGGACAAAGAAACGGGAACAAAAGACAGTTTCATTTCCGTCAGTTACACCAAAAGCGGAGCGATCTCCGGATTCTCTCCGACACTGACAAAATCCCAGTTTGATGCTTTGAAAACAATCACCGAACAGGTGCTGATTGATTTATACAAAGATATACAAAGCGGAAATATTTCCATACATCCTGCCAAGTCCGGGCAAAATACCGCCTGCACCTACTGTCCTTATCGAAGTATCTGTCGTTTTGATCCCGCCTTGCCGGAAAATAAATATAACTACATAGAAAAAATAAAAGATGTTAAGAAAAATTTAGAAGCAAAAGCGGAAAATATCGCAAAAACAAGGAGGGAAACCGACCATGAGTAAGATGAAATGGACAAGAGAACAACAATCCGCTCTTGACCTGAGGGGACGAAATCTTCTTCTCTCCGCCTCTGCAGGAAGCGGAAAAACTGCCGTCCTTACTGCAAGAATAAAGGAACTTCTTACCGATGAAAAAGATCCCGCCGATATTTCCGACCTGTTAATTCTCACTTTCACCCGCGCTGCCGCAGGAGAAATGAAAACACGGATCGCTTCTCATATTGCCAAAGCTTTATCGAAAGCACAAAGTGAAGGAAATCAATTTCTTATCCGGCATTTATCAAGGCAGACCGCACTTCTTTCCGGCGCTCAGATTTCCACATTGGACTCCTTTTTCCAATCTCTCATTCATCAATATTTCTATCTCATTGATTTAGATCCGGACACAAAGATTTTGAATGACAACAATGAAATTGATTTATTGATGCAGGAAGTACTGGATGAAGTTTTGGAAAAATACTATGAAGAGGGCACAGAGGAATTCCTCGATTGCGCCGATTTGCTTTCTCGGGGTTTTCAGGATCGGGGGCTTAAAGATACCGTCTTATACCTGTATAAATTTTCCTGCTCCATGCCCTTCCCTGAAAACTGGCTTTCAAAATTGGCGGATCCTTACCATATTCCGCAGACAAAGACGCTGTCTTCCGTCCCTTGGGCAGCCCCTGTCATGGGGGAATACCAAATGCTTGCCAAGGGATGGGAAGATTCGTATCGCCAGATTTTCACACTCCTTGAAAAGGAACCGGATTTGAACCCATATGAAGAAACTCTTTCCGAAGAATATGCCGCCTTTTCTTTCCTTGCCCAAACAGACAGCTGGGAATCATGGTACAAGGGAGTTCCTCAAATCACTTTTGAAAGATTAAAATCGATTTCCAAAAGTAAAGTTTCGAATCCGATGCATCTCGAAGAGATCAAAAATCAGATACAAAATATAAGAAAAAATGTAAAAACGGCTTTCAAAAAAGAAATCGTTCCTTTTTTTGCCGTTTCTGAAGAACAATGGATAAACAATGTACGGGACATGTATCCCGTCGTCCGTGTTTTATCCCGACTCGCCGTCGATTTTCTTCAAGCTTACAATCATCGGAAAAAACAGGAAAGGCTTATGGAATTCTCCGACATGGAGCATTATGCGCTGGACATTCTTTTGGATAAAGACAATCCTGATTTTTCGCCGGAAAAGGCAAATGAATTTCCTTCCGAAGCCACCCTTGCAATCCGAAAAAAATATAAGGAAATTATGATCGACGAATATCAGGATACCAACGGTGTACAAGAATTAATCACCGAATTGATTTCCAACGGGCATAATCGTTTCATGGTCGGCGACATCAAACAATCCATTTATGCTTTCCGTCAGGCGGATCCTTCCATATTCTTTGAAAAGTATACGGTTTTTAATGCAAATGATGAAATTAATTGTCGTATCGATTTGAACCGGAATTTCCGAAGCGATAAAAACATTCTTTCTTCCATCAACTATATTTTTCGCCAGTTGTTGGTAAAAAAGCAGCTGGGGCTCGATTACGGTGAGGAAGAAGCACTGTTCCCCGGCAGACACGAGGAAGATCGTCCGTCTGACTATGCAGGCGGTTCTCTGTCAATTGAATTGATTGATAAAAACAAGGGGGACGAAGAAGAAAACGGATCCGCTTCAATAAAAGATATCGATTCGATCACGCTGGAGGGACGCCTGATAGCCCGCCGCATCCATTCCCTTGTGGAAGGACACAAGAAAGTCATGAATAATGACGGAACTTTCAGGAATATCCGCTATGATGACATCGTCATTCTTCTTCGTGCCACCAACGGAAAAGCGCCGTCTCTGCTCAAAGTATTTAATGAAGAAAATATTCCCGCTATTTCTGATAAAGATGATGATTTTCTCCAATCTTCGGAAGTGCAGGTACTTTGGTCTCTTTTGAAAATACTGGACAATCCCCTTCAAGATTTGCCTCTTCTGTCGGTACTCCGCTCCTCCTTTGCCGGTTTGGATGAAAAAGATTTTGCCGCTTTATATTCAGAAAAGCGGGAAGATGAGGATTATCTCTGGGAAACTCTTCAGCATCAGCAAGTTTTATCTGAAGAAAAAACATTCCGCCTTTCCCGATTTTTAGACCTCTGGTCCAAGTGGAGAAATGAAGCCGACAAGGACGGTATCGCTCCCCTGCTACGCACCATTTTTGACGATTCCGATTATATATCGCTCGTGTCCGGTCTTCCGAACGGTGCTTTCCGCAAAACTCATATAGAAGCTTTTTATAACTTAGCTCTTGAAAGAGATACATCAACGTTGAGCGGCTTATTTCCTTTTCTTGAATATCTCCGTAAATCAAGACAGGAATTTAAAACCGCCGCTCCCGCAGGAGAAAGCAATTCCGTCCGAATCATGTCCATTCATAAAAGCAAAGGCCTTGAATTTCCCGTGGTGTTCTTGGCGGATACGGCAAAGAAATTTAATACCATGGATTTAAGAAATGTAGTTGTTGTCGATAAAAGCATGGGAATCGGTATTCATTATCTGGATAAGAAACATCATGTCCGCTGGCCCACCTTATATCAGATCGCATTAAAAGCAAAATCCCTTAAAGAAACACAGGCCGAAGAAGCGCGACTCCTCTATGTGGCCATGACAAGAGCAAGAGATAAGCTTTACATCCTTGCCACTCAGAATGATTTCTTAAAGAATCTGCAAGGAAAATTAATTCCTCTCGCGGCCGATGAGAAGAAAAAGATGCATCCTTTGCCGGGTCATTTGACGGGAAACGGGAATTCCTTTCTTTCATGGCTTTTGCCTGCCGTTGCAAGACATAAGACAATGCTCCCTTTATGGGGATATACAAATCTTTCGCCGGTAACGGTAGAAGACGCCCCCTCCGACAAGGATACAAACTTTACTTTGGAAATCACACCTTACAAAGATTTACTTACCGAAGAAGAGATTCTCGGTGAAAACTCATCGGATGAATCGGATACACTTTCCGATAAAGAATATCCGGTCGATAAATTTCTTTCCCTCCCGGACATTCCCGTACCGTCTTGGCTTGATCATCAGCTTACATGGAAATATGATCATTCCGGTGCCGTGAATACGCCGGCAAAACTGACTGCTACTTCCGCTGTCCGATTGAGGGAACAGGAGGAGTCCCGCGCAGCGGATGAAGAACCTTTTGCATCGATCACTCTTGCACCTGACGTGGAAACCGGTGATGAACTCCCTTCCGACTACGCCGATCCGCCCGAATTTTTACGTGCGCCGTCGCAGATTTCGGGAACGGCTTACGGCACACTCATGCATAAAGCCATGGAACTTATCGATTTATCCCGTATACCGCCGGAAGAATCCGCTCTCCGTGAAGAAATCACGGCCCTCTATGAAAAAAACGAATTCACTTCCGATGAAAAAGACAGTCTTCTCCGCCGCTCCGGATTACATTCTCCCATAGAAAGTATTCTGCAATTCATGACAAGTCCGCTGGGATCTGCTGTAAAGAACGCCGACAAGGTGAGAAAAGAACTTGCTTTCTCTTGTCTTTTCCCTGCTGCCCCTTACTACCCCGCTTGCGAGGAAGGGGAAAAAATATTTCTTCAAGGCGTCATGGACTGCCTCTTGGAAAAAGACGGCAAATTAATCATCATTGACTATAAAACAGATCATGTGAAAACTGAGGATGAATTGCGAAAACATTACAAAGTACAGCTCCTCATTTATAAGGAAGCGGCAGAACAGATATTGAAAAAACCGGTCGTCGGATTATATATCTGGTCCTTCCGGCTGAACAGAATGATTGCCATAGATAATGCATAATAAAAAGAACCCGCCCTGATGTATCCCGAAAAGTCGGACCAAAAGTCGGACTTTAGGACTTCCCATCGGGCGGGTCTTTTTTATTTCAATTTATTTCACTACATCCAATTCGGGCCTTCTGTCTTTGAAAACATGGATGGTTTCTCTGATTTGACTGATGACTTCCGTATCAATTTCTCCCACGGCAATTCCTTCTTCACTCCCGAGAGTGCATACATCATTCCCCCAAGGATCCAGTAACAAGGAGTTTCCCGCATACTGTGCCTTTCCGGAAATGCCTCCCTGATTCACCGCGCAAAGATACATCTGATTTTCCACCGCTCTTGCACGGGTCAGTATATTCCAGTGAAATACCCGTGCTTCCGGCCATGCGGCAGGAATGAAAAATAAATCTGTCTCTCCTTCCAGCACCGACCTGCGGATCAGTTCGGGAAAACGGATATCATAACATAAAACCATGGAGCAGGAAATTTCGTCCAGCTTGAAATGTACCGTATGGTTGCCGCCTTTAAAAAATATCGGCTCTTTCGCAAAAGAAAACCCGTGAACTTTGTCATATTCGGCAATGTTTTCGCCGTTTCTGTCAAAAATATAAGATCGATTATAGACATCATCACCGATTAAAACTGCTGCCGACCCTGCCACCAGATTGACCCTGTGTTTTTTTGAAAATCCGGAACAAAATTCCTTTGTCCTCTCCCCTTCTTTGTCCGCCAGATCCTTTAATTTGTGGGAAATATAAAATCCCGTATTCCACGTCTCGGGAAGCACCAATATATCGGGCTCGTTTTCCATCGCTTTCTCCATGAGTTCCCGGGCATGTTCATAATTATAATCCGGATCTGCCAATTTTACCTGCATTTGTATGAGGGCAATTTTCTTTTTCATCTTCTTTGTCTCCCATATAATAATCTGTTTTCCTTTATCTTATCATTTTCGAAAAAATAAAACCCTGCTCTGCGGGAAAATTTTCTGCCGTCAGAACGAATATCCGGCAGAAATCATATAATTTCTTCCATCACCCGCATAATAATGTTTCGTTGCCATTTCCACATCATAGTATTCTCTGTCCAATATATTATTCACTGCCAGCTGTACCGATATATTTTCATTGACTTTATAGTTGGCATTCAGGTTTAACAGAAAATGTGCATCTGCCGACTTGAAATGCCCTGATTGGACTCCCGGTTTATTTCTTGCAGAGATGAACGTGCCGTCCATATGAACGGTCCACGGGTTGTTGGTATAGGTCAGCCCCGTATGGAAGAGATGGCGGGGCGTATCATAATTTCTTTCCCCTTCTACTTTTCCCGACTGCCACGTGTAATTCAGATATCCCGACCATTTATCACTAAAGGAATGATCCACTGCCAGTTCCACACCTTTTGTTGTGGCTTTCCCCATATTTCTGTATTCCGATTCATCTTCATTGAGGTCATAGACATCTATAAAGTCTTTCGTCTTGGCATAAAAGACATCTCCATGGAAATTTGTCCTGCCGTTGATCTTTTTCTTTACTCCCAGTTCCCAATTGTCCGTTGTCTCCGGTTCCAAGTCGGGGTTCGGCAGATATCCGTATCTCGTCGATTTTCTGTACACCTGATAAAGAAGGGGCGGATTGAAAGATTTTCCGAAAGAAAGATAGATGTTCGTATCCGCATCACGGGCATAACTTACGGAAAGTTTGGGAGAGAATTTGTAATAACTGCCGGACGCAAATTCTTCTCGCTCCTGATTATAATATTCGCTGTATCCTCCGTATTTCTTATAGTGATCATATCTTCCGCCGATATATGCCGTCCACCTGTCGCCGACATTCCACTTGTCTTGGGCATACAAAGACCATGATTTTGATTTCCCGCCCAATTTTTGATCATTCTCATTGGGAGTCACCTTGCTGTTCCATTTTTTCCAATCGGAGATCACCGTATATATAGTCTCGTCAAACTGTTCTTCCCCGTAAGAGGCGCCGAATAAAATAGTATGCCGGTTTATCTGCCATCTTTTATTGATATCAAAATTCCAGTTTTTTGAAGGATAAATCGTCTTTTTTCCGCCGCCGTTAAAATCGGAATCCAAACTTCCTTTTTTATAGTCCGGCTGGGTGTACCCGTCTTTCGTATAACGGGTCATTCCCCAATGGACATGTATTTTGTCTTTCTGATCGTTATATGTTAGCGAGTGCATATCATAAGTCCGTCCGCCCCTTGTTCCGTAAAAACTGCTGAACGGTGAATCATTGAAATCAATCCCCGGCCACAGCTGTTTTCCCGAATCATCCCGGACGTAGGAATTTGGATTTTCATATTTCCATGAATAATTGGAATGGAGATATTTATAAGTCAGTTTTCTGTCATCATCAAAATCATATCCGCCGCTGAAGCCGTAACTTTCGGACATGACCGCCTTATTTCCCCGCTCGCCCATAATCTTTTTTCCGTTCGCATCGGTTATTACGGTACTTAAAGGATACTGCCTCGCACCGGATACGACTGCCGGAAGATAACTGTTCCATCCGTCGGTAGAACGGCTTTCATAAAAAACGCCATAGGTAAATTTATCTTTCCTGCCGTTGATGTTGTATCCCTGCTTCACCGTGTTATGACTTCCGTAACCGAGATTGACCGCACCGTGTACCCCGTTTTCTTTTGATGACTTGGTCATGATATTGATGACGCCGCCTACGGCACGGCCGCCGTATAATGCGGATTGCCCGCCGCTTACGACTTCAATTTTACGAATATTTTCCACGGGAATCATATTCCAATCGACAGAGCCGTTCCAACCGCTGTTCATTTGCTGCCCGTCCACAAGAACCAGAATATCTTTTGATGTGTATCCTCTCAGATTGACACCGCCTTCTATCGTATCTTCCGCTTGCACGCCTGCTATGGCGGCAACTGCGGCGGCAGCGTTGGGAATATTTCTTTCCTTGATCTCTTTTTCCGTGATAATCTGCACCTGTGCCGGTACGTCTTGCGTATCTTCCGCCTGCCTCGTTGCTGTCACGGTCAGCCCCTTCAGTTCATAAACCGGCATAGGAGCCCCATATACGGCCGTTCCGCTCAACGATAATAAGACTGCTGCCAAAAGTACCCGTTTTGCCAATTCAAACCCCTCCCCTTCTTAATGTATTTAACTTAAGATCTTTTAACTTAACCATATCATAAATCTTATATATTGTTAAACTGACATATTTTATTTTTATTTATTTATAATAAAAAAGCCGCAATAAAACCGCCCCGTTTCAGAGGCGGTTTTCCCGTCTGTTTTTATTCAATTCCCAATTCCTGCTCAACCGCAGAAGCGATATCGCCGATAACACTTTCCAATTGATCTGTATCTTTACCTTCCCCCATGATACGAATGAGCGGTTCCGTACCGGAAGCACGAACCAATATGCGGCCGTCATTTCCCAATTCTGCTTTTGCCGCTTCTATGGCATTCCGTATCAATTCATTTTCTTCCCATCCGTTTTTGCTGTAAACAGTCACATTTTTCAAAATCTGAGGATAGGTGGTCATAAGTTGACGAAGCTTCGATAATTTTACTTTTGAATCCCGAAGTACGGACAAAGTTTGCACGGCAGTAACGAGACCGTCCCCGGTCGTATTGAATTCGGGGAAAATAATATGTCCCGACTGTTCTCCGCCGATAGAATAATTATGAGCTCTCATTTCCTCGAGTACATAGCGATCTCCTACCTTGGTGGAGACCGTTTTACAGCCGTATCGGGCAAGAGATTTTCCAAATCCCATATTGCTCATGACCGTATTTACCACCATATCATCATGAAGACGGTTTTCTTTTTTCATCTGCACCGCATTGATGAACATCAAATGATCTCCATCCAAGATTTCCCCGTTTTCATCGGCAAAGAGGCAGCGATCGGCATCACCGTCATTGGCAATTCCGCAATCGGCTCCAAGTTTCACCACCATTTTTTGAAGGGTTTCCATATGGGTGGATCCGCAATCCTTATTGATATTGACTCCGTCCGGCTCGCAGAAGAGCGCAGTCACTTCCGCTCCCAATTCGCGAAGAATATCCGGCAAAAAATCACCGGCTGCTCCGTTGGCGGAATCCGTTACGATTTTCATGCCTTTGAAATCACCTTTAACGGTAGAAATTATATATTCTTTATACTTCAGCGCCAATTCTTTTTTATGGCGGATCACACCGATATTTTCTCCGGTGGGACGGACAATTTCTTCCTCTTTCCTCAAGATGTTTTCTATTTCTTCTTCGGTTTTGTCCGGCAATTTATACCCGTTCTTGTCGAAAAATTTGATTCCGTTGTCGGGAAAAGGATTGTGGGACGCGGAAATTACCACACCCGCATCATATCCCATCGTTCTTGTCAAAAAAGCAATCCCCGGTGTCGGGATCACTCCCACAATATCCACATCCACGCCGGAAGCGCAAAGTCCTGCAGACAAAGCTGCCGTGATCATGGAACCTGATATACGCGTATCCTGTCCGATCAAAAAACGATGCCTTTTCTTTTCTCTGGAAAAATATGCACCGGCAGCACGGCCCAATTGATAAGCCAGTTCGGGCATCAGTGTTGAATTCACCACGCCGCGCACACCATCAGTACCAAACAATGTAACCATTGAATTTCCTCCACAACTTTAGTGACAGGAAATAGCTTACTTATGATATTCCCTGTCGCAAATTTCATTATGATACAACGGATTTCCGATTTCGTCAATCACTCGAAAATTATTCTTTTTCTATTTCTACAGTCACGGTGACCGATCCGGGTATGATTATACCGTTCTCCGGTTTGGGCAGATCTATCCTTCTCGTAACATCTTCTGCCGCACCGGTGATATCGATTTCTTCCGCCGTCAGCATATCATTTTTTTCAAAATAGCTTTCCGGTGCTTTCACGGTCGCCATCGGCGGATTAACCGTAATTTTCCCTACCTTATATCCGCTTGCGGGTTCACCTTTCAGAACCGCCTTGACCGGAATATTTTCCGTCTTCTGATCTTCTTTCATTTGAACCGATGCACGGACCCGGGTCGGCATGACATCGATGGATGTTACTGTATTCCCCGCCTCATCAAGGATATTGACGGCATCGAATTCTTCAAAATCTTTTGTTTTAGAGGACACGCTGACCGAAACAATCGCCCTGTTTGCCAGCTCCACCTGATGACTGGCTCCGGCGATCGTGATATATTCGGGAGTCACCGATTTCTTTTCCGCTTTGAATCCCTGTGGCGGAGTACCGATGAATTCCACTTGCGCAGGAAGTGATTTTACGGCATAGGTGTCGATAACCAGATCAAAATAAGAAATATCTTGGGATACCACCGTCTCATTTCCCGGAAGTGATATGCGGATCGGCGTATTCGGATAATTCCCGTCGGTAAGTCCGTCCAGATCTACATAAGCTTTTATATTATCCGTTCTCATGGTGATCATATCGCTGCGGGTCATGCGGATGACTGCTTTTATATTTTTCGGAACATTGGTTGCCACCAAAGAGCGATCCAAATTCCGCACTTCTACCGGTATCGTATAAGAATTCTCCATCAGAGGATTCTGCTCATTCATCACATAGATCCAGAAAGAAAATGCGGCAATCAGGCAAAGCAGCTTGGGAAGCCACCATTTCGGATTCGTATATTTCATTTCTTAGAACTCCATTTCTGTAACATATTTCCCATACCTCTTCCTTTTTCCAGCATCAAAAAATTATGCAGGATATTGCGGAGTCCTTCATCTTCCAAATTTCTATAAATATGTCCGCCATAGGCATAAGAAATAATTCCCGTTTCTTCACTCACGACGACGACAATACAGTCTGCCTGCTCAGACATCCCGATGGCCGCTCTGTGCCGTGTCCCCAGCTCGGAAGACAAGCTTCTGTCCCTCGTCAGCGGAAGAAGGCAGCCTGCCGCCATGATGCGGTTTTCTCGAATAATAACCGCTCCGTCATGAAGAGGTGTATTGACGATGAATATATTCCCCAGAAGTTCTTTCGATACCAAGCCTTCTAAACGGATTCCCGTATCAATTCTGTCATCAAGTCCGACCATTCTTTCAAAAACAATCAATGCACCGATTTTATTTTTCGCCATGGTTGCCGTGGCTTCCACCACATGATCGATGACCGCGTCCAGTTCCAATGCATTCATCGTCCTTGAAGAAATATAAAATTTCCCTCGTCCTATTTGTTCCAAAGCACGGCGCAATTCCGGTTGGAATACAACCGGCAGGGCAACAATTAAAACTGTCATCAATTTATCAAGAATCCAGCTGACCACATGCAACTGGAGCCATCCCGAAACGACGGTGATCAGCCCCAGAAACACCAGTCCCTTTAATAATGCCGTAGCTCTCGTGTCACGGACAAGCAAGTACATTCTATAAAAGAAAAAGGCTACCACCAGAATATCCAATATATCCCAGAGCCTCATCGTCATAAACAAACCTTGTATTTGGTTAATCATGAAAACTCCTATGTCATAAATCATTCCTATCAATATGTTTTATTGTATCACGAAAGTTAAGAAACTGTCAGTTTGTAAATATCTTTTAAACCTGTTTATTTCTTACTTTTATAATTTTTCCAAAATAAAAGACGCCGAAATATGCAAGCGTCTTTTTTATCGTACTCATCCGTTATTTTTTATTGTTCCCGTATAAGTCCCATTCCAATTCTTTGATACGGAATTGATAATCCGCACTTGATTTTTGCAGGGAATAAATATCTTTCTGCTGTTCTTTATTTTCTTCCAGAGCAAGCCGGGCCGTCCAACTGATATTATTCAGCTGCTCATCGTAGCGGCTTGCCTCCACATTCATCATTCTTTCCTGCAAATCTGCAATCAATGATTGCTGCCATGAAATAAATGCCAGAAGAAGAAGGATGCAAATATACAAATACCGGTTCTCACTCCGAAAAAATTTTGTTTTCCAGTTATTCACCTGAAATCATCCTTTTATTTAATCGTTTAAAAGGCCCAAATGTTCTTTCGTAAATTCAATCCACAAACGGGAGTCTCTGGACATATAGCGTCCTTTTTTCCAAATGGCATAAAGGTGATGAATCATTTTCGGCTCTGTCAGAGGACGGACCACCATATTGCTCTCTTCGCTGTCTTCCGGGCAGAGACGGCTCGGAAGTACGGCCACTCCCAATCCGGAAGATACAGTCTGAAGCATCAACTCTCTCTGACTGGTTTCAAAGACAAGCTTGGGTGTAAATCCTATTTTCTGACAATTCATTAAGATATCGTCATGGAGATTAAAATCATCGCGATAGAGGACAAGCGGATAATCCGCCAATAATTTCAAAGGAACTTCTTTTCGTTCTTCCAGCGGATACCCTCTGGGCATAACGACGCACATTTCGTCATCGGAAAGGAAAAACGATTCAAAATCTTTATTCGGAATGGTGCAAATGATCCCTACATCAATGACTCCTTCCTGAACGGAAGATTCTATGACTTTGGAACCGTATTCATACAATTTGATGGCGATCTGAGGATAGGTCCGTTTAAATTCCCCAAGCAGTTTGGCAAAAACATGAGCATCCGTAATCGGCGGCAAACCGATTTGAATCGTGTCTTGTTTCAAATTGAATTCATTTTCAAAATCCGACTTTAAATGTTCGAATACAAAAAGACATCTTTTTGCATAATTCAAAAAAATAGTTCCCGGCGCAGTAATTTCCACCGTTTTAGCGTTGCGAATAAACAGAGTCACTCCCATTTCTTCTTCCAGCGCTTTGATCATACGGCTGATGGCCGATTGAGAAATATGCAGATTCCTTGCGGCTTTGCTGAAACTTTTTTGCTCTGCTACTTCCATAAAATATTTAAGATGACGATAGTCCATATGAAACCTTTTCCTCCTGTTCTTCTTATTATCAATTAAAATATGCGGAAATACTCCCCTGCTTCCTTCACCTTGTCGAAAAATACAGATTAAACTATAATAAAAGTGAACTTATTCCCTCAAATATGGAGAATTTAATTCAAATTACGTTATAATTTAAATACCATCTTCTATGACATTTTCTCATAACAATTGTACATAATTTTTTTGCTTCTTGCAAGAAATAAAATGTAAATATGGTCAAAGAAAAGGGAGTGTGTAATATGAGAAAAGTAAAAACCATGGACGGAGATACCGCCGCGGCCTATATTTCTTATGCATTTACGGAAGTTGCCGCTATTTATCCGATCACGCCGTCTTCACCGATGGCAGAATCTGTTGATGAATGGGCAGCTCAAGGAAAGAAAAACATTTTCGGAGACACCGTACATGTCGTCGAAATGCAATCCGAAGGAGGCGCGGCAGGCGCTTTCCACGGTTCGCTGCAAAGCGGAGCTCTTACTTCCACTTATACGTCATCACAAGGAATGCTTCTCATGCTTCCCAATATGTACAAAGTGGCAGGCGAATTGCTTCCCGGCGTTTTCCATATCGCAGCCCGTTCACTGGCCAACCATGCTTTATCCATTTTCGGTGACCATCAGGACGTCATGGCGGCCCGTGCCACAGGCTGTGCCATGCTGGCCGAAGCCAATGTGCAGGAAATCATGGATCTTTCCGGAATTGCTCACTTGGCAGCCATTAAAGGCCGTGTGCCTTTTATCAATTTCTTCGACGGGTTCCGAACCAGTCATGAAATTCAAAAAGTAGAAGTGATGGAATATGACGAGCTTGAACCTTTGATCGATAAAGAAGCATTAGATCTGTTCCGTTCTCGTGCTCTTCATCCGAATCACCCCGTCATCCGCGGTACAGCCGAAAATCCGGATGTATATTTCCAGCATTGTGAAGCAGCCAATCCGTTCTATGATGCGCTTCCCGATATGGTTCAGGAGTATATGGACAAGATCAACGCCATTACGGGAAGAAGTTATCATCTTTTCGATTATTACGGCGCGTCCGATGCAGAAAGAATCATTATTGCCATCGGTTCCGTTACGGATATTTGCAAAGATGTGTCCGATGTTTTAAATGCAAAAGGAGAAAAGGTCGGTCTTGTGAATGTTCACCTCTACCGTCCTTTCTCTGTCAAACACTTCATTGACACCCTTCCGGACAGCGTGAAAAAAATTGCCGTCCTCGATCGCACCCGTGAACCCGGAGCCATCGGCGAACCTCTTTTCTTGGATGTTCAAAGCGCTGTCGCTTCTTCCTCAAGAGATATCCTTGTTTGCGGCGGCCGCTATGGTCTCGGCTCCAAAGACGTAACACCGGAAGATATCATGGCTGTTTATGAACATTTGAAAGCAGATCGGCCTAAACATAATTTCACCCTCTCCATCAATGACGATGTGACTCACCTGTCCCTTGCTCCCGTTCCGGTTTCTTCGGCAGACAGCAAGCTCGTTTCCTGTAAATTCTGGGGATTCGGTTCTGACGGCACGGTAGGTGCTAATAAGAGCGCCATTAAAATCATAGGCGATCACACTGATTTATATGCCCAAGGTTATTTTGCATACGATTCAAAAAAATCCGGCGGTGTCACCCTTTCTCATCTCCGTTTCGGCCCCAATCCCATTCGGAAACCTTATCTGATTCGCAGAGCGGACTATATTGCTTGCCACAGGCCTTCTTACGTATACAAATATGATCTGCTCCGGGGATTCAAAAAGGGCGGTATTTTCTTATTAAACTGCAACTGGCGTCCGGAAGATCTGGACAAAGCGCTGCCGGCTGCTTTAAAAAGAAAACTGGCTGCTCTTCATGCAAAATTCTATATCATCGATGCTTTTGAAATCGCAAACAAAATCGGCTTACGCGGCCGTATCAATATGATCATGCAGGCAGCTTTCTTCCATTTGACGGGAATTATTCCCGAAGCGGATGCGGTGAAATATTTGAAAGAAGCTAATGAAGATTCTTACGGCAGAAAAGGACAGAATGTTGTTGACATGAATAATGCCGCCGTTGATGCGGGAATCAGCGGAGCCATAGAAATTCCCGTTCCGGAAGAATGGGCTCATGCCACCACCGGCGGTTTCATTGCTACGGTCAGCCGTCCCGATTTCATTAAAAATGTCTGCGATGTCATGAACAGGCAGGAAGGTGACGACTTGCCCGTCTCCGCCTTCAAAGGAATGGAAGACGGAACTTTCTGCACCGGGACATCCAAGTATGAGCGCACCAAATCAGCCATCAATGTTCCCGAATGGATTCCGGAAAACTGCATCCAGTGCAACCAATGCGCCGCATCCTGTCCCCATGCCACCATTCGTCCCGTTCTGGTCGATGATAAAGATCTGGAAAATGCACCGGAAGGATTTATCGTAAAAGAATTCAGAAGCCCCGTCAAAGGCCTTAAATTCCGTATCGTCATCTCCCAAGAAGACTGCTACGGCTGCGGTATTTGTGCCGATGTCTGTCCTGCCAAGGGTAAAGCACTTGTCATGAAGCCCATAGAAACACAACTTGAAAAACAAAAACTTTGGGACTATGCCATGTCCGTACCTCGGAAAAAGAATCCTTTGAAAAAAGATACGATCCGCGGTGCCATGTTTGAACCGACTTACTTCGAATTCTCCGGCGCTTGTGCCGGCTGCGGCGAAACACCTTATATCCACTTGGTTACCCAGTTATTCGGAGACCGTATGCTAATTGCCAATGCGACAGGCTGCTCTTCCATTTACGGTGCCAGTGCGCCTTCCATGCCTTATACGACCAATGCCGACGGACACGGGCCGGCATGGGGCAACTCTCTCTTTGAAGATAATGCGGAATACGGTTTGGGTATGCATCTGGGAGAAACAAAACTCCGCCGCAGATTGGCAGGACGCCTGCAAGAGCTTTTACCTGCTGCAGAAGGTGAAACAAAATCGGCCATTCAAGACTGGCTGGATCAGAAAGATACCGGAGAAGGGACGCGAGAAAGAGCGGAAAAATTGGAAAAACAGCTTGCTTCCGAAATCGATCTCCATCCGGAATATAAAGATATATTGAAATGGAAAGATCACTTCATTAAAAAGAGCCAATGGATTTTCGGCGGTGACGGCTGGGCCTATGATATAGGATTCGGCGGACTGGATCAGGTTCTCGCTTCCGGAGAAGATGTCAATATCCTTGTTCTTGATACGGAAGTATATTCAAATACGGGCGGACAATCTTCCAAATCCACACCGGCCGCCGCCATTGCCAAATTTGCCGCTTCCGGTAAAAAGACACGGAAAAAAGACCTCGGCATGATGGCCATATCTTACGGATATATTTATGTGGCACAAATTGCAATGGGCGCCAATATCAATCACGCCTTGAAAGTCATAGCCGAAGCGGAAGCCTATCCCGGACCGTCCCTCATCATTGCTTATTCCCCCTGTATCAATCACGGTCTCAAAGCAGGCATGGGCAAGTCTATGGAAGAAGAAAAAAGAGCCGTTGAATGCGGTTACTGGTCAACATGGAGATATAATCCGGCTCTCCTTGAACAGGGCAAGAATCCTTTCCATCTGGACAGCCCCGAACCGAAAGGAAACTTCCGTGACTTCCTCATGGGAGAAGTTCGATTCTCAAGTCTTCAGACTCTTTTCCCCGAAAAAGCAGAAGAACTCTTTACCAAGACAGAAAAAGATGCTATAGCCAGACGGCAAAGTTATGTCCGTATGCAAAAATCATTCGATCTGGAACTTCAAGAAAGAAAAGAATAAGCGGAACAGAAAAAAATAAAGAGCACCCCCTTGATGTAAAGAGGGTGCTCTTTATTTGCTTTGTCAAATGATACGGAGTGCGTTGGGCACTCTTACATATTCCAGTTCTTCAGACATATCCATATAAAGTTCCACATCAGTAAAGAAATATTCAATCAGACTTTCAAAAGTGGTCGTCATCTTCGGAGTAAATTCATATTCTAAATAATATGGTGTCCATCCTGCTTTCATAAAGAAATATTTCATATCTCCCACATCTTCTTGCGGCAACAGACGGGAAGCTTCAAGAAGTTGTGCTCCCGATACTTTTTCATAACCGAAATAGGATACCATAGAAAGAACGACTAATTTCAACTTATAATCTTTCTCTACCACGTCAAGTACCTTCATATTTACACCGAGTGTTTTTGCTATTTTTTCAATTTCTTCTCTCTTTTCGTTGTACTCATCTTCTGTCAAATCAATAGAGAATCCGTTTGCCATTTCATAAAGCAAACCTTCCTTCTCCGTCTTATCCGTACTCATACATATCCCTCCCGCCTTTTAAAATATTATTAATAACATCCTTTACTCATAGTACCATATTTCTATAGAACTTATCATCTTTCAAACTTTTCTTCCTGATCTGTTCCTCGCCGATCATCGATTACTCGGTAAAAATATAATAAAACGGAGATTTTATATTTTCCTGTCCGCTTTTTTGCAAAATAAAAGAGTCCCTTTCGGAACTCTTCATCTTCTTCTATTTATTTTTCTCCTCATCCCAGTAACTTACTTCAATCCCCACAACAGAAGAATTGAAATTCTTGTCCCCCTCTTCAGAATAGTGGCTTGTCGCTTTTAATACATATTTGAACCCCAGATACAGCATAGGAATGTTGCAATACACGATAATAATATTTCCTAAATCGGAAAATGCCCACAAATTCGATAAATCATATCCGGCAATATTACAGAAAATACCGAAGGCTGCTACAAAAATTGCCAAGGTACGGATGAAATTAATAAAAACTTTGGAGCCGGAAATACGATTCGCCGATATTTCGGAAAATGTGACAAATCCGATAACACAAGTATAGGCAAAAAGGCAAAAGCAAACGGACACCAAAAACAGGACCAGACTATTCATTCCCTCCGGTGTCATAGCACCGATAGATAAGAGGAATTTCGGATATGTTCCTGCCGCTTTCCATGCTTCCGGATCGGCAGCCCATCTTTGAGCCATGATGATAACAAAGCCTGTCATGGTACAAATCACATGGGTATCGAGAAATACACCTACTGCAGAAATAATTCCCTGCTCGCAAGGATGCTTGGCTTCTGCTGCCGCCGCAGGCATCGTGATGGTTCCCTGACCGGCTTCATTGGACATGAGCCCTCTCTTTACCCCTTGCATAAGGACGGTTCCGAATGCGCCTCCGAAGACGGCCTCGGGACTGAATGCACCGGTAAATACGGCCTCAAAGAAATACGGAACATTATCAAAATTGACAAAAATCAGCACGACTACGGTACATACATAAATAACGGCCATGACAGGAACCATTTTGTTACTGACTGCCGCAATCCGTCTGATACCGCCAAAAGCCATGATCGCAACCATTCCGATCACGATAGCAGATACGATATAGTAAAAATCAGATTGCACGGGAATTTTCGTCCCTGACAGAATCTCTCCCATGGCTCCCACAGATGAAACAACATTAAATCCCTGCGCCGGAATACACATCATTGCATATATAATATAAACGAGAGATAATGTCACGCCGACACCGACACTGTTTCCGCAAAGACGACGGGCATAAAAAGGAAGGCCTCCTACAAATTCATTCCCCCGTTTTTCTTTAAAAATCTGTGCCAGCGTACTTTCCGTATAAGCGGTGGCCATACCGAAAAAAGCGGAAATCCACATCCAGAAAAGCGCCCCCGGGCCGCCAGCAGCAATAGCGCCGGTCACCCCTATGATATTGCCCGGACCTACTCGCATGGCTGTGCTCAGACAGAATGCTGCCAAAGGAGAAATACCGGTATCGATATTTCTTTTTTTCACAATGGTCCGGACTCCCTCTTTAAATTTTCTGACTTGAATAAACCCGAGGCGAAAGGTGAAATATAAACCGGAACCTACCAGGACGATAACGGCCAAAGAGAATTCTCCCAAAAGAGGAATTCCTTTCCAAAAACCGAACATCTTTGGAAAATCCCAGAAAAAATCCGATACCGGTGTTACAAAAGATAATACTGCATTCACTGCTGCAAATAAATTTTCCATACCTATGCCCTCTTCTAAAAGAATGATTCCAAGACATCAGCCGCCTTGGAATCATCCCCTTTCAAGAATTTTTTATTTGATGATCCGGATATTACTGTTTAGCGCCGGTTTCTTTCATTGCATGAGCAATCTTGGCAGCAAGCCCCTTCATTTTTGCTTTGGAGACAGAGCAGACTGCAAGACGGATCCCTTTCTTCATCGGTACAAGGAAAATATTTTCTTTTTCAAGAAGATCGCACACTCCCTTTGCGCCTTCCATAGGAATCGTGATGAAGAATCCTGAAATATAAGGAACAATTTTTACTCCTGCTTCTTTTGCTTCTTCTACAAAAATAGCTGCTCTTTCCTGTATCATCTTGTAACAGCTGCTTCGTTCCTCGTCCATTCTCTTGACTTTTTCCGGATCGCTGCAAATATTGATCATCACATTCTGAGAAGCACTGTTGCAATTGGACCATGTGGCGCGGCTTGCATATTGGTTGACATCAACAAACTCTTTTGCCACTTCTTTGTCGGATGTAACGGCAATCATAGCTCCTTGGCGCTGTCCGTAAAGAGTAAATCCCTTTGATAAAGTGTAGGCAACGATAACCAAAATATTTTTCGGCAAATTTCCGAAAACTTTGAAAAATTTACGGCAATCATCCTTGGTTCCGCTATAGTCCAGATACGCCACGTCAGGAACAAGAATTGCATTTTTATCTTTTCCTTCCACAGCATTTTTCAGTACATCTACGGCAGCCTGCCATTCGGCTTCGCTCATACAGTATCCTGTCGGGTTATTGGCAATGCCGTTCAGAATGATGACCAAATTTTTCTGTTTTCCAAGAATTTCATTCACTTTTTCCTTGAAAGAATCGATATTAAATTTTCCTTCTCCATTCAAAAATTCAAAAGTGCTTACCTTGCAATTGGGATAATCAATAAGAGAATCATAAGCGCCCCAGTGCCAATCGGTAATCAATACTTCTTCACCCGGAGCCGCATAGTTATGAATCACATGATGAAGTACTCCTGTACCTCCCGGAGTAGCACAAGCTTCGATATATCCTTCCGGGCGCGATTCTCCGAAACACTGATCAATACAGCTTGCAAGAAATTGATCATATCCTCTGATAGGCGCATAGGCACAAATTTGACGAGGAGTTAATTTTTTATATTCCTCCTGTACCACACCTAAAACGATCAGATTTCCTTCTTCATCAAGCATGGAACCTACTGTCCCGTTCACCACTTTATCTTTGCCGATCTGATCTGCCAAAGCGACAGCTCTGTTATTTGCTGCAAAGATATTATCTTCCGCACATTTTCCTTTTACCTGTGGTGCTACCATACTGAACATAGGTACCGACCCCCTTCTGAAATGTATAATCACTCTCTGTGAATATCATTATTCTATCATTGAAAAATGCACATGGCAACAAGAAATATCCCTTTTATATTGGAAACCTGCCCTGATTGTTGCAGAAAAAAGCTCCTTCCTTATAATGAAGATAAAGACAGGAGACTCTTATGCAAATACAAATTCATGACGATTTTAATCTAAAAAAAATTATAGAAAGCGGCCAATGTTTTCGGGCGAAACGGCTTCCCGACGGATGTTACCGCTTTATAACAAAGAGAAATATTCTTCATTTGTCTCCTTTGCGAAAAAACTTATGGGAGGCGGATTGCACCTCTTATGCATGGAATCATATATGGAAATCTTATTTTGATCTGGATACCGATTATAATTCCATTAGAAAAAACATCCCTGAGGATGATCATTTTTTGCAAAAAGCTGCTATGTATGGAAAAGGAATACGCATTTTGAAGCAGGACCCTTTTGAAATGCTGATCACTTTTATTATCTCTCAAAGAAAATCAATTCCCGCCATACGGACCGCTGTTGAAAAATTATGCCGTCTTGCAGGAAAACCGCTATCAAAAGAAAAAGATATATATGCCTTTCCTACGGCACATCAATTAAAAAAACTGTCAGCAGAACAATTAAAAGAATGTTCCCTAGGTTACCGGGCTTCTTATGTCTTTCAGGCAGTCCGGCTTGTTTCAAGCGGAAAAATAAATATAAACAAAGCCGCTATGCTTACCGACGATGAATTACTGACACTGCTCCAACAAATCCCCGGGGTAGGGATAAAAGTGGCCTCCTGCATTTCTCTCTTCGGCTTTCACCGAACTTCCGCAGCTCCTGCAGATGTATGGATCAATCGTGTTATTGATGCACACTATGGCGGTATAAATCCCTTCCCTTCTTTTGGAAATAGTGCCGGTATCATGCAACAATATATGTTTTACTACTATAAAAATCAACCCCGTCAATGATCAATCCGTTCAACGGATTTCTTTACAAAAAAGAATATACGACAAGTACGCAATTCTGCCATCAAAATTAAACAGACCGGTGATCATAAGGAAAATAAAAATGACAAGACAATAGAATCCTGTCATTTTTCATTGAAATCAACGCCGATTTTTTTCAATTGTTTAAAAATATACTTTATCGTATGATAGAGCCTTTCTCCATCTTCAGCAGTGATATGGCCTTCATCATAAAATGATAAATCATGATAATAGGACCTTAAATTTTTTTGGAGCAGCTCTAAATCTTTTCCGCCACCGACAAACTGTTTATCATCTGCATTTTGCTCTTCCCGCTTTCGAAGCTCATTATTTTCAGCTTTCAATTGATTGATGATCGATAATAGTTCTTTATTTTCTTTTATTAAATTCTTATTCTCTTTCTTGAGTTCTTTCCCGGTTTCTCCCAAAATTTCTGTGAGACCACAAAGTAATTCAATGATTTCTCTTGATCCGAGCAATATCTCTTTCAATTCTTTATCATTCGGCATAATTTCGCTCCTTTCCTACCCGTTTATATCATTTTAACATTATAAATTAATTCTATCTATTCATTTCTATTTATCTCACAGTTCCCCCCCTGTTTTTTTCCCCCTCTCGGACAGGAAGCTTTTATGTAAGAAGTATTTCATTATACACAATGAAAAAAGACACTCTTTCGAGTGTCTTTTCCTTTATCAGCAGCTTCCTATCCTCC
>ERZ506430.269-NODE-269-length-26256-cov-5.30403_pt1 | contig 26256 bp, 30 predicted proteins | sample MGYA00513053_ERZ506430 | MGnify/ENA metagenome assembly ERZ506430
ACTGGAGTTCAGACGTGTGCTCTTCCGATCTCGGAGGTGCCGGCTGCGGATGTCACGGCGGCGGAGAAGATATTTCTAAAATTTCCGAAGAAGGGGGAAGCCCCTGCGCTCATTGTGCCTGCCGCGGCAGTTGTTCAAGAGCTGCTCTTAAAAAATAAGGCATTAAAAAAATTCCGCTCCGGAAAGCGGAATTTTTTATTTTAAGAGCGGAATTTTTTATCATGATTTGCCGATTCCTGTTCCATTTCCCATGTCCATGAATGAGTGGGAACCATATTTCCGTGTTCATCCAAAGCATAACGGGTGGAGTCGGGAAGATTGGGGACGAGGGGGCTTGTGAAACCTCTGCCGATGACATCGGTGGTGTTCACGATGAAAAGGAAAGCGTGAGGGTCCACTTTTTCGATAAAATGGCGAAGTTTCGTGATCTGATGAAGATCGACGATGGCAAAGACGATTTTCTTGTCTTTTCCGCTGAAAGCGCCCTGCCCGTATAAAAGAGTGGCGCCGTGATGAATATTTCTCAAAATGGTATCGGACACTTCCAAAGGTTTGTCGGAGACGATGAAAGCCGCTTTTCTCTGAGCAAAACCGATAACGATACGGGAGGAAACGGTGGCATTGATATACATGGAAATCAAAGTACAGATGGCAGGTTCTAAAGTGAAAATCCAAGCACTTGCCATGATAATGATGAAATTGATGGCAAAAACGACATAACCGATTTCCAGATTATAATATTTTTTGATGATTGCCCCCACCACGTCGAGGCCTCCCGTACTTGAATTGTAACGGTAGAGAATACCCATGGCGATGCCGATGACGACGCCTGCGGAAAGAGCGGAAGTGAGCGGATCTTTTACGACGACCCACTCGGACATAAAGGAGGTGGCGTCAATGAAAAGGGAAAGAACGACGGTGCCGAAAATGGTGACCACCGTGTAAAATTTTCCCATGTATTTTAAAGCGAAAAACAGGACGGGAAGGTTCATGACAAAGTTGGTGACGCCGATGGGAAAGCCGAAAAGATAGTAAAGAATCATGGCGATACCCGTAAGGCCGCCGGCTAAGAAGTTGTGAGGGACCAGAAATAAATTCATGCCCACCGCATAAATAAAGGATCCGATGACGGTGATGGCAAAAACAAAAAAAACACGCCGCAAATAAAGCGGATCTTTGCAACGGCTGACCAGACTTTCCAATTTGTCCTCCTTGGAAAAAGTATTCCGATAAAATTAAATTTAGTCTCTTTTGCCCATTATATCATTAATTTCACGGAATATAGAGGAGTGTTTCGAGGAAAATTTTTTTATTAAAAAAGCTCCCTTTCAAAAGGAAGCTTTCTTACTCATTTGGTATAGTCGTGATTGTAAATATCCCAGTTTTTCATTTCTTTCAGACGGGCAATGCTGTAGTCGATATCCTCCAAAAGTTCTTTCTTTTCCGCAGGAAGAGTAGCGGCAAGGCGGATATAGTTGGATACATGGTTGCTCCGGAAAATCATATGCTCGCTTTCGGGAAGATCCAGATGTTCCACGATGATTTTCAATTCTTCCATCAGTTCTGCCGGCGTGAGGGGATGGAATTCGCCTCTTTCAAACTGTTCTTTCAGCTCGCTTCCCCGATAAAGCATGAGGGAGAGGGCGGAGAGCATGGTCGGCTTGATTTCGTTAAGCGCTTTTGCAGTGGCAAGAGCATGGCGGAGAGATCCTTCTTTTCCTGCAATGCCCAAAATGATCATGATGGAAAGCTGCATGCCTGCGGCAATGACCTTTTTTCCCGCTTCGACGGACTGCTTGTCGTTGACCCCTTTCCGGATATCCCGAAGGGTCTGTGCATCGCCGCTTTCCATGCCGTAGTAGAGGAGAGTGAGGCCTGCTTCGCGGAGAGCTTTCAGATCCTCCGGAGTCTTTCTGAGAATGTCTCCCGGGGCGGAATAGGAAGCAACCCTTTCTAAATTGGGGAAATACTTCTTTAAAGTATCAAGGATTTTGAGAAGGCGGTCCGTGGGAAGAACAAGCGCGTCCCCGTCAGCAAGAAATACCCGCCGTACCCCTTCCGCATCGGTGGAGTATGCCATAGCGATCTGGCGCATGATCTGATCGTCCGTAAGCATTTCAAAGGGAACGCCGCGGTACATATTGCAATAGGTGCATCTGTTGTGTGCGCAGCCCCTCGTGACGCGGAGAATGAAGCTTTCCGCTTCGCTCGGGGGACGGTAAACGGGTGTATCATAATCGTCAAAAAACATACCGTACATAAAATTCCTTCTTTCGTAAATAATCAATTCTATATCGAAAATATTCGTATAACAAAAATTATACAGGAATTTTAAATTTCCTACAACGAAAATATTTGATATAGAACTATTTGATATCAATAATTCCGCAGAAAGCATGAAAAGAATGATATAATGAATGGAAAATATAAATATGAGGGTTTGGAATGGTTATAGAAAAGGCCTTTGCCAAAATTAATTTAACCTTGTCCGTAGGGGAAAAAAGATCGGACGGTTATCATAATATAGACAGCATTATGCATCAGATTTCGCTGCATGATGAAGTTATTTTAGAAAGCGCCGAAACAATTTCTCTTTCCGTCACGGAAGGAACGGCCCCTTTCGGAGAAGAAAATCTTATGTGGCGTGCGGCGGAATTGTTTTTCAAAGAAACGGGAATATCCGGCGGCGTTCATATGGAACTGAAAAAACGCATTCCTTCCGAAGCGGGCCTCGGCGGCGGCTCTGCCGATGCGGCTGCCGTTCTCCGGGGTCTTAACAGGTTGACGGGAAGGGGGCTTACCCTTGCTTCTTTGGCACAAATGGGCGCCCTCCTCGGTGCGGACGTTCCTTTCTGCGTGGCCGGCGGATGCTGCCGCTGCCGGGGGATCGGAGAAAAAATGGAAAAGCTGCAGGGAAGAGCCGGTCTCGACCTTCTCGTTGTCCGTCCTCCCGTTTCCATTGCGACGGGGAAAGCCTATGCCCTCTTTGATAAATTTCCGAAATCATCAAAAAATACGGCAGAAGACTGTATTCTTGCCTTGAAAGAGGACAACAGGGAAAAACTGGCAAAAAGTCTTTTCAATGATTTTGAAAGGGTGCTTTTCCGAGCAGAACCTCTTTTGAAAGAAACAGCCCTGTATCTGGAATCTTTCGAACGTCCTTTTCTGATGACCGGTTCCGGTTCCGCTTTTTTCCTTCTCCCTGAAAATAAAGACGAAGGGGAGAAAATAAAAAATACGATAAAATCGGAAAAGCCGGAATGGTATGCAGAGGAAGCAGAGACGGAAGAAATCAGCCGGTTGTGAAAACTTTTATCAAAAATAAAACCGTTATTTACAGAATCATGATTCTGTTTTTTAGAAAACGGTTATATTTTTTTGATAAAAAAGCAGAATTTTTGGGTTCTTCGTAATGATATATATATTGATTCGGAGAAGAGAAGAAGAAATCTGTAAAATATTTGTAAAATTGTATAAAAGTTGCCAAAAATAAAAATATCGTATAAAATAGCTATAAAGAAAGGCTAATAAATAAGTTCTAGGCTGCTGCCAAAAATATTTATATATTACCTGAAAGTAGTAAAAGATACTATGTAATTTTATTTATGAGAGGGGTTCTCGAAAGAGAGCAGTCAGTGTCTTTAAGGAGTGCGGAAGATGGATAGTTTTGAAGAGCTTCTACAGCGGAAGCATATGAAACGTACAAAAGCACGGGTCATGATTTTGAAAGTATTGGAGAACAGTTTGCCGATCACGGCAGGGGATGTCTATGAAGCGGTTCGCAATAAAGACACAAAACTGAGTTTGTCCACGGTCTACAGGAATTGTGAAGCCTTAGCGGAAAAAGGGCTTCTCCTTCGGTCGACCATGCTTTCCGACGGGCTCACCCGTTATGAATATGCCCACGGGGCTCATGTGCAGCATGCAGTCTGCCTGTCCTGCCACAAAATACTTCCCATCGAAGTGTCTTTGCAGCCCGATTATGCACAGCGTCTTGATGTGGAGCACGGTTTTGAAGCGACGGAGCACCGTATAGAAATTTACGGATTTTGCAAAGAGTGCAAAGCAAGAGGAAAAGACAAAGAATTCAGAGAAAGAATGACTTGAATCAAAGAAACGCCGGCAAAAAAAGGCCGGTGTTTTAAATTTGCAAAAAAGATTGTAAACATTTATCGGAATAAGACTTGACAAACAGAAAAGGGATACATACACTGAAACCATGGACATGACAATTCATAAGGAGGGAAAGGAATTGCTTTACAGTTTGAAGATGCGTTCCAGCAAAGGCGGTGTTCACGGCAAGGGAGGGCGGCATATTTCGGGAGCGGAAAGGATCATTCCGGAAAATCTTGTAGAAGAAGAGGTTCTTTCCATGGTCCGCCGTGCCCGAAAACATGACAGAGGTTCCGCCGATTTTATTCAGCTGAAAATAGAAGCGGTCCGGCCGGAAGATATCACCTGCTGCCCCATGCTTTCCATCCGTGAAAACAAAACAGCTGCGAAAGAAGAGGGGCTTGCCGTCGCTAAAAGGGAGCTTCTCCGTGCCGGTGTGAGCGAAAAGGCTGCCGAGCGGGGCATTGATTTCTTGACCGGCCTTTCCGACAGCATGCGGGGCGCCGTCGTCATGGATGCGGAAACGGGGGAGCGTCTCGACGGCAAGGGGGAACGGGGCGTCCGGTGCAGCAATATGGATTGTGAAGATAAAGAAAGTTATGAAAGAGATATGAAAGATCGGGGACTTTCGGGTGAACATCCACGGGAAGCGCTTGTTCTGGCATCAAAAGTGGCATATGCACCGGGGACGGCGGCAGAACTTTGCTGGTCCGATGATCCCGAGTATGTGACGGGTTATGTGGGCTCCGCAACTTACGGTTACCAACGTATTACCGTCATGAAAGACTTGGGAGATCCCGTGGGAGGAAGAATCTTTTTTGTGAAACCCGGGACAGATGTGGAAAAATATATAGATTATATGCAGAACCAAGTGGTTCTGGTGAGGCTTGTAAATGAAAATAAATGAAATTCCCGAAGCATTGGAAAAAATAAAAAGGGCAGGGCGTTTCAGGACCGTGGAAGATCTGAGAATGGAAACGGCTTCGTCGGGAATCGGAAGAGACGGGAAAAAATATATTGTTTTCAATTCCAACGATTATTTGGGAATGACCCATGAACGTTCCGTACAGAAAGCCGCCGAAAAAGCACTGCCTTTCGGAACGGGATCGGGGGGCGCCCGTCTGACTTCGGGAGCGGTTTTTGAATTGTCCTTATTGGAAAAAGATTTGGCAGACTTCAAACATACGGAAGATGCCCTTGTTTTTAATACGGGGTATATGACGAATTTGGGGGTTCTTTACGGACTGGCAGGAGAAGGGGACGTGATTTTCAGTGACGAACTGAACCATGCAAGCATTGTCGACGGCTGCCGTATTTCCAGAGCGGAAATCGTCGTATACCGCCATTCCGATATAGAAGAGTTGGAAAAATTATTGGAAGAAACACCTTGCAGGGGACAGCGTTTCATCGTGACCGACGGTGTTTTCAGCATGGACGGCGATATTTGCAAACTTCCCGAACTGCTCCGTCTCAAAAAGAAAAAGGAAGCTTTTCTGATCGTCGATGATGCCCATGGCGTCGGTGTCATCGGGGAAACAGGAAGAGGAAGTGCCGAATATTTTCATACTTCCGGCATAGATATACAGATAGGAACGCTTTCAAAATCATTGGGAGCCGAAGGCGGCTATGGGGCGGCAACAAAAGAAATTTGCGATTATCTTCGAAATGTGTCGCGCCCCTTTATTTTTTCGACTGCTATTTCCGCCGTCACTGCTGCGGCGGCAAGAGAATCCCTCCGGCTGATGAGGGAAAATCCCGATTACTATCTGGGAAAACTGAGAAATAACACATCTTATGTAAGAAAACGTCTGAAAGAAGGAGGACTTCCCGTTTCGGACGGGGATATGCCGATCATTCCCGTCTTGATGGGAGAGGAAAGGAAAGCCGTCGATTTTGCAAAAGCTTGTAAAGAGGAGGGCATTCTTGTATCCGCCATCCGTCCGCCGACCGTACCGAAGGGGACGAGCCGGATCCGGGTGTCCGTGACGGCAGTCCATACGAAAGAGGAGCTGGAACGGGGAACAGAGGTCATGATCCGCCGATGGAATGATTTCAGATGAAAGGGATTTTTTCCTATTTTTGACAAGACTGCGATAAGCAAATAAAAAAAGACCGTCCTGCCTTTGAAAAGAGACAAACGGTCTTTTGTGATGGTGCGATTTTATTTAAATCCTTTCACCCGCATTTTCTTTTCCCAGTAAGAAAAAACGAAGGTAAGGACGATGGCAAGCGCCCAGTAAGCGATGGCATCGGCGATATAAGGCTCCAGTCTTCTGTTGTAAAGGGAGGAGAAGATATCCGCTTTGGCAAACATGTCGACCACTTTGACGGTAAAGACGAGAGCCAGAAGCTTGATGGTTTTCAGATAATAAGTGAAAAATGCAGGAAGGGCGACGACGAAAGCCTGAGGAAGGACAATTCTGGTAAAAGCATGAAAAGGACTCATTCCCATGGCAACGGCGGCTTCATACTGCCCTTTGTCGACGGAGCGGAGAGCACCCCGGATATTTTCCGACTGATAAATGGTGTTATAAAGAATGAAACAGAGATAGACACTCCAATAGGGACTTACCTCGTAAGGTTTGACTTCCGTTCCCGTAAAAGTACCGATGATCGGTGCCAACAGATAGGGAAGAGAATAATAAATGATAAAAAGCTGTACGATCGCAGGAACGGCGCGGAAGAAAGAAACGATGACCGCAAAAAAGGCATTGAGAATCTTATTGTTCCCCTCGCGGAGGACGGCAATGAATGAACCTAAAATAATGCCGGCCATGATGCTGATAAAGGCCATAAAAAGCGTATTGGGAATAGCTCCGGAGATAAATAAAAGGGCGGTAGGAATCACTTCGAAATCAATCATTTCATACCCTCCTTCAATCCTCTCCGCTGAAAGGCCCAGAATGCCACTTCGACGGAAATAACGATAACCCAGTAAATAACGGCGACGGCGCAGTACGTTTCCAGACGGTATCTGCCGTAGTTGGAATTGATGATAAGGCTTGCCCGTCCCATCAGATCGATGGCGCCGATAAAGAACATAAGGGATGAATCTTTTAAAATATTGATCGATTCGCTCACAAGGCCGGGAATTGCCACGGGAAGTGCTTGGGGAGCAATGATACGGAAAATGCGGTGAAAAACGGGAATTCCGAAAGCAATGGCCGCCTCGTGCTGCCCTTTGTCGACGGCAAGATAGGCGGGGCGGATGATTTCAGAAACCACCGGTGCATAGTGGAAGGTCAGTGCAGAGAGTACATAGACCGTAAGAGGCCAGCCGTCGGGATCGATGCCGAGTCCGCGGACAATGGCGGGCAGGCAGAAATAGACCAGATACAAGTCCAAAATAAAAGGCATGCTCCGGTTGTAAGAAAGCCAGACTTCGCAGAAGCCCGACAGCATAGGGATTTTAGCAAGCCGTATCACGGCGATGACCGTTCCGAAAAAAATACAGAGTAAAATAGAGGAAACGATCACTTCGATGGTAAACGGCAGTGCATCTATCAGTCTCGGGAAAACTCCCAAGAAAAAGGCAGGGTCAAAAGTAAGCATAAAAACTCCCGTTAAAACGGCGGCGGATCTGAATCGAGAGCCGCTTAAAAATATTTCGAAAAGCAGGGGATTACTGCAATCGTCCGAAGAATTATCCTTCTTCCCGTTTCAGCATACGCTGGAGGAAAATACGGGTTTTTTCTTCTTTCGGACGGGTGAATAAATCTTCCGGCTTTCCTTCTTCAATGATAAAACCGTCAGACATGAAAATCGCCCGGTTTGAAACTTCTCTTGCAAAGTGCATTTCATGGGTCACGATGATCATGGTGATTCCCAGAGTCGCCACATACGCCATGGTATCCAGCACTTCCCCGACCAGTTCGGGGTCTAAAGCGGAGGTGGGTTCGTCGAAAAGGATGATATCCGTTTTCGGAGCAAGGGCTCTTGCGATGCCGACACGCTGCTGCATGCCGCCGGACAGTTCGGAAGGGTACATTTTGGCATAATCCGCCATGCGGACCCGTTCCAACTCTTCCATAGCGATTGCTTCCGCTTCTTTCTTGCTTTTTCCGTAACCGTAAATCAACGGTTCCGTTACATTTTCAAGAACATTTTTGTTGCGGAACAGGTTGAACTGCTGGAAAACCATGGTGGATTTCCGGCGGAGCTTTTGTATATCATTTTTGGAAATATGGGAAAAATCGACGGACACATCATCGATGGTAAGCTTGCCCGATTCGGGTTTTTCCAAATAATTCAGGCATCGGAGAAAAGTCGTCTTTCCCGTGCCGGACGGGCCGAGAATAGAAATGACGTCTCCTTTGTCGATGGTGAGACTGATATCTTTCAAAACATCGGTTTTATCGAAAGATTTTTTTATATGTTCTGCCGTTAAAATGCGGGCCATGGCAACCTTCTTTCATCAATAGAGAATATAAAAACCGCCCCGCACAAAGGGACGGTATCGATCCGTGTTCCACCCAATTTCATTTTTACGTTTCCGCAAAAACCTTGGTGAGTTAAAAACTCCAAGCTGTAACGGGCATACCCGGTCTTCCTACTGTTATTTCGGAAAAACAGCTCCGAGAGGCACTTCCGAAAAATTCCCGTACCCTTTTCCATCATCGGGGCTTTCTGAACCGGTTCCATTTTCCTACTTTCTCTCTTCATCGCTAAAATCATCATTAATTGCAAACAATATAACATAAAACGGTCAATTGTGCAAATTTGAATTTCCTTTTCTTTCGAAAAGAAAAATGACGAAAATCCTTTCTTTGCCGTCATTTCCCCGATTATTTCGGGGAAATGCAAGGAAATAAAATATCGAAATTTTTCAATTTTTATCAAAGTTTTAACATTCATTGATAAAGTAAATAATAAAGTAAATGAGGGAATGGAAAAAACGGTTCCCGATGAAAGGAAACCGTTTTTATTTTTATTCCTTTTTCAACGATTGTTTTACTTTTTTCAGCCTGTCCATGAGGAGGGGAGAAAAAGCGGATAAGATGCAAAGGGTGATGAGAACCCAGCAGATGGGGGTGGAAAAAAGAATGGTGATGTCGTTATCGGAAAGAGCAAGACTTCTTCGAAGGCCTCTTTCTCCGATGGGGCCCAGAATGAGGGCAAGGACGACGGCGGCGGTATTGAGTCCCATTTTCCGCATAAGATATCCCATGATGCCGAAGACAAACATGAGAATCACATCGACGAAACTGTTGTCGATCGCATAAGAGCCGACGACACAGAGGATAAAGATGCAGGGGATGAGGACTGCATCGGAAAGTTTGGAAATATGGGCAAAAATGCGGCAGCCGCCGAGACCGATAAGAAGCATGAAAAATTGAATGATGACGAAACCGGCAAAGAAAGTATAGGTCATGGGTGCGTATTTGGTGAACAGTTCGGGTCCGGGCTGAAGACCTTGTATAATGAGCCCGCCCATGAGGACGGCGGTGACCGATTCGCCGGGAATGCCGAGAGTCAGCGTAGGAATGAGAGATCCGCCGGTGACTGCATTGTTGGCGGCTTCCGATCCTGCCACGCCTTCAATGGAGCCGCGGCCGAAGTCCTCCGGTTTTTTGGAAAACTGCCGGGCCGTATTGTATCCGAGAAAACAAGCAATGGAAGCACCTGCGCCGGGCAAAATACCGATGATGTTTCCGATGATCCATGAACGGATCACCGTAGGCGTGATCTGTTTGATTTCTTTCATTTTGAGAAGGACCGAGTCTTGAAATTTGACGACGCCCCCTCTTTCTTTAATGGCTTTTTCCGCGAGCATGAACACTTGGGAGAGAGAAAAGAGGCCGATTAAAGCACAGGTGACATTGATACCGTTGTAAAGTTCATCAATGCCGAACATATACCTCTCGACGCCTTCCATGGGGTCCATGCCGACGGTGGAAAGAATCAGGCCGAAAGCACCGCTCATGAGTCCTTTTACCATAGAACCGGTAGTGACGCCGGCAATGATGGTGAGGCCGAAAAGGGCGAGCCAGAAATATTCGGGACTGCCGAATTTCATGGCAAGCTCAGCTAAAATCGGTGCAAAGAAATATAAAGAAATACAGGAAAGGAGGCCGCCGAAAAAAGAAGCGATACAGGCGGTTCCCAAAGCTTTTCCCGCTTTTCCCCGCTTCGTCAGTTCATAACCGTCAAGCGCGGTTGCAGCCGATGCGGGCGTTCCCGGGGTGTGAATCAAAATGGCGGAAATAGAACCGCCGAAAATGGCGCCGCAGTAAATGCCTCCCAGCATGATCAGCCCCGTCTCGGGCTTCATGCCGAAAGTGAGAGGCAAAAGAAGAGCGACTCCCATGGCGGCGGAAAGACCGGGCATACAGCCGACGATGATACCGATGGTGACGCCGATGATCATCATAAGCAGATTGGAAGGAAGAAGAGCGTTTCCGAAACCTGCTGCGGCAAGGCTCAAAGTATTTGCATCCATCATAACCTCCGATTATAAAAATTCTTCCGCAATAAGGCCTTCCGGAAGAGGCACATTCAGGAACAGGTCGAAAGTGCAGTAAATTAAAATTCCCATGGAAAACAGAATAAGAACGATATATTTCATCGGAATTTTAAAATAACGGAGGCAAAGGAAAAGATAAATCAAAGCAGCCGCATAAAAACCCGAAAAGTACATGAGGACGAAAAAGAGGATAAAGTAAATGAACATGCTCCGAAATTGTCCCGGGAGAAATCCTTCGAACAATTCGCCCATATCATTGATAACCCTGTGGTCCCTCCGGTAATCTCGAAACATATGGCTCATCCTTACGGTGGTGAGAATGAGGAGGAGGCCGATGATAAAATGGGGATAGTGACGGGCCTCGGCAGGAAAATCCAAAGTGAGATATAAAAAGAAAAATGAGAAACAGTACATAAATCCACAGATTAAAATATCTGATTTTTTCATGAACGCTCCTTTAAAATGGCAAATAAAAGTAAAATGTTTTTTCAAAAAGGAAGCCGCCTCGTCGAAAAGCGGCCTCTTTACAAAAGGAGATCCCGACGGGACGGCTCCTTATTATTTTTCATATAATTTGGAAACCACATTTTTGCAGAACGCAAGCTGTTCATCAATAAGGGTCTTCAAATCTCTGCTGTTTTTGAAATCGATGACGAGTCCCGCTTTTTCATGGGCTGCCACCACATCTTTGTCTTCCAGCGTTTTCTTGAAAGCATCTTCATAGAAAGAAATGATATTTTCCGGCGTGCCTTTCGGTGCTACCAATGCACGGGCGGAACCGTACCATTTGTTGTAATAGCCGAGTTCTCCCAGAGTGGGCACATCAGGAAGGAGAGGATCTCTTTTTTCGTCAAATATGCCGAGAATGCGGAGTTCCGGATTTTCGCCGTTGATGAGCTTGGCTACGTCTGCCACTTTGGCGCAGGAGAAGTCGACCTCCCCTTGGCGGAGGGCAAGAAGCTGATCCGCCGTGCCGCCGTAAGGAACGGCATTATATTCAAAACCGGCAGAAGTAGAAAGAAGCTGGGCGGCGGTATGGTTGGAAGCCTGAACGCCGTTGGTGGAAGCTTTGATTTTTCCCGGATTTGCCTGTGCATCGGCGACAAGTTCTTTCAAATCTTTCCATTTTGCATCATTTTTTACGACCACCACTGCCGTTTCCGTCAGATGATTGCAGATGGGAACGATGGAAGTTTCATCAAAAGCAGTCCCTTTTTGAACCGCCAAGGTGGTATATGTGGGAAGATTGATAAATCCCAAGGTATAACCGTCCGGCTTCGATTTGGAAAGTTCGGTCCAGCCTATTTTACCGTCCGCTCCGGGCTTGTTTTCGATAACAAGAGTTTGGCCGACGTATTTTTTAGCGCTGTTGGCAAGAAGCCTTGCGCCCGTGTCCGTACCGGATCCCGCCTTGTAAGCAACGATGACTTTTACATCTTTTTCCGGTTTCCACGGGCCTTTTGCATTTGCCGAGCCGTCCTTGGAACCGCCGCAGCCTGCCGTAAGAACGATGGCAGAAAGTGCTGCCGCAACCAATATCGCCGATTTTTTCTTCATAGGAAAACCTCCTTGGTTTCTCTCAATAAAATAAATGCAGCTTACTCATCCGCATTTTACTTTCATAATTGTAACATTTATGTAAAATCATAACAATCTGTATAGCCGTGAGAGTTTCATATTCTTTAATAAAGTATATTTTTAAAATAAAGAGTACATATTTAAAGTATCGGGAAATAAAATTTTGAAGAGGGGAAATATTTCTGTTTCATATCTATAAACAGCGAAATAATAAGATAAATTTTGAGATTTCAAAAAATATAAAAACAGTATGCTTCTCTTTTAAGATTGCTTTTATATCATGAATAAAACAAATTAAATGATATAAAAGAATATATAATTCAATAAATTTTATGCTGAAAAGGTGAAAAAATCCTTCCTTCCGATGCCTTATAAAGTAAAAAATAGGTAAAATTGTAAATTTTTAATAAAAAGTCTAATCAAAAAATGATTATGATATAATTTTGATAAGGGGAGTTTTAAAACTCCGATTGATATTCTGCAGGATAAGGAGGAACGCATGGGAAAGAGACTTTTTAAAGTATTGACGGCGGTGGCTGCCTTGGCATTGACGGCTTATCTGGTGCCGAAGAAAAATCCGGAGGCCTCACAAAGACCGGTTCCTTTGGGAGAAAGTTTGTCCTATTTATCGGAAAAAAGCGGTGAGAACAGTGAACCGATTCCGCTTTATTACTATCGTCCCTCTGCTTTTGATGAAACGAGGCCCGTTGTTATCGCATTTCACGGCTTCGGAAGAAAAGGGGAAGAGTTCCGCAAAGAGCTCGAGTCTTTTGCGGATGAGAATAATATAATGATTGTCTGTCCCGAATTTTCAAAGAAAAAATATCCCGGTGCCCGTTGTTACCAAGAAGGTAATGTATCGGACAAGGACGGAACGGGCGGACATATTCATCCGAAAGACGAATGGATTTTTTCCGCGGCGGACAGAATCGTGGAAGAAGTGAAAAGAAGAGTCATGATGAAAGGAAAGATCATCGTATTCGGCCATTCCGCGGGGGGACAGTTCCTCCAGAGAAGAAGCCTTCTTTCCGGCCCTGCCAAAGAAGATGTGACGGCGATTGCCAATGCAGGGTGGTTTACCATGATCGACAGAAATGTTCCTTACCCCTACGGCATAGCAGATATTGAAATCAGCGATAAAGAATTGGCAAAAGTGTTTGCAAAACCGCTCATTTTCTTTGTCGGCAGCGCTGACGTGAAAAGGGATTATCCTTTCAGAGATACGGAGGAAGCGGATGCACAGGGCCTGACCCGCAAGGAAAGAGGAGAAAATTACTACCGCAAATCCAAAGAAAAAGCGGAAGAAATGAAAACACCTTTCCGCTGGAAATTGGAAACCGTAGACGGCGCAGCCCACGAAGAAGTTAAAATGGCGAAAGCGGCGATCCGATATATATTGAATCAATAAGAGCATGAAAAAAGCACTGCCCGCAGTCACGGACAGTGCTTTTCGTTTTCTTAAAATGCTGCTTTGATGGCGCCGTTGTATCTCTTTTCAATAAATTCTTTCGATTCTTTGCTTGTGAGTGCTTTCATCAATTTTTTGATTTCCGGTCTGTTTTCATCTCCCGCGCGGACAGCGACGATGTTTGCATAGGGGGAATCGGCACTTTCCGTGAAGAGAGCATCTTTCGGATTCAGTTTTGCTTCCAGAGCGAAATTGATGTTGATGACGGAAATATCCGTATCTTCCAAGGAACGGGGGAGCTGGGGAGCTTCCAATTCGGAGAATTGAAGATCTTTCGGATTTTCTGCGATATCCTGCGGTGTTGCCGTGATGGGAGCGCCGTCACGAAGTTTGATCAGTCCTGCCGACTGGAGAACCAGAAGAGCGCGGCCGCCGTTGGTGGGATCGTTCGGAATGGCTACCCGGGCATGATCGGGGAGATCTTTCAGATCCTTTATTTTAGAGGAAAAGACGGACATCGGTTCCAGATGGACAGCGCCGGCGGAAACCAGTTTCAGGCCTCTTGATTCGGTAAATTCATCAAGATACGGCTTATGCTGGAAATAGTTGGCATCCAAGTTTTTGTCGTTCAATGCCAGATTGGGCTGTACATAATCGGTGAATTCCACGAGTTCCACATTGACGCCGTCTTTGGCAAGCTGATCTTTGAGAGCGCCTAAAATTTCAGCATGGGGAACGGGGGAAACGCCGACCTTGATGGTGGTTGCCTTTTCGGCACTGCCTGCTCCGGCAGCGGGCTTTTTATCACTGCCGCAACCTGCCACGATACCTGCTGCGGCAAGAGCCGCTAAAGAAATGAGAATAGTTTTTTTGATTTGCATGGGAAAACCTCCTGTTAAAATAAAAAAATCTTCCGCCCGTAAGGGACGAAAGATCGTGTTACCACCCAATTTTATTTATATGTCGCCATATAAACCTTTATAAGTACGAAGGCATCTGCCCTGATACTCTCGCTCTGTAACGGGAGCACCCGGACTGCTTAATGATTCGGCATATCAGGCTCAAAGACCATGTTCGACGAAACTCTGCGGACTCCTTCTCACCTGCCGGAGCTCTCTTTGCCGTTCCTTCCGTTTACTCTTCTTCTCATTGCCTATGTGTAAGTTGTGCTTACTATATCATGATCGTTTGAAATATGCAAGACTGTTTTTTAAAAAAATCAAAAAAATTTTTATCTTTTTCAGTCCGTCCGTTGCTTTTCAAAAATAAAACGTGCCGAGACGGACAGAAAGGGCTCACCAGTCGATCCAAGTGAGGGCTTTTTCCAGCTCGTAGAAAGATTTCCCGTCCCAGAGGATATCTTCCGTGAGGCGGTTCAGACAGTCATCGCCGTCTTCCGATTCATAATTGTAGACCAGCTCCATGAAATCTTCGAAAGGTTCCTTCGTCCAGCGGTATTTTTCCACACTGATCCGGTACGTATGGCGTTCCGGATGATAAACGAGGCCCGAGAAACGGTAGACATATCCTTTATGCCTGACCGATGCATGGCCTATGGTGAGGTAGTCAATAAATTCGTCTGCGTCTCCGCCTGTCATAAATCCTCCTTGTAATGGTACATTTCCTTTATTATACTATATTTTATAAAAACAGATGAGACCATAGAATTAAAATGGTTTATTGAAATATTTCTTTGTGCTATAATAATGTAATTGTAAACAGACTGAGTTGTCCATTCTGAGGACCAACTATAAAAAACAGGAGGAAGTATGAAAAAAGCAATTATACTGTCCAGCGGCGGTGTAGACTCGACGACCTGTCTTTCCGTGGCTGTAGATGAACTGGGAGCGGAGAATGTCAGCACTGCTTCTATTTTTTATGGGCAGAAACATGAAAAAGAATTGGAAGCGGCAAGGAAAGTGGCGGACTATTACGGAGTGAAGCATTATGAATACGATTTGTCTCAAATCATGAAATATTCAAACAGCTCCCTTTTAAAAAATTCGTCAAAAGAAATAGAGCATAAAAGCTATGCCGACCAGATAGAAGAAAAAGGAGAAGGAAAAGTATCCACCTACGTCCCCTTCAGAAACGGCCTGATGCTTTCCGTGGCGGCAGCTCTTGCGGCAAGTATTTATGAAGACGAAGAAACGGATATCTATATCGGCGCTCATGCCGATGATGCCGCGGGCGAAGCTTATGCGGACTGTTCCGAACCTTTTTTGAAAGCCATGGGCGATGCGATTTCCATCGGCACTTACGGAAAAGTTCATCTCCGGTTTCCTTTTGCGGACAAAAACAAGGCGGCTGTCGTAGCGACGGGGTTGAAATTAAAAACCCCTTACGAACTGACTTGGAGCTGCTATGAAGGCGGAGAAGAACCTTGCGGCACCTGTGCCACCTGCATCGACAGAAAAAGAGCATTTGCTCTGAACGGAGTGGAAGATCCGGCCCTGAAAAAGGGATAATTTACAGATAAAAAATATTTTCTAAAGAAATTTTTCCCGAAAATAGGGAAAATCAGTGAACAGATAAAGGAGTCATTATGTATACGGTAACCAAAAGAATGGAAGTCAGCGGCGCCCATTTTTTAAAACTTGATTATGAAAGCAAATGCTGCTCACTCCACGGCCATAACTGGATCGTCACCGTCACGGTCCGAAGCGAAACGTTGGATAAGAACGGAATGGTGGTGGATTTTACCAAAATCAAAGATGTGGTAAACCGCTTCGATCATGCCTGCGTGAATGATGTCATGGGAGATATCAACCCCACTGCAGAAAATATGGCGAAATGGATCTGCGATCATATCCCCTGCTGCATCCGTGTGTCCGTGCAGGAAACGGAAGGAAACGTGGCGACTTATGAAAAATAAATTTCCTTTATCGGAAATATTCGACAGTATTGACGGCGAAGGAAAAAGAACGGGGTATATGGTGATCTTCGTCCGTTTTGCCGGCTGCAATCTGCGCTGCACCTACTGCGATACCGCTTATGCCCTGAAAGAGTCGGATGCGGAAGAATTTCTTTCCGAAGAAGAAATCTTGGAACGGATTCATTCCTACCCGTGGAAAAAGATCACTTTTACCGGAGGAGAACCTCTTTTGCAGCCGCTTTCGCATCTTTGCGATATCCTGTCCGAAGAAGGATATGAAGTGAATATAGAAACGAACGGCGCCGTTCCGCTTTTGGAAAAACGACCGAAAAATATTTTTTATACGATGGACTATAAATGCTCCGGCAGCGGAATGAAACAATTCATGAGAATTTCCAATTTTAAAGAACTCCGCAAAGGAGATGTGCTGAAATTTGTCGTCGGCGATGAAAAAGATTTGGATGAAGCGAGAGAAATCATCACTTCATGGCATGACGGAGAGAAGCCGAAATTTTATGTAAGCCCCGTTTGGGGAAAAATTCAGCCGAGAAAACTCGTCGAATATATAAGAAAGTATGAGATGACCGATGCAGCCGTCCAGCTGCAGCTACATAAAATCATCTGGGATCCTGACAAGAGAGGCGTCTGATATGGATTTAAAAAAACTGGAAGAAGCGGCCCGCCTGATTATAGAGGCCATAGGAGAAGATTCGCAGCGGGAAGGGCTTCTGGAAACACCGAAACGTTTTGCCGATATGATGGCGGAACAGATGGCATATGCCGCCGTATCTAACGATGATATTGCAGAAGAATTCAATAAAACATTTGAATCACCGGAAAGTAATATGGTGGTGGTCAAAGATATTTCCCTCTTTTCCCATTGCGAGCATCATATCGCTTTGATGTACCATATGCATGCCGCCGTCGGATATATTCCGAAAGGGCGTGTGATCGGCCTCTCAAAAATAGCACGCCTTGCCGATGCCGTTTCCCGCCGTCTTCAGATACAGGAACGGATCGGGACGGATATACGGGACATCATGACGAAAATCACGGGAACGGAAGATGTCATCGTCTTTCTCGAAGGAGAACATTCCTGCATGACCGCCCGGGGGATCAAGAAACCCGGCGCATTGACGAGGACCGTCGCTGCAGGAGGACGGTTTAAAGACGATACGGCACTGAGAAATGAATTTTTGGCTCTCATAAAATAATAATGTGTAAAAATATCCGGCGGAAAAAATAATCGCCCGAGTGCAAGCGGCGAAGGGGAGATCCTCTTTGCCACTTCTTTTTAAATATGATATATTGAAGACAACCCATAGTGTGGTGCTTAACTGAAAACGACATCAATGGAGATGTGACATGCAGATAACTATTGCAGGCGGCTGCGGAGATTTCGGACGCAGTTGCTTTTTTGTCGAAGGAGAGCGCCACGCTTTTATTGTGGACGCAGGGACTTCGACGGACGGGCTGGACACGGTGCCCGATCTGACGGCAGAAGAACTGTCTCGGGCGGAGTACCTCTTCATCACCCATTCTCACCGAGATCATACGGGAGCTGTTGAATATTTTGAAAAAATGGGATTTGAAGGTCCCGTTCTTTTGACGAACCAAGCATTCCGCCAGATTCATTACAAACCGAAAAATACGATGATTTTAGACTCCACCGCCCCCGAACTGGAACTGGAACCGGGATTTTCTTTCTCTTGGGGACGGACGGGCCATTGCGCGGGAGCCGTGTGGTACCATATTTCCTGCGAAGGGAAATCATTATTCTTCTCCGGCGATTACAGGGAAAATGATCCTTTCTATATCTGCGACGAAGTGCGGGATCTGTCCGCCGACGTGGCAGTCCTCGACAGTGCCTATGAAACGGAAAAAACCGGAGAAGAAATGCGGCAGGAAGTTTTGAAAAAAGCAGAAGAATTGAGAAAAACGGGAGCGCCCGTATTATTTCCCGTCCCTCATTTCGGACGGGGCCTTTCCCTTGCGGTCCGGCTCTATGAAAATATGAAAAATCCACCGCCCCTCCATATGGACCTGCCCCTTTATGACGAATGGAAACGTCTCGGACATCGGAATTATTTTGCGCAGAAAGAAGCAAGGCATATCGGATACGATTGTTTCCTTCCTTGGAGCGGAAACCGGACGGAACCGGGGCATTTCTATTTCCTCACCGACGCCCAGCTTGCCAAAGCATCCACGAGAGAATTGATTGAAAAAAATCCCGATCTGCGTGTATTGATGACGGGAAGCATACACGGTTACGGCAGAGCGGCTGAATATTATAAAAGCGGCCGTGCCGAACTGGTTCTCTGGCCCAACCACATGACGGAGAGAGAAATGAAAGAACTGGCGGAGAAAAATCATTTTTCAAAAGTCATTCCTTTTCATAATCCCTATCAAAAATTGGAATATACGGCACTTACATTTTAATAAAACACGCCTCTGATACGCCCGCGAAAGTTGGAGAAAAATCTGACTTCGGGGGCGTGTTTTTTGTGGAGAATTTTCATAAAAAATACGGAAAACCGATTTTTCATGATATAATTAAACATATAAGTTTCCAAAAAAGGAAAGGCGGGATTTCTATGTTGAAATATAAGAATATTCTTGTTCCTTATGACGGATCCGAGCATGCCAAAAAAGCGATGGCCCATGCAATCGATTTGGCGGAGGACGGAGAAGGGACGAAATTGTATATCGCCTCTGTATGTAATATGGTATCTGCCATGAGCAGCTTTGATCAGGTTTCTATTGCGGAAGGATGCCTCACATCCAAACTGTCCGATGATTTGGAAGCGCAGTGCAAACAGGATTTGAAAGACGCCTCAGCCATGGTTCCCGAAGGAATTCCTTATGAAACTCTTTTTGAAATCGGATCGCCCGGGCCTGTGCTGCTCAATATGGGAGAAGAAAAGAAATGTGATCTGATCGTCATGGGAAGCCGCGGACTGGGACCTCTGAAGGGCATCTTTATGGGATCCGTTTCCAGTTATATCGTAAGCCGTGCTCCCTGTCCCGTTCTGATTGTGAAATAATAAAAAGGCTGCGGTGGTGGGATCATCACCGCTTTTTTATGAAATAAAAGGGCAACCCCCTTTCGATAAAGGAATTTCCTCATGACTCATTTTAAATGGATTAGGAAAGAGATCCCCCGATGGGTGGAAGAAAATATAATAACCGCCGAAGAGGGGAAGAATCTTCTTTCCAAATACGGAAAAGAAAAGAATTCTTCCAAAGGAGAGGGAATCTTTGTATTGGCCGCCACCTGTTTTCTTGCAGGAATTGCTTTCGTCTGCGCCGGCTTTTGGCAGGATCTCACACAGGACGAAAGATTTTTTATGGCCCTTTTTCCCTTAGTGCTGTCGATTTTTCTCATGGCGCTCATTCTTTGGAAAGACAAGCTGATCAAAGATCCGCCTAAGAAAGAAAGGATTTACGGCGGAACCGACGTGTTGGACGAAACGCTGTCCTACGGCGGACTGTCGGATTCAATGGCGGTAAGCGCAAAGAGGGAAGACCGGGTAAAAGATATGGGAAACCGTCTGAATTCGGAATCAAAGCGGCCCTTTTCTTTCCGCCTGATTCCTTCGGAAACCTACCATCACCGCATTCCCGATATTTTAAGAGAAGGAGCCGCTGTTTTTCACGGCCTTGCTTTTTTGGGAGCTCTATGGCTGATCAATGATTCCTTTAAATTATCGGACGACCTGTTTGTCTTGCTCGGCGTTTCTTCGATTTTCCTGCTTCTCATGACGTACATTTCCGGCTCGGCAGGCCTCGGGATCCTTTATATGGGGACGTCTCTTGCGTTGTACCGCTTATCGCCCGATTCCGTCTGGATGGAAATCATATCATGGGTGCTCTTTGTCGCCGCTCTTCCTCTTTTGGCAAAACTTTTGGAAGAACGCCGCCATAAAGCCGCCGTCGGCTACTCTTGGGTCTGGGTCATTTGCGTGCTGGTCATGCTGTTTTGGATGACTTCCGCCCTCCTCTGGCAGATGCTTTTCTTTGCTCTTGCTGCTGCGCTGACTTGGATGGCAGGTGCTCTTATGGAATCGGGAAGCACCATGGGAGGAGCTCTCCGTATATTCGGCGGAGCTTCCGTATTTGCCGTTCTTTTGGAAGGATCATGGAGCCCTTTGTGGACCGGTGCGACAGGAAATTGGCCTTTATGGATCCTTTTTTTCCTCATTTTGGCTGCCGATGCGGTTTTACTTACAAGAATGACCATCAAAAAAGAAGGACTTGCCCTTCTGGCGGGACTGACCCCCTTTGTCATGCTTATTGCCGCTTCCGTTTCCGTTTTTGAAATGACCGGCGCTTATTCCGCCCTTATTGTTTCCCTCTTTTCCATTTTCCTCGGCGTATCGGTGATCGTAAAAGGCATCATGGATGATTCGGATTTCCTGAAATGGGCGGGAGCACTCCTTATACTGGGCACCGCCGCCCTCAGGGTGATCGATTCCACGCTGACCTTCGGTGAGCGGGGCCTCTTTTTCCTCGCCGCCGGAGTCGTTGCGGCGCTCATTTTCCTCCTTTCCTTTGTAACGAGAGCCGTGAAGAGCGGACGGAGAAAAGAAAGGCGGAAAGCAGAGAGAAACAGAGCCGCCAAAGAGAAAGAAAAGGATCTTCCCTCATCGGAGGCGCAAAATCCGGACATCACGGAAATAAATAAAGAAGGCGGGGAAGAGCGATGAATAAAAAATGTAAGCTGATCCTTTTTGCCGCAGCGGCTCTTTTGGAAATTCTTTTCCTTGTCTGGACAAGAGCAGACTTTCATTCCACCCTGTCCGGCGGCAGTGAATACGAAGTCCCCGTGACCATCATGTTCTCCGATAACTTTCGGGAAAAGAATTATCTGCCTCTCCATGTACCGCTGAATGAAGCCCCGTGGAGAGAAAATACGGCGCCCAAACAGGGAGAAACGGTGTACCTTTCCATAGGGAAAGATAAGGAAAGAATGCTTCTTATCAAGGAAGCGACGAGGGAAAAACCGGAAGGAGATTATATAGAAGTCAGAGCATTGTACGGCGGAAACGGGTTAGTATATTTCAATTTCCCTGCGGACCGCATGTATATGCCTCCGGATGAACTTAAAAAACTTCCCATTGTGGAAATCGCCGAGCAGGTAGCAAGGAAAGACGAAGATACGGAAAAAACGGAAACCTATATGAAAAACAGAATGACCGCGCTGATTCGTGTCAAAGACGGCAGAGTCGTCATTTCCCAAGTGCTCGTGAACGGCGGGCCCATAGAGAAAATCTTCACCACCATCGGTAAAAGCTTCTCCGTGAAATATGCGGCGAGCGGTGAGGAAAAAGATATGTATGATGAAAAACAGCCGCTCATTGCGGATCGGAGAGACGGAAAAACAGAAGAGAAAAAGCAATAAAAATCGGAGGGTGACATGTATTTAATTTTGATACGTCATGGGGAAGCGGTTCCTCAAACGGACAATATAGACAACAGAGACCGCAAACTGACTATGGAAGGAAAGCGGCAGGTGAGACGATCGGCCCGTATATTGGAGCACTTTTTAAAAGAAAAGCCGCTCCGCATTTACACGAGCCCTTTTGTAAGAACGAGACAGACTGCACGGATTCTTTCGGAAGAATGCTATGCCGACGGACTCCATATGACGGACGACCTTTTGCAGGGCGATTTCCGGCAGATTGCAAACCATATCCTGACGGAAGGAGATCCCATCGCACTGGTCAGCCACCATCCCTTCCTTCAGTCCTATCTGCTTTCCGCAGCCGATTCGGCGATCAAGTTCGAGCCTGCCTCCATGGCAGTGATTGATTATGATTTCCGGTGGAAACAGGGACAGCTGATTGCCTATTTCACCCCTGAATTAAGAAAACTCAAAAAGGACGACTGATGAAAAAATTACTGACCATTGCCGGCTCCGATTCATCGGGCGGTGCAGGAATACAGGCGGATCTGAAAACATTTTCCGCCCTCGGAACATACGGAATGAGCTGTATCTGCGCACTGACGGCACAAAATACGAAAGAAGTGACCATGGTTGTGAATACCCCCGTGGACATGGTTCTCGCCCAGCTGGAAGCGGTGTATGACGATATTCCGCCTGACGGAGTCAAGACGGGTATGCTGAGTACGCCGGATATCGTAAAAGTCGTGGCAGATTTCATAAAATCCCATAAAGGGCCGCCCCTCGTGGTAGATCCCGTCATGGTGGCGACCTCCGGTGCCGTCCTTTTGGAAAAAGAAGCGATTGAAACGTATAAGAACAGTCTGATCGCCGAAGCAACGCTGATCACACCCAATATTCCCGAAGCGGAAATTCTTTCGGGAATGGAAATCAAAACAAAAAAAGACATGGAAGAAGCGGCAAAAAAACTCATGGATTACGGGCCCGCTGCGGTTCTGATCAAAGGAGGACACCGTATAGAGGACGCACTGGATATCCTTTATGACGGAGAAAAATTCCATCAATTCCAAGGAAAAAGGATAGAAACGGAAAACACCCACGGAACGGGATGCACTCTCTCTTCAGCGTTGGCGGTGATGCTTGCCGAGGGACTTTCCATGAAAAAAGCGGTGGAAGAAGCCAAAAAATACGTTTCCGGCGCCATAAAAAAAGGAAAAGACAAAAAAATAGGCCACGGTCACGGACCGGTGCACCATTTCTGGTTTTACGGAAAGAACTGGGGTAAATTATGACATCTCCCTTTTTTGCCTATCTGGCAAGATTAAAATATATAAAACGGTGGGGCCTTATGAGAAACGCCCTCTCCGAAAATGACGCGGAACACACTTTGCAGACTGCTATGATCGCCCACGGACTCGCACTGATACGGGAAAAAATTTTCCACGAACCCTGCGACGGGGAGCACTGCGCCATGCTGGCGGTATATCATGATGTGAGCGAAGTTTTCACGGGCGACATGCCGACGCCGGTCAAATATTTCACCGACGATATGAGAGACCGGTATCGGGAAATAGAAGAAAAAGCAAGAGAAAAATTGGTAAAAACACTTCCCGAAGAATTGCGGGACAGTTACAAAATCTACATTTCAGATCTGGAAAAAGATCCCCTCTTTCCTTTGGTAAAAGCAGCGGACACCTTGTCGGCGTACCTGAAATGTGTGGAAGAAAAACAGGCGGGAAACAGCGAATTTGAAGAAGCCTTCCGCATGACCGAACAAAAACTGAGAGATATGAACTCCAAAGAAGTCGACTGGTTCCTCGACCACTTTGCAGGAAGCTTTGAACTCACTTTGGACGAAATGAATAAAATGTAAAAAAGAGCATCCCCGAAAGGATGCTTTTGTTTTTGAATCAGAAATGACCGGGGAAACGATATTTCATAAGAGAAAATCGGAGCGGCGGATAAGGGAAAATACCGCCCTCTCTTTTTATTTCCCCTCAATTATAAACGGCCGTTATCCACTTCGTCTTTTAAATAGAAAAATACCTTTTCCACAGGCGTATCCGTCGGAATATCCGACCATTTGCCGTTTCCTGCGGCATGGAGCTTTATTTTGCCCGACGGATCATACTCCGTGGCAGAAAGAGTCATCACCTTTTTATAAGCCATATTCATTTTTACCCGATAAATGACGGAATACAAAGGCTGATTTCCCTTCCTGTAAGAAGCAATGAGCCAAAACTCGGCATAGCCGTTCTTATATGAGGCAGAGTCCCTGTCGATTGAAAAAGAAGAACCGGAAACAACATCGGTATATACGGGCAGGGGATGAATATTTTCCAAGTCGGGCATGTCCGTCAATACATAATGCTGATACAAACTTTTCCCGAAAGTACCCGGGATGATTTCATTCCACCCTGCATCGGCCGCTTTTTTTTGCTCGCTGCGGCTCACATTTCCCGCCTTGTCGCGAGTTATCACGTCGGCGATCCGCCAAAGAGTCTTGGCTGTATCGAATTCCACCGTGGAATAAATACTGCCGTCGGGATAATCCATGCGGATATTCAAAGAAGAAATATGTCCGTTTCTTCTGTAAGAATCGGTGTCGATAAAAAATTGTTTCGACCCCGCATCCTGTACCCAGTTCTCTGCGGAAACGGATACACCGGAACAAAGCAGGCAGGCTGCCAGAGCAAGAGCAGATTTTTTAATCATGTTGAAGTCCTTTCAAAAATTCGTTGATTTCTTTCATTATACTATAAGACATCTCTCGGCGGGCCTTAGAAAGCGGGATAAATCAGAAAATACGGAACGGATCGTGATTCATATCGGAAAGATGAAGAAACAGCAGAGATTTTCCTGATATAATAAAGAAAAGGAGGAATCATGGCAAAAATTTTTATGCAGCCCGAAAATGAAAATGCTCTTCTGACCTACGGAAAATACCTGCTCGGAGAACCGACGGAAAGAGGAGCCGTTATTTTTCACGGCCCTTATTTATACATCACAAAAGAAAATTTCGAAACAGAGGGACTGGAAATATCCTCTCCTTTCGGGCGGATCGTCCATGCAACCGATTCCGATGAAAAAGCGGAAAGAACGGTCAAAGAATTTTTAGGCGGAAGAAGACTTCCTGTCGATGTGGCGGCAGCGATTTCCGTCAAAGGATTTTTCGTGTTTCCCAAAGAAAAATGGGAACCCCGCGGAGAATTTGAAGAATTCCGCATAGAAACCGATTTGACGGCCCTCGTCATGACCGCGGAAGAAACGGCAGGAAAATACGAATTGACCGCAAAAAAAGTAGAAGCGGACTGTGAAAACGGAGTATTTTCCAAAAAAGAGGCAAGAAAATCAAAAGACACATGGCTCATCACGAAAGAAGGAACTGATCGCATTTACGGAGAAAATAAAGAAGAAAAATATCCCGTCACGCCCCTGATGTTTGTGTTCACCACGGGGGAAGCGGCAGAAATCTGGAACAGAGACAAAGGAGACGTCCGATCCGCCGCAGCAGGAGCCGGCCACAGAGCAGCCCGCCTTTTCGACGGAGAAAGAAGAAAATCGGGACGGACATGGCTGGTAACAAGAAAAGCAATGGAAAAATTATACGGTCCCGCCGTTCCTGAAAAAATGAGAGCCGCCATGAATTCCTTGAAAGAATAAAAGAGCGAAAAAGATTTCCCGAATATTATTTTATATAGATGAATTTCGATATTATATATGGTAAAATAAAGAAAAGAGAAATTAAATCGCAAAATGAAATGAGAGAAGGGAGATTATCATGAAAAAACATATCGTATTTCATTTGGACAATGAAAGCAAAAAGAACATGAACGGCGCTTTTTTATCCTATGAAGTGAAAGGTGAGAAAGAACTCATCGTTTCCGGCGACAAAGAAAGTTTGAAACAGCTGGGGGAAAAATTACTTCATATGGTGGAAGAAGATGCAGGGGAAATGACTTTTACCTTTGAAGCCGATTCTTCGGCAGCCGATGCATATCGGGAAGAAAAAGAAAAGGAAGGGAAACTTTTCCTTGAAAAAGTGAAAGATCTGCCTGCAGGGAAAGCGGATATCATGGTGCTTTCCGCCGACGGCGTCATGTACAGCCTGATCGTCAGCAAACGGGCAGGGGACGGAACTTTCCGGGTGGCTTTGGAAATCGGACACAAGAAATATTTCCTCGGAAAGACAGACGGGAAATATATGTACAACGACAGACCGCTCAGTCCGGTAAAAGGGCGCATGACTTATGAAGATGTAGAAACGGCAGTCAACTACTTCGTGGAAAACAGAGGCGCTGCCGTACCGAGAGAATAATAAATAAAGAAAAATTATATATTATATCAATCAAAGAAAAACGGGCGGAGAAAATCCGTCCTTTTCTGATGGAAAAACAAAAGTATAAAGAAAAAGA
>ERZ506430.312-NODE-312-length-22671-cov-4.59383_pt1 | contig 22671 bp, 25 predicted proteins | sample MGYA00513053_ERZ506430 | MGnify/ENA metagenome assembly ERZ506430
GCTGCACCTCCGTGCCAATTCAGATACAACAACATATTGATTATTAACCTTACTCCAAATGATTTTATAAATCTTGTTCATGCCTTACTGCCTCCCACTCTTCTCACCTTAAAATGAATAAAATCCATCTAAAATAAAAGCCTTGATGCCTCTGATTTTATGGTGCCTCCTCTCCCATGTCACGTGGTATTTTATAAAATATCCGGAATACAGATATATCAATCCGGAGATAGAAAACATCGGTAAAAGCTATAGATTTTCATTTAACTTCAGCGTATATTCATTGATGAATCTCACAATTTATGAAATAGAATTGATGAAGAATTATGCTTATACTTGATGAACAAGATATATTGATATATAATTTATTATTCGTGATTTGTTATGTTATACTCTATTCATAGTATATGCATAATGTCGATTTGTCAACTGTAACCCAGGTATTTTAAAGTATCGGAACTATTTATCGAAAGGGAATTTTTATGACCGTATCCAATCATTTTTTTATAAGAGATTTTATAAAATCCGGAAATATTTCAACTTTATCGGATAAAAGTCTATCCACACTGGCAGAAACCAAATCTGAAAATACAATAGATGCTTATGAATCTGACTGGAATGATTTTTGTGACTGGTGTAAATATCATAAGACATCTTCTTTTCCCGCCGAGGCAGAAACCATTGTAAACTATATCAATGATTTGGCTGATTTCGCTAAAGCATCCACTATAAGAAGAAGAGTCAGTGCTATTTCGGAAAATTATAATGCGGCAGGATTATCAGAGAAAAATCCTTGCCGTGCCTGGATTGTAAAAGAAGCATTAATCGGTTTGAACAGAAAGAAAGGAACGGCACAAAAAGGCAAAACACCTATATATTGGAATGAATTGGAACAGATGGTTTCTTATATGAATATGAATAATTTAACGGATGTCAGAGACAAGGCCATTTTGTTATTAGGTTTTTTAGGCGCCTTCAGAAGAAGTGAATTGTCCGGTTTAAATGTTGAAGATCTTGCTCTCTATCCCCAAGGACTTGTCATCACTTTGACACATTCCAAGACAGATCAGGAGCAGGCGGGCCAAAGAATCGGGATCCCCTATATTGATGATAAGAATATGTGTGCCATAACGGCGGTCAATCGATGGATGACCGAAGCCGGCATTAAGGAAGGTCCTTTATTCCGAAGTATTTTAAAAAACGGCAAACCTTCTGCTCGTCGCCTGAGTGATAAAAGTATTAATTTAATCGTTAAAAAATATGTATCACTTATAGGTTTGCCACCGGATTTATATGGTGCACACAGTTTAAGACATGGTTTTGCCACTTATGCTGCTTTGAACGGTGTGGAAGAGCGGCTGATCATGAAGCAGACACGTCACAAGTCGGTAGAAATGGTACGTCATTATATCAATGAAGCAGACTTATTTACGAATAATCCTATTTCTATGATTTTTAAGAAAAAATAGATGTAACAAAAAGGCGAACAAATATTCCTTTGAGTAGATTTCAGATCAAAAGAATATTTGTTCGCCTTTTACCTTGTTTATTCGACTGCCGGAAGCCGGATAGTACGGCCGGGTACCAGTGTTCCTGAATCGGTAATTTGATTTAATTTTTTAATTTCATAGATATATTTTCTTATATCCGTTTTATTATTTACTTCTTTGGATGCAATGTCCCAAAGTGTATCATTTTCTTTGACAATAACACTTTTCAGTGTCGCTCTTTCTGTAGCCATGGAAGCATTGACTCCCCAACCGCAAAGCAAGACTATGGCCATAAATACAAATATCATTTTTTTCATAACACATACCCTCTCTTTTATTGCGTAAAGAACTTTTATTCTGTAGAACGTTTATTCTATGTATATAATACATCAGAATGTATGTTTGGTCAAGAGAGATTTTATATGATTTAATTCAAAGATTTCTTTTTACCGAATGTTGTTTCGGTGAACTTTTGTTTGAATTATTCGATTTATTAAGTTATAATAAATAAAAATTGAAATATATAAAATAATTTAATATTTTATAGAAAGGATGTTCTTGAAGTGGCAAAGAAACTGGGCTTACAAAGAGAGTTGACGACAAGAGAAAAAAGCATATTAGAATTTATTCGAAAGAAAATTTGGGAAGACGGATTTCCTCCCACGGTCCGCGAAATTTGTTCCGCCGTAGGACTTCGTTCCACTTCTACTGTACACGGATACTTATCCCGTCTGGAAAATATGGGAATGATAAAGAAAGATCCCTCCAGTTCCAGAGCCATTGAAGTTGTTGATGATCAGTCATGGCGCAAGAAAAAGATGATTCCTATGCCTATGGTCGGTGCGGTTCGTGCCGGAGAACCTCTCATAGCGGATGAACATATCGAGTCTATATTTCCCCTGCCGGCGGAATTAGTCGGTAATGATACCAATTGTTTTATTCTTGTTGTTCGCGGGGACAGCATGATCAATGCAGGCATTCAAGAAGGCGATTATCTGATCGTGGCTGAGCAGGAAACCGCCAGAAACGGTGATATCGTTGTTGCTTTGGTAGGCAATGAAGATGCTACGGTCAAAAGATTTTTCAGAGAAGCCGATCACATTCGCTTACAGCCGGAAAATGATGCCTATGAACCTATTATTTCCAGAGATGTAAAAATTCGCGGAAAAGTTATAGGTTTATATCGACACCTTTAATTAGAAACATAAAATACAAAAAACACAGCTTTTTAAGTTATCCAAACTTTTTAGAGCTGTGTTTTTTGATCACCAAATAGGAATAATTATATCTTTTTTACGAGTTTATCAGACAATATTTCCCAGAAATCCTGATCTTTAAAACGGATAAAACGTATTTTTTTCTTACAGCCTTTCACTGCCAAGGTTTCCTTTTGATGTAATTTGTATTCCCCGCTTCCGTCCATAGAAATATGGAGGATATTTTCTCGTTCCGGCAGCGTAATTTTGACCGTGTCCTTTTCTGAAAGAACTGATGAAAATTTAGCCAATGTATGCGGGCAGACGGGAACGACGATCATTTGCCGGGCCGAAGAATGAAGAATCGGTCCTCCGCAGGAAAAAGCATATCCCGTCGATCCGGTCGGTGTAGAAATGATTAGACCGTCACAAGGATATTGCTGGGCAAAATTGTCATTGATCCATAAGTTGACTCTTACCATTTTCCCGATTTGATTTTTTCCTATCACTACATCATTTAATACTGACGGAAGCTTCGTGTTGTTACCGTGCTCATCGGTAATGACAGAATCTAAAAATAAGCGCTCTTCTAAAACATAGTCATCGGTAAGAAGTTGATTTATTTTATGTTCCGTATCATCTTCTGTAACGGAATTCAGAAAACCCAATTCGCCCAAATGAATTCCCGTGAGGAAAACAGAATAATCTGCAAATATTTTTGCCGCTTCCAAAAAAGAACCGTCTCCCCCGATAGAAAGAATATGCTGTAAATTCAACCCCATCCAGTCGGTATTCTTATATAGGGCCGGTGAAATATGAATTCCTTTTTCTTCCAGTTTCTCTTTTGCTTTGTCCGCAACGAAATATTTTATTCTTTTCCTTTCCAGAAGATCAATTAATTTGGGAAGGTATTCATAAATTTTCGGTTTTCCCATATTGGGATAGATACCGAATTCCATATAATCACCCCTTTAAATTAAAATGTGCTTCTTCTACCACGGAATGAATCGAATTCATGTCAAAAGATTTTTCCGAGTCCGAAAGTTTCTTTTGTAACAGCGCCAGAAACTCAATATTTCCCGAACCGCCCTTGATAGGAGAATAGGTCAGGCCGCAGGTGGAAAAACCGGCGGTATCAAAAGCGGATAATGTATCACGGATGACTTCTTCGTGTATCGTCTTATCTCGTATAATTCCCCCTTTTCCCACTTTTTCTTTGCCTGCTTCAAATTGAGGTTTTATTAATATGATCATAGAGCCGTTTTCTTTCAGGATAGAGTTAACGGCAGGAATAATTTTTAATACAGAAATAAAGGAAATATCGGCAGAAATAAAATCGACCGGCTCCCCCAGCATATCTAAAGTCACTTCTTTAATGTTCGTTTTTTCCAGATTGATGACTTGCGGATTACTCCTCAATTTCCAGTCAAGTTGATTTGTTCCCACATCAATGGCATATACTTTAGAAGCTCCGTTTTGAAGGGCGCAATCGGTGAAACCACCCGTAGATGCGCCTATATCTGCCATGATTTTATTTTCCAGATCAAGATGAAATGTTTTTATGGCTTTTTCTAATTTATAGCCCCCTCGTCCCACATAAGGCATAATATGTCCCTTGATCCGAAGGCGACAATCGGAAGGAACTTTCGTACCCGGCTTATCTACGGGAACATCATTTACTAAAATGATTCCCTCCATAATATGGCGTTTTGCATTCTCCCGGCTGTCAAAGAAACCTTGTTCAACAAGTAATACATCAAGCCGTTCTTTTTTTACTTTTATCTTCTGTGTCATAGTATCAACCGAGTTTAATTTCACTATCGAATGATCTTCAATCATTTTACTCTTGTATAAATAAAATGAAGCAGTTCTGTCAAAATATCTTTATATTCTAAATGCTCTATTATTTTTAAGGCAAGTTCCATTTCCTTTTTGGCCAGCAGACGTGCCTGATTGACTCCGAGGATTGTCACATAAGTGGATTTCCCATCGGCTATATCCTGACCCGGTTTTTTACCCATTTCAGATAAAATTCCTGATTGATCCAATAAATCATCGGTAATTTGAAATAACAGTCCCAAATGTTCTCCAAATTGATGAAGTATATTTCGTGTTTCTTCCGATGCATTTGATATCACTGCCGCCATATCAATGGGAGCACATAAAAGGCAGCCTGTTTTGTAATAATCAAGCAGTTGCAATTCTTCCGAACCGATTTCTTTTCCTTCTGCCGATTTATCGTGAGCCTGACCTGCTACCATACCAAAAGGACCGGCAGCGGCAGATAGTATTTTGATAAGTTCTATTTTAATTTCGGAATTCAGTTTTTTATTATCCGCAACCAATGTAAACGCCTGCGTCAGCAGACCGTCCCCCGCCATTGTAGCAATACCGGCACCGTATATTTTATGATTGGTCGGTTTCCCCCTGCGGTAGTCATCATTGTCCATCGCAGGTAAATCGTCATGAATTAAAGAATAGGTGTGAATACATTCAATGGAAGCGGCAATATCTAAATAATTTTCTGATTTTTTCCCTAACAGATCTAATAAAGTAAGAAATAAAAACGGGCGTATACGTTTCCCTCCCGCCATCAGACTGTAATTCATGGCATCGAATAAGACCTGATGTTCTCGGTGAAGAGGAATCAAAAGATTCTCCAGATAATGATTAATCAGAATCTGTTTTTTCTTGATTAATTCTTCTATCATTTTTGCGAATCTCCTCTTCATTCATCAGTTTCTTGATTTCTTCAGAAATATCAAAAATATCGTTCTCGGTTTTATTCAATATAGATAGGCATCTTTTTGCGGCTTCCGTTCCCGCCTTGTACTTCTCAATCATTTCATCTAAGGATAATCTTTCATTCTGCAGCTCTTCTACAGATTTTCGAAGATTTTCCATCGATACTTCAAAACTCTCTTTATCAGACATTATTATCATTCCTCATCAGCAAATTTTTCTTGATTAACCGGATCTGATTATTTTGAATCTTGTACATATAGTCAGTCAACACTGATTTCTTATCACTTATATTTTCAATCAGAAGATTTTTTAACAAAAGCCACTGTAAAAATATTTTTTGTTTTTCCAATGAAAAATCTTTTGAACAGGATATATATCGAAATTCCTTGATCGTGAAATTTAATATAGTTTTTTTCTCAGATATATTTTTCTTCATTTCCTTATCCATCAGAGAAAGAAAAGAAAATATTTTTTCTATCATATATTCTTTTAAAGGAATGGCAATTTCCGCTGCTTGTGTCGGTGTAGATGCCCGTACATCGGATACGCGATCCAGTAATGTCATATCCCGTTCATGCCCTACTGCAGAAATAATGGGAATTTTTGATTCAAAAACCGCATCCAGCAAGACTTTATTATTGAAGGGTCGCAAATCTTCTTCCGCTCCTCCGCCTCGAGCAATAATGAGAATATCCGGCGGCTCGTTTTCCTGATTGGCAAGTTTCACCATATTTGCCATATTTGCGGAAGCTTCGTCTCCTTGTACTTCCGTACTGTATAAAGAATAGGAAACGGAATTATTTCTTATATTTCCCGTTTTTAGAATGTCATAAATAACCGCACCGGAACCGGATGTAATAATACCTATATGAAATGGAAACTCCGGTAATTCTTTTTTATTTGATAAGGCAAAATATCCTTTCTTATCAAGTTCTTCTTCCAATAAATTGATCTCTTGTGACAAAGGACTTTCCGTAACGGAAATAATTCTTTCCACATGTAAAATCGGTTTTCCTCCGGTTTTATCGTAGCGAAGATCACCGATAACGGATGCTTCTATTCCATTCTTTAAATTACGCCCTAAGAAAGTGCTGCGCATTTTTCCGATTTTGCAAAAGATGCGGAAATTTTCATCAATTAAGGAAAAGAAGGTATTTCCGGAAAAATGAACGTTTAGATTGCTGATCGTTCCCCGTACCGTTATATTTCTAAAAATATAGTCTTTTTGAAATGTTATAGAGACAAGAGAGCTACATTCTTTTACCGTATAAATTTTCATGACTGTACCTCATAAATGCACCGAATGCATTTCCTGTCGCATTATCACTGCTGTATTTGGGATTTGCAAAAACGGGAGTCAATTCTTTATTATTGCAAATTCCAGTGATAATGTTTCTTAAGTACCGGTTACTCATTACACCGCCTACGGCAATAAAAGGCATTTTGCTTTGAAATGAATGTTGTCCCAAGACCTGTTTTAAGGATTCCCCTATAGAAACAAGAACGCCTTTGGCAATATCTTCTTTTTTATATTTTCCCGACAGAATATCTTTTTGTACTTTTGTTTCCGGGCCGGCATAACTGAAAGCATTTTTTGTTTTTGCAACAGGAACATGATAAGAATCCTCCCCGCAGCAGGCAAGTTCTTCCATTTTGGGACCTGCAGGGAATGATAAATGCAAAGAGACACCGATGCGGTCGATAAATTGTCCTGCCGTAATATCGTTTGAGTGAATCAGATTTTTTATATTCATCTCATTATGTACCCACTCAATGCAAAGTACATCTTGTGTACCACCGGAAAGATGTATCATATAAAAAGGTTTGTTCCATAAATCAGGAGATTCTCTGACGGCTGCCAATGCATGATTTTCCTGATGACTGAATTCAAAGACGGGAATGCCTTTCGATAAGGCGATCGATTCGGCAAATCCTTTTCCCACAAAAAAAACGGGCATATAAGAATCTGCCCGACGACGTGGAAATATCGACACTCCGATGCCATCAATTTCCTGAAGGCAGGAACCCAATTTTTTTAAAACAACCGGAAGATTTTTTGTATGTTGGAATACCATTTCGGATTGGGATAACCCTCGATGTCCTTCTTTGACGGAAAGGATGATCCGCTCTTCTGCAACGATACCGCTTGCCGTATCAAAGATGGCTGCCGATGTGGTGTAACAACTGGTATCTATACCAAGAAATTTAGACATTTGACTCCTGTAATGCAGCATTCAGAATGCCGTTAATAAACCGATAGGAATTTTCTCCCCCATATTCTTTTGCAAGTTCGATGGCTTCATTGATGATTACTTTTCTGTCGGGCGCATTTCTATCATAGTCAAATTCAGCAATTGCCAAACGGAGAATATTTTTATCTACTATATTTAATTGTTCGATTGACCAATTTTTCAAATATTTTATGATTTTTTCATCAATGCTCTTTGCATTTTCGTGTACAGTTGAAACCAGAAGGTCAGCAAAGGGTTTATCTTCATTCGATAAGGGCTTCTCCGAATCCAAAATTATTTCATTGCTTTCCGGATTAATATCTTTCGAATATAAAACCATCAGTGCGTATTCTCTTGCCCTGCTTTTATTCATGTAATACCTCTTTTATTTAATGATCTCAGTAACTGCCACATCAATACTCAAAATCGGCTCAGTTGTTAATTCGCTCACTATATCATGAATTTTATTCTGTATGATTTTGCCGATTGAAGATATATCGCAATCATAAATAAGAGCTACAGAAACATCAATATAAATTCCCCTTTTTGTGTGCCGCAGAAAAATCCCTTTTGGCGGTCTTTTTTTAAATGCAAAAGTAATTTCTTGCATAATGTCTTGAAATCCGTCAGAAGTAAAACTGCATACTTCCTGAAGTGAAAGTACGGATTCCTCTATTCTTTGATACATTATTTCATCGGATACAGATATTTTAATTTCATCTGACATACTATGACCTGTCGGAAACAAAGATAACTTGTTCAATATTTATATTCACTTCCGATACATTGATTCCTGTATGGGAGTATATATTTTCTTTGACAAGTTTCTGCAACTGCAATGCTATGGCAGGAATACGCATACCGTATTTAACACAGACATGCAAATCAAGTACTACCATATCATCTTTAACGGAAACGTGAACGCCCTCCGCAGCTTCATCACTGATAACAGAAGAAATACCGTGAGAATAACGATCATCCATGGAAACAATTCCTTCTGTGTGTAAAGCAGCTTCTCGGGCAAGAACTGCAATGACCTGATCAGCAATGATGATTCTTCCCAGGTCATTCTTTATATTTGCAGTTTCCATCTGAAGTCTCACTTTACGCGTTCAATATAAGCCCCTGTACGGGTGTCGATACGCAAAACTTCTCCTTCATTAATGAAAAGCGGTACCGAAACGGTATATCCGGTTTCCAGTTTGGCCGGTTTGGATCCGCCTGTCGCCGTATCTCCTCGAATTCCCGGATCTGTTTCTATAACCTTGAGTTCTACGGAATTCGGAATATCAACACCGATAATATCTCCATTAAAGAACATGATGGAACATTCCATTTCCTCTTTCAAGAAATTGATTTTATCGGCAAGCTGTTCTTTCGTAAGCATAATCTGATCAAATGTCTCTGTATCCATAAAGCAGTAAGAACCGTCTGTTTCATAGAGATACTGCATCGGTTTACGTTCTACAACAGCAGGCTGTAATTTAATCCCTGCATTGAATTTACGTTCTACAACAGAACCGTTCACCAGATTTTTCAATTTAGCACGGACAAATGCCGCACCCTTCCCCGGTTTTACATGCAAAAACTCTATACATTGCCATACGGAACCATCAAGTTCAATTGTAATACCCGGACGTAAATCATTACTGGAAATCATTTGTTTCTTCCTCCTGCTATACTTTTAAGAATTCTTTTGGGAATTTAGTCAAGACTTCAATGCCGTCTTTTCCTATAATAACCGTATCTTCAATACGGACTCCGCCTATACCCGGAATATATACCCCCGGTTCTACCGTTTCCGTCATTCCCTCTTTTAGAACAGAATGATCCCGCGGTGCCAAAACCGGTGTTTCGTGGATCTCAAGACCCACGCTATGCCCGAGGGCATGAATGAAATAAGAATCAAGATCAAATTTTTTCAGATAATCACGAGCCGCTTTATCGACGTCAGCGCAAATAAGGCCTGCTTTAAGAAATGACTCGATATATTCATTACACCCTAAGACTGCATCATAAATATATTTTTGCCTTTCCGATATATTTCCTACAGCAACGGTACGGGTAATATCGGAATGGTATCCGTGATAAATGGCACCGAAATCAAAGGTGATCAGATCTCCTTCTTCTATTATTTTATCGGTCGCAGTACCGTGCGGGTATGCGGAACGTTCTCCCGAAGCAACAATGGTATCAAAAGACTTTCCTTCTGAACCGGCTTCGAGCATGGCACATTCTAAAACGGATCTTAATTTTGATTCTGTTATTCCTGCTTTAATAAAAGGGATTGTTTTTTCAAATCCTTTATCAGAAATACGACAAGCCTCTCTGATTAATTCCATTTCTTCTTTGGATTTTATTTGCCGCAGAATATCCGGATTACAGAATGTAAACTCTGTCTGAGACAATTCTTTGGCAAATGAAAGATACATCTTATGTGTCATTTGCTCTTCAATGCCGATCACACGAATCCTGTGCTTTTCGGCGAAACGAGACACACATTCAGCCATCTTTCCCGCATAATTGATAATTTCAAAACCAACAGCTTCTTTTCGGGCTTGTTCCGTGTAGCGGTTATCTGTCAGTAGATAGAAATTTTCTTTCGTTAAAAACAGATAGCTGTCTGATCCGGTAAATCCGCTGAGATACCTGCAGTTTTCATCTTTTAAAATAAAAACGGCATCTAATGAATTATCTTTTAAAAATCTTAGAATTTCTTGTTTTTTATCCATTTAATCACTACTTTTCCGTTTCTTTATCATATCGTAAAATACACCTTTTGTCTATTTTATTGAATATTCTTTATCAATTTTATCAATCATCATGCTTTATATTATTCAAATGTTCCGTCGAGTTATGAAAGGTCAAAATGGTGCGATCCCCTATATAATGAGTCATACAGGTGATACTCGCATTATGTACGCTGAAATTCCATGATTTTTCCAGCGGGATATCCAAGAAACCGCAGATAATCGACCGTATTGCGGCGCCATGACTGACAACGGCATATGTTTTATCATCACCGCGACTGATAATATCTTTCATGGCAGTCATTGTCCTTTTTTGCATATCTGAAAAGGTTTCACCGTTAGGGAGACGCAAATTATCGGGATGACGATACATTTTATCGATCATGCCGGGCCATTTATTTTCAATTTCTTCGAAGGTTAGTCCTTCCCAGTCCCCAAAATGAAGTTCCTGCAATAAATCATTTTTTTCTAATTCTAAATTATGAGATTCTGCAATTCCTTCTGCTGTTTTTACGGCACGATCAAGAGGACTTGAGATGACACTGTCAAGGTGTATGTCTTTTAATCTTTCTTTTGTTAAAGCGGCCTGTTTATATCCCAGATCACTTAAAGAAACGTCTGTACTTCCCTGATATCGCCCTGATTTATTCCAAACTGTTTCCCCATGACGAATAAAATAAAATGTAATCATTTTTCAAAAACCTTTCTGAATGCTTTCACAAGTTTTTTATTTTCTTCATCTGTTTTTACGGCAATACGGAAATATTTTTCATCGAGTCCGGAATAATTTCCGCATTGACGAATTAATATATGCTCGGGAAATAATTTCTCTTGCAATTCCTCAGCATTTTTGAATTTTCCGATCAGCCTGAATAAGATAAAATTCACCTCGCCGCCACAATACTGTATATCAGTTATAGCTTGAAGTTCTTCAGTCATTTTTTTGCGCTCGTCGGCACAGTATCTGATGGTATCTGACTGATACATTTTGTCTTCCAACGCTTTCACCATATATCTTTGAACCGGTCCGTTCACATTCCATGGAATCAGATTATCTTTCAATTTATCGGTTATATCGGGGGAAGAAAAACTGCATCCGATGCGAAGTCCGGGAACTGCATAAAACTTAGTGAGAGACATGATTATAATTAAATTTTTATATTTTTTGCAAGCATGGCGATAAGAGTATGGATCTCCTAAAAAATCAATAAAAGATTCATCTATAATTACAAAACTGTTTCTTTCGGCGGCTGTTTCCATAATTGCAGAAAATACTTCTTCAGATAAGCATTGTCCGTCGGGATTATTCGGATTTCCCAAAAATATAACAGAGTTACTTTTTATTTTAGGAACAAATTCTTTTACAGGAATGGAAAAATTATCATTCGGCAGCAAAAAGAATTCTATAATATCCGCACCAACCGACTCGGCTGACAATCTATATTCGCTAAATCCCGGTGCAGGTATATAAACCTGTTTTGGTTTCAATACACGAAGAAGCATATACATCAATTCCGTTGCACCGTTTCCGACAGAAATACAATCTTCTTTCATGTCATATCTGTTAGACAGAGCTTTTATAAGTTCTCTGCATTTTATATCGGGATAGCGCAGAATATCCGTTTCAATAAATTGAAATAATTCTCGCTTGCCCATTGGAGATAAACCTAAAGGGTTAATATTAATACTGAAATCCAGAGTTTTATTCTGTTCTTCTGACGACATGCCGAATATATCTCCGCCATGTCTACTTTCGGTTAAACTCATTGTCGCTGCACTCCGTAATACGCATACCCTCGTTTACTGCACGGACGGTATCCAAATATGTTATGTTCAGGTGAAAATCGTACAAAGCATCTCTTACTTTTTCAGCAGATATTTCCATAGGTAAAATCAGTCCCAGTACTGTTCCGCTGTGAGCGCAAATAACACCTTTTCCACCGAGAAGCATTCCCTTTTCATAGAAATCGTTCAATTGATTTTTATAAAGAATTTTTTGATTGGCAAAAGCACTGATGGTCGTTGCCTCCCCTATCAAATCTAAAGAATTTGTTTTGATTCCTTTTCGGAAAAGATCCATCGCTTTTACAATATCGGCTTCATTGCTTTTTTGCAGTTTTATCAAATCATTTCTTGAATTAAAAATCATCGTATCAATTTCACCGCCGCAATCATAGATTAAAATTTGCATATCCGGTGATTTTCCGATTTCACGAATAATCTTTCCTTCCCGATAATCAAATTCAATAATTCCGTCAAAAAAAGTAGCATCACTGGGTTCGATAGACAATGCTATTTCAGCTATTTCCTGATTGGATAAACGTTTGCCTACACTCATTGCGGCCGCCTGACAGACTGCACTGATATCCGCCGTACTGGAAGCCATTCCTTTTCCGCGGGGAATATAAGACTTTAATTTTATGGCAATTTCGTCGCTTTCATGATGTAAATAATTAAGCGTCAATCGGACAGCCTTTTGAGCCTTTGGCGGCAAAGTATCACCGGGACCATCAAACCCGCTTAATGCATAGGAATAGCGATTAATAGGACAGGTCACCATAAAGGATGAACCTTTTGCATATCCCTGAATGAATTCTCCGCATGAACCGGGAGAAGTTATTAAATATGCCATAAGTTACCTTTAACTAAAAAAACAAATAATAAAGCAATAAGTGCTTCCGTAATTTCTGTTACAAATCCGTAAGTATCTCCGGTTGTACCGCCGATTTTTTTTACGATCCATCGATTCAAATATAATCCAATCAATATACCTGATCCCAATAATATCAAATAATCAAATCCAAAATAAAAAAAGGGCAGAACAGCTGTTATAAGCGCAAAGATTACGGCATAATCAGAATGATATGTTGCAAATGCTTTGCCAAATCCATATGGCCTTGCATAAGGATATTCACAGACGCTGAATACTAAATTTAAACGGCCTATTATAGGCATTGCCGCAAGGATAAGATACATATTACCTTCCATGGCGGAAGCTAATGAAAAAGTTTTCAGCAAAACCAGGATCAGAATAGATAATATTCCAAAAGAGCCGACCAAGCTGTCTTTCATAATCTCAAGAATGCGTTCTTTACTTCTTCCTGAAAAAAGGCCGTCCGACGAATCCATCAGCCCGTCTGCAAGGGTTCCTCCTGTTATAAATAATTCTGCAATTACAAGAAAAAATCCGGTAAGAATCGGAGTATTTAAAGGTTTCATCAAGAGATAAATCAGACATAGGAAGATTCCGACAATCCATCCTATCACAGGAAACCATTTGACGCTTTCCCCGAAATCCTTTTCCTGCCATTCTGTTTGTGTAGAAAAATGGAGCCGAGTAAGGAATTGCAGTCCTACTAAAAAGCTTTTCATGAAATCACCAAACCATCAAAATCAAAGATTCCGCAAGAACAAAAACAATGGTTGCCACATACATCAGCTTGATAGATGTTTTAATATGTTCTGCCTTTAAAATCTTATCGGGATCTCCCATATATTCTCGAAATTCCGGTTTTCCTTCATAATAATTATATCCGCCGAGACGAATATGCATGGATCCGGCTGCCGTTGCTTCCGCATATCCCCCGTTGGGACTGGGATGTTTCGGCGCATCACGAAGTCCCGTATGAGCAGCATTTTTCCAGTCCAATCTCAAAATAAAGGCAGCTGTAATAAATAGAAGATAGGTAATTCGTGCAGGGATATAATTTAGAATATCATCAACCCGGGCAGCTGCTCTTCCAAAAAAGAGATATTTATCATTTTTATATCCCAACATGGAATCCATCGTATTTCCTGCTCGATAGAGTACAGCTCCCAAAGGGCCTAAAAAGAGAAAATAAAATAAGGGTGAAATAATGCCGTCTGTTGTATTTTCTGCAATGGTCTCAATTGTTCCCCGCGCAATTTCGCTTTCATCAAGGTTATCCGTATCACGTCCCACGATCCATGACAGCCGGCTGCGGGCAGATACCATATTTCCCTCTTTCAGAAGGTGATAAATTTCCAAACCATCACGGGCTAATGCTCTCGGCGTAATCGTGAAATATACAATGATGGAACTTACTGTTATATACAGCGGTAATCCTCCGGCTTTCGCCAGATAAATCAAAATACCCGCAATCATCCCTACAGTAAAAAACACCAAGCACATTACGACACACCCGCGAAGAAACATATTATGCTCAGTCGTTTTTATCGACGGATATAATTCAGATTCCCAAAATGTGATAACCCGGCCGATAAGAACAACCGGGTGCCAGTCAGAACGGGGATCGCCATAAATCGCATCAATAATCAGTGCGTAAACCGGAATTAATGCATAAAAAATTGCTTCCAATTATTGACGCTCCAAAATTTCATAAAATTTTTTCATGTCAAAATGTTTTCGTACGGTAGAAGCCAAACGATCAAATTCCGATTCTTTATATTGGCGATATTTAAATTGAACGTCAAAAGGTTCCAGACCTTTTCTTTTTCTCAGTGCATTAATGATAGAACGCCGTAAATCATCATTATCAAATATGCCGTGGCAATATGTCCCGAAGACATGATGTTCATCATTGATAAATCCATCTTGTACATCCACGGTTTCATTACTGCGGCGAACAATATGGAATAACCCTTGAGCGGAACCGGTTAATACGGTTTCTCCCATATGTATTTCATAGCCCTTAAGGCCGATTCCCGAATAATTCATATCAAGGAAGGGCAAATTTTTACAATTAAATTCCACCTGATATGTATTTTTTTCACCTTGCATGGTTGTAATGTACGGCAAAAGATCGAGTCCTTCCACCTCATCATTGCTGCTTTCTACATGAAGCGGATCACGGACTTTTTCTCCAAGCATCTGATAACCGCCGCAGATACCTATCACAGGGGTTCCCTTTTCTGCGAACTCTTGAATCTCCCGAGCATAACCGTGGCGTTTCAAATATAACAAATCTTCTGTTGTATTTTTGCTTCCCGGAAGAATAATAAGATCCGGATTTCCGATTAAATCACCTTGCTGTACAAATCGGACATTAACGTCCGGTTCATGAGTGAAAGCATCAAAGTCTGTGAAGTTGGAAATTTTCGGAGTTTGTATCACCGCGATATGAATATCTTTCATGATCGTATCTTTAGGCATATCTTGCAATGATACTGAATCTTCGTCATCAATCCCCAATTTATCCAGATAAGGTATTACGCCTAAAACAGGAATTCCTGTGCGTTCTTCTAAGAATGTCAGTGCCGGTTCGAGAAGAGTGATATCTCCCCTGAATTTATTAATAACAAGTCCTTTTACCAATTCCCGTTCTTCCGGATCTAAAAGTTCCAAAGTACCTACTATGGAAGCTAAAGCACCGCCCCTATCGATATCGGCAATTAAAAATACGGGAGATTGGCATTCTTTTGCAATTCTCATATTGACGATATCATTCTTCTTTAAATTGACTTCTGCAGGGCTGCCCGCGCCTTCAATGACAAGTGCATCATAATGAGTTTCCATATAGGCCAGACTCTCTTTGACGGAAGCCCATGCTTGCTGGCTGTATTTATTTTGATAATCGGAAGCGCTGTAATTACCTACAGATTTTCCCAATAAAATAACTTGTGAGCAAGAATTTCCGGTAGGTTTTAATAATACTGGATTCATTTGCACAATGGGATCAGCTCCTGCCGCTTCTGCTTGTGCTACGGTAGAACGGCCGATTTCTCCCCCCGACCGTGTCACATAAGAATTTAAAGCCATATTTTGTGCTTTAAACGGTGCCGTGTTATATCCGTCTTGTGTTAAAATTCGGCAAAAAGCAGTTGTTAAAATGCTTTTTCCCACGTGAGAACTGGTTCCCTGAAACATGATCTTTTTTGCAATTTTCCCCATTATAGCTCCACTCCTCTACTTTTGAGCTCTATTGTAATCCCTGCAACCGAAAGATATACCTGTTCGGATTTCTTGGCAACATATTGATTTGCCAAACCTACTAAATCCCGATATATTCGACTCATTGCACTTGCAGGGACAATGCCCATTCCCAATTCGTCTGAAACAAAAATAAGCTCTTTGTTGTCTGTTTTGGAAATGGAATCAAACATGAAATCCAAATCTTTTTCGAGAAAAGATTGTAAAGCCGTTAAATCATCAACACCAAGAGTTTGATTTTCTGTATGGGACATGTGCTCCATCAGAATATTATTCACATACATAGTGATACAATCAAATAAGATTGTATCCGATTGTGACAATATTTTTTCCATAGACGGACCTGCTTCATGGAAAATTTCAAAAGTCGACCAATCGGAAGGCCTTCTTTTTTGATGAAGAATCACTCTATATTCCATTTCTTCATCTAAAACCCGGCTTGTTGCAATATATCCTTTTCGTTTCCCATGACAGTGATGCACCAATTTTTCTGCGAATTCACTTTTTCCGCTTCGAGATCCGCCAAGTACTAAAATAATTTTATTACTCATGGATCATATATCACCTCGTATCTTTATATACTTATTACATCATATCATATGTAAATTCTCACCGCCATTCAGGCCCGTATTTGTTTCTCTCCGTACTTTTTATAAATAATTTTTCTGCAGTTTTCAAAAGGAAATGATACAATAAAAACATAAATAAAAAAGGAGGCTGTCATGAAAGAAGAATTGAACCAAGATCCTTATCATATCGATTTGATGCGTACATTATGGGAGAACATCTATAGAGGAACGGTTTTTAATTATAAGGAAGAATACGTGGCAACGGTGCGTCTTATCCTCAGTATTCCCCTTGATCGGAGCGAGGTACCGGAAAATGCACCGGAAGTAAATCCGAATATCATTGTTCTTATCGAAGACACCATACTTTCGCCTCTTGAAATTGTAGGATTTGAAGAGGTTATGTCAAAAATTATTGTAAAGAAAGTTTCCGGCGAATATTTCTACCCTGACCGGGTTATGTATTTTTATCCGAGTCCGGCAGAAGGGGCGGAAACAAATATTTCATCTTCTCCCATTCAAAATCAATAAAAACTGCATAAAAAAGAGAAATGAACCGACCCCCAAAGTTGGAGAAGAATCTAACTTCAGGGGTCGGTTTTTTAATTCATTATTCAGCTGAAACAAACAAGGGATAGAGCGGCTGCCCGCCGTCATATATGTCAAATTCAATATCCGGATACATTGTTTCTGCCTGTGCTACCAATGTCCGGCAATCAAAATCCGATATTTCTTTTCCGTAATATACGGTAACAATTTCTGTATTTTCATCAATTAAGCTGTTTAAAAGTGCAAGGAAGCATTCTTCAAGTTCGCTTTTGGCAAATACTTCATGGTTTTTGGTCATTCCCATGAAATCACCTTTATGAATAATAGTTGTACCGACGGTGCTGTCTCTTACGGCAACAGTAATCATTCCTGTTCTGACTTCGTTTAAACGACGATTCATTTCTTCCAGATTCTTTTCAATAGAAGCATCTGCAGAAAATGCCATGGATGCGGCCAATCCTTCCATAGGATTTACCGATGGAACAATATGTACTTTTTCACCGAGCATTTTTTGAAGTTGTTTGGCAGCCAAGATTATATTTTTATTATTGGGAAGAATAATATAGCGTTGATACCGGCCATTTTCCATTCCGGAATGTAATTCTTGTACGGAAGGATTCATCGATTGACCTCCCGACACGACATCACAGCCCAGTTTTTGATACAGCTCGGTCCAACCCTTACCTGAAACTACGGTCAATATACCGAGATTCTTTTTAGCTTTGCCTTTCTTTTCTTTACTTCTTTGAAATTGATCGATCATGTTGTCGCATTTTATATCATGAAGTGTTCCCCAATCGGCAGCCATATCCAGAACATGACCGGGTCTTTGTGCATGGATGTGAACTTTGACAAGGTTTTCACCTTCCGCCACAATCATAGATTCGCCCCAAGAATTCAATTTCTCTCTTATTTCTTTTGCAGTATGCTTACATGGGCTGATGATAAATTCTGTACAATAGGGATAATCGATCGAAAAAGTTTCTCCGTCTATTTCAAGACGATCAACTACCGGCTTGACATCTATATCAATATCTTCTACCTTTCCCGTAAGTCCCTGTAAACAGCCTGACAAGAAAAAAATCAATCCCTGCCCGCCGGCATCAACCACATTCGCATCTTTCAAAATCTTTAATTGCTCGGGAGTTTTAGCCAATGCTTCATTACCGCGTTCAATCGCCGATTCTAAAACTTTACTGAAGTCCGGTTCCGTTCGAATTACCTGATGAGTTCCTTTGGCAATCCCTCTTGCAACGGATAAAATAGTACCTTCTACCGGCTGTGTTACAGCACGATAAGCATATAAAATACCATATTGGAATGCCTTTCCGACCTGCGTAGAAGAAGCAGTCTGTTTCCCGCTTAATCCTCGGCTTATGCCATGTAATATTTGTGAAAGAATAACCCCCGAGTTGCCTCTTGCTCCCATAATGGCACCGGTTGCCGCTTTTTCCGCAATCATACCAATCGGTTCTGACGGATCTATGTCAGCAATCATACTGTACATGGATTTTAATGTATTAAGCATATTATTTCCCGTATCCCCATCAGGAACCGGAAACACGTTTAATTCATTTAAAATCTCATATTTTTTTTCAAACATCTGATAAGCGCCTATCAGCATATTTTTAAAACAAAGTCCGTCAATACTTGTGTACATATTGTTTCCCCCATCTCAGGCACTTTCAAAAATAATGCCTACTAATCCCGGACCTAAATAGCAAGTCAAAACAGGAGTTCCCTCCGTTAATGTGACCTCTATATCGGGATACTCAGCTTGTACCAACTCTTGTAATTCTCTGCCGCCTTCAATATTTTTTATATGAACAATGCCGATGCGTTTGCATGGAGAATTATCATGAAGATATTTCAACAAGCTTGCTACCGCTTTCTTTCTTGTACGGACTTTGTCCAATACATCGACCTCATTGTTTTTATTCAAATAAATGCAGGGCTTTATCTTTAATATACTTCCGATAAGTCCTTCCGCTTTACCGATTCTTCCGCCGCGGCGCAGATATTCCAAGGTATCTACAGTGAAACTGGTCCTCATATGATCTGCCGCATCCAGAAGTTTTTTTACCACATCATCAAAAGCAAGTCCTTCTTCGATGAATTCCAGACCATCCTGAGCCATCTGTAACATTCCGATGGCTGTTGTTTTTGTATTGATAACGGCGATTTTATCACGTCCGGACTGCTTAGCAGCCAAAACAGCACCGTTATAGGTACCGCTGACGGCAGTAGTAATACATAGGACAATAATACCGTCTTCTCTCGGAATTTTATTGAACAAGTTCAGAAAATCTCCGGTACTCGGCTGACTGGTGGGAATTGATTTTTTATAAGTTTCAGAAAAATCAATAACTTGATCAAGAGTTGCCTCTGTTTCCGGAATATATTCACCATTCATGGAAAGTGTTAATGGTATCAAGTGTAAATTATCATGTTTTGCAAGCATTTCTGCGGGGATTCCGGATGTACTGTCAGCAATTATATGAATCATTGGCGCCAAATCCTTCCTGTTATTATTTTTTATCTTGCCTGTCTTTGAATTCTTTCAGTAGTTGTTTGTAGGCATATTCATCATAGCCGTTGGTCGCAAGTATATATTCTTTCAGCTTTTTTCTTTCCATCGCCACTTTCATGGCCGAAAGTTCAAAGGGATCAAGAGAAATTCTTGCCAATTGTTCTCCCGTGGAAGAATAGCCGACAATTCCTTCTCCCATTAAATCTAATAAAGGCTCCTTTTTTACTATTTCGCAAAAATCGCTGAAAAACTTTTCTGCTTCTTTTTCCATTTGTGCCTTCATTTTTTTGTAGTTTTCTGCTTCCTTTGCTGGAATACGATATCCATCGATCTCAATAAATTTTCCCGGTAAATTAAACATACTTCCCTCTAAATTTCTATATACTTTTAGTTTTTATATAAATTTTCACTATATTTAAATATATATCCCTATAAAGTTTTGGTCAAGTTTGAAGAATTAAAAATAAACATCTGTTACACCGTCACCACCGTTTTGTGGTTCCGCAGATTTAAAATCTTTTATATAGTTCAATGTTTTAAGGTAGCTTTGTATTCCTTTTCGCAAAGCGCCTGTGCCTTTACCATGAATAATTTGTATCGGTGATATTCCCGCCATAAAGCAATCATTCAAAAATCTGTCTATATCGGGAATTGCATCATCCACTGTTTTTCCAATAACATTAATCGATGTTGAAACAGCGTCATGGCGAAATGTAGAATATGTTCTTCTTTCTTCCGGCTCTTTTTTTTGAGATATTTTTATATTGTCATCAGGAAGGAAGCAATGACTGATATCTACGGTCACATTAGCGATACCGAAATTGACGGTGATCTTATTCCCCGAAAAAGAAACAATCTCACCCTCGTTTCCCAAAGTATCGACATAAACTGTTTTGCCTATTTTTACTTCCTTAATATCCAATGGTTCTTTTCTGTTTTCCACTTCGGGAATATTCATGGAATCTACAGCATTTCTTATGCCTTCTACATATTTATGAAATTCCTTATTGTTGAATTCCGCTCGTTCCCTTTTCAGATCTTTAATGATTTGTTCCGATTGAATTCTTAATTCACGTTTGATATTTTCTGATTCTATTCTCGTTTTTTCTAAAATAGAATCTTTTTTCTTTAAGAAATACTGCATCTCTTTATTCAGATCATCATGTAATTGTTCCGCTTCTTTCAGAGTAGCCGATATACTGATTTTTTCTCGCTCTATTTCTTGCATTTGCTGATTTAAGTTTTCCATCACTTTTTCCATGTGATAGAGGGGAGAATTTCTTTGCAGTTCATCGGCCCTGTTTATAATCTCCGCAGGAATTCCCATGCGTTTACATATATTAAATGCATTGCTGTTTCCTGCAACTCCTGTAATTAAATGATAAGTAGGTGACAATGTTTCCAAATCAAATTCGACAAATGCATTTTCAATGGTGTCTTTTTCGTAAGCCATTTTTTTCATTTCACTGAAATGGGATGTAATAATGGAGGATATCTCCCTCTTGTCTAAATATTCTGTAACAGATTGCGCCAAAGCAGCCCCTTCAATAGGATCTGTGCCTGATCCCAACTCATCCAAAAGAACGAGATCATTTTTTCCTGCCGTCGGCAAAAAAGAAACAAGCTGTGATATGTAACTGGAAAAAGTAGACAGATTGAACTGTATACTTTGTTCATCCCCGATAATAGAATAGATATTTTTATACACAGGGAGGATCGATCCTTCTGAAGCAGGAATGAATAAACCTGATTGGTTCATGAGCGCTAAAAGCCCTGCCGTCTTTATGGCAATTGTTTTTCCTCCCGCATTTGAACCTGTAATAATTAATATTTTAAAATTTTTTCCCAGTGTTAAAGAAATGGGGACAACCTTTTCATCAGGGATTAATGGATGTCGTGCATTATTCAATATCATCTCGTTGTGATCCGAATGAACTGCTTTTGTTCCTTTCATAGACAGCGCCAAAGATGCACGAGCAAAAATAAATTCAATTTCAGTGGCGGTTTCACAATTCTTTTTAATGACAGACTTCTGCTTTTTTACTTGTGCAGTTAAATTTTGCAGTATTTCATGAATTTCCTGCCGCTCTGCCAAAATTAATTCTGCCAGATCATTATTTAATTGCACGGAACTCATAGGCTCCATAAACAAAGTCTGTCCGGTAGAGGATCGGTCATGAACAATTCCATCAAAGCGATAGCGATATTCCTCTTTAACAGGAATGACATATCTGTTATTCCTTTGTGTAACAATCATATCCTGAAAATAGCTGCTCTGATTTTTGTCACGGAGAATGTTTTGAAAAACTCTTCGAATTCTTCCTCTCAAGATTTCCATATCACTCCTGATCCTGGAAAGCTTGGGAGATGCATGATCACTGATTTCCCCCTTCTCATCAAAAATCTGATGAATTTTGCGAATAAAGTCATCCTGAGGCACGATGGCTCCTGCAGTTTTCTCCAGCAAAGGATAGAGAAGGTGTCTTTCTCCTTCAAAATAATGATGCATTTTTTGATAGGTTTCTAAAGATGCCGATAATTCCATAAATTCTTGAGGGAGAAGAATTATATCTTTATCTGCTTTCTGCAAGAATTTTATAATATTATAAGTTTCTCCCAAAGGGGAAGATATTTCTTTTTCTAAGCAGATGCTTGCTTCTTCCGTCTGGTCCAGCCAATTGGCAATTTCTTCATAATCAGTGG
>ERZ506430.330-NODE-330-length-21093-cov-5.18391_pt1 | contig 21093 bp, 19 predicted proteins | sample MGYA00513053_ERZ506430 | MGnify/ENA metagenome assembly ERZ506430
TCGTACCACGGGAAGGGGCTTTTGTCAAGGAGATTTTCTTTCCTTTCCGCTTTTCTTCTCTTGGGACGGCCTGATATTTGGAAAAATATTTAACTTCCAAACGAATTGAATTATATCAACTGCCTGCTCTTCTGTCAAACGTTCTCGAGTTCAATCTTGTCGTTTTCTTATCTGCTGCCTGATAGCTTTACAGGCCTGATCTTGTTTTTTTGATTATAGGATATATTAAATTAAAACTTTTTCCATGTATAGCATATATTTTATTCTACATTGTTTCATATTATATATATCAGATTGATAGTAAAAGCCATTATGGGGTATAATTTTAAAGAGAGACTGTCTTATATTGTGTGCAAAATAATTATTTTTCTATTTCTTTGAAATTTATTTTAATCTGGTGTATAATTTATTTTAGGTATCACGCATTATATATTTATATGGAGGTATGATATGAAAAAATTAATGATTGCTTTAGCAGCTGCTTTATTGGTTTCCGCCACGGCCCGGGCCGATTGGATTCAGGGAAATACATCGTCCTTTGCCGCTTACGGCGGAGAGGCTAATGTACAAATGTATTTAACGGCCGACCAAAAGCTGGACATCAGCTTAGATGCCGTTGACGGCGGTGATGCTGATGCCGTATTTTCTACGGTCATCAATGAAGATCGTCTTCTCTTATCGGATCTTCCGATCCGGCTTGTCACCGGTGAATCGGGGCCGGAAGCTTATGTAAGTATCACTCAGTTTATCAATATGGGAAGCGGGAAACGTTTCTATATTTTAAATACCGGCGATGTAAAAGGTCTCCGCATCATCTCTTATCAGAAAGGTGTTTTCCAGACTGTATTTGACGGTTCTTCCCTTGAAGGTACATGGGTTAAGTCCGATATAGAAGTAACAAAGAAAAATTTACTGCTTACTTTGGCAGGCACAGAAGGAAATCGTACGTATGACCTTGTTTTTGACAAGAAAAGCAACGTCTTCATTGCTGAACCGCATAAAGCATAATCGAATCATCAAATCAATAAAAAAGCAGCCCGTCATCATGACGAGGCCGCTTTTTTATTGCTCACCGTTTTCTTCGGTTTCTTCTTGGCAATTTTTACCTTTTTTCTTTTTTGATTTTTTGTGTTTTTTCTCTTTTTTATTTACAACAGTATCTGTATTTCCTTTTATATTCTCTTCTGCCGATTCTTTATTTTCTATTTCCTGCAATTTTCCGGAGTCTCCGTCGGCCGCTTCTTTTTTTGCCAGTACTTCATTATTTTCTTCCGCATATACATCTTTTTCATTCATTGCGGGCAAAATAACAGAAAAGGTTGTCCCTTCTCCTTCTTTACTGGAAATTTCCATGGTGCCTTTGTGTTTCTCGACGATATGCTTACAAATGGAAAGTCCGAGTCCGCTGCCGCCGGTCGCCCTATTGCGGCTTTCTTCCGCCCGATAAAAACGCTCAAAGATTCGATCTTGTTTTTCTGCAGAAATACCGATCCCCGTATCGGAAATCGTCAGGATGATCTTATCATTTTCTTTTCGTAATGATACGGATACACGTCCGCCTTCCCGATTATATTTAACTGCATTGTCCAGCAAATTCATCGCCAATTCAGAAAGAAGTGCGGGATTTCCATATACATAGAGGGGCATCAAATTTAAATCGACAGTCACTTTTTTCTTCGTTGCCTGAGGATCGATCAGGTCCCTGGCATATCGGACAAGGCTGGATAATTCTACCGGTTTCCACTTGATTGTGGTTTCTGTTTCTTCCACTTTTGAAAGGTGCATGATGGTATCAATAAGGGATATCATTCGATGTGATTCCGTCAGGATTCTGTTTCCGAATAATTTGACATCCTGCTCGTTTTGATACATTCCGTTGACTATAATTTCTGCAAATCCGCTAATCGATGTTAGTGGTGTTTTTAATTCGTGAGAAACGTTAGCTGAAAATTCTCGTCTCATTTTTTCCGCCATATGATATGCCGTCATATCGCGAAGTGCAAGTAAAAGTCCGGTTTCTCCGTCGGACAACTCTGTTTTGGCGGTAGACATCCGGAAAGGTTTCCCGAAAAGAGTCATCGTATATTCACGATTGCCTTCCGACTGATACGCCCGCCCTATGGCACGAAGAAAGTCTTCATCATGATAGAGGAAGGAAATTCGACGGAATCTTTTATTTTTTTCTATTTGAAAGATTTCTTCCGTTCTTATATTGTAATCTACAATTTCTCTTTTGCTGTTCAGCAAAATAATTCCGTCGGAAATCGTATCGATAACCGTGCGGATGGTATTTCGTTCTTCTTCAATATCTTCCAGATAGTTTTGTATTTCTCCGTGTTGTTCTTTTACTTTATCGATAAGCGGCCGCAGTTCATCATATTCTACCGGAAGAGTTCTTGTCGATTTTCCTGTCATGATATTTTGGATCAAATCGCCCACATCATGAATCGGTTTCAATATACGTTCTGTCTGGTATTCTGCTGCAGCCAAACAGCCTACGAAGAATACGAGGAAAAATAAAAAGATTTCCGGAATAAACGCGGCCAGAAAAGCGAAAGAAACCGTTTTATTTCTGGAAAACCGAAGTATAGTGTCATCTGCCGTACGGTAAGCCACGTAGCTTTTGGGGTGATCATTCGCTGATTTCTGAACAATTTCCCCTTTTCCTTTCTGAATGGCTTGCTGTATTTCCGGCATTTCTAAATAGTTTCTTCCGATGGTTCCGTCCGTATCGTATATAACACTGCCTTTTTCAGTCACCCATACGATATGGATATCTCCGTTATTAGCTGCGTAAATCGCATCCAGATAGGTCAGGCTCTGGGAGGCTTTATTGAGAGAAACGGCGGCAGCTGCTGTCTGTGCCATATATGACAATTCTTTATTATACTGTTCTTGCAATCCTTGGTAATGCAAGATCGCAGAAAGAATAAAAGTCAGCATCACCGAAACAAATCCCATTGCAAGCAGACTTTTATAAATTCTTGCCCTCATATACTTCACCTACTTAGTTATGATTTTCGATCTCCCAAACGATATCCCACTCCGCGAACGGTGCGTATAATAGCGCCTTCTTCTCCTAATTTCTGGCGAAGGCTCATGATATGCATGTCTATGGTACGGCTTTCCATTTCAAAGGGAGAGTCCCAAACGGCCTGCATGATTTGATCTCGCGAAAGAACGATGCCTTTATTTAATATCAAATAGCAAAGTAAGTCAAATTCTTTTAAAGTAAGCTGTACTTCTTCCCCTCTGACGGTCACTACATGTTGTTCCTGATCGACATGAATACCTTCAAAAGTCAGATTTTCTACTTTTTTCTCAACCGCACTTTTACTTCTCCGCATAACAGAACGAATACGGGACAAAAGCTCCATGATGCCGAAAGGTTTTGTTACATAGTCATCAGCTCCCAAATCAAGGCCTCTGACCACATCAAATTCACTTGTTTTGGCTGTCATCATAATCACGGGGATATTTTCTTCATCTTTATGGCTTCTGATTTTTTTCAAAATAGTAAGCCCGTCTTCGCCGGGAAGCATAATATCCAGCAAAACCAGATCCGGTGTCGCTTTTTTCAGACCGTTATAGAATTCTTCGGCAGAACTGAATCCTTCTACCTTGTATCCCTGTCCGTGAAGGGCATATCCTACCAATTCCCGAATACTTTCGTCATCTTCTACACAGTAAATAAGTGCCATACAGATCCTCCGCTTGCTAATTTATCCTTCAAAAACATGGAATAGACTAAAATCCGGCAGGGAGATTTCCAACTGCCGGTATTTCATTTTATTTAATTATACTACAAAATTAACCAAAGTTACCGGAAACGTAACGAATTGTTCTTTCTTTTTGCGGATTTTCAAAGATTTGCTCCGTTTCTCCGTATTCAATCATTTCGCCCAGATAGAAGAATGCCGTCTTGTCAGCGATACGCTGAGCTTGCTGCATATTATGGGTGACCATAATAACCGTATAGTCTTTCTTCAATTCTTGAGCCAGATCTTCGATATGAGAAGTTGATATGGGGTCCAATGCGGATGTTGCTTCGTCCATCAGCAATACTTCCGGCTGTACCGCGAGAGCACGAGCAATGCAGAGACGCTGCTGCTGGCCGCCGGAAAGTCCCAGTGCGGATTTTTTAAGTCTGTCTTTCAATTCATCCCAGATAGCGGCTTGTCTCAGACTGGTCTCTACGATTTCATCCAGTTCGGATTTTTTTGTGATTCCTTTGAGTCTCGGACCATAAGCAACATTGTCATACACGCTCTTCGGGAACGGGTTCGGCTGCTGGAATACCATACCTACATGACGGCGCAGAACAATGGGATCAATTTCCTTGTATGCATCTATGCCGTTTAATAAAATCTGACCTTCTACACGGCAGCCGGGAATCAAATCGTTCATCCGGTTGAGTGCTCTTAAAAATGTGGATTTGCCGCAGCCGGACGGTCCGATAAGGGCAGTGATCTTATTTTTTTCAATTCGTAAATCTACAGCTTTTAATGCTTGGAAGCTTCCATAGAATAAATCTACATTGGTGCAGGAAAAACTGATATCGGAATATACGGAAATGCTTTGGCTTTCCGCCGGTGCTGCTACAGCTGCTAAATTATCATTAATCATGCTTTTTCTCCTTCTGTTTTCTTCGTCACATGACGACTTAAAAGTCTTGCTCCTATGCTGAATACAAGAACCATAATCATAAGAACGGCTGATGCCGCCGCGGCTACATCGCTTGCATTTGCAGAAAGTGCTTCTGTACGGGATGCCCAAACCTGAAGAGAAAGTGTTTCTCCGGGACGGAACGGGTTAAGCGGGCAAACAGGTGATGTGATGTCCCAGACAGACCAGCTGATATCGGTACTCATACCTGCTGTGTACAAAAGTGCGGCAGCTTCGCCGAATCCTCGGCCGGCTGCTAAAATGACACCTGTCATGATCGGAGCTACCGTGGCAGGAAGCATAACATGCCATATCGTTTCAAAATGAGTAGCCCCCAAAGCAAGACTGCCTTCCTTGTACCCTGTGGGTAAAGCTTTGAATGCATCATAGGTGGTTGTAGTTATCAGAGGTAACGACAGAATGGATACTGCAAGTGCCCCGGAAAAAAGATTCCACTGGGCATTTACCATGATAATGAACACCAAATATCCGAAAAGTCCGACTACGATGGACGGTAATGAAGATAATGTTTCAATCGCTATGCGAAGAGAATTCGTCATACGGCCCGGGGATGCATATTCTGCCATGTAAACCCCTGCGGCCACACCGATCGGTACTGAAATAATAAGAGATAAAACAACAAGATATACAGTATTAAAGAACTGATTTCCGATTCCTTCTGCAGTGAATGAAAATATTTCCGGACTGAATGCTTTGATGCCTCCCCATACTACGTAGCAGGTAAAGGCGATCAAAAGCAGAACAAATGCTCCTGAGACCAGATAAAAAACGGTTGTAGCCATTTTATCGGCAAACTGCGCTCTCTTAAGAGAAGGATCAATCTCCCGGAGGCTGTTTCCTGTTCCGTTGGCGTAAGCTTTCATTATACGGACGCCTCCTTCTTAGCTGATAACGCATGAATGATCAGGATGAACATTAAGGATACGATGAAGAGCAGCAGCGCCATTGTCCAGAGAGCCGAGTTAAATTCTCCGCCCTCCATGGCACCGCCCATATCGGAAGCAATAGCCGATGTCAATATATTGGTGGGATCGAGCAGACTTTTCGGAAAAGCCTTCATCTTGCCGATGACCATAGATACTGCCAGTGCTTCCCCAAAAGCACGGGCAAGTCCGAGAACGATGGCCGTCAAAATCCCCGGCAAAGCGGCAGGCAGCAATACTTTATAAAGCATTTGCCATCTGGTCGATCCGAGACCGTAAGCCCCCTCTATATACTTATTATTGACACTTCGAATAGCATCGGCCGATACGGAAGTAATTGTCGGATAAATCATGACCGACAATACGATCGATGCAGCCAACACCGATTGCCCATGCGGCAGGTTAAATATTTTTTGCAGGAACGGTACTAAAACTACAAGACCGACCCAGCCGTATACGACCGAAGGAATACCGACAAATATTTCAACAGCCGGACGTATTACTTTCTCTCCCAAAGTAGGAGAAATCTTCGTCATAAATATGGCTGTAGAAAGACTGAACGGGACTGAAATGATGAGCGCCACCGTACAAGTCAGGATAGAACCCCAGATAAAGACCGCAGCTCCGACCTGTCCGCCGCCCATTTCGGTATCGGACGGTTTCCAGTTGGAGGAGAAAAGAAATTCCCCGACAGAATGGTCAAATTGGGTAAATGTGAGCATTCCCTTTGCTAAAAGAAACGCACCTATTGCAATTGTCAGTACAATGAGAAAAAGTCCGCAAACTGTAGCAATACCTTTTCCTAAATATTCTCTTCTAAACATCTGTTGGCTTTTTTCATTGCCTTCCATAAGCTCTCCTTAATATCCCCTATATCGGAAAGGCAGCCGTACCGAAATACGACCGCACTTTTCCCGAATATTTATTCTATTTTTAATACTGTTTTATCTGCTTACTTTCATTTTGCTGGTTACGCCGTAGCCCTGTTTTTCGATTTCTACGCCGTATTCATCAGAAACAATGTAGTCCAAGAATGCTTTAACTGCGCCGGTCGGTTCACCCTTGGTATACATATGTTCATATCCCCATACCGGATAAGTTCCGTTGTATGTGTTTTCCAAAGTCGGAGCAACGCCGTCAATACCGATAGCAACTACATCAGTATTTTTTACCAGATAGGAAAGTGCGATATATCCGATAGCGCCCTTGGTCTGGGAAATGCTCTGGAGAAGTGTACCGGAGTCGTCGGTTTCCAAAGATTTATTGCTTGCTTCTTCTTTTCCTGCCAGTGCATATTCGGTGAAAAGAGCACGTGTGCCGGAAGTGGAAGGACGGGTAACGAGGATAATCTGTTCATCCGGGCCGCCTACATCTTTCCAGTTGGTTACTTTAGCTGTGAATACATCCTGGAGCTGTTCTTTGGTCAGGCTCTTTACAACTGCGCCTACATCTTTGTTAACGATCGGTGCAACGGTAAGTACGCAGACCTTATGATCAACGAGGCCCTGTGCTTTATCCGCCGGAAGTTTTTTGGAAGCTTCCACATCGGAGTTACCGATATTTACGGAACCTTCAGCAACCTGTTTCAGTCCTGTGCCGGAGCCGCCGCCATTTAATGTAATGGATACTTCAGGATTCTTTACCTTAAATTTAGCAGCTGCATCTTTGACTAACGGAAGTAATGCGGAAGATCCGGAAGCCGTTATGGAACCCGTAACCTTAGCTTCTGCTGCCGGCTTGCTGTCTTTCTTTGCCGGTTCACTCCCGCCGCAGCCTGCAGCGGTCAGTAATACTGCTGAAGATAATGCAACCAGGGTCAACTTCTTTAAATTCATTTTGTCCTCCTTAGGAAACACAATTTTTGTTATGTTTATAGTGTACGTAACTTATGTAAAAGGTATATAGATAAGAATGTATACTTTCCGTCCAATTTGTAAGTTTTAAGTAAAGTCACTTTAAAAAATTTACTGTTTGAACTCTTATTCTATTGTTTAATTTAATAAGTGTTTAATAAACAGAAAAAAGAAGCATTCCCAATTTATGAAAATGCTTCTTTTCGTTTCTTCTTTTTATTTTTTTGATAAATCTGCATCAGCCGACCAAAATCTGCAGAAGATCATTTTAAATGTTTCAATCCTTTATTTGCGATATCGGTACGGTACTGCACGCCCCGCCAATTTATTTTACTTACGCCTTCATAGGCTTTATCGCGGGCTTGTTTCAACGTCGATGCCGTCGTGACTACATGAAGCACACGGCCGCCGTTGACATAAAATTTGCCGTTCTTTTTTACGGTTCCTCCGTGGAATACCATACATCCCTCGGCTTCCGCATCTTCCATTCCCGTGATTTCCTCACCGGAAGAGTGGCTCATCGGATATCCTTCAGAGGCCATCACGACATCTACGGCATAATCTTTTTTCCATGAAATATCACTTGCCTTCAGAGTTCCTTTTGCACAGGAGAGCATGATTTGACCCAAATCACCTTCCAAAAGGGGAAGAACAACTTCTGCTTCAGGATCCCCGAAACGACAGTTAAATTCAACGACTTTCGCGCCTTCCGGAGTGATCATAAGCCCTGCATAAAGGCAGCCTTTAAAAGGATGTCCTTCTTTTTTCATTGCTTTAATGGTGGGGAGAAGAATGGTATCATAGACTTCTTTGTTCAATTTATCAGTCATCACCGGTGCCGGTGCGTACGCTCCCATGCCCCCCGTATTCGGGCCGGTATCTCCGTCACCGATACGTTTGTGGTCTTGGGAAGAAATCATGGGGACGATGGTATCCCCGTCAGTGAAACAAAGAATACTTGCTTCTTCGCCTTCCATAAATTCTTCAATGACGACAGATTTTCCCGCATTGCTGAATGTTTTTCCTTCCAGCATGCCTTTTACGGCATCGAGAGCTTCTTTTTCATTTTGAGCAATAATAACGCCTTTCCCCGATGCCAGTCCGTCCGCTTTAATGACAACGGGATATTTTTTTTGTTTTTTGATATATGAAACAGCTTTTTCTTCATCATCAAAAACTTCATAATCCGCCGTCGGAATTTTGTATTTTTTCATCAGGTTTTTTGCAAAAATTTTTGACACTTCGATTTGTGCCGCCGCTTTTGAGGGACCGAAAAACGGAAGTCCCGCTTCTTCAAACCGGTCGGCCAAGCCTTCTGCCAATATGGTTTCCGGTCCGGCCACCGTCAGGTCCACTTTCATCAGACGGGCAAAGTCAAGAATATCTTCCGCACCTTTGATGGGAATCAGATGAGCCACGTCCCGCATTCCGTCATTTCCGGAAATCACATAGGTTTCCTTGACAGAAGGACTTTGGGCAAGCCGCCATAAAAGTGCATGTTCTCTTCCGCCGCTTCCAATTACTAATACTTTCATATTTCCCCCTTACACCGGATCCGTTCCTCAGTCAGTCTGCTGTCACAATATTTTTACATCAAATCCGATCTTTACTATATTATACCTTAATATGTCCAACATTAACGAAATAAGAATTATTACATATAAACTTCTGATTTCTAGCTGTGTCTGAAATGACGATATCCGGTAAATACCATGGCAATTCCGTATTTGTCTGCCATTTCTATGGACTCTTCATCGCGGATCGAACCCCCCGGCTGGATGACGGCGGTAATTCCCGCTTTGCCGGCTGCTTCGATCGTATCTCCGAAGGGGAAAAATGCATCGGAACTCATAACGGCGCCTTTACATTTTTCACCTGCTTCTGCAATGGCGATATCTGCCGCACCGACACGGTTCATCTGGCCCGCACCTACTCCGTAAGTTACATCTTTCCCTGTAAGAACTATCGCGTTAGATTTTACATGTTTTACGATTTTCCATGCAAATTCCAAAGCCTGCCATTCATCTTCCGTCGGTTGTCTCTTTGTAACACAACGGCAGTCTTCTCTGGTTTCCGAACTGTCATCGGCAGTCTGGACCAAAAGTCCGCCGGAAACCTTATAGAGCTTCCACTCCTTTTCTTCTTTACCGTCCACTTCAATCAGACGGATATTCTTTTTTGTCGATAATATATCGACTGCTTCCTTTGAAAATTTAGGAGCCATGACGACTTCAAAGAAAATCGGTTTCATTTCTTCCGCCGTTTCTTTATCACATTCGCAATTCATTGCTACGATTCCGCCGAAAGCTGATTTGCTGTCCGCCTCAAATGCTTTTCGGAATGCTTCCGATGCACTGTTTCCGAGCGCCGTTCCGCAAGGATTCGTATGTTTGACGATGACACAGGCGGGACGATCTTTCCATTCATTGGCCAAGTCCCATGCTGCTTCCATATCTACTATATTATTGTAGGAAAGTTCTTTACCGTGAAGCTGTTTGGCTCCCGCAATTCCTCCGTCCGCTTCCGTATCCTTGTAGAAAGCTGCTTTTTGATGCGGATTTTCTCCGTAACGGAGATCTTGTATTTTTGTATAGGCTCTTGCAAATATATCGGGCAGTTCTTCTTTGCTTCCGCTTATTTCTTTTGTCATGTAGTCTGCGATGGCACAATCATATAAGCCGGTATGGAGAAATGCTTTCCTTGATAAGGCAAATCTGAAATCTTCCGTCAGGCTGTCATTTTTAATTCTCTCCAATATTTCCCCATATTGATCGGGATCGACCACGACGGTGACATATTTATAGTTTTTGGCAGCCGCTCTGACCATGGAAGGCCCGCCGATATCTATATTTTCAATGGCTTCCGCCCGAGTGACTCCCGGTTTTGCAATCGTTTCTCTGAAAGGATATAAATTGACCGCTACCAGATCAATTCCGTCTATGCCGTGTTCTTTCATGGCTTTAAGATGATCCGGATTGTCCCGGATTGCCAGAATACCGCCATGTATTTTCGGATGTAATGTTTTCACCCTGCCATCCATCATTTCAGGAAATCCCGTTACTTCAGAAACGGATTTTACAGGAATCCCCGCATCGGCAATCGCTTTCATGGTACCGCCGGTAGAAATGATTTCCACCCCCAGTGCATGAAGCCCCTCGGCAAATTCTATGATCCCTTTTTTATCAGATACACTGATGAGCGCTCTTTTTACTGACATATTATGCCTCCTTATGCATTCCCGAAACATGATGTCCCTGTATTTGAATTTTATCTTCGCAATAAGCCTTGACCGCCCTGACATAAGTCGGATGCTCCTGCTTTAAAATTCTTTCGGCCAGTGTTTCTTCCGTATCGTCGTCTCGGACGGGAACGGCCACCTGCGTAATAATAGGTCCGTCATCCAATCCGGTTCCTACGAAATGAACGGTGCATCCCGATACCTTCACTCCCGCTTCTATGGCCTGCCGCTGTGCATGGAGACCTCGAAAGCTGGGCAATAGGGCAGGATGAATATTAATAATCCGGTTCGGAAAAGCATGGATAAGATTTTCCCCGCAAATCCGCATATAACCGGCAAGACAAATCAAATCCGGCGCATAGGATAAGGCAGCTTCTAAAATCTTTTCGTCATAGTCCGCCCTGTCCCTGCACTCTTTCATTTCTATCACCGTTGCAGGGATTCCCCAGTCTTCCGCCTTTTTCAGAACCGCCGCATCTTTGTGATCACAGATAAGGCCCGTCACCTGTCCTTTGATCGTCCCCTCTTTGGTTGCTTGATAGATGGCTTCCGCATTGGAACCTCTTCCGGAAGCAAAAATCAATATTTTTTTATTCATGGAAAAGCCCGCCTGTGACGATGACATCTTGATCTCCTGCAGTAATTGCTCCGATTTCGTAAACATCTTCTCCCAGTTCTTGTAAAACGGCTTTAGCCTTTTCTCCCTCTTCCCGAGAAAGAATTAAAAGCATTCCCATGCCGCAATTAAAAGTGCGGTACATTTCGCGAGCTTCTACGCCGCCCTGTTTTTTAAGGAAGGGGAATATCGGCAAAAGAGGCCACCGATCGGCGTCAATAACCGCCCTTGTTCCCTTCGGAAGCACCCGGGGGATATTTTCATAAAAACCGCCGCCGGTGATATGGACCATTCCTTTAACTTCCGCCTTTTTCAGTACGGGAATCACCGCACCGGGATAGAGACGGGTGGGAGTCAGAAGAATGTCACCCAAAGGCTTGTCAAATCCTTCATAAGTTTCCTTTAAATCCAGATGATTATCCGTTATAATACGGCGCACTAAAGAATATCCGTTGGAATGAATGCCTGTAGAGGGCAGTCCCAAAATGATATCTCCGTCACAAATAAGTTCTCCCGTGATCAGATCTTTTCTGTCCACAATGCCTACGGCAAATCCTGCCACGTCATAGTCGCCTTCTCCGTAGAAGCCCGCCATTTCTGCCGTTTCTCCTCCGAGCAGGGCGCATCCCGATTCTATGCATGCATCGGCCACCCCTTTGACGATTTCTGCCATCAGTTCGGGTTTCAATTTTCCTGTTGCAATATAATCGAGGAAAAATAAAGGACGCGCTCCTTGGACAAGAACATCATTGACACTCATCGCCACGCAATCTTGACCGATCGTATTGTGAATTCCCATATCAATGGCAAGACGCAGCTTTGTTCCCACTCCGTCTGTACCGGATACCAAGACGGGATCTTCCGACAGTTCGTCTTTCAGGCGAAAAAGCCCGCCGAATCCGCCCAGATCGCCTAAAACCCCCGGTGTATATGTGGCTCTTACCGATTCTTTTATCAGTTCGACTTCTCTTTCACCGGCGTCAATATCTACTCCTGCGTCCGCATAAGTCAAACCTTTCTTCTTTTCATTCATAATTTGCTCCTACATTCATATGCCCAAGGTCATGAGGCAGAAAACGGAATATCCCGATCAGAATTTTTCTCCCGTGAGAAGTTCATAAGCTTCCACATACTTAGCCAAAGTTTTATCGATGATTTCCTGCGGCAGTACATCTCCCGGATGTTCCTTCAGATAATCACGGACAAACTGCTTGTCATAAGAAGGCTGGCTTTTCCCTGCTTCATATCCTTCGAGCGGCCAGAAACGGGAATTGTCCGGCGTCAGCATCTCATCACCGAGAACGATATTTCCTTCTTCGTCCAAGCCGAATTCAAATTTGGTATCCGCAATGATGATCCCTTTGGACAATGCATAGTCGGCACATTTCTTGTACAGCGCCAGAGTCAGATCGCGGAGTTTTTCCATATATTCTTTCCCTTTGCCGGGGAATGTTTTTTCTACCCATTCCACGCCTTCTTCCATGGAAATGTTCAGATCATGTTCTCCCACCGGTGCTTTGGTGGAAGGGGTGAAGATAGGTTCAGGCAATTTTTCGCATTCTTTCAGTCCTGCCGGAAGAGAAATACCGCAGACTTTGCCGTCCTTCTGATATCCTTCCCAGCCCGATCCGGTGATGTATCCGCGGACGATGCATTCTACGGGAATCATGTCCAGTTTTTTTGTTTTCATGCTGTTCCCGTCAAATTCTTCCGTTTGGAAAAATTCGGGCATATCTTTTACATCAATGGAAATCATGTGATTCGGTACTACATCTCCGGTAAAATCAAACCAGAATTTGGACATCTTGTTTAAAATTTCCCCTTTTTTCGGGATGGGATTGTCCAAAATTTTATCAAAAGCGGAAATACGGTCAGTGCAGACCATGATCAGACTGTCCCCTAAATCATACAGTTCACGGACTTTGCCCGATTTAAACGGTTTATATTCTTTCATGCTTTCCTCCTGCAAATTTTATTTCTTTAATTCTTTTTGTAATTTTTCATCTTTGCGATACACTTCCGCCGATGCTTCTTCCCGATATTCTTTATATTTTCTGTATAAGTCCCGATCTCCGATCGCACCTATTTCCACGGCAAGATAAGCCGCATTTTTAGCCCCGTCGATGGCAACGGTTGCTACGGGCACGCCGGAAGGCATCTGAACGATGGAAAAAAGTGCATCCATCCCGTCCAGCTTATCCCCTGAGAGCGGAACACCGATAACGGGCCGGAAAGTCAGTGCCGCCAAAGCCCCCGGCAAAGCAGCCGCCATTCCTGCTCCTGCGATGAAGCAGGCAGCGCCCTTTTCTTCCTCGGCCAATACAAATTCTTCCAATTTTTTCGGAGTCCGATGCGCCGATGCAATGACCATGTCATAAGTAACACCGAAGCCGTTTAATATTTCACAAGCTTTTTTCATCACAGCCAGATCAGAATCGCTCCCCATAACAATACCTACATGCATAATGACCCTCCTTCGTAAAAAAATAAAAAGCCCCCTGTTTTATTCTGAAAAATAAAAAAAGAAGCTTGGTATGACATATGTAATTGCGGACACAAATAAAAAAGGCTCCATCCCTGATTCTATTTTACACCGGCTAAAATAAAACACGAAAATCGGCCTCCTTTGCAAAAGAAGAATCCGCCTCGAAAAGACAGATCTTTTAAAATTGTAAATCCTTATTTATTTTAATATTTCCATACTTTCTTGTCAACGAAACTATAATTTAAAGACTCCGATCATATCTGATATTTCGCCGTATTCTAATTATTAATTTTCAATTCTGTTACATTGTCTTACTATTAATTATAAATTCATTTTATCTTATAAAATCTTTTTCATAACCGTCCAGAATTTTGTTGAATTCACTTTCCGTACAAGCTTTCATAATTTCCCGTCTGAGCGCTGCCGCTTTAGGAAGGCCGTGAAAATATCTGGCCGCATGGGCCCGCATCTCCCGCACTGCCACATATTCACCCTTCTCCGAACAAAGCCCGTGCAAATGTTTCCTTGCCATATGAAGCCGCATATCCGGCGTCGGTTCGGGAAGAATTTCTCCGTTTCGCAGATAGGCATTGATCGCTTCAAACACCCACGGATTTCCCCAGGCAGCTCTTCCGACCGCCACTGCGGCGCATCCCGTTTCTTCCATAAGTCGCTTTGCACTGATACCGTCCGTCACATCTCCGTTTCCTATGACGGGAATTTTTACGGCTTCCGCCACTTTTTTGATTTCCTTCCAATCTGCCTTTCCCGTATAAAAATCTTCTCTCGTCCTTCCGTGAACCGTAATGGCGGATGCCCCCGCCGCTTCTGCCGCCTGCGCCAATTCCACCGCATTGATCGTTTCTCTCGACCAGCCGATGCGCATTTTAACCGTAACCGGCACTTTGACCGCCTTTACCATGGCGGAAACGATTTCTGCCGCTAAAGGAATATTTTTCATTAAAGCGGAACCGTCACCGTTTTTGACCACTTTATGCATGGGACATCCCATGTTGATGTCGATGATATCGGCTCCTGCTTCTTCCATTGTTTTAGCACCGAGAGCCATAATGTCCGGATCGGAACCGAAAAGCTGAAATGCTACGGGATGCTCCTTCGGATCTGTTTTCAGCATATCTTTTGTTTTATCATTATTATAATAAAGCCCTTTGGCACTCACCATCTCAGCCGTTGTTAAAGCGGCTCCCATACTGCGGGCAATCACACGGTATGCCAAATCACTGACCCCTGCCATCGGAGCCAGCAGCACAAAGCCGCCCAATTTTATATTTCCAATGATCGGATATTCCATGATAACTCCTTTTAAAATAATACTTTTTTATTTTATCATATCTTTTGATTTTGTTTATGAAATAAAAAAGAACTGCCCGAAAATACAGGCAGTTCTCTTCTTTAAGATTTGATCTTATTTTGTAACATCCTTCAAATTATCCAATAAATTTCTTCCGTACCATTTTTCGGATAATTTACCCAATGTTCCGTCATCGCTCAGTTTTTTCAATGCACCGTCTATTTCCTGTGCCAATTTCTCTTCTTTCTTATTGACAATGACGATGATTTCATTGACTTTGACAGGTTTCCCGACGGTAACAATATCGATTCCCATTGCTTTTGCAGTCTCTTCTACGCCGAAATTATCGGGCATAACCAAGAAATCATACTGGCCGGTTTTCAAAGAATTGAGCCGGTCTGCCACAGTCAGTCCGTCTTGAATCGGAATTTCTTTCATGATATTTCCATGAGCGGCATTCCAATCGGTCATTACCTTATAAATACCGCCGTTCGGTGTATTGGGCACTTGTCTGCCATGTTCTACCGCATCTTCCAAACTTGTAAATTTATTTTGATTTTCCTTCAATACATAAATCATAATGGAGCTGGCTCCGATCGGGGTTTTAGGAATGATAAAGTCTTTTTCACGACGGTTGGTTCTGAAATATCCGCCGGAGGCCACTTTCGCATCTCCCGATTCCATCATGACATCCTGTGTTTCCGGAGGAACAGCTTTGATATCCAAAGTATAATCCTTCAGATTTTTATTCACTTCCTGCCAGATATCATATTCAAATCCCTGAATTTTTCCGTTTTCGTCCTGCCATGAAAGCGGTCTTTCCGTGCTGGATACAACCAGTTTGACCGGCGTTTTATTACCTGCCGCCGGTGCCTCTGCCTTTTTTTCACCGCCGCAGCCTGCAAAAACTCCCATAATCATAGCTGATGCTGCCAAAGCGGTAATAATTTTCAAAGACTTTCTCATCATAAACCCTCCTGTTTAATAAAAATAACTGACTTTACTGCATAATATTGTGAAATTCCGATACATAAAAGACAGCTGTCATGCATTTCGTATCTGAATTTTCTGCCCTATTCTTATTTTTCAAAAAATAAAAAACTCCCGTCCTATCAGGACGAGAGACTCGTGATTCCACCTAATTTCACATATATGTCACCATATATGACTCTTCGGGTACTTCATACCCTTGCCCGCTATCGGGGGCAACCGGGACAATCTACTGCTATTTCAACCGTCCGGGCTCGGAAATGCACTTCCTCAATCTATCCGCACCCCGCTTCCACTGTCCGGAGCTCGCTTTGCCGTTTTCAAATGAGTACTCTTTTCTTCACTGCCTTAAGTTGCAATTACTCTAACACTAAAAGAGAGACTTGTCAACAGTCATTTTTAATTTTTGTGAATCACTTCAAAATGCCTGTCTTCTTTACGCTTTACCTCCGCTCCCGGAGCATGCCCGACGGCAACGGCAATCAAAGGAACCGTCCCTTGGGGCAAATTCATTTCTTTGATATATTCCGCCTCTTCCCCGAGATGACGGATAAATCCGTAAAGAATAACAGAGCCGAGCCCCAGATCCGCTGCTTTCAGATGAATATGTTCCGCGATAATCCCCGCATCATAACGCATCAGATAATCGACAGCCTTCTCGGTCTTGCAAATAAAGAATAACAACGGCGCTTTAAATAAAGGATCTCCGTTTCCCGTTTTTTCCTTTTCTTCTTTTCTGATCATATCAAAAATTTCTTGATTTCTTACGACTACGATGGTATATCCCCCGTCATTATGCCTTCCTACGGAAGAAGCCATGGCGGATTTCAAAAGTTCTTCTTCCATTTCGGAAGAGACAGGTTCGGATTTAAAATTTCTCATAGATTTACGAATAGCCAGTACATCATTAAATTCCATTTTATCCCTCCTGAGTCAATACTGTATTTATTTTATTATACTCGTTTTGACAAAATAATGATCGGAAACCCGCGAAAGATCCGTTCCGACTGATACCGATAACGTTTACAAAAGTGGACAAACCGCAAAATAACGTCTAAAATTTAAATCATATGAAAGAAATTCCAAAAGACTTTTTATAGGCAGCCCCGTTATTTAAAAAGAAAGGACCCCTTTATGAAACTTTCCGATCTTGACTGTATCATCGACAGAAAAAACACAAACTCCATGAAATTTGATTTCGCCAAAGAAGAAGGAAAACCGGATGATCTTCTCCCTTTCTGGATTGCCGATATGGATTTCAAAATAGCCGACTGTATCACCGAAGCTCTGCAGGCACGAGTCGATCACGGTATTTACGGCTACTCCGAAGCAAAACCCTCCTATTTTAAAGCCGTCCGTGACTGGCTTCTCTCCAACTTCGGCTGGGAAACAAAATCGGAATGGCTCATCAAAACCCCCGGCGTCGTCCCTGCCATCAATCTTGCCATCAAAGCGCTGACCAAGGAAAATGAGGCTGTCCTTATCAACCGTCCGGTCTACCACCCCTTCACCTTTGCCATCGAAAACAACAAAAGGAAACTTGTCAACAGCCCGCTCATTCTGAAAAACGGCCGTTACGAAGCAGACTTCGACGACATGGAAAGAAAAATTGTGGAAAATAATGTGAAACTGGCGATTTTCTGCTCCCCTCACAACCCGACGGGACGGGTATGGACAAGACAGGAATTGGAAACATATGCGGACATCTGTATCAAACACGGCGTAAAAATTATTTCCGACGAAATTCACGCCGATTTCACCTACGAAGGATATCATCACATTACTTTTGCCTCCGTCAGTGAAGAAGCTGCAATGAACTCCATTATCTGCACGGCACCGAGCAAAACATTCAACATTGCAGGTCTTCAAGTTTCCAACATATGGATTCCCAATCAGGAAATAAGAGAAGCTTTCCGAAAAGAATTGGAATCCTTCGGTTACGACCATGTAAATGTCATGGGCCTCATCGCAGGAGAAGCCGCTTATAAAGGAGGCGCCGAATGGCTCTCCCTCGTCAAAACATATATAAAAAGCAATTTGGATTACACCGAACAATTTTTGAAAGAAAAACTTCCGAAATTAAAACTGATCCGCCCGGAAGGCACCTATCTTGCATGGATAGATTGCAACGGCTACGGTCTTTCCGATAAAGAAATGGAAACAAAATTGCTGAACGATGCAAAAATCTGGGTAAATATGGGATCCATGTTCGGCCCCGAAGGAAATTGTTTCATCCGCTTCAATCTGGCCTGCCCGAGAAAAACCCTCGAAGAAGGGCTGAACCGGCTCTATAAAGGATTAGAAAAATAAATAAAAATCCAAAAAGCCCTGCCTTCCGAGCCTATCGGACAGACAAGGCTTTTCATTTTTCCGCTCGAACTTTTATGAATTTGTAACGAACAAAAAGATCGCAATCCTCTGCGATCTTTTTCTTCGTGAAACAGTATCAAAATAGTAGCAGAAGCAAAATAAAAACAGTGAAATCACCAGTATTTACAGGAAATTTCACGGTTTTATATTTTATTCCCACTCGATGGTGCTGGGCGGTTTGGATGTGATGTCGTACGCGACTCTGTTGACTCCTTTGACTTCATTGCAAATTCTTCGGCTCATTTCATCCAGTATTTCCCATGGGAAGCGGTAGTAGTCTGCCGTCATGCCGTCTGAGCTGTTGACTGCTCTGATTCCTACCGTGTAGTCGTAGGTTCTTTCGTCTCCCATGACGCCTACGCTGCGGATGGCCGCCGGAAGGATGGCGAAGGATAAATTCTCTATAATTGATTTATCCTTTGGCATCTGTTTGATTTCGCATCTCCAACTCACTATTTCCACATACTTTCAAGCTGAGTAATAGTTTTTCTTATCTCGTTAAATATTTACTTCTAGCTTATTTTTTTATTATCTGAATCTCACCTGCAAATTAAGTTTTATAAAATCTTCCCCGTTTTCACCGTATACTTTCCCAAAATCATGCCTTGAGGTAGATGCTGTTTCATATTTGGTATTCTTCAGCAGATATTCTTCAAAATAATTCCTGTTATAGATGTGATATGCAAGAACGTTACCTTCTTTAGTTACAACGATATAACCTCCAGTTGCCTCATCAACACCATCCCAAACGGTGGCGGGTTTCATTCCCAGTGCTACAGCTGTCAGAAATTTTTTAACTTTATATTTATAAGCATTGATATTACCATAATTCATAGGATTTTCTAGCTCTAGTTTTTCAACCATCTCATCACAATTACTGATACCGTCTCTATAAAAATACAAAAGTGTTTCAGCTATAATTTTATCCAAATTACTATCGATCAACACCAAATTATCATTAAATGTCCGATTATTCATTTCCCAATATCTCAATTGCCCGTTTTGTTCTATTATTTTATTTATGCGTCCTCTGACATCCGTGTGCCTTTTGCCCGCTGATACTACATATATTTGGTTTGCCTCTCTAACTAAATCAGGATGACTGTGAATTATTCTATAAATAAAGTTTGTAGTTTTACCGGCATTCAGTAAAGTAGGTGAAGAACCCAATTCCGATTTTATTGAAAACCCTACCGTAGGACTGTAGCCTGTGTTTATGTCAATTATTTTTACCGTAATATCACTTTTGTTTGTAGCTGGAGCCGATAACTTATAACACAAAATCTTATCCATGAAACTCTGCGTTTTTTCGATTGAAAAGGCTCCTTTTGAAGCTTTACTGTTCATTTCATTTAATAAGAGCTCGGATTCCGTTTCAAACTCAATTATGGGTAAATCTTTTACTTTTAAGCCATTTATGTATATGGAGATCACTTCTCCTGTAGCGTATTCTTTGATTTCTCCTTTTTTCTCTTCTCTTATTATTTTAATGATGGGGAAGTACACATTTTCCAATTTATTCAAGTCACTGTCAGCTGCATAGATTTTCCCGTCAGCCAAAAGTCTCAATAAAACATAGATTTCCGACCATTCTCCTTTATTTCCCTTAAGCATAATTACCTCCATGCAAAAGCAACTTGTTCGTATATTTTTTCTTTTCTTGTCTTCATTTTTTGTTTCTTAAGATATTTCCTTATCTGCTCAGCAATTGCACGAATAACCGGTACAGTTACCGAATTACCGAATTGTTTATATAAATGCGTATCTGCAACTACCAGCTTGTAGTCATTCGGAAATCCTTGGAGTCTTGCCCATTCCCTTGGAGTCATCTTACGAACATATTCCCTGTTAATCTCTCCCTTTATATGAGTAATCGGCTTAAAATCAGTTAAGCGTTTATCAATTAGAAGATTTCTCTCTCTTCCCATTCCTCCACACACAATAGCACCAGCAACAGAATCAATTTTTCTGATTTCATATCCAAATCCGTTTCCCTTTGAAGCATGTCTTGCTTTATGCCTTTTTAATGATGCTAAATAGGTTGTAGATAAATAGTATTTCGGAGATACTTCATTTTCTTCCATTATGTCTTTTATAACTTTGGTGTCGTCCGTTTTTTCAGGAAAGATAAATTTCTCAGGAGCAATGTCTTTTCTAAAAGCCACAATATAAATTCTTTCTCTATTTTGTGGAACTCCAAAATTTTTACTGTTTAACACTTGATAGAATACTGCATAACCTAAATCCTCTAAAATATTCCTTATTACTTGAAATGTCCGACCTCTGTCATGATTAACAAGATTCTTTACATTTTCACAGAACACAACTTTAGGTTTATGTCTTTTTATAATTCTCGCAACATCAAAAAACAAAGTACCTCTTGCATCTTCAAACCCTCTCTTATGTCCTGCAAGAGAAAAGGCCTGACAAGGAAATCCTGCAAGTAATATATCATGCGCCGGGATATCGTTTTCATTAACTTTAGTAATATCTCCAACTATATCAACGCCACTATTAAAATTAGCTTTATAAGTTTCTACTGCTTTTTGATCCCATTCACTTACAAAAACTGTTTTAATATCATTACCGAAAGCTTGCTAGATCGGAAGAGCGTCGTGTA
>ERZ506430.341-NODE-341-length-20326-cov-4.64915_pt1 | contig 20326 bp, 17 predicted proteins | sample MGYA00513053_ERZ506430 | MGnify/ENA metagenome assembly ERZ506430
GTGCTCTTCCGATCTGATGGGTCATTTAAGAGATTTGCCAAAAAAAACTCTCGGTGTCGATATCGATAATAAGTTTGCTCCCGAATATGTAAATTCCGAAGAGCGGGCAGATGTTATTAAAAATTTACAAAAAGAAGCGAATAAAGCCAAAGATATTTTTCTGGCAACCGACCCGGATCGGGAGGGAGAAGCTATTTCATGGCATTTATCCACCTTACTTGATGTAAATCCAAAGGATAATGTCCGTATCGCTTTTCATGAAATCACACCGCCGGCCATCAAAGAAGCGGTAGAACATCCGGGACCTATCGATTTGCATATGGTGGATGCCCAGCAGGCACGGCGTGTTCTGGATCGTCTGGTGGGATATAAATTGTCCCCCTGGCTTTGGAAGCAGGTATACCGGGGATTGTCCGCAGGACGTGTACAATCCGTAGCTACCCGTTTGATTTGTGAAAGAGAAGAAGAAATTCGTGCTTTCGTACCTGTTGAATATTGGACGGTGCAAGGTACGTTTAAAACAAAAGATAATGAAACTTTTTTGGCAAAGCTGGTACAAATCGGCGGCAAAGAAGCGGAACTTCATAATGAAGAAGAAACAAATAAGGCGGTCAAAGATCTTTTAAAGAAACCGGCGGATATTACTGCCGTAACAAAGTCCAAAAAACAAAGAAAGGCAAAACCGCCCTATACCACATCCACGTTGCAACAGGATGCGGTCAATCGCTTAAGTTTCGGTTCAAAGAAAACGATGATGCTTGCGCAAATGCTGTATGAAGGGGTGGAAATACCGGGGCACGGACATGTAGGACTGATTACTTATATGCGTACCGACTCCACTCGAATTTCGGATGAAATGATCAAACAGGTTCGTCCGTATATCATGAGTGTTTACGGAGAAGAATACGTACCGGAAAAGCCTAATGTATATTCTAAAAAGAAAGATGCCCAAGATGCACATGAAGCCATCCGCCCGACAAGCCTTGAATTTCCGCCGGAAACGTTGGCGAATATTTTGTCACGGGATCAGCTTCGTTTGTATACTTTGATTTGGAACCGCTTTATAGCAAGCCAGATGGCGCCTCAGATTTCACAGTTGACCAATGCGACGCTTCAAAGCGGTGATTATACACTCCGTGCATCGGGAACGGTCATTCTCTTTGACGGGTTTACGGTGCTCCAGTCTGCAAAGGATAAAAAAGAGGAGGCAGGAGAAGTTCATATATTGCCGCCTCTTCGTAAAGGCGACTCCGTCATGAATACAAAAATGGAAGGAGAGCAGCATTTCACCGCTCCTCCGCCGAGATATACAGAAGCCAGCCTGATCAAAACATTGGAAGAAAAAGGGATAGGGCGTCCTTCTACGTATGCACCGATTTTAGATACTATCCAAAGACGAAATTATGTGGGAAAAGAAGGAAAACAATTTGTTCCGACAGAGATAGGTTTCAAAGTAACCGATCTTTTGAAACAATATTTCGAAGGAATCATCAATGTGGGATTTACGGCGGATTTGGAAACATGGCTGGATAAAATAGCAGAAGGCAAGGCGACTTATTTTAAGGTGTTAAGCGACTTCTGGAATGTATTCGACCAAGAATTGAAGAATGCAAACATCGAAGGCGCAAAAGCAAAAAAAGAAAATCAGGAGGTTTCCGATGTACATTGTGAAAAATGCGGTGCCCTGATGATTGTAAAAATGAGCCGGTACGGACAATATCTGGCATGTCCCAATTTCCCGTCCTGCCGGAATATAAAACCTTATAAAAATGCGGAGGAAGCCGAACAGGTCTCGGAAACACCCTGTGATAAATGCGGTACACTGATGGTATATCGGCAGGGACCCTACGGAAGATATCTGAAATGCCCGAATTGCGGTGCTAATAAAGCCATTATCGTCGATACGGGTATTGAATGCCCGAAATGCCACAAAGGACATCTGGTAAAAAGACGTTCCAAAAGAGGCCGTTATTTCTACGGATGCAGTAAGTATCCCGATTGCGACATGGCGCTTTGGGATGAACCGGTCGACCGGTTTTGCAGCACCTGCGGCTCTATTATGGTGAAAAAGGTTTATAAAAATAAAGAAGAAAAAATCATTTGTTCCAACCCGGAATGCCCGACAAGGGAAAGAAAAAAAGCAATGGGTGAAACAGAAGTGAAAAAAGTTGTCGATAAAGCAATAAAAAGAAAAATAACAAAGAAAACGGGAGAGTCATCTTGACAGAAAAAGTAACGATTGTAGGTGCGGGACTGGCAGGAAGCGAAGCGGCTTGGCAGCTGGCACAAAGACATATACCGGTCCGCCTTGTGGAAATGCGTCCTTTAAAACAGACGCCGGCTCATCATACGGAATATTTCGCCGAACTGGTGTGCAGCAATTCTTTTCGTGCGGCGGCACTCACAAATGCAGTCGGTCTTCTTAAGGAAGAAATGCGCCGTTTGGATTCGATTGTCATGGCTTGTGCCGATCAGCACAGTGTTCCCGCCGGCGGTGCTTTAGCGGTGGATCGGATGAGTTTTTCCGAAGCGGTGACGGAAAAATTAAAAAATCACCCATTGATTGAGATCGTAACGGAAGAAGTAAAAGAAATTCCGAAAGACGGGATCGTCATCATCGCAAGCGGACCTTTGACGGAAGGATCTTTGGCGGGAGATATTGAAAAGCTTTGCGGCAAAGAAGGATTTCATTTTTATGATGCAGCGGCGCCGATCGTGACAAAAGAATCCTTAGACATGGGCATAGTATATCGTTTGTCCCGCTACAACAAGGGAGAAGCGGCTTATTTAAACTGCCCGATGGATGAAGAGGAATATAAAGCCTTTTATGAAGCATTGAAAACGGCGGAAGCGGCGGAAGTTCACGGATTTGAACAGGGGAATGTTTTTGAAGGCTGTATGCCCATTGAAGTGATGGCTGCCCGGGGAGAGGATACGATGCGCTTCGGTCCGATGAAGCCTGTGGGACTGCCGGTTCCCGAAACGGGGAAAGAACCTTATGCAGTGGTACAGCTCAGGCAGGATAATGAAGAGGACACCCTATATAATTTGGTGGGCTTTCAAACTCATTTAAAATGGGGAGAACAAAAAAGAGTATTTTCCATGATTCCCGGATTAAAAAATGCGGAATTTGTCCGTTACGGTGTCATGCACAGAAATACCTATATCGATTCACCGAATGTATTGAATGCGACAATGGAAACGAGAGCCAGAAAAGGGCTGTTTTTTGCAGGGCAGATGACCGGCGTGGAAGGGTATGTGGAATCGGCGGCCTCGGGAATTGCGGCAGCAACGGCGGCGGCCCGCAGGGCAGCGGGAGAAAATCCCGAAGAGTTTCCGAAAGAAAGCGCAATCGGGGCTCTTTGTCATTATATTTCTCATTTTCAAGGCAAAAATTTCCAGCCTATGAATATAAATTTCGGCCTTTTGCCGCCGTTGGAGAAAAAAGTGCCTAAAAAAGAAAAAAATGAAAAGCTGGCAGAAAGAGCGTTGACAGCTTTAGAAAATTTCATCAAATATAAAAGCCATCCTTTCACAAAATGATTTCCTTGCCTGCGGCTCGGAAAAGTGTGCCATAAAGGAGGCTTTTCCTTTAAATAAAAAGAAAGATGTGGTAAAGAATGAAAACGGGAGGGACTATGTTTACTGCAACAACAATATTGGCGGTGAAAAAAGGCGGACATACCGCCGTAGCCGGTGACGGACAGGTGACCATGGGAAATGCGGTTGTTATGAAAAATACAGCGAGAAAAGTACGAAGACTCTATCATGGAAAAATCATTGCCGGTTTTGCCGGTTCCGTAGCCGATGCATTTTCTTTATTTGATAAATTTGAGGCGAAACTTTCCGATTGTAACGGAAATTTGGTGAGAGCTGCCGTGGAGTTTGCAAAAGAGTGGCGCCGGGACAGAGTACTTCAAAAACTGGAAGCGCTTTTAATTATGACGGACGGAGAAAATTTATTCTTAGTGTCCGGCAGCGGAGAGGTGATAGAACCGGATGACGGAATTCTGGCAATCGGCAGCGGAGGAAATTATGCATTGGCGGCAGCCCGTGCACTGGCGGCATCAACGGAACTCTCGGCAAGAGAAATTGCAGAAAAATCACTTCATATTGCCGCCGATATTTGCGTCTATACCAATCACAATATCATTGTGGAGGAGATTTAAATGAATGAGCTGACACCTAAAAATATAGTAGAGTATCTGGACACTTACATTGTCGGGCAGAAAGAAGCCAAAAGGGCCGTAGCCGTTGCGTTGAGGAACCGGTGGAGAAGCAGTTTGCTTCCCAAAGATATTTCGAAAGAAATCAGTCCGAAAAATATTTTGATGATGGGGCCCACCGGTGTCGGAAAAACGGAGATAGCCCGCCGTATTGCGACTTTGACAAAAGCACCTTTCATAAAAGTAGAGGCAACGAAATATACAGAAGTAGGCTATGTAGGCCGTGATGTGGAATCCATGGTACGTGATTTGGCGGAAGAAGCGGTCCGATTGGTGAAAAAAGAAGAATCCGCCGTTCATGGAAAAGAAGCGGAAGACATTGCAGCAGAAAGAATTGCGGAAATCATGTATCCTTCCAAAAAACAAGAGACAAGAACGCCGATGGATATTATTTTCAGTGAAAAAAAGGAAAATAATATTTCCGCCGCTCCCGGGGAAGAAGAGAGAAGGAAGCAATTGACGGAGCGGATCAAAAACGGTGATTTGGATGATCGGCAAATTGAAATCGAAGTGGAAGAAAAAGGGAAGGCGGAAAGTCTAAATGACAATGAACAGGCCAATCAGGTTTTTCAAATGCTTTCTTCCATGATGCCCAAAAAGAAAAAGAAGAAAAAAATGACTGTCCGCGCCGCAAAAAAGATACTGACGGAAACTTTGGCCGAAGAAATGACGGATACCGATGCGGTCAGGGAAAAAGCAATCGCTTTGGCGGAAGAACGGGGGATCATTTTTATAGATGAAATTGATAAAATAGCCGGCCGCAGCAATTCGTCGGGGGGACCGGATGTCTCCAGAGAAGGCGTACAGAGAGATATTCTTCCCATCGTGGAAGGTGCCACGGTGAAAACAAAGTACGGACAAATAAAAACGGATCATATTTTATTTATGGCCGCCGGCGCTTTTCATGTATCGAAGCCGAGTGATTTGATTCCGGAACTGCAAGGACGTTTTCCCATCCGGGTAGAGCTGCAAAGTCTTTCCCAAGAAGATTTGCGGAAAATATTGACGGAACCGCGGCAGGCACTGATTCGCCAATATAAGGCGCTTTTAGAAACGGAAGATGTGGAAATAACTTTTACCGAAGATGCTTTGGATAAGATTGCCGATATTGCCTCAACGGTAAACAGGGAAACGGAAGATATCGGAGCCCGCCGTTTGTATACTGTTTTGGAAAAAGTATTGGAAGACTTGTCTTTTGAAGCATCTGATCTGGAAAATAAAAAAATAGTCATTGATGAAAATTATGTGAAAGAAAAGTTGGGAAGAATCACGGAAAATATCGATATATCACACTATATTTTATAAATCATGCCGAAAGTTCGGGCCGATCGGAAACAGGTCGGCTTATTTTTTTGCAATGTCAATTAAAAAATAAATTCAAGTTGACTAAGGGTTTACAAAAAATTATAATGAAAGAAATTCCATGAAGTATAAATATAGGAGAGTAAATATGAGAAACGAAATACTGGAATATTTTCGCAAAGCTGACGGCGCATATGTATCGGGAGAACAGATCTCCAAAGATTTAAATGTGTCCCGTACGGCAATTTGGAAGCATATTAATGTATTGAAAGAAAGAGGATATATTTTTGAATCCAGCACAAGAAAAGGATATCGTTTGCTTTATGCACCGGATTTATTGACCCCTCTTGAAATTCAGGGAGCGCTTCATACGGAATCTTTCGGAAGAAAAGTTGTTTATTTTGAAACGACTCCCTCTACTAATGAAGAGGCGAAAAGGATAGCAAGAGAAGGTGCCGAAGAAGGTACCGTCGTAGTGGCGGAAGAGCAGACGACGGGAAAGGGGCGTTTGACGAGAGGTTTCTTTTCACCTTTTGCCAAGGGAGTATGGTTTTCCGTTATTCTTCGGCCGAGCTTTTTCCCGATGGAGGCTTCAAAATGTACACTTCTTGCGGCAGTAGGCGTTTGCCGCGGTATACGCCGCTTAGGCTTGCAGGATGCGGGAATTAAATGGCCCAATGACATTTTGTATCATGGGAAAAAATTGGTGGGGATGCTTTGCGAGCTGTCGGCATCCATGGAAAAGATCGATTATATTGTGATGGGAATCGGAATCAATACGGGAATGAAGAAAAATGAATTTCCCGAGGAATTTCGTGAAGGGGCCACTTCTTTTTTGAATGAAGGAATTTCCGTTTCCAGAAAAGAATTATTGGCCGCTGTTCTGGCAGAATTAGAGGCGGAATATGATGTGGCTCTGAAGGAAGGTTTTGACAAAGTATTGGAAGACTGGCGTAAATTGTCGATTACCTTAGGCCAAGAAGTCCGTGTTATTTTCGGAAATGAAAGTTATGTAGGGAAAGCGCTGGATATTGACAGAGACGGCTGTCTTCTTGTGGAAACGGAAAACGGGACTCAAAGAGTGCTGGCGGGAGACGTTTCCATCCGTCCCGCAGATGGTTCCGCCGTACAAAGATAGGTGTTTCTCATGGAAATGGAAAAAGAAAAATTACATTATATGATCGGCGCGGCATTTATGGCCGGCCTTATGGCGGTATTGTCTCAGTTTACAATACCCGTCGGTGCGGTTGCGATGACTTTGCAAACTTTCGTTTGTGCCCTTGCGGGAGGATTGCTCGGTCGTAAATGGGGGGCCGTTTCCATATCGATTTGGCTTCTTTTGGGGATTTTAGGGATTCCGGTTCTCACCATGGGAAAGGCGGGACCGGGAATATTTATGAGTCCCGTGGGAGGATATTACATCGGATTTATTATTATGGCAGGATTCAGCGGGTTTTATTCGGAAAATAAAAAATATATCCTTCGCAAGATTCTGCTTTCCCTTTCAGGGCTGCTTGTTTGCTACATCTTCGGTACAGCTTGGTTTATGGGATACTTTTCCATAGCCCTCGAGAAAGAAATGCCTCTTTGGACAGCCATGACAATGACCGTATTTCCCTTTGTCATTTTCGACTTAATTAAAGTATCTGCCGGTGTTTTTTTCGGGATCCGGATCAGAAGTGCCTTAGAGCAGGCGGGACTTCTCCGGCTGAATAAACCGATATAAAGAACGGAAAAAGAAACAATGAAGGGTTGTTTCTTTTTGCTTGACAGATTGACTTCTTTATTGCATGATACACATGTGATAAAACAGTCCTGCCGATCGCCTCAAAATATGAGCACGGCAGCAGATAAATATTCTACGAAACTTTAACTTGCAGGAGTAAAAATTATGTTGCTTGCTTTTGATGTGGGAAATACCAATATTGTTTGCGGTATATATGATAATAAGAAATTACTCGGTCATTGGCGTCTGGCAGATGACCGTCTTCAGACTGCCGACGGATATGCCGGTATTTTAGGTACATTGTTTCAACTGGATAATATCAAATTTTCTGATGTTGAAGACGTGATTATATCAACGGTGGTCCCGCCCATTATTCCTATTTTGGAATCCCTTTCGCGGAGATATTTTCATGTCAATCCGATTTTAGTGGGACCGGGAATCAAAACGGGATTGAATATTTTATATGACAATCCGAAAGAACTGGGAGCAGATCGCATTGTCAATGCCGTTGCGGCTATAGCGGAGTATTCCTGCCCTCTGATTGTTATTGATATGGGAACGGCCACCACATTCTGCGTTATTGATGAAAAAGGAAATTATTTGGGCGGAGCCGTGGCACCGGGAATCGGTATTTCCATGGAAGCGCTTTTCCAACGGGCTTCAAAATTGCCCCGTATCGAACTGGTGAAAACTTCTTCCGTTATTTGTAAAAATACGGTTTCTGCCATGCAGGCAGGCATTTATTACGGCTTTGTCGGTCAGATCGATGAGATCGTCAAAAGAATCAAAATGGAAATGAAGCGGGATGACATTAAAGTCATCGCAACGGGAGGACTGGCTTCTTTATTTTCAAAAGCGTCCGCCCAAATTGATGTGGTGGATCCCATGCTGACCTTAAAAGGACTTTTGATCCTTTATGAAAAGAATAAAAACGACAGAAAACCCTGCAAAATAGAGGATGCTTGATATTTAAACAGATACCGTTTATAATAACTGTTGTCATATGACTGTGCCACATGGCCGGTTAGTCAAACGGTTAAGACGCTGCGTTCTCAGCGCAGAGAGTATGGGTTCGAATCCCATACCGGTCACCAAAATCTCATTCCTCGATCAGTTTTCGGGAATGGGATTTTTTATTGCTTGATTTCTTATAAAACCGGAATGGTATAATCGTAAGTAAGAAAGCGGGGATGGTTATATGAATGAAAAAAACAGGAAATGGATGATTGCAGCGGTCATTATCCTTTTTATATCGGCGATAGGAGCAGGACTGCTGACGAAATTAAAAAAAGAAACGGGCATGGATTTATCAAAAAATTATGTGGCGGTGGTCCGCATTGACGGTGCCATTTACGGAGGACCTCGGGAAAATTTTGCTTTTGCTTCCTCGGAAGGTACGGCAAGCGAACAAATTATGTATGAATTGGAACAGGCAAGAAAAGACAGCCGTGTGAAAGCGGTTTTGATCCGTATCAACAGTCCCGGCGGTTCTACCGGCGCAACGCAGGAAATTGCGGAAGAAATGGATAAAGTAAAGAGTGCGGGAAAACCGATTGTTATTTCTATGGGAGATATGTGCGCCTCTGCCGGGTACTGGCTGGCCAGCAAGGGGGATTATGTTTTTGCCAATCCCGCTACGTTGACGGGGAGCATCGGTGTCTATATGGATTATATGAATGTTGAAGAGTTGATGAACAAATTGGGAGTGAAGAACGAAAAAATAAAGAGCGGTGCCCATAAGGACATCCTTTCCATGTACAGGCCCATGACGGAAGAAGAAAATGCAATGATTCAAAAAATGGTGGATGATATTTATGAGCAATTTGTAAAAACGGTTGCCGACGGACGCCGCATGGAACCGGAGAAAGTCAAAACTTTTGCGGACGGTCGTATTTTGACGGGCCAGCAGGCTATGGAACTCGGCTTGGTGGATGCCATGGGAAATTACTATGATGCCCTCAATTACGCTGCAGGCAGAGTGGGAATGGAAGGAGAAGAGATTCCCGTAAAAACTTATTCTTCCGGAACTTCTTTGAAAAATATACTTAACGGAGAAATGAAAAGTATATTAAAAGCAATGGTTGAGCAAATGAAGAGTGAGATGATCGGTGCCGTCAGTGAACAGCCTGTACCGTCCATCAGATAAGGAGCGACTAATGAATATCATTTTAGATTATGTATACCGGCTGATTACTTCACCTCTTTCGGCAATGGAAGAAATAACCGGCGGAGAAAAGCTGAAAGTAGGGGGAATTATCTGGCTGTTTGTCATTTTTCTGATTACTCTCTCGTCATTCAGAACGGGGCCCGGTATTGTGACGGAATTTATCGGGATGGTCATATCATTAGGAATCATTTTGCTCTTTCACAGTGCCATCATTGATTACTTTTCAGGACTTTTGGGCGGAAAAGGAACAGCGAGAGGAATCACTTCAGGGTTTATGAGCGCTTCTTTACCCTACGCTTTTTCCGTTTTCTTTACTTTATTGGAAAATTTCGGCTTGGAAGGAATTAACGGAATCGGGCTGTTTTTTATCAGCCTGTGGTGTTTTATTTTGGATATACTGGCCATCCGTGCCAATTACGGCTTCAGCAACGGTAAAGCATTCTTGATTGGAATATCTCCTTTTATTCTGGGGCTGGTACTGACTGTTGCCATACTTGTCTTAGGGGTTGTATCCGCTTTGGCAGGCTTGGCGGATATGCAGCAAATAGAAGGATTGATGGAGTCTATTTGACGGCAGGGACAGAACCGTCGTTTTATAAATATCAGTATTGGTAAATATGGTATAATAACTTAGTATTGTAATTTTATACATGATGAAAACAAAAATATAGAAGATAAATTCATATAGAAAATAAAATCTAATCGGGAGGTTTATATGTGCGGCATAATCGGTTATGTAGGAGATAAAAACGCAACAGATTTCATTATCGACGGGCTTTGCCGTCTTGAATACAGAGGATATGATTCGGCAGGAATTGCCATATATGAAAACGGAGAAATAAAAATAGAGAAAAAGGAAGGCAGACTGGACAATTTGAAAAAAGAATTGGCTGCTCGTCCTTTACACGGTCATATCGGTATCGGTCATACCCGCTGGGCTACTCATGGCCGTCCTTCCGACATAAATGCGCATCCCCACGGAGACGAGCATAATCATTTTGTCGTCGTTCATAACGGTATTGTCGAAAACTATATGGAACTGAAACAAAATCTGCTGGCAAAAGGTCATGTATTCAAGTCAGAGACAGACAGCGAAGTAGTGGCCCATCTGGCAGAAGATTTTGATGACGGTGATTTCTTGTCTACCGTCCGAAAAGTACTTTCCGTAGTCGAAGGAACTTACACTTTTCTGTTTTTGGACAGAGATGATCCGGATACAATTATTTGTTCAAAGAAATATAATCCGTTGATTATCGGCCTTGGAAAAGGGGAAAATTTTATAGCCTCCGATATTCCGGCGGTCATTAATCATACCCGTCGCGTTTACATCTTAAATGACGGAGAGATAGCGGTTGTCAAAAAAGACAGCGTATCCGTTTATGATGCCGACGGGCTTCCGATTTCTAAAAAAGTACAGGAAGTGACTTGGTCTGCTGAGGCGGCGGAAAAGGGCGGATATCCTCATTTCATGTTGAAGGAAATTTATGAACAGCCCAAAGCGGTACAGGATACGGTAAAAATCCATTTGAAGAAAGACGGAACCGTTCATTTTGATAATTTGAACTGGACCAAGAATAATCTTGAAAATATTGATTCCATCTTAATCACGGCTTGCGGAACGGCTTATCATGCCGGCTTGGTGGCGAAACATTATATTGAAAGATTCGTTAAAATTCCCGTTTCCGTGGAAATTGCATCGGAATACAGATACAGTAATCCTCTGACGAACGCAAGAACGCTCTGTATAGTTGTAAGTCAGTCGGGAGAGACGATCGATACACTGTCGGCATTAAAAGAAGCAAAACGGCTGGGAGCGCAAAGTCTTGCCATTACAAATTCCATCGGCTCTTCCATCGCTCGTGAATCGGATGCGGCCGTCTATACAATGGCCGGGCCGGAAATTGCCGTAGCATCGACAAAAGCTTATACGACACAGCTGGTTTCTTTATTAATGCTTTCTTTATATATGGGGCAGATAAAAGGAACGGTCACAGACGATTTGGTCAAAGAAATAACAACGGCATTACTTAATCTGCCGGAACAGATAGAAAAAGTTCTGCAGGAAAAGGACCATATGGCGGAAGTGGCAGATACATTGATCAAAGCGGAAGATATTTTCTATCTGGGACGGTTGATCGATTATACGATAGCCATGGAAGGTGCTTTGAAACTGAAAGAAGTATCCTACATCCATGCGGAAGCTTATGCGGCAGGTGAATTGAAACACGGGACTCTTGCCCTGATTACGGAAAAAACACCGATTATTGCCGTGGTAACTCAAAAAAATGTAACCTCAAAAATGTATAGCAATATACAAGAAGTTCGTGCGAGGGGTGCAGAAGTTTTAGGAATCGGCTATGAAGATGACGAGGAACTTGAAAAATGCACGACAGAGACGGTAAAAATTCCCAGAGTGGATGAATTTATTGCACCGATCCTTGCGGTGATTCCCATGCAGCTCTTAGCCTACTATACCAGCATTAAACGAGGAAATGATGTAGATAAACCGAGAAATTTGGCAAAGTCCGTAACAGTAGAATAAGGTGGCAATATGGATATTATATTTTCAGGGATTCAACCCAGCGGTTCATTAACTTTAGGAAATTATTTAGGGGCATTAAAGAATTTTATTCCTTTTCAAGACAAAGCGGAGTGTTACTATTGCGTGGTCAATCAGCATGCAATCACCGTACCGCAGGATCCGAAGTTACTCCATGAAAGGACGAGAAATTTGGCTGCCCTTTATATTGCAGCAGGAATAGATCCGGAAAAAGCGACTATTTTTGTTCAGTCTGAAGTTCCGGAACATGCAAAGCTCGGATGGATGATGATCTGTTCTGCCTATGTCGGCGAAATGGAGCGGATGACACAATATAAATCAAAGGCGCAAAAGGAAGAAAAAAAAGAAGGATTCATTCCCTTAGGTCTTTTGACATATCCTCCTCTTATGGCAGCAGATATCCTTCTCTATCAGGCCAACTTGGTTCCTGTAGGAGAGGATCAGCGGCAGCATATGGAAATTACCAGAGATTTGGCGGAGCGGTTTAATCGAAAATACGGAGAAGTATTCACCATTCCCGAAATGTGGGCACCTAAAGGCGGTGCCCGGGTGATGAGCCTGCAGGATCCGACAAGTAAAATGAGCAAGTCTGATGACAATGACTGGGCAACGATTCATATGTTGGATGAACCGGGAGTAATGATAAAAAAGATCAAAAGAGCGGTAACCGATTCTATCTGCCATGTTCATTATGACAAGGAAAACCAACCCGGAATATCCAATTTGATGAGTATTCATTCCGCCATTTCAGGAAAAACTTTTGAAGAGATTGAAGAAATGTATGACGGGCAGGGATACGGAACTTTTAAAAAAGATGTGGCGGATTTGGTGGCAGGAGAAATGAAGCCCATTCTGGAGAGATATAAAGAACTGGTAGGAAGTCCCGAATTGGATGCCATTCTTGATGAAGGCGCGGCAAAAGCAAGGGAAAAAGCAAGCATCACTTATGAAAATGCTTCTCGCGCCATGGGACTCTATCGATAATAGAAAGTAAAGAGCTGCGGTGAAATTCCGCGGTTTCTTGTTGCTCGTAAATAAATTTTTTACAAAACCGGGGGTGCATGGTAAAATACACATGTATTTTTACCGGAGGTGTTATTGTGAGTAAAAAAATTATTTATATGGTAACCGTTTTTCTTTGGTTATTTACATCCCTCACTGTTTCTGCGCAAACTCTTTCGGCAGGAATGACGGGGCAAGAAGTAAAAGAATTGCAAAAATCTCTTGCAGAGGCAGGTTATTTAGCAAGAACGGCAGATGGAGATTACGGATCGACCACGAAAAAAGCAGTAACGGAATTTCAAAAAGACCATGGTTTAAAAGTTACCGGAACAGCCGATGATAAGACACAGGCTGAAATAAAAAAAGCAAAGAGCGGAAAACGCAGAAAGGGCGGCGGCATTGTGTATGCCAAAGGCAATCGGGGCAATATGATTGCAGATCTGCAAAATAAACTGAGGGCTGCCGGATATTTAAAGGATCAGACCGACGGAGTTTACGGCAATGCTACGGAAGCGGCGGTAAAAAAGCTTCAGAAAGATTACAACCTTCCCGAATCGGGAGCCGTTGATGAAGAAACGGCAGATGTTCTTAAGGCAGGGAAAAAATCGAAAAAAGTTTCGGTAAAAGTGAAAAATAATAAAGAAGATAAAAAAGAATCTTCCGGAAAACCTCTGCAGGTAGGGGACAGAGGAAAACATGTAGCAGCTCTTCAAAATAAATTACTGCATCACGGATATAATCCCGGCGGTTCAGACGGAGTTTATGGGAAAGATACAGAAAAGGCGGTGCTCAAGTTACAGAAAGATTCCGATTTAAAGGAAACGGGAAAAGCTGATGATAATGTTTTGAAACTTTTACAGGAAATGCCTCAATTTACAGGGAAATATAAAAAGGTATTTCATATGAAATCGACAGCCTACACTCCCTTTGACAGCGGCGGATCGGGAATGACCGCTTTAGGAAATTATGCGGGGAAAGGACATGCCGCAGTGGATCCGAAAGTAATCCCTCTGGGAAGTATTGTATATATAGAAGGCTACGGATATGCCATCTGTGATGATATCGGCGGAGCCATCAAAGGAGATACGATAGACGTAGGGGTAGAAACTTTAGAGCAGGCTTACGAATGGGGAACAAGAGATGTGACAGTTTATCTCATTTCATAAAGAGAGTCCTTGTGCTCTAAAAAAGACGATGTGTTTCGTTTTGTTGCGGTACCTACCGGGGTTTGTTAAAATAAATGCGGTAAGTGAAATGAAACATAGTTGACAAAGGAGGATATATGGCAAATTTGACGGCAGTTATTTTGGCGGCAGGCCAAGGTACACGGATGAAATCAGCTTTGCCGAAAGTAATTCATAAAGTATGCGGAGTACCTATGGTGGAACAGGTTATCCGCATTGTGAGAACTGCAGGATATGAAAAATGTGTAGCCATTACAGGATTTAAAGAAGATTCCGTCAGGAGTTGTCTTGCCGATAAAAATATTTTTTTTGTTCATCAGGAAGAACAATTGGGAACGGCTCATGCCGTTATGCAGGCCGTACCGGAGTTTGAAAATGATTTGGAAGGGTATGTACTTGTCGTCTGCGGAGACACACCTCTTCTGCGCTCATCGACCATAAAAAAATTGACCGATGTCTGTAAAGAAAACGGAGCAGCCGCTTCCGTTTTAACCGCAGTTTTGAAGAATCCTTTCGGATACGGCCGTATTCTCCGTGATCACGACGGAAACATGATGTCCATTGTAGAGCAAAAGGACGGAACACCCGAAGAATTGGCGGTTCATGAAATCAATACGGGGACTTACGTATTTAAAATAAAAGAATTGCTTGAATCTTTGAAATCTGTTGATAATAAAAATGCACAAGGAGAATATTATCTTACCGATGTATTTGAAATATTGATCAAAGCAGGGAAAAAAGTGATTCCCGTCACCGCAGAAGATGTAAATGAAACCATGGGGGTCAATTCCCGTATCCAATTGGCGGCAGCCGATAAAATTCTCCGCCTTCGCAAAGCCGAAGAATTGATGGATCAGGGGGTCACCATTATTGATCCGGAAAACACATATATAGAACAAGATGTACAAATCGGAGCTGACACGACGGTATACCCGGGCTGTATATTACAGGGAAAAACCGTTATCGGAGAAAATTGCATGATTGGTCCCGATGCACAACTGACGGATGTGGTCTGCGGAAACGAAAATCGTTTAAACCGTGTATATGCGCATGAATGCAGGCTCGGAAATAACAATGAAATCGGTCCTTTTGTCCACTTAAGACCGGGAACGGAAATTCATGATCATATAAAAGTAGGAAATTTTGTAGAAGTAAAAAATTCCGTTGTAGATGACGGAACAAAATTACCTCATTTAATTTATTGCGGAGATTCCGATCTGGGTAAAAATGTCAATTTCGGCTGCGGTACGGTTACCGTTAATTTCGATGGGAAAAAGAAATACAGAACCGTCGTTGAAGATCATGCTTTCATCGGTTGTAATACGAATCTGGTCGCGCCCGTTCATATAGGAGAAAGAGCATTTACCGCCGCCGGATCGACCATCACGAAAGATGTACCGAAAAATGCCCTGGCAGTAGGGCGGGCAAAGCAGGTAAATATAGAAAACTGGGTCAAAAAGGATACCTATAAAGACTGATACACTCAGTATTTATAAATTTAATTCCCTTAATTGTTTGCAAAAGGTATATAATAAAATAATATGATGTTGCAATTTTATAGGGGAGTTTATTTATCACAGCCCTTGCGGGAAGAAAAGGAGAAGAGCATACATGGATACGGAAGATACGTCTAAGCTGAAAATTTTTACGGGAACGTCACACCCGTCTCTTGCAAAAGAGATTTCAGATTATATCGGAGTTCCTCTGGGAAAATCTTTGTGCGGAAGGTTTAATAACGGGGAAATTCAGGTGATGATCAATGAAAGCGTTCGCGGCAAAGATTGTTTTATTATTCAGCCGACAGGGGCACCGGTCAATGATAACCTGATGGAAATGCTCATCATGGTGGATGCCCTTAAAAGAGCTTCCGCCCGCCATATTACGGTCGTTGTACCTTATTACGGCTATGCCAGACAAGATAGAAAAACCAGAGGAAGAGAGCCGATCAGTTCCAAACTTGTGGCGGATCTTCTTTCCGCAGCCGGTGTAACCCGGGTGGTAACCATGGATCTTCACGCAGGACAGATTCAGGGATTCTTTAACGTACCGGTCGATCATTTGGCATCGGCAGCCTTGTTGGCGGAATATATAAAATCTAAAAACCTGGAAAATCTGACCATCGTTTCTCCCGATTTGGGCGGTGTCAACCGGGCAAGAGATTTGGCGGATCGCGTAGGGGCGCCCATTGCTATTATCGAAAAACGCCGTCCCGAACCGGGGATTGCCAAAGTAATGAATATCATCGGTGATGTTCAGGGACGAAACTGTGTTATCGTCGATGACATTGTCGATACGGCAGGATCGCTTTGCGAAGGTGCCAAGGCTTTGGCAAATTACGGAGCCGTCGGAGTATATGCTGCTGTCTGCCATCCCGTATTAACCGATCCGGCAACGGAAAGAATTAAAGAATCCAATATCAAAGAATTGGTGGTTACAAACTCCCTTCCGATTCCGAAAGAAAAAATGCAGGATAAACTGACCGTTCTGTCCGTAGCTCCCCTTTTGGGAGAAGCTATTATACGTATTTTCCACGATGCATCCGTGAGTGCTTTATTTGACAAATGAAATTAATTGCAGGGCTGGGGAATCCCGGCGGAGAATATGAACATACCCGTCATAATATGGGGTTTGACGTTATTGACGAATTGGCACGCCGCTGGTCCGTATCCGATTGGAAAAAGGACATGCAGGCAGAAATTGCTTCCGTTACAAAATACGGGCAAAAAATTTTATTGGTAAAACCGCTGACCTATATGAATTTGAGCGGAGATGCAGTAAGTGCCATAGCTGCCTATTATAAGATTGATATAAGTGATATTTATATCATTTGTGATGATTTGGATCTCCCTCCGGGAAAAATAAGAATCAGGAAAAAAGGTTCTGCCGGAGGACATAACGGAATCAAATCTTTGATCTCCCGTCTTCACTCGGAAGAATTTGTCCGCTTCAGGATCGGTATCGGTCATCCCAAAGACGGCCATACGGTGATTGAACATGTCCTTAAGCGTCCTTACGGGGATGAAGTGCCGGCAGTGGAAGAAGCCAAAAAACATACTGCCGACGCCGTCGAATGTGCTTTGGAAGTAACAATCGACAAAGCGATGAATATGTTTAATCCTAAAAAGAGCAAATAATGAATGGGAGCTGAAAAGCTCCTTTTCTTATGAAACGGTATTTATGATAAAATCAAGACAGCTGATGAAATCATTTGATGAAAGGAGCCGGGAAATGATCGGCAAATTGATAGTTTTGGAAGGAATCGACGGCAGCGGAAAGGCGACTCAGTCGGAAATTCTGGGAAAGAAACTTCTGGATATGAAAATAAATGTAAAACATGTATCTTTTCCCGATTATGAAAGTCCTTCTTCATCGTTGGTCAAAATGTACTTGCAAGGTGATTTCGGAAAAGATCCGGGCGATGTAAATCCTTATGCGGCATCTTTATTTTATGCGGTAGATCGATTTGCTTCTTATCGCAGAAAATGGAAGTCATTTTATGAGAACGGCGGATTTGTGATTGCCGATCGATATACCACAAGCAATATGGTTCATCAAATGACAAAATATGATGAACGAGAAAAGCAGGAGAAATTCTTAAGCTGGCTTGAGCAGACAGAGTATGAAAAACTGGAACTGCCTCGGCCGGATATGGTGATTCTGCTTGATGTACCTCTTGATATTTCAAAAAAGTTGGTCATGGAAAGAGCTGCAGCGGGAGGATCCATGGATATCCATGAACAACACTTGGAATATTTGGAGAAATGCTATTCTGCTTATCAAGTCTTATGTGAAAAATACGGCTGGCAAAAAATTTCCTGTACTTCCGGAGGAAATTTGAGAACGGTGGAAGAAATATCTGCCGATATAGAAGAACGGGTGAAGCAAGAATTCTCCTTATGATTTCTCGTTTATTTTGTTGGATTTTCTTCGATGATTTGCTATAATTAATAAGTCAATTAGTGTGTCTTCAGGGCAGGGTGCGAGTCCCGACCGGTGGTAATAGATTTTCTTAAGCCCACGAACCGAAAGGTTGATTTTGGTGTGATTCCAAAGCCGACAGTACAGTCTGGATGAGAGAAGAACCGTTTTTGTGTACGTAACTCTTACCTCCCTGGAGAAGGGAGGTTTTTTTATGCGGATTGATGATGACAGAAATTTCATGGAACATGCTTTGGAACTGGCTGCCCGGGGGACGGGCCGTACAAGGCCCAATCCTTTGGTGGGAGCCGTTCTTGTAAAAGACGGAGCCATTATTGGAGAAGGCTGGCACGAATATTTCGGCGGTCCTCATGCAGAGGTGAATGCTTTTGCAAATTGCAAAACAGATCCCAAGGGAGCCACCCTTTATGTGACTTTAGAGCCGTGTTGCCATTATGGAAAAACACCGCCATGCACGGATTTAATTATTTCTAAAGATATAGATCGTGTGGTGATCGCCATGACGGATCCGAATCCTCTGGTTTCGGGGAAAGGCATCCGCCGTCTTCGAGATGCCGGTATTTTTGTTACCACCGGTATTATGGAAAAAGAAGCAAAAAAATTAAATGAAATATTTATGAAATTTATAACTCAAAAGAAGCCTTTTGTTCTCTATAAGTCCGCTATGTCCATGGACGGTAAGACTGCTTGTCATACCGGAGAGTCCCAGTGGATTTCTTCCGAAGAATCTCGGGATGAGACTCATGCCCTTCGGGGGATTTACTCTTCCGTCATGGTAGGGGCGGGAACGGTCAAGTCGGATAATCCCCGTCTGACTGCAAGAATGGAAGGAATGGAAGATCCGATAAGAATTATTATAGACGGAAAATTATCTTCCCCGACAACGGCTCAGGTATTCCAAAATCCGGGAAGAGTGATCGTACTGACCACATCAGCGGCGGAACCCGAAAAATTGAAAGAATTGCAGGATTTGGGAGTGGAAATTATCTGTGCCGACGGTGACACGGAAGGTATGGTTAACTTGGAATCGGCGATGACAGGTCTTGCCGTAAACGGGATAGACAGTATACTTCTGGAAGGCGGAGCTGAAACGGCGGCAAGTGCTTTTCAGGCGGGAATTGTAGACAAAGTCAGATTTTACATGGCACCTCTTTTGATCGGCGGCAAGAATGCTCCGGGCTCTCTCGGAGGTATCGGTGCGGATACTCTTTCCGACGCGATCATTCTGGAGAATATTCATACAGAACGCTCCGGAGAAGACTTGGTGATCGAAGCTTATGTAAAGAAGAAAAACACATCGGACGCTGCTTATTCCGGCGAACCTTCTGCCATGAAATCGCTTCCGGAAGAAAAAATTGATGAAAAAGAGGCAGGAGAAGAAATTATCCCCGTTCCCGTAAATGAGGAAAAAGCCGGTTCTCTTCCTAAAGAGAAAGAGGACTGAAATGTTTACCGGTATTGTGGAAGAAATAGGAGAAATTGAAAAGATTAAAAAAGGAAATCATTTTTGTACGCTTTCCGTAAGATGCAATAAAGTACTGGAAGGAACGAAAGTGGGAGACAGCATTGCCGTGAACGGAGCCTGTCTCACCGTGACGGGACTGACGTCGTCTTCTTTTACCTGTGATGTGACACCGGAAACTATGAGGCGGACCGCATTTTCTCTTTTTCGAGAAGGGACGTCGGTTAATTTGGAAAGAGCGCTCCGCCTTTGCGATCGTCTTGGCGGACATATCATGCTCGGTCATGTGGATGATCAGGGGCGGATTATTTCTGTCGTGCGAGAAGGAAACTCACAAAAAATTTCTTTTTCTTTGTCCCCAAAATATGAAAAATATATATTGGAAAAAGGTTCGGTTGCTATTGACGGAATCAGTCTGACGGTAGCCGAAAAGAAAGGAAATCAATTTACCGTTTCTTTGATTCCTCATACGGGGGAAGAAACGATTCTCCTCAAAAAAAGAACGGGAGAACCCGTTAATATAGAATACGATTATTTAGGGAAATATGTAGAACAATTTGTACACGAAAAAAGTGGAGACAGTTTGAACGCAGATACATTGAAATCATTGCTTGCGGGAGGGACCTATGGAATTTAAATTTGACCCCATTGAAGAAATCGTTGAAGAAATAAAAAAAGGGCATATCGTTATTATGCAGGATCCGGAATCTCGGGAAAATGAAGGAGATTATATTTGCGCAGATCGGAAGAGCACACGT
>ERZ506430.348-NODE-348-length-19842-cov-4.99474_pt1 | contig 19842 bp, 18 predicted proteins | sample MGYA00513053_ERZ506430 | MGnify/ENA metagenome assembly ERZ506430
TCTTTCCCTACACGACGCTCTTCCGATCTTTATAAAGGCATTTCATTTTACTTTGTAAATTGACGGTTCATATAGTATAATAATAAATCATAAATTTGATACAATGTTTCCCGCTGCCGATAAAGCGGACAGCCCCGATTATTTCTATAAGATTTATTCTTTCTGAATTTTATTGACAGATCATTGACAGATGAATCATTTATAGCTATAATAAACTACGTTGTCGGGGCATAGCGCAGTTTGGTAGCGCACTTGGTTCGGGACCAAGGGGTCGCAGGTTCAAATCCTGCTGCTCCGACCACCATATGCGGGTGTAGCTCAATGGTAGAGCGCTAGCCTTCCAAGCTAGTTACGAGGGTTCGATTCCCTTCACCCGCTCCATTTTTTTTGCTTCTCCGGTACAGGGGAAGCATTTTTATTGCAAAAATGTTTTGCCCCTCTTGTTATGATCCTATATAATTAAGAAATAGAAGATTGCTGAATAAGGAGTGGAATCTATGGGCTTTTTTGACAAAGCAAATGAATCAAAGAGTCCGATCGGCCTTTTGCGGGCCCATATCGGGACTTTCATGTATTATGTTAAAATGGGCGAGCAAAAATTTAAGGATAAGGAAGAGATTCATGATATCTTTTACGATATGAATCAGACGAAATTTCTTCTTGATCAGGCGACCAGAGGTTCCCTCTATGAGTTTAAAAAACGCATTGACGATGTTCTTTGGGATGCGGCGGTCCATAAATATACGGAAGATATGGAAAAATTGAAAGCCGCACTTTTGAAAGCCGTCGATGAAGAGCATATTGAAACAGCGGAAAAAACCGAAACAAGCGAGCCGGAAGAACGGGAAGAGGAGAAAGAAGAAGAAAAAGGCGATTGGAAAGAAAATATAAAAAATGAAATGAATGCTGCGGAAGAGGAAGAAAGAAAAAGGCAGGAATCATCGAAAAATCAAATCAAAGAACAGCAAAAAGCCGATCCCCGGAAAATGACGGAAGAGGATTGTCGGGAGCTCTGGAAATTAATTAAAAATATGGATGTGGAGTTCAAAGAAATGAAGCAGCTTGCCGATGACTGGTTTTCCGTCAACGGTAAAAAAAGCGGCTGTCTCGGAATGGCGGCTTTTATGATTCTGATTCCCGCAGGAGCCGTTTTCGGTATTTTATCTGTTTTTTAAGGAATCGTACGTCCCCTTGTCTTTTATCATTTTTTTATGATATATTTAATTTAACAAAGGGTTATTCGGGAGGTGGCATAATGTCAAAACACATTGTTACGATCAATCAGTCATCATTGCAGGATTCCATCAAGTTTGAAGGCTGCAGCGAATGTCAGACTTCTTGTCAATCTGCTTGCAAGACCAGCTGCACCGTCGGAAATTTAATTTGCACGGAACGGGAAGAAGCTGAAGAAGCTTAAGTTTTTGGGGTACTCCCGGTGATTGCCGGGAGTTTTTAAATTGTACAGGGAGCCGGAAATGGATTATCATATAAAACCCATGATTCATCGTTTTCGTCAAAACGGAATGAATATCGTCATGGACGTAAACAGCGGAATCATTCATGTCACGGATGAAATCACCTATCAGGTGTTGGGCATATATAAGGGTGATAACAGGGATGACGTATTTGAAAAGTTGTCGCCGGAGTTTGAAAAAGAAGAATTACGGGATGTTTTGGACGATTTGGATGATTTGATTGCCGAAGGTTCATTATATGCACCGATGAGCAAAGACTATACAATGGTTATCGAAGACAGGCCGATCATTAAAGCATTATGCATCAATATTGCTCATGACTGCAATCTGCGTTGTAAATACTGCTTTGCCGGACAGGGCGGATACGGGCAGTGGCGGATGCTTATGAGTTTTGATGTGGCAAGAAGAGCGGTTGATTTCCTCTTGGCTCACAGCGGGCATAGAAAGCACTGTGAACTGGACTTTTTCGGAGGAGAGCCTCTGCTTAACTGGCCTGTCGTAAAACAGACCGTCGAATATGTACGCCGTCAGGAAAGAAAACATGATAAAAAAATCAAAATGTCTCTTACGACCAACGGGATGCTTCTTGACGAGGAAAAAGTCAAATATTTAACCGATAACCATATCAGTCTTATCCTTTCTTTGGACGGCCGGAAAGAAATGCATGATTACATGAGGCCCGGCGTACATGGAGAAGGTACATATGATCAGATTTTAAAGAATCTCAAGTATTGTATCAGCTGGCGCAACGGGGAAGAATACTATGTAAGAGGTACTTTTACCCGGAGAAATATGGATTTTACCGCCGATGTGGAAGATATGATTGATCACGGATTTCCTGCCGTTTCCATGGAACCGGTGGTCGGTGATGAAAATGAAGATTATTCCATTACGGAAGCGGACTTGCCGCGAGTCAAAGCGGAATATGATAAATTGGCAAAGTTTTTTATAAAAAGAGAAGAAGAAAAAAGACCCTTTTTCTTTTTCCATTTCAATATGGATCTGTGGCGCGGCCCCTGTCTTCCCAAGCGCCTTCGGGGATGCGGAGCCGGGCATGAATATTTGGCGGTCGTACCCAACGGGGATATTTATCCTTGCCATCAATTTGTGGGGCGGGACGGCTATGTCATCGGAAATGTTTATGACGGGCTGAAAAACATGCAGATGATGAAAGATTTCCGAGCCAATCATGTATTCAGCAAAAGCGAATGCATAGACTGCTGGGCAAAGTTTTTCTGTTCCGGCGGCTGTCATGCCAATAATGAATCGTACGGGGGAGATATTCATAAGCCCTATCATATTTCCTGTGAAATCCAAAAGAAACGTGTAGAGTGTGCCATGATGATCCAAGCATACAATAAACTGCACTCTCCGAAAGTTATGCATCAGCCGGGAACCAAAGCGGCGGCAAAAGCATAAAAAGTAAAGACAAAAAAGAAATAAAGGCGGATTTTATCGTATCGAAGAGACTTCTGTTTGCGCGGAGGTCTCTTTTAAATTATAATAAAGTAGATATATTAAGACATAACATAGGAAAACAGAGCAAATATTTATATGAAGGAGGAATTCACAATGAAAATGAAAAGAATGGCAGCATCATTACTGGTGGCATCCATGATCGGTGCAGGTCTTTATACAAATGTCGCTGCCGCCGGACTCGGAAGTATCTTGGGCGGCGTGATTAAAGTCGGCGGTATCGGATTTTTAGTCGATAAGTATGGCGAATCCATTAACAGCACCATCAATTCCGTGATGATGAAGGAAGGCGCAGGGACGAATTACGCGACAAAAGTCGTTCCTATTATCAGTATTGGGGACAGCGGCCATATCGGTGCTGCTCAAGTCATCGGAGATGCCGATCAGGTGGAGAAAGTAGAAGCCGTAGGACAGCTTGAAATCGGATGGAATGACAGACTTTTCCGTATCAAGGGACTGATTCCCATGAACAGTAAAAATCCGACAAATTTCAGCCGGGTACAGGGTGTAGGCGTTTCTGCCATCATTGATGTGAAGATCTAAAAGGAGAATTATATGGTGAAAAAATCTATTCTTGCAGCAGGAATCTCTCTTTTCATGGCTTTTCCGGCGATAGCGGCAGAACCGGCCACCATCAACGGCAGACTGGATCGGGTGGAAGAAATCGTTTACGGAGAAACGCAAAGCGGTTCCTTAGTGGACCGTATTTCTGCTGTAGATAGTGTTGTTTATGGTCATGGAAATACGACGGGATCCGGTTTGGACAGCAGGATCAGCAATGCTTATGCGGATGTGGTCAACAGCGGAAATGACGCATCGCCCTCTATTTCTGCAAGAGTAAATGCACTGGAATATTATTTGACCGACGAAATAAAAAGAGATACCTTATCTGACCGTATCGGAAATATGGAAAGAGACGTTTTCGGAAGGGAAAAATCGGGAGCTTTGGACAAGCGTGCCGTAGAGCTGGAAAAAGCAGTCTACGGGGATCAGCATTTTGAAATGAAAGAAGTTCTTCTTCCGGAAAAGACGGTTTTTAAAATTGCTTTAAATGAGGCTGTCAGCAGCAAAGTTAATCTGGAAGGTGATGAAGTCACATTTACCGTTCAGGAAGATGTCAAAGTGGGGGACACTTTGGTATTGCCCCGAGGCTCCAGAGGAAGCGGTATCGTGACAAAGGTATCCCGTCCGAAGAGCTTTGGCAGAAGCGGAAAATTGGATATATCCTTTGATCAGGTATTTTCCTTGGATGATGAACCGATTTCTACCATTTTGGGACCGGAAGCCAAAGAAAAGTTAAAGATGGAAGCTGCTGCAGTAGGCGCTTCTGCGGTAGGTGCACTGGCTTTGGGGCCGATAGGGCTTGTAGGCGGTTTCTTTGTAAAAGGAAAAGATGTGGAACTTCCGGCAGGTACGGAATTATATATTCAGACACAAAGCGATGTTCTTACAAAGGGACTCGTTATGGCATCGGGAACCCCCGATATAACACTTCGTGAACGGGTTTCTAAAACTGCGGTAGAAAACACGACTGTATCCGATAAAGAAGAGAGTGCCAAGGAAGAAGAGGAGAATACTCGAGAAACAGTGGATATAGTAAGTTTGGATACCGTTGAAAATGCAAGAAACGAATTAAAGTTCGTTAATGAAGCAGGGGATGAAATAGAAGCGGGCAGCAAAACATTATCGGAAAAAATTTCGGAAGAAAAAGAATCTGAAGAAGTTGATGACGATGAAGAAAATTCCGCTTCGGTGGTCATTGTGAGAAATGAATAAAAAATCAGGTACATCATTGATTATTGCCGCCTTGTTTTTTGCCTGCGGATATGCTGTGCAGGGGGCGGAAGAAATTGCGGAGAATGCAGAGGAAAATTTAAATATTTCCGCTGCCGGAGCGAAACCGGGGACAAGCAGAACGGGTAAAGATGCAGCAATGAGTTCTCAAAATGAGACAGTTCCTGCATCTGTTTCGGCTGAAATAAACAGGAAACTTTTGCAACCCGAAAATGATGAATATGAGCTCGACGATATATATAACGGTATTATGCGGCCTGTCTACGGTACGGAAAAGTTGGAGAATCGGAAAAGCTCTCCTTCAAAAAAAGAAGAACGGAGAAGCAAGAGTACTTCCGCAGGCAAAGACGGTGAGACGAATAAAAAAGCTTCTTCCGTTTCTCCGGAAAATCCTTTATATATATCAGCCGATAAAATCAGGTACAACGATAATACGGGAGATGTCGAAGCCCGGGGAAACATTGATATAGAGCATATGCTTGACCGTTATACGACGGAGTATGTTTACGGAAATACATTGACACAGAAATATTTTATTCCCGGGAAAGTCTATTGGGTAAATCCGACAACAAAAACCGAAGCGGAAAGTGCAGAATATGACGGAAAGGCAGCAATCGGAAAATTTAAAGGGGTTTCCGGCTGGAATTCTGATTTATATTATTTTGCGGGAACGAACGGAACTTATTATCAGAACGACAATAAGATGGTGATGGAAAACGGATATTTTACCACCAAGCATGCCATGGCAAAAGTTCCGGATTATCGGGTTGAAGCAGATTCTATAGAAATTTATCCGGGAGATCATTATACGGCTCATAATGTAAAATTAAAGTTTAAAAATACAACGATCATCTCCCTTTCCACATACAACGGCAATCTGTCCGACTCTCACTCCATCAGTATCATCTCATTTATACCGCGCCCGACCTTTGACAGCGACAACGGATGGGGGCTTACGAACAAGATCGAAGTTCCGGTGGCACACCGGCAGGATCTCAGTTTTTATCTCAGAAACAGGTGGTATTCCAAAGCAGGATATAAACCGGATGTAGGTGTCCGGTATAGTCCGCGGATCGGTCAGTTTGTTCTTCGCTATGTGGAATCGGAGAGTACGACCAACGATGAAGGCGGGATCTGGATTAAAAAGAAGCCGTCCTTGGAATTTGAATCCGAACGGTATTATCTTTGGAACTCTCCTTTCTATGTAGGTGTCAGAGGGGAGATAGCCTATTGGGAAGAAAAACAGAACGGAAAGACGATAAAAGGTCCTTATAAAGGATTCAACGCCTATATTTCCAGTAATCCTATCAAACTGGGCAAATTTCTGACTTTCAACTGGAGAGCCGGGTATGCGAAAGATTACTATGATTACAAAGCGTATAAAAATAATCAGATTGAAGAAGAAAACAGAATACGGAGAAACAGTTATTATTCCGTAGGGCTCAGCGGCGGCTACAGGGCAGTCAATGCATGGATCAATTATACCGACAGGGAACTGGACAATGATACTCCTTACTTATACGATCACTACAGTACGGTGAAACCGGTCGATACCGGAATTCGGCTGCAAATCACGCCGAAAGATGCGATCAGTGTTGCATGGACAATTGATACGAGTGACGGAAGCATCGATCACAGATATTATACTTACTACAGAGATATGCATTCCTTTTACGGCTGGGTCCGCTATGACAGGGTGGAAGGAAAAACGCAGGTGATGATTATACCGAAAGATTTCAGATTTTAAATTATTTTTGAAGCCTACATAAGATACTTCATAAATATCTGTCAGGTAATAATAAGGCGGGGTCATGAGAAAAGCAACAAAGGGAGAAATGTTGCTTGTCATAAGTCTTATCGGAGCGGCACTTACTTTTTGGGGGATCCGGGGACATGAAAATGACGGGCAGCCCTTCTCGGATCATAAAGGAAATAGAGGAACTGCCGTTTCGAGAAAAGAGTCATCCGTTATAGAATTTGATGAGAAGAGCAGTGGAAAGAAATACGACGCTGCTCTTTATTTACGGGCAAAACCATTGCGCGATCCTTTTCAAGCAGAAAGAAGGCCGGAGGAAACGTCAAGAGCGGAAGCGGATGCTTTCAAAGACAGTGCTTCCGCGGGAAAGAAAGGCGGTAGGGAAAGAGTATCTGCAATACCTGTGCTGCAGGGGATTATGGCGTTTAAAGATAACTATATAGCAATGATGGAAGTGAACGGAGAGTCGGTAACTCTTCGGAGAGGGGATCGGGTGGGAGAATGGGCAGTTGTATCAATTCAGAAAAAATCAGTCGATTTATCGGGAGAAACGGGCAGTATTTCCTTACATCTGCCGTAAGAAGAGCATTGGTTACGGCAGGCTGCACCTGCTTATTTCTTAGTTTCGGATCCTACTCTTTCGGGGAGCAAGTTTCTTCTGACGAAAAGTATGAGCTCGATTTGGACAGAAGTGTTCATGAAACGATGGAAGAAGAGAAGAAAGCATTGCTCCGTCCGAAAAGCGAACAAACTTTAGAGGGAAAAGTAACAGAAAATAAGTCAGAGATAATGCCCGACCGAGATGAAAATGTTCCCTGTTTCAGTCTTCATGTAAAAAATGCACCGGTACAAGAAGTATTGCAAAATTTAGCGGAACTGACTCATAAAAATATTATATTTTCCGGGGCATTATCGGGAGTGATCACGGCGGATCTGGACAACATCACTCCGGAAGATGCATTGGATGTGGTACTTGCATCCACCGGTTTAGTGGCAAGAAAAGAACGGGCTTCCATCATTATATTTAACGGAGATTCCGTTTCGGATAAAGGGCAGTCCGTTAAATCTTATCGTTTATCTTATGCCGATGCGGAAGAAGTGGCAAAAGGGCTTAATGATTTATCAAAAGAAGGACAAGTCAGTTACAATCGCGCGGCGAATACGATCATCATAAAAGGAACACCTTTGGAGATTCTTCAGACCGAGTCCGTTTTGAAGGGACTGGATATACCTGAAAAACAGGTAAAAGTAGAAGCGCAAGTTATTGCCGTCAATCGTTCTTATGCAAAAGAACTCGGGATTGACTGGGATTTCCGATCTTTGACGGGAAGTGCCGATTACCGGCGGGAAAGCTGGAATGAACAGCAATATGTCACTGATGAAAACGGACAGATCCGATATGATAAAAACGGCAATCCTCGGATGAAAAATATTGAGCATAACGGGTGGAATGTAAAAATTCCCGAAGGTTATGCAGGAATATCTTACGGCCGATCCATTGCAGGGCACCCCCACACTTTATTTTTCCGCGGAAATTTAAATGCATTGATTTCTCAGGGAAAAGCAAGGATTCTTGCAAAACCCAATGTGGTGACCATAAATGGAAGAGAGGCGGAAATCCTCATAGGAAATAAAATTCCCGTTTTGGTAGAACATCTCGATAACGGAGTAAGAACGACGACGACAGAATACCATGATGCGGGAATCAAACTTTCTTATACGCCGCGAATCAGTAAAAATAATGAAATTACCGCAAATATCACTGCGGAAGTATCTACACCCTATCTGGTTCCCGAAATGAGGGCTTATCGGATCATTACAAGGCAGGCCAACACCATGGTCCGCTTAAAATCGGGGGATATGCTGACCATCGGCGGATTAATTGACAGGGAAGAAAGTAAAACTTTCAGAAAAGTTCCCATTTTGGGGGATCTTCCCCTTTTAGGGAAATTATTCCAGAGCAAAAGTAAATCTACGGAAGAGTCGGAAATCGTGATCATCATAAGAGCCGATATTATTGAATAGCCTTTTATAAGGAGAAATATAAAATAATGGCAGTTTTAAAAATCAGCGGATTAACAAAATCATTCGGTATCAAAAGTGTATTTGAAAATGTCTCTTTTGATATCAAAAGCGGAGAACGGATCGGCCTTGTGGGAGAAAACGGTGCAGGGAAAACGACGCTTTTGAAATGCATCATGGGAACGGAAGAAGCGGATGGCGGATCGGTTAAAGCAGATAACGGTTCCGTTATCGGATATTTGCGTCAAGATTTTAATTATGACAGCGGAACGATAAGAGAAGAAATGAAAGAAGCATGGAAAGATGTGCTTTTTTATAAAGAAAAAATGGAACTGCTGGAAAGAGAACTGGAAAGCAATCATGACAATGAAGATCTGATATTGCAATACGGACAGGCGCAGGCACGATTTGAATTCTTGGGCGGTTACGGTTATGAAGCGGAGACAAGAAAGATCCTGACGGGGCTCGGTTTCACTGATGAAGACTGGGACAGAGATATTCATTCTTTTTCGGGAGGACAGAAGGTCAGAATCAATTTGGCTGCTGCTTTTGTCCGCCATCCGGATTTCCTTTTGCTCGATGAACCGACCAACCACTTAGATATGGTTATGCTTGAATGGCTTGAAGATTATTTGCGCTCTTATAAAGGCGGCATATTAATGATTTCTCACGATCGCTATTTCCTTGATGCGGCAGCTACGGGAATCATTGATCTGGAAAATCATCGTATCCGCAGTTCTCGCGGCGGATATACCCGATATCTGGAAACAAAACAGAATCAGGATAAGGCTTATGAAAAGGCTTATGAAAAGCAACAGGAATATATTAAAGAAACAGAAGAATATATTCGCAGATATAAAGCGGGAATTAAATCAAAACAGGCAAGAGGCAGGGAGTCCCGCCTTAACAGGCTGGAGCGTATGGAAAAACCGATTCATCACAAGGCTCTTGATTTCCACTTTTTAAAAGTGGAAGAATCATCAGAAAAAGTGCTGGATATTATTCATGGAGAAGCTTCTTACGGAAACCGTGAAATTTTCAAAAATTTGGAACTTCATATTAAAAAAGGAGAACGGGTAGGACTGATCGGTCCCAACGGTGCAGGAAAAACGACACTCCTTAAAATGATCACCGGTGAACATGCATCGGGAGACTCATTGATTCGCATCGGAAATGATGTACGGATAGGATATTATTCACAGGAGCAGGAACGATTGCATCCGGAACTGACCGTTCTCGATGAAGTAAGAGATGCTTTTGATTTTGGAGAGCAGGAAGCACGAAATGTTTTGGGGATGTTTTTATTCCGCGGTGATGATGTGTTTAAAAAGGTAGCCCTTCTTTCCGGCGGAGAAAAGGCCAGATTGTCATTGCTCTGCCTTTTTTTGGAACGGCCCAATTTTCTGATTCTTGACGAACCGACGAACCATCTGGATATCCCCACGAGAGAAATCATGGAAGAAGCTTTAGAAGCCTTTGAAGGAACCAGCCTTACAGTCTCTCATGATCGTTATTTTTTGGATAAAACGGTGACAAGAATATTGGCATTGGAAGAAGGAAAACTGACCGAATATTTGGGGAACTACACTTATTACAAAGAAAAGAAAAAAGATCTGGAAGATTTTGAAAATGACAGAAACGGTACGGTTTCCGAAAAAATAGAGGAAGTTCCTGCAAAAGAGAAGAGGGAAAAAATAAAATCGGAGAAGAAAGAAATATCTCCTGCGCAAATAGAAAAATTGGAACAAATTGAGATGGAAATAGCTCGTTTGGAAGCGACAATAAAAATGTACGCCGCAAGAATGAACAGTGAGCCGGAAAATTATGGGACACTGAGTGAGGAGTATCAGAAAACGGAAAACAAGTTAACATCTCTTTATAAAAAATGGGACGAACTGGCGGAAAATATGGAATCATAAAAGCACAGCCCGACGGGAATTTATTTTCCTTCCGGGCTGTGCTTTTATTCTGCTAAGATCTTTTGAAAATCTTTATCATCTCTGAACCGGTCAAAATGATCTTGAACTGCGGCCGCATCTATAACATCTTTTCCGCCGAGACGGACTGCTTTTTCCAGATAAAAAAGGGCTTGCTCTTTATTTCCTTTATCTGCCCAATTGGTGGCAATTCCATAATAGGACCAAGTATTTTGCGGATCCGCTTTGAGCACTTTTTCAAAATAAGCAATGGATTCATCATAATGTTTTCCCAGTTTTTGAGCGATGGCCATGTCATAAAATGCCTGGGTATAATTCGGCTGAATGAAAAGAGATTTTTCTATATAGAGGATCCCTTCGTCGGGAGAAATATCAAAGGCGATAATAATGCCCTTTAAAGATAAAGCTTTATAATTCTTTTCATCTTTTTCCAAAGCTTGATTGGCAAGCTGCAGCGCTTCCGTATGATTTCCTTTACCGTAAGCTTGTGCGGCCTTATGATATAATGCATCCGATTCGGGCTGAATGACCGGCGAAGTATTTTCTTCAACGGTATTTTGTGCAGTTTTTTCTTCTGATTTCGAATTTGCCTCTTTTGTGGCACAGCCGGAAATTAAGAGGGCCGATATGATAAATCCCGTAATAATTTTTCTCATGATACCTCCTTCTTTATTTTAAAAGAATTCAAATGAAGAAGCAAAGGTGTAGTATAATAAAAAAAATGATTCGTAATAAAAATGAGTTGACAAGGAGGTATCGGAATGTTTGCATTTATTACAGGAGCAACCAGCGGAATCGGTCTTGCCACGGCAAAAGCTTTGGCAGGAAAAGGATATGATTTGGCAATTGCTGCAAGAAATGAAAACAAACTAAAAGAAATAAAGGAAGAAATAGAAAAAGACTGTTCTGTGAAGGTTACATATTATGTGCTTGACGTCAGCAATAGTGATGATATAAGAAAAATAACTGCCCGTTGCATGGAAGAATTGGGAGTTCCCGATATCCTTGTCAATAATGCAGGCCTTGCACGAGGACTGGAGCCCTATTATGAAAGCGAAGAAGCAGATGTTGTCGAAATGATTGAGACCAATATCAAAGGCCTCTTCCTGATGACCCGTGCTTTTCTTCCGGCCATGGTGAAAAGAAATACCGGTCATATTGTAAATCTCGGATCTACCGCAGGGCTTTACGCTTATGCCGGCGCTGCCGTGTATTGTGCCACCAAGGCGGCAGTCAAAACATTCAGTGACGGAATCCGTATCGATGTGATTGACAGCGATATCAAAGTGACGACCATACAGCCGGGAATTGTAGAAACACCGTTCAGCGAAGCTCGATTCAAAGGAGATAAAAAGAGAGCGGCTGCCGTATATGAAGGAATAGATGCTCTTCAGGCGGAAGATATAGCCGACATCATTGCTTTTGCAATTGATCGGCCGAAAAGAGTACAGATCAGCGATATTGTGATCATGGCCAATCAACAGGCGACAGGCTTTACGGTAAGCAAAAAAAAGAAATGATATTGACAAAATCATAGAGTATCAGTAGAATAAAACATGTTAACGCCGATATAGCTCAGCTGGTAGAGCGGCGCATTCGTAATGCGTAGGTCGCAGGTTCAAATCCTGTTGTCGGCTCCAGAAACGAATAACCCCGAGAATTCAAAAATAGTCTGATTTCTCGGGGTTTTGTGTTATCCTGTGTTTTTGGAAAAATATGTTTTCTTAAATGTGTTCTGATGGCTGTAATGATACAAATGAAAGTAAGAAAATTTTTAAAGTATATTTATTGTTAAAAAAGACCTTTTGAGGGTCCTTTTCTGTTTTCAAGTAAAGAAACAGGAATTTATGGAAGATCGCTGTAGATTTATTAACGATGAATTGCTTTTTCTGAAAGGAATCGGTATGATCGGGGCACAAGATAAAATATATTGATGTCTTTTGATGAAGGAGGTAAACATGGATCGTTTAAAGTTGAAGAAAGCAACAGAAGATTTTCCGGCATTCCCTGATATGGATGTTGTGAAAATATACATAAACGGGCACGAAATCAATGAATACCTTGAGGAAAAAGACCAGCTGATGCCGTTATACCCGGATGAAATATACATGGAGTTGTGTGAGGGCAAGATTGCCGGCCGTCATTTAATTCTTCAGTGCACCTGTGGGGTATCCGGATGCAACAATATTTCGGTAAAAGTAAGTAAGAAAAAGGGTGTTGTTGTATGGTCCAAATTTCGGAGTTTGATTCGACCTTTAGATTATGTGAAATCATTTTCTTTTGATAAAGAGAACTATCAGAAAGAAATGGATAAACTGGCCGGTTGGGCGAGAAAGGAATTAGATATAGAGGCGCGGAAAAATGAAATCATTTCATGATTGCCCTGTAGAGGAGTTCAAGCAGTTTAATAAAGTTGACCGCTTGAGATTATAAAAAAGCTAAAATGCCGGAAACTGCTATTGGATATGAAATTGAAGAGGAACCGGCAACGGAGATTTCCGCAGGACAGCACCCTGGAACAATAGCGCATGATTATCCGATATTTCATCTTTCCGTGAGGTACTATATTTATACAGTGCTATCAGGTCGCATGATGCTCACAGATCACATGGAAGCCGATTGTAATTTTTATTGACGATCGGCTGCTTTTTTTGAAGAGAATAAGGAGAAAGTACCGGCTTTTTCTGATATTTGAGGAAGCTGCGGACATAGGGCAAAAGACTGATTGCCAATCGGGCGGATACGGCACCGGCAAATACGCCCATAAGTACATCTGCCGGATAATGCACGGCGAGGTAAAGACGGGAGAATCCCATGAGAGCCGCGGCTGTTATTGCGGGAATGCCGTAAATACGAGGGAGTATTTTGTATACGATGAAAGCAAATGCAAAGGCACAAGCGGTATGTCCCGAGGGGAAAGAAAAATCCGTCGGCGGGCTGATAAGAGGAATAATATCGGGATAAGTTTCAAAAGGGCGTGCTCTTGCCACCCATTGTTTGAGGATGCCGTTTGTAATGATGAAATTGATGGTGATGGAAAGCAGTGCCGCAAATCCGGCAGAACGCGTTTTTTGAAATATCAGAAAAAAGACGGCAGAAATAATCCAAATGAGGCCCATGTCGCCTAAATCGGTGATAAACCGGAATATCGGTGTAAGAAAGTCATTTCTGAAATGCTCTTGAATGAAATAGAGCAAATTTATATCTGAATTTGAAATAAATTGTTCCATGATATCTCCTTTCTTGGAAAGTTGAATTTTATACTAAGCTGACGGAGATGTCAAGAAAGTTAAAGAATAATGAAAATATTTTAAGAAAACGGGATTGTTATCCGTTATTTTCAAAATAGCGGTTGACGGATTCAAGACCGATGTCAACAGATGTACGGGGAGTCCATTTCATTCGCTTTTCGGCTTCTTCATTGGACAGACGGGAGTGAAGGATATCTCCTGCGCGGGCAGGCTTATATATAACAGGAACGGTTTTACCGGAAATACGGATCATACGGAGCGCCAAGTCATGAATAGAAATTTCACTGTTGCTGCTGATATTCATGATCCGGTTATCTGCTTTGTCCAAAGCCTCCAGATTGGCGGCTGCCACATCGCGGACAAAAATAAAGTCTCTTGTCGCCTTGCCGTCTCCATAAATGGTGACAGGTTCTCCTTTTGCCAATGCTTTTGCAAAGTGATAAATAACACCGCCTTCCCCGGAAGATCCTTGACGGGGGCCGTATACATTGCTGTAGCGAAGAATGGTGTAATTTAAACCGTAAAGCCGGTGATAAAGTTTCAAATAATTTTCCGTCATCCATTTGGTAAGCCCGTAAGGGGAGGCCGGTTCGGGAGGCTCCGTTTCGGTCAGGGGCAGATTGGGATTATCTCCGTAAACGGCAGCAGAAGAAGAAAATATAATTTTCCTGACTCCGTTTTTTCGTGCTGCTTCTAAAATATTGAGCATTCCCATGATATTTTCATCGGCATCAAATTTGGGATCTGCAATGGAAACGGGGACAAGAAGCTGAGCCGCTTCATGGTAGACCGCATCAAAATGGCGGCTGCGGAATAAAGATTCTATGGAGCTGCTCCGGATATCATCATTGATAAATTCCGCCCCCTCGGGAATGAATTTCTTATTTCCCGTAGAAAGATTGTCTAAAATGGTGACGTTGTGATGATTTTCGATCAAAGTTTCTGCAATATGGGAACCGATGAAACCGGCACCGCCGGTGATCAATATATTCATGATGGGACTCCTTGTTTTTACATGAAATTTTCTGACTGATGGATATAAAGCGTATATCCGCCGGCTATTTCAATGGTAGAGCCGGTGCTGTCGTAAGGAAATTCCGCTATATTTTTTCGGGAAGATTTATTACTGTCCTTTTTCGTAATAATGATAGCCCTGGGCAAATTGCGTGCTTCTTCTATGGAAATGAAGGGCATGACATTTTTTGCATTCCAGCTCATTCCTGAAGGTTTCATAGAATCTATTTTATCTCCGGGGACGGCAGAATAAATGGTTTTTCCACTGTAGAAAACGGCGGAGGTACGGTAAAAGTCTTCAAAACATATGGTTGTATCCGTCGTGTCTATTTTACTCAGAGCAAGACCTATTTCTTTTCCCGAATGATTCAGCATGATGGGAGGGGCAATGAAAAGAGAAATGATCATGTATGCGCCGAAAGTAACGAGACTTGTCTTTTCTATGCGGAAAGAAATATCTTTATATAAATATGCGGTCAAAATGGAAAGGGAAAATAAGGCAGGGAAAGTGTAGGTGGTGTATTTCGTGGCGACCATTTGGAAAAATACGAAAACAACGACAGCATACATGATAAGCAGCTGTATGACGGGAGAAGCTTCTCTGAAATGAAGTTCTTTTCTCTTTTTGAATAATGTAACGGGGAGTGCAAAACTCCATGGAAGAAATCCGATAAAATAAATTAAAATATAGAAATACCATGTGTTTTGAGCCGGATGTTCCGAGACCGTTGCACGAAGAATATTGTGAACACCGATAAAATTCAATAGGAAATCATAACCGTGCAAATAGGTCATCGTTCCGTACCAGCTGCCGGCAATAAGAAGGAATAAAAGCATACCGCTGAACAAATGAACATGGAGCAGTTCTTTTATATCTTTCGCATAGAAGAGAAAAATAACAGCGGCAAGACCGGGCAAAACAATTCCGACAGGACCTTTTGTGAGTGTTGCCAAGGCAGTAAATATATAGCAAAGATAGTAATAAGCTCTGTTTTCTCTGTATCCGAGATAAAAAAAGGCAACGGCGGCACTCATGAATAAGAATAATGTCGCATCGGTAATAACTGCTTTGGAAAGAAGAAAGAATTCCATGCTTGTTCCCAAAATAAGTGCGGAAAGCCAGGCCGTCTTTTCATCAAATACTTTTCTTACAAACCAAAAAGTAAAGAGAATATTCAGGACGCTTAAAACTGCGGAAGGGAAACGGGCGGCAAATTCATTAAATCCGAAGAGAGAAAATGAAAGAGCAAGTTCCCAATAATAAAAGATCGGTTTATCATACCAGTACCTTCCATATATCTGAGGAGAAATCCAATCTCCGGAAAGGACCATTTCTTTGGCGGTCAATGCGTAGTTTGATTCTGCCGTATCCGTAACGGCGAGTAAATCATTTCCGATCAGATACAAAAATAAAGAAATGACAGTTAAAAATAAGTAAGGATGTTTTTTTATAACGTCTTTCATACTCTACACTCACTTTCAGTAATTCATTTTAATTCTGAAAAGAGTATAGGCCGTGAAGATGAATGAATTTGGAATAAGATTTAAATAAATTTTAAACTCTTACGCCCTTCTGTTGATATACCCGCCTTTTCCCTCTATGATAGGAAGAGCGAGGTGGATTATGACAATAAGGAAAAGATTGGTCTATTCTTATATGGCAATATTCGTCATTCCTATAGTGATGACGGTTTTTATGCTATTCTCCTGCATTGTGGGCCTCTTGATCTATATAAGAAGCGGAAACCATATTATGGCGGAAAGTGCCTTCCAGTTTATCAATATTTCACAAGTACTGCATTTGGGGGTATTTCACTATTTAAGACACGACGAAGACAGTACTGATTTTTCATGGGTGGTCGAAATGGTCGATCCCGTGCAAAATTATATTATTGTTGACAGAAACGGGGAACTCGTCTATCGATACGGCAATGACAGACTGGTTCATGCGGTGAATGAAATAAAAGAAAGCCGTATCTTAAAAGATATGGATGAAGGCATTCAAAAAGAAGTCTATACCAAGACGGAAGGAGAAAATTATTATTTTCTTGAAAAGCAGGAGATAAGAGGAAATAACTATCACTTATATTTCGTCAGCCGTAAGTTGCCCTCCGGTTCCGATGATGCTATCGAAAGCGCAGTTCACGGAGTAGGAAATTTTCTGATGTTCTCTTTTGTTTTATTTATCGTATTCACGATATGGTTTTTATCAAAATTTATTATCAGGCGTATTATTACCCCCCTTACGGAACTCAAGAACGGGGCGGAGAAAATGCGGGAAGGCGATTTCGATATAGTCATATCTCATGATCAAAATGATGAATTTAAGCCTGCCGTGGATGCTTTCAATATGATGAGTAAAGAATTGAAAAAAATGCTGCTTCAAAAAGAAAAAGATGAAGAAAACCGTAAAGAACTGATAGCAAGCATTTCTCATGATATAAGGACACCGCTCACATCCATCAATGCCTATGTGGAGGGGCTGTTGGACAACGTAGCGAATACACCGGAAAAACAGGAAAAATATTTACGGATCATTCATAAAGAAACCGGTGTTTTGGACAGGCTGGTGGAGCAATTATTTCTTTTGTCCAAAATGGACTTGGGCGACAGAGCCGTCGATCTGAGGAAATTGGATCTGGGACAGGAGATACAAAATGTCATTGATTCCGACAGAATCGCATGGGAACAGGGCGGAGCCGTATTCCACATTGATATAAAGAATAATGTGATCATCAAAGGAAATGCTCTTTTGACGGCCCGTATTTTAGAAAATTTGGTAAGCAACAGCATTAAATACAAAATGAATGATACGGCGGACATTGAAATCGGAGTCACGGAAAAAGAGGGACATGCCGTCTTGGAAATTTCAGACAACGGCCCCGGAGTTTCGGAAGAATCCTTGGAAAGACTTACAGAGGCTTTCTACCGAACCGATAAAGCCCGTTCGAAAACGGAAAACGGCAGCGGGTTGGGGCTTGCCATTGTTGCAAGAGCCGTGTCATTGATGGAGGGGACAATTCGTATTCACAACCGCAAACCTTCCGGGCTTGTCGTTACTATAGAATTTCCGTTGATTGAAAAATCGGAGAATAAGGAGAGGACATGAAACAGAAAATTCTTGTTGTAGAAGATGATGAAGATATTGCGTTTATTGAACGAGATTATTTGGAAGTCAGCGGATATGAAGTGACGATAGCATCGGATGGGAATAAAGGTCTGATCGAAATATTGTCGGGAGAATATGATCTTGTTTTGCTTGATGTCATGCTTCCCGGAATTGACGGATTTGAAATTTGTAAAAAAGTACGTGAAAAAGTAGATATTCCCATCATGATGGTTACGGCGAAAAGAACGGATATAGATAAGATCCGCGGACTGGGATTCGGTGCGGACGATTATATCGAAAAACCCTTCTCTCCGGGAGTTCTGGTGGCCCGCATAAAAGCGCGGATAGCCCAGTACGAAAGACTTAAAGGGCAAAAGACGGGAGAAAAGAGAAGAATCGTTATCGATAATATTTCTTTGGAACCGGAATCACACAGAGTCTATGTTGACGGGAAAGAGGTTGTACTTCCCAATAAAGAGTTTCAACTTTTGGAATTTCTTATGACTCATATGGACAAGGTCTACTCCAGAGATGCATTATATACGAGAATTTGGGGAATGGACTCTTTCGGAAGCACTGCAACTGTTCCGGTTCATATCAACCGCCTCAGAGAAGAATTGGAGAGAGATCCTTCCAATCCGCGGCATATTATTACGGTTTGGGGAGTGGGATATAAATTCCAACCGTGACGGAATATTTAAAAATGTTTGCAAAGGGCAAAAAATATGAAACGCCGCAAATTGAACAAAGAACTAGTCGGAGGTAATTCGATCCGGCTCGTACCGGATAATGTAATTTGAAATTCAAGAAAGAAATCAGTCCCATGTCTGAACGGGTTGCACGTTATCGGAATACTCTATATGATGTATATAATAATTCGATTAATTTATAACTTGAAATACATCTGAAATCGAAGAAACGGAGGAGATATGACGACAACTTATGTGGGAAAAATCGGAGAAAATTATGCTTTGAAATATTTAGAAGATAAAGGCATGAAATTTATTTCCCGCAATTTTCATTCTTCTCACGGAGAAATCGATCTGATCATGGAAGACGGAAACAGTCTGGTTTTTGTGGAAGTCAAAACAAGAAAAAACAGGCGATACGGGGAACCGGCTGAAGCGATAACGAAGTATAAGAAACAACATATCCGCTATACGACGAATATATTTCTTTTAAAACAAGGAATAAAAAACAGAAGAATTCGTTTTGATGTGGTGGAAATCATGATGGAAGAAGGAAGAGAAATCAAAATTCGTCATATTAAAAATGCATTTTAGGAGGGGGCGGGATGTTTGCACAAGTCTATGGAAGCTGCACTTTCGGATTGAACGGTTATGTCATTACCGTAGAGGTGGATATCAGCCGATCGGTACCTGCCTTTGATATTGTCGGACTGCCTGCGGTGTCGGTAAAAGAATCTAAAGAAAGAGTGGAATCGGCCATCCGCAATTCCGGATATGCATTTCCTTTAGATAAGGTGACGGTGAATTTGGCACCTGCGGATTTGAAAAAAGAGGGCTCCTGCTTAGATCTGCCGATTGCGATCGGTCTTTTGGCGGCAAGCGGATTTATTTCCCAAGATATACTGAGCGGGGTCATGTTTATAGGAGAACTTTCTTTAAAAGGAGAAATTCGTTCCGTCCCGGGGATTCTTTCCATGATTCTGGCGGGAAAAGAAAAGGGAATTCATACCTATTTCGTAAGTCCCGATGTGGCGGGAGAAGCACTGCTCTGCGATGATGTGACTGTTTACGGAGTGAAAAGTCTGGGAGAATTGGTGGAATATTTATTGGGCCGGGCACCTCTTTCCCCTGCAGAAAGAAAAGAAAATACTGCGGCCGCAGCAAGCGATGTGGATTTTGCGGAAGTACAGGGGCAGATCATGGCAAAACGGGCGATGGAGATCGCAGCGGCAGGTGCCCATAATGTACTTATGACGGGGCCGCCCGGATCGGGAAAAACAATGCTTGCCCGACGGATCACGACGATTCTGCCTCCCATG
>ERZ506430.373-NODE-373-length-18036-cov-4.57516_pt1 | contig 18036 bp, 19 predicted proteins | sample MGYA00513053_ERZ506430 | MGnify/ENA metagenome assembly ERZ506430
AAACGGTGAATATCATTTTGAAAATCGCAGTGCATGGCTTGAAGGAAACATCAGATATGAAAAAGATCAGACCACGATGACTGCCGGCAAAATGTATTTATATGAAGACAGTACAATTCGCGGTCTCGGTTCCGTTTATATAAATGATGCCGCCAATCAAAGAATAATCAAAGGCGACGATGTTATGTATAATCCCGATACCGGCTTCGGTCAAATTTCCGGAAGCGGATACTTGGAATCTCCCGACGGAATGATAGAAGCCCCTTTGATTGAAGGAAATATGAAGCAGGTAAAGATTGTGGCGTCCGGCGGAGTACAACTGTCGAGTCAGCTGCATGACATGACCGGATACAGTGATACCGCCGTGTACACGAGGACGGGACAAAACGGGACGGACGGCAAGCTGACCATGACGGGCCATGCTCATGTTGTTCAAAACGGAAATACTTTTGACGGCCCCGAATTAGTCATGAGGGATGCGGAAAGAATTGTAGAAACAACGGGAAGAAGTACTATTGTTATTACGAATACCGATAACGGCGGAAGGGGAAAAGATGAAAATTCCGGGGCCCAAGCACCGGAAGAAGTAACCGATGAGACCGCCATTGCAGGAAGACCGGCTTATGCGGATAAACCGGTTCAAAGTCCTATAGAAACCAAGGAATCCAAATGAAAATAGAAACCCGCGGATTATTTAAAAAATATGGAGACCGTGTAGTCGTCAACGATGTCAATATCGAAGTCGACCAGGGATCGATTGTGGGATTGCTGGGACCTAACGGGGCAGGTAAAACGACAACATTTTACATGATTGTCGGAATCATACAGCCCGATAAAGGTCAGGTTATGGTGGGCGAAAATTCTTTGACGGGAATGTCCATTCATAAAAGACATCAGTTCGGTATCAGCTATCTCCCTCAAGAAGCATCTATTTTTAGGAAAATGACGGTTTGGGAAAATATGATGGCCCTTTTAGAGACCAGACCCGAACTTACGGAAAAAGACAGAGTGCGCAAGGGGGAAGAATTACTTGAGGAGTTTCATATTACCCATGTAAAAAATACGCGGGGAGATGCGCTTTCCGGCGGTGAACGCCGACGGGCAGAGATAGCAAGATCACTTACCATGGATCCGTCTTTTATTCTGCTTGATGAACCCTTTGCGGGAGTAGATCCTCTGGCGGTAGAAGATATTCAAAGTGTTGTCATGCATCTGAAAACAAGGGGAATCGGTATTTTAATAACCGATCATAATGTCAGAGAAACTTTGAGAATTGTTGATAATGCGTATATTCTTTCAGAGGGGAAAATTTTACTGAAAGGAAAGGCGGAAGAAATTGCCGTCAATCCCGTGGCAAGAAAATTTTACTTGGGAGAAAATTTCAGATTATGACGGATAAAAGTAATGAGGTGGAATTCTGGTGCGTATACTTGATAAATATATCTTAAAAGAATTCCTCGGGCCGTTTTTGTTTGGGGTAGCTGCTTTTACTGCTATATTTTTAGGAGCGGACACCCTGTTGAAAATAGCCAGTTATGTAACTAAATACGGCGCATCGGTAACAGCGGCCTTAAAAATATTTATATTGGCATTGCCGAGGATTATTGTCTATACTTTTCCCATGGCTGTTCTTTTGGGCTCCTTAATGGCAACCGCCCGTTTATCGAGCTCCAGCGAACTGATTGTAATGAGAACGTCCGGGCAAAGTTTCATACGTCTTGTGATGCCTGTTTTTGTATTGACTTTTCTTATCAGCCTTTGTGCAGTTGCATTTAATGAGTATGTAGTGCCTTGGACAAATGCTAAGTATGAGTATGTCGTCAATGTGGAGATTCAGCGTAATTTAAATCCGGGAGTGACGGATCATGTGGTTATCAGGGATGTTCAAAACGGAAAAATCGTTCATTTGATGTATGCAAGGAGATATAATCCTGAAACAAGAACTCTTGAAAATATAACCATACAGGAATTTCAAGATGAAAAAGTCATTCGTGTGGAAAATGCACCGAGTGCTGCCTGGGAAAACGGTACTTGGATCATGACGGACGGAATCATTTACGATCTGTCCGATGACGGCGTGAACAGAATGATACATTTTAAAAAACAGATGATTCCTTATGCACAGTCACCGGAAGATATACAGAAAGAAAAAAAGAACTATGATGAAATGACAATCAGAGAGCTTTTGATTGAAAGCAAGGCATATGCAGCCGCACATGCGGATACGACTCCTATATTTATGGAAGTACACCGCCGGTTTTCCCTGCCCATGGCAAGTTTTGTATTCGGTTTAGTGGGGGCACCTCTCGGAATCCAGCGAGAAAGATCATCGTCGTCCATCGGGTTTGGAATTTCTGTTGTTATCATTTTCATATATTATGCAATCATGACGTTTTTGGAAGCTCTGGGGAAGGGGCATGTGCTGCCGCCGGTGGTTGCGGTATGGCTTCCCAATCTTATTGCTCTTGTTTGCGGCGCCTGGCTTATCAGACGGACAAATAAATAAGCGGGTATGGTATAGAGGAGGTATTTATGTTTATCGGTATTGCCATGTTTCTCGTCCTTATGCTTATGGGCGGGATCATTGCTTTTCTCGGTGATAAAATCGGATCCAAGGTAGGGAAAAAGAGAATGACTCTCTTCGGACTCCGTCCCAAATACACTTCTGTTATCGTTACTATTATTTCCGGTATTTTGATATCTTTTTTAACAATAGCAGCACTTGCTGTAGTGAATGAAAATGTCCGTGTAGCCTTATTCGGCCTGAGTCAATTGCAGGCAAGAATGGCAAGTCTGGATCAGGAAATCAAAGTAAAGAATGCGGAACTGGACAAAGGGAAACGGCAGCTGGAAGAGAGGAATAAAGAATACAGAGAGGTGACGATTCTTTCTGAAAATACCGCAAAAGAACTGGAACAGGTGGAAAGCCAGCGGGCATATATGGAAAGTGAATTATCGACTGTACAAAAGGCTTATGATGAAGCACGAAAAGGAATAGAGCAGTCGGCGGAAGAAATAAAGGAACTGGAAAAAACAAAAGACGAACTTTCAGGAAATATTTCGCGGCTGAATAAAGAAAAAGAAACTCTTATGGAAAATATAGCAGCCATCAGAGAAGGGACGGTTGTATTCAGGGCAGGCCAAGTACTGACGGATGCCGTCGTTGATGAAAACATGACAAAAGAACAGTCGGAGCAGGTTCTCGGAAGCATTCTCAATGATATCAACAATCTTTTGAAAGAACGGATGAAAGTGACCGATAAAGACGTATATCTGGTGAGAATTCCCCAACAGGCTTTTGATTCTGCCGTAGATAAAGTTAAAGAAGCGAAGACAAAAAAACTGGTCCGTGTCGTGGCGGCAGGCAACCTTATTTTGGGTGAGCCGGCCATTGTTGAATTTGATGTATTTGATGATAATTTAATTTTCAAAAAAGATGAAACCATCATGTCGGTAAAGATGCTGAATTACCAAGGCTTAAAACGTGCAGATGCCCAAGTGATCCGCCTTTTGAATGACTTGAATCATTATGCAAAAGAGAAGGGAGTGCTCCCTGATCCGATTACTGGCAAGATAGGACAGCTGGAAGGGCAGGAATTACTGAACGTTATAGAAAAAGTAAAAGACTATGACAGTAACTGTACCCTTGTGATTAAAGCAAAAAATGATATTTATACGGAAGGCCCGTTATTGATTGATGTGGAAGTTATAAAGGATGAATAAATGATACTCGCCGCCGATCCCGGATCTGTAAAAACCGGACTGGCTCTTTTAACGGAAGACGGGAGTCCGGTATGGAAAAAGATTATACAAACAGACCATTTTGAAAATGAAATCAAAGAAGCTTTGTCCTGCTATGATATTAAAGTATTTGTCATGGGAAACGGAACCCATCACAAAGAAATGAAAGCCCGGGCAGAAAAGATCATTTCATCCATGGGTGAGGATGTAGAAATTTCTGTAGTGAATGAAAAATATACAACGGAAATGGGAGAAAAATGGTATTGGAAAGATCATCCGCCGAAAGGAATCAAACGCCTGATCCCGGAAGGATTTCGTACGGTGCCCGTTCCCGTAGATGATTATGTGGCATGGATCATAGGCTGTATTTATTTGGGGATAGTGAAGGAAGAAGATATCGATCATAAAAAGCTTTGACAAGAAATAATTGACATTGTCCGACAGGTGTGATAAATTTAAAAAATGCTACGGGGCATGGCGCAGTTGGTAGCGCACCTGCTTTGGGAGCAGGGGGTCGCCAGTTCGAGTCCGGCTGCCCCGACCATATGGCTCAGTAGCTCAGCTGGATAGAGCAACCGCCTTCTAAGCGGTAGGTCGTGAGTTCGAATCTCTCCTGGGTCACCAACAAAGACAAACCATTTTTTGAAAATGGCAATGTCCCGTAGGGATTAACGAAAAGAGTTCTGAAGTTTTCAGGACTTTTTTTCGTGTCTTTACTTGTTTTGTCCGGGTTAGTTTTTTTGTATTTTTATAGACAGATACAATGAAAGTGATGCAATAAAAACTTGATCTGCCGGATGTCATTTATTGATTATTTCTATCGAAAAAAGGAATGATTTTTCACTTGCAATTTACTATGGGTAGTAGTATTATATTGTTCTGACTGAAGAGTCTGACAATTTTTGAGAAGCTTTAAAATAATAAAAAAAGAGAAGAACGCTTACACATAAATGTTTTTAGGAGGTGTCCTTATTTGACTGCTAAAGTGGCACAAGTTTCGAAATGGCTTAAAGAGCTGCAGGAAAAAGTCGATGCGGACGGAAAGATTTCATATAATGAAATTCTTCGTTTTGTCAAAGAAAATTCACTGAATGCAAAACAATTGGATACTATTTTTAAGGAAATTCACGGGCAGGGAATTGAAATTGTTTACGGAGCCGAGGAAGAAGAGGAAGACTCTTTTGACGAAGATGAACCCGAACAGTTGGAAGATGATTCCGATGACAGTGAGGATGTAGAAGAAGAGGAATGGGTGAAAGATGATACCGATGTATCCGCCGATCCGGCAGGTATCACCGATCCCGTCCGTTTATATCTGAGGGAATGCGGAACCACGCCGCTTCTGACTTCAGAACAGGAAATGAGTCTGGCCCAGACCATTGAAATAGGTAAAACGGCATGGGCGACAAAAGAGGAAAAAGAAGCGGCAGAAAAAGCAAAAAAAGCTATGGCAAGCGCCAATTTGCGCCTCGTTGTATCTATAGCAAAAAAATATCCCGGCCGCGGAATGCCTTTTCTTGATTTGATTCAGGAAGGGAATTTGGGTCTTCTTAAAGCAGTGGATAAATTTGATTACACCAAGGGATATAAATTCAGCACTTATGCTACATGGTGGATTCGGCAGGCCATTACCCGGTCTATTGCGGATCAGGCAAGAACCATCCGTGTACCGGTCCATATGGTGGAAACCATTAATAAAATGAACAGGGTGGGACGCCGTTTCCTTCAGGAACACGGAAGAGAAGCAACCAATGAAGAGCTTGCAAAAGAAATGGACATCAGTGTAGAGAAAATCAGAGAAGCCAAGAAGGCAGCACAGGATCCCATCTCATTGGAAACACCGATCGGAGAAAAAGAAGATTCCCATTTGGGGGATTTTATTGAAGATCAGAAAACGGCATCTCCCGAAGATGAAGCAGCAGCAACGATGCGCCGTGAACAAATTCATAAATTACTGGATACTTTGACGGAAAGAGAAAAAGGTGTCATTGAACTCCGTTACGGAATCGATGACGGAACGCAAAGAACATTGGAAGAAGTGGGCAAACATTTCGGCGTAACAAGAGAGCGTATCCGGCAGATTGAGGGGAAAGCACTGAAAAAACTCAGAAAGCTTGCAACGCCCATAGCAGGTCTTTAGTTTATGACGGCATAAATGCAGTATTTATTACAGAGATTTTATTGCAAATAAAAAATGCCTATGGTATAATAACGCCGTTAGTCTGGACAGTCCTCTGCCAAATGCGATCGGCATGAATGTTCTGTGAGAAGGAGGAAAAGATCGTGAATATCATTGAAACATTAGAGAATGAACAGCTTCGTAACGACATTCCTGCATTTCGTCCGGGCGATACCGTTCGCGTACATGCAAAGGTTGTCGAAGGCAAAAACGAAAGAATTCAGGTATTTGAAGGCGTAGTTATTGCCAGAAAAAATCATGGTGTCAGAGAAACTTTTACGGTTCGTCGTATTTCTTACGGCGTAGGCGTAGAAAGAACATTCTTGGTTCATTCCCCGCGTCTTGCCAAGATCGAAGTTAAGCGCCACGGTATCGTTCGTCGTGCAAAACTTTTCTATCTCCGCGGACTTTCAGGTAAAGCGGCAAGAATTAAAGAAAAGAAATAAGATAAAAAAAGAAGACCGGCGGGTCTTCTTTTTTTTATGCCCGAAATATTGTATACTTACTCATGATGTCAGATTTGATTTCTCTGTCAGAATCACTGATAAAAATATAATTTCAGGTGAGGCCTTATGAATTATCGGAGTCTTTTATTAACGGGAGTTTTATTTTTTGGAATGACCCTGACCGCAGCGGCGGAAAAAGAAATAAAGAATAAAATTGAAAAAGTTTTTGTTGTCGATTACATGACTGTTGAAGTTGTTATGGATGAACCTTTAACGGCGGAAGAAACAGATCCTCTTCGAATCTCCTCCCCGGATTTCAAGCCGGATTTCACATTTAACGAAGATGTCCGCATGATAGGGATGCCTATTCCGCAAGAGTCCGACGGATTTCATGAAAATACGTATCGAATTCCCGTAAGCGGGCTGGATGAAGGTATCATCTATCAAATCTCTTATAAAGGACAAAAAGGGAAAACATTTAAAGCTTATTCCCCCCAAGAAATGAAAGATAAATACAGAGATCGTTACGGGAGTTATTTCTGATGCATATTGTACTTGTTGAACCGGAGATTCCCGGAAATACGGGAAATATAGCAAGGCTTTGTGCTGCGGAGCATCTGACTCTCCATTTGGTAGAGCCTTTGGGATTTCAAATTGATGATAAGCATTTGAAAAGAGCCGGCCTTGATTATTGGGATTTATTGGACGTTCATGTGCATCCCGATTATGGATCGGTGGTTCAAATGCTTGCGGGCCATCATTTTTATTTTAATACGACAAAAGCGGTGCACAGTTATACGGAAGTTGCTTTTGAAAAAGATGCAGTGCTTGTTTTCGGTAAGGAAACAAAAGGTCTTCCCGAAGAGTTATTGCTGGAACATAAGGATGACTGTATCCGGATACCGATGATCGAGGAAGCCCGATCACTTAATTTATCAAATGCGGTGGCTATTGTAGCAATGGAGGCGCTCAGGCAGAACGGATTTCCTCATTTGCTCCAAAAAAGCGGCCGTTTATTTAAAGGAGGAGTCGAATGAATACTTATGATGAAGCCTATGCATTGGCAAAAGCTATTCGTGAATGTGATGAAATGAAAAGGCTGACCGAAGCAGCGGAGAAAATAAAGAATAATGAAAATGCCAAAAATATGGTTAAAGAATATATTATGGCACAAATGAAAGCAGATTACGGAAAGCTGGCGGGCCAAGAGACCGACGAAAAAGAATACCGCCACTTGCAGGAATTGGCGCTGCTGGTGAGCAATAACAGCGATGCACAAGAATATTTACAGGCTTTTATCAGATGGAATCAGGTGGCTGCGGATTTACAAAAGATCATTTCTGATGCAATGGCGCAGGGTATGGATGTATTGGATTTGCAAAAATGACAGATTGGAATATATTTTTTTCGGGAATACTGACAGAGAAACAGATAAAAATTAATGAGCCCATGAGCCATCATAATACATATGGTATAGGGGGAAATGCCGATGTATTTGTCACGCCCTCAAGCAAAGAAGAATTGAAGGAAGTATTGAAGAGAATTTCCATGGAAGGATTGCCGGTGACAATCATCGGCGGCGGATCCAATTGTCTGATCAGTGACAAAGGTATACGGGGAGTAACGATAAGTACTATGCGTATGAAGCCTGAAATCATTTGCAATGAAACATGGATCACCATTTACGGAGGTGCCGGTACAGGCAGCGTTTCCCGGGCGGCACAGAAAAATGCTTTAACCGGATTCGAGTGGGCTGTCGGTATTCCCGGTACTGCTATAGGTGCTGTTTTTATGAATGCCAACGGCTATGGAAAACAGATGAAAGATGTGGTAGAAGAAGTGTATGCGGTTTCCATAGACGGAGAGGAAGAAAAGACATACGGCTGGGACGATCTTCATTATGGAGACAGTGACAGCGTTTTTATGCATAACGGAGATGTTATTTACGGAGCGAAACTGCATTTGAGAAAAGGCGATGCAGAAGAAATTAAAGATAAAATGAGAGATCATCAGGAATCGCGTCGCTCCAAGCAGCCTTTGGAAAAAAGAAGTGCGGGGACGATGTATCTGAGACCGCCGGGATACCATGTGGGCCCGATGATCAAAGCCTGCGACCTGATAGGTTTTGCCATCGGGGATGCGGAAGTATCATCCAAGCATCCCGATTTTGTGGTAAATAACGGTAATGCAACTTGCGAGCAGGTTTTGGGAGTGCTCCATGAAGTGCAGCGGCGGGTTAAGGAAAAATTCGGAGTTCATATTCCTTTAGATGTAAGAATGCTCGGAGAAGATTTGAAACAGGAACGATAGTGACGAAAGGAGAGGGGAGACCCTCTTCTTTTTTATTCATAATGAAAAAATATAAAAATAACTCTTGCATTTTGAATGAAAAATGAGTATGATAAAAACATAAGTTAGCACTCGTTATTGGTGAGTGCTAATAATTCAAAGGAGGAATTGAAATGTTAAAACCGTTAGCAGATCGTGTTCTTGTTGAAGTAGATGTAGAAGAAGCAAAAACTGCAGGTGGCATACTGCTTCCTGATACGGCACAAAAGAAATCCCAGAAAGGAACCGTTATTGCCATCGGTTCCGGTAAAGTTTTAGATAATGGAGAACGCCTGCCCTTCGAAGTGGCAGTAGGCGACAGAGTTTTATTTGCCAAATATTCCGGTGTGGACATTGAAGAAGGGGGTAAAAAATTCCTTCTTCTTTCCGAACGTGATATTTTAGGAAAGCTTTGATTTTAGATAATTAATCAGATAGGAGCGATATAAATGGCTAAAAAAGTACTTTATAATGAAGAAGCTCGCGCAGCTCTTTTGAGAGGTGTGGATCAGCTGGCGAATGCAGTAAAAATTACCCTCGGACCGAAGGGCCGCAATGTAGTTCTTGACAAGAAATACGGAGCACCAAATATTGTAAATGACGGTGTATCCATTGCCCGTGAAATTGAATTAAAAGATCCTTTTGAAAATATGGGTGCCCAGCTTGTTAAAGAAGTAGCAACCAAGACGAACGATGTAGCCGGAGACGGTACAACGACGGCAACTCTTTTGGCACAGTCCATGATTCATGAAGGGATGAGAAATGTAGCTGCCGGAGCTAATCCGATGGTTCTCAAAAGAGGAATTGAAAAAGCTGTTGAAGTTCTGGTAGAAGAAATCAAAAAGAAGTCCGTACCGGTTGATACAAAGGCAAAAATTGCTCAGGTTGCATCCATTTCTTCCGATGATGTAACGATTGGCGGCCTGATTGCCGATGCAATGGAAAAAGTCGGAAGTGACGGCGTTATTACCGTAGAAGATTCCAAGACCATGGGAACAAGTCTGAAAGTTGTAGAAGGTATGCAGTTCGACCGCGGCTATCTCAGTCCGTACATGGTTTCCGACACCGATAAGATGGAATGTGTCATGAATGATCCGCTGATTCTTATCACGGACAAGAAGATTCCCGTTATTCAGGATATCATTCAGCTTCTTGAAAAAGTGGTACAGTCCGGCAAGGAACTGTTGATTATAGCTGAAGATGTAGAAGGTGAAGCACTGGCAACACTCGTTGTTAACAGATTGCGCGGTACATTCAAGTGCGCTGCCGTCAAGGCTCCCGGATTCGGTGACCGTCGTAAAGCAATGCTTGAAGATATTGCCATTCTTACAGGCGGACAAGTGATTTCCGAAGATATGGGCCGTAAGCTGGATACCGCTACATTGGAAGATCTCGGAACGGCTCACCAAGTCCGTATCACAAAAGACAATACGACCATTGTCGGCGGTGCAGGCGATAAAGAAGCCATTGCATCCAGAGTGGATCAGATTCGTGAACAATATAAAGAAGCTACCTCTCAGTTTGATAAAGATAAACTGCAGGAACGTCTGGCAAAAATGTCCGGCGGCGTAGCAGTTATTGAAGTCGGTGCAGCTACGGAAGTGGAAATGAAAGACAAGAGACTTCGTATTGAAGATGCACTGAATGCAACCCGTGCCGCTGTTGAAGAAGGTATTGTAGCCGGTGGCGGAACAACATTCCTTGATATTCAGGCTAAGCTGAATGAAATGGATGTCGATGGTGATGTAAAGACCGGTGTCAATCTGGTACGTCATGCTATCGAAGCTCCTATTCGTCAAATTGCAGATAATGCAGGTGTAGAAGGAGCTATTGTTGCAGAAAAAGTCAAAGCATCTCCCGAAGGAATCGGTTATAATGCAGCCGTTGACAAATATGAAGACATGATTGGCGCAGGTATCGTCGATCCTGCCAAGGTTACCCGTTCTGCTTTGCAGAATGCCGCATCTATTGCAGCATTGGTACTCACCACAGAAGCAGTGGTAGGTGATGATCCGGAAGAAAAACCGGCAATGCCGCCGATGCCTCCGATGGGCGGAGCAGGAATGATGTAATCTTCCGCAAATGAAATAAAAAAATAAGGGTCCGATTCGGGACTCTTATTTTTTTATCTCGTTATTAAAATAGGGAAGGAGCTTTTATGGATATAAAAATCAAAAGGATTTATGAAAATGCGGCAGATACGGACGGATACAGAATATTGGTAGACCGTCTGTGGCCTCGGGGAATTTCAAAAGAAAAAGCGAAAGTTGATAAGTGGGAAAAAGATATTGCTCCGTCTCCGGCTCTGAGAAAAGTGTACCACGCGGGACAAATCGAATTTGAAGAATTTAAAAAGCGTTATATCGATGAATTGAAAAATAATGATGCGCTTCCGGCCTTTCTTAAGGAACTCAGAGAAAAAGGAGAGGTCACTTTCCTTTATGCGTTGAAAGATAAAGAGAAAAATCATGCACTTTTATTGAAAGAATATATCGATAAATCAAAATAAAATCCATAAAAAACCGGCCCCTGAAGTCAGATTTTTTGCTCCGACTTCAGGGGCCGGTTTTACTTATACAATAGAACTCTTTTTATTATTTCAGCCGATCTTTCAAAAGAGTTTTCCGTTCATCTATATACTCTTTCAAATTCAAGATTTTTGTGGCGGTCCCGTTTCCGTTTACATCTTTTTCCATCTGTACCTGCCAAATAAAATCTTTATCAAGTTCTTTATCATGAAGTTTGACTTTTGCAACGGCTATTCCGTTTTCTTCCTTTACATCCAAAATATCCGTCATGGAAAGAGAGGCGGAGCCGATATAAGCGGTGATACTTTTTATCGGTTTGTCCAGAAAAGATTTTTCCTTTTCCGCTTCGGCTGTAAATTTTTCCTCTGTCCTTTTAATCAATTCGGCGATCAGTTCTTTTTTGAGGCCTCTGATGACAGAGGCGGCAATGGTCCCGCCGGGAGAGGATTCTGCTTTGAGCTCGGATAATATGTCGTCAATGGCGGCAGAATAAACTTTTTCCATATCCACCCGTTCTTTAAAGAGCTGCAAATCTTTTTTCTGCACCGCCTGCTGGATTTCTCCTGCCGCATAAGCAGGGGTTCTCGTCCAATATCCGAAATAAAATCCGATTCCCGCAGCCAGAATAATACCTATTATGATTAAAAACTTTTTCATAGAGACTCCTTGGAAATAAATGAATGATATTCGTTTCAACAGATTCGGTAGGAATAAAAGATAAAACGGCTGCTGTTATTTCCCCGTATCGAAAAGGGCTTTTTGCTGAGTGAATTCAATCATGCCGTAAATGCCGCCTTCCCGACCCAGTCCGCTTTGTTTGTATCCTCCGAAAGGTGCCGACGTGTCTCTGGGGCTGGCATTGATGTAGACATTGCCTGCCTTAATTTGTTTTGCTATGGAAATTGCCTTCTCTTTTTCTCCATAAACTCCCGCATTCAGGCCGTATCGGGTATCGTTGGCTATACGAACGGCTTCCGTTTCGTTTTCGTAAGTGAATACACAGAGGACGGGTCCGAATATTTCATCTTTGGCGATGGACATTTCTGAGTTGACATTTGTAAAAATAGTAGGAGCGATATAATAACTTCCGTCTTTATTCTCAGGAACAGAACCTGTCAGAAGCAATGCTCCTTCTTCTACTCCTTTTTCAATATATTGTTTTACTTTCTCATATTGTCGGAGTGATGAAAGAGGTCCCATTTTTACATCATGACTTTCCGGATCTCCCAAAGTATACTCTTTAGCAATATCAACCAATTTCTTTTCAATAAGCGGCTGTTCCGATTTCGGGATAATCAGGCGGGAAAAAGCGGTGCAGGTTTGTCCGGAGTTTAAGAATATAGAGTTGAAACAAAGATGAATTGCTTCATCATAATTGCTGCCTTTAAGGATGATATAAGGAGATTTGCCGCCCAGTTCCAAACTGATATGTTTCAGACTGTCCAGCGCATTTTTCCCTACTTGTATTCCTCCGGAGGTAGAACCGGTGAAAGAAATCATGTCCACGAGCGGATGGGTTGCCAATCGATCTCCCACTTCGCCTCCCTTTCCGGTGACGAGATTAAAAACACCTTTCGGAAATCCTGCTTTTTCAAAAGCGTCGGCAAGCCAATAAGAAGACAGAGGCGTATGCTGACTGGGCTTTAAAATGATCGTATTCCCCATGAGGAGAGCCGGAATGACTTTCTGTATGACCTGACCGAGAGGATAATTCCACGGAGTTATGCAGCCTATGACACCGACGGGTTCTCTGTAAACGGTGGAAGCCGCCATCTTTTCCACAAGGGGGACCTCCGGTGCCAAATCGATATAGGACTGAGTTCTGGTATATTGGTATTCCACTTGCGCACTTTTTGTAAAAGTATAGGGAGAACCAAGTTCTTTGATGATGATATCGATCAACTCATCTTCCTTGGCACGGAAAATTTCTAAGAATTTCTTCATTAAATTGATTCTTGATGAAAGGGAAGTTCCGGACCAGCCGGGAAGAGCTTTAGCGGCGGCTTTTGCGGCTTTATCCACATCTTCTGCGTTGCCTGCCGGGACTTTGGCGAAAATTTTTTGGGTAGCCGGGTTTTCCACTTCAATAAATTTTCCGGAAGAACCGGGGATCCATTGTCCGTCGATGTACAGTTTTTCAAAATCCATAATAAAACCTCCTTTACTTTATATACTACCATTATTATTACACAGTCACAGAGATTTTGTAGAAGAAATAACAGAAAGAATTCTAATATTCATAGGACAAACTTGATATTTCGTGTATAATAAGCAGCATAAGAATTATTTCTTGATTGTGAGGATACAATGAAAGACACAAAAGAATACGGCGCGGAACACGGACATGTTTCCGGAAAATGGAAAAGGAACAACGATAAATACGGAAGGAAATCTTTTTCCGACAGATCAAAAAAAAGAAGTGAAGACGGGAACGGTTTTAAAAGAAAAAGACTTGAAAAAGGCTCTTCCTATAGAGACAGAGAACTTGGTGAGGGGATTGTAACGGCAATAACGACGGAAAGTATAACCGTCCGTTTCGGAGATGTTGAAAAAGAAATTCCCCGACGCCGCAGAATCGAAAGAGACAGCGGAGAAAGATCATTTGAGAGAAAACCGTTCGGCAAAAAGCCGTTTGAAAAGCGAAAATATGCGAAAGATGATAGAAATCCCGTCTTTAAGTTTGATACGACTCATGATAAAGAAACGGAAAGAAACCCCGGAGAAAAAAGATCTCCCGTCAAAGTGGGCCTCCATGTAGTCGATGATTTGCTCGGACCGGGAGTTGTAGGGCGGATTACCGAAAGAGGCACTTATGTGACTTATGAAAGAACAGGGGAATTCGTATTATATCCTTCCGGTTTGCCGACGAAACTTTTGAAAAGTGCATTTCCCGAAGGAAATAAAAAACGGGAAAAATCAATGATCAGAAGAAATCTGAAAGGGGCGAGAACCTATAAGATATCTGCCGAACCGGAAATGAAAAAGGAAGAAAAAACAGAAATAACAGAAATAACACAAGAATTTTCTGCGCCTACAGAGAAAGATGCAAGGAATACCCGTTATTTTGAAATCAGTGAAGGAACTTTGGTTTCTCATAAAGAATTCGGGGAAGGGATAATAACAAAAATTGAAAACGGCTGTTTTATAATTGATTTCTCGGGGGTATCGAAAAAATATCCTTATCCCGAATCATTGGCAAACGGCGTGCTTGCGATTGTTGAAAAATAACTGTGGAAAATGCGGTAAATAACCGCATTTTTTATTGTGCCTATGTTTTTGGAAATGCATCGAATTATCATAAGCTTATGTTATAATTAAAAATAAGGTTTAAAATTCATAAATAATGGAGAATTTAAATGGGATTATTGGAAAATACGATTGAACGTATACAGCCTATTAATAAAGATCTCATGCATAAAGTGCAGGAAAGATGGAATAACCTCTATCTGGGCATGGGAAATTTAGGAAAGCTGGAAGAAATGGTTATTCAGTATGCCGGCATTACGGAAGAGATGATACCCGATATTCCGAAATGCTGCATGGTGGTAGCCTGTGCCGATCACGGGGTATATGCACAAAAAGTATCTGCCTATCCGCAATCGACGACGGTGGGGATGACAAGGGGATACCTTATAGCCAAGGGCGCTTCTGCCAATGCAATGGCTCATTTTTGCGGTGCCGACATGGTTGTCGTAGATATGGGAATCAATCATGATATGTCGGATCTTCCGGGGATCCTTGACAGAAAAATTGCAAACGGAACGAAAGATATCACTCTCGGGGCCGCCATGACAAGGGACGAAGCGATCCGATCCATTGAAGCGGGCATAGAGATTGCAGAAGAAAAAGTAAAAGAAGGATACAGGGTATTTACGGTAGGGGAAATGGGAATTTCAAATACCACCGCATCTGCCTGTATGATAGGAGCCTTCAATCACTGGAATGCATTGGAAGTGACCGGACGGGGAACGAATATTTCCGATGAACGGCTGCTTCATAAAATCGAAGTAGTGCAAAAAGCATTGGATATCAATCGGCCCGATGCTGATGACGGTCTTGATGTGTTATCAAAGGTGGGAGGCTTTGAATTCGGATGCATGACCGGTGTCATTTTGGGGGCGGCAGCCAACAGATGTCTCACAATTATAGACGGATTTAATTCTACCGCCAGTGCTTTTGTAGCAAGAAGTTTGTCCAAAGAAACCGTCCAATATATAATGGCTTCCCACTTGTCTTTGGAACAGGCACACCATCGTTCTTTAGAAAAATTGGGACTTTCCGAATATATTGATCTCGATATTCGATTGGGAGAAGCCGTAGGAGCCAGTATTCAAAAGAAAATACTGGACATGGCACTCACTATTTACAGAGAATGTGTAAGTAAAGAAACGGGAGTTATCGAATGAGCGGAATTAAAAATTTAGATAAAAGTATCATGGAAGCTTGCAGGCTCTATGTGGATAATTTGATTAAACCGCTCTATTCTCTCGGAAAATTGGAAGATATGGCGGTGCGGCTTGCAGGTATTACAGGGCAGGTCAAGCCGAAAAAACTGAAAAAGGCAATAGTTGTCATAGCCGGTGATACGGCAGTCGACAGAGAAAATGAAACCGGCGGAAAGCTGAGCCTCGGTGAAGTAAAAGCCGTTGCAAAAGGGCTTGCACCGATAAGTGCGGTGGCGCGGATGACGGAAACTCCCGTATATCTGATTGATGCAGGCTTAGAGTCGGATACGGATGAAATTGAAGGAGTTCTGGTCAAAAAAGTAATCAGGGGAACTCATTACGGGCATCAGGCTATGACTGTAGAACAAGCAAAAGAAGCGGTCAGTCTGGGAATGTCTGTCGGAAAGAGTTTGGCTCTGCAAAGGGTGGAAGCGGTTGCTCTCGGGAATATAGGAGAACGATCCATGCTTTCCGCTCTGGGTGTGACGGCAGCCGTCATGAAAGAGGAACTGCAGGAGCAGGCCCGTCAAAACGGACTTTCCGTCAAAATGAATGATATAGAAGATTTGAAAGACGATCCCATCGGTGTTTTGGCTGCAACGGGATCTGCAGAAATCGCCGGATTATTCGGACTTGTCGTTCAGGCAGCCCGGGAAGGCATTGCCGTTGTTTTTGATAACGCGGTTACGGGGGCGGCAGTCCTTATGGCGGTACAGGTCTATCCTGAAATTAAAGAATATGTATTTCCTTCTGTCTACTATGAAGAACCGCTGCATCAAATACAGATGAAGAAATTGGGAATGAAATCATTTTTGCATTATGATTTTACTTTGGCAGAAGGACTCGGTTCGGCTATGGGGCTCTCCTTATTGGATGCTTCGCTGGATATGCTGAATGTCATGAAAACTTTTGGAGAAGGCGGCGTGGACGTGGCGGAAGACGGTCCGGGAAAGAATCGGCAAAGAGAGGATGTGCGGTAATGAAGGCGTTGTTTATTCGTTGTTATGGAAAACTGATACCCGATATGCTGATTGGCGGCCTGATCGATATGGGAGTACCGCCGGAATATTTAAAGGCTAAATTAAAGGAAGCAGAGCTCGCTTTCGATTTTATTGAAAAACAGATTCCCAAAGCACAAGTATCGGCCCATTATTTTTATATACCGGAAAAGGGGAATAAACCGCTGCTTCTGCGGCAGGGAGATTTATATAAAAAATGGCGTGAGATCTGTGAAAAAGCGATGCCCGAATGGGAAGTGCCGGGATGGAAAGTATTTTCTGCTCTTGCGGCAGGCGCTTCCGATGCGCTGGATGAAATTCCCGCCAATATTATTAATTTGCGCAGATGTGACGTAAAAGAAGAGCATTTGGTGTCGCTCTATTGTTTTTTTGCCTGCCTTGATCATTTGGGAGTGGAGTCCGTATTTGTCTGTCCTTTCTCTATCGCACCGGGAGAGACGGAAATGGCAAGAACGACGGAAAAAATCATGGTTCATGCCGTATCTACCACGGGGGAAGTTATATCGGCGGAAGATATCAATCCTTTTGCCGCTGCTATGATAGAAGGTTTGTCGGCAGGTTATATTCCCATGGACAGCCGATTTATTGCAGACAAAACAGCTTATGGAAGCGCCAGTGTGGAAAAACCTTCGGGAGATACGACGGTGGCGGAATATTTGGGATATTTTACCGACCGGGAAGAGTCTATATTCAGCCGCCATTTAAAAGTTTTCGGCATGGATGTATAAATGTCTTTGTCTGAGAAGGCGGGGAAATAATTTTTTATCTGTTGCTGATTTTCCTTTACTTATCATTGACAGAGGGAAAGTCATATGGTAAAGTATTGGACATGACGTCAAGTTGGTTTTGCGTATACCAAGGGAATTTTATTAAAAAACAACTTGACAAATGATAGTGCAATGATATAATGATATCGTTGCCGACACAGATGCGGAAGTAGCTCAGTGGTAGAGCACAACCTTGCCAAGGTTGGGGTCGCGGGTTCGAGTCCCGTTTTCCGCTCCATCAGTTAGTTTCATCCTTCGGGATGTGCTATATATTCCTGAATAGCTCAGCCGGTAGAGCGCGTGACTGTTAATCACGATGTCGCAGGTTCGAACCCTGCTTCAGGAGCCATAGGGGTATCGCCAAGCGGTAAGGCAACGGACTCTGACTCCGTCATTCGTAGGTTCGAATCCTGCTACCCCTGCCAATATGATCCATTAGCTCAGTCGGTAGAGCACTTGACTTTTAATCAAGGTGTCCCGCGTTCGAGTCGCGGATGGATCACCATTTATGGCCTGTTCGTCAAGTGGTTAAGACACCGCCCTTTCACGGCTGGCTCGCGAGTTCGAATCTCGCACAGGTCAC
>ERZ506430.388-NODE-388-length-17304-cov-4.88904_pt1 | contig 17304 bp, 13 predicted proteins | sample MGYA00513053_ERZ506430 | MGnify/ENA metagenome assembly ERZ506430
CGATCTTAAATATTGACCTTAATACAGAACGGGTTGAGAGAACTGCTGCAGACCAAGTTCTTCAGGTAAATCTCGATAAAGAAGTAGCAGACCGTACTGCTGCTGATAAAGCCTTGTCTACAGAATTCACTGCTAAGTTGGATAATACCAAACAAGCTTTGGAATCAGAGGTAGGTAAATTGAATACCAAGATTGACCAAGAGAAAACGGACAGAGCTGCGGCTGATACTGCATTAGGAGTCCGTATTGATTCTCTAGAGGCAGGCAATACGACTGCTATGAATGACCTTAAAGAACAGGTTAAGAATAATACCACTGCAATTAATACAGAGAAAGACCGAGCAATTGCCAAGGAAACTTCTCTTGAGGCAAAGATTGATACCAACCTTCAGAATCACAAGGATGACATGGCTGCTATCAACCAGGATATCCTTACTGAGAAGAACGAACGTTTGGCAGGTGATACTCTGTTGCAAACCAATATCGATAAGGAAGCTACCGAACGTGCTAATCAAGATACCCTTATTAATAATGCTATTGCTCAGGAAAAGGCAGACCGTACTGCTGCAGACCAGGCAATGGATAATAAGAAGGTAGATAAAGTAGATGGCAAGGGTCTTTCTGCAAATGATTTTACCGACCTTCTGTATGCTAAACTTGATGGCATTGAAGAACATGCAAACTACATCACTAAGGTATCGGAGTTATTAAACGATTCTGACTTTCAGAATGCAGAACAAGTAGAGGCTGCAATCCAAAACATTATTGGTTCAGCTCCTGAAGTACTTGATACTCTAGCAGAGATTGCTAAGGCATTAGGGGATGACCCCAATTTTGCTGCAACCATGACTGCTAAGCTTACCGAATTGGAGAATAAGCTTACTGCCGAAAAGAACTTGCGTGAACAAGGGGATGATAACCTGCAACAATCTTTCACTAACCTGAGTACTACTCTTACCACAACGGTAAACGATTTGAGAACTTTCGTTAGTGAAACTCGTACAGAGTTATTAACTTCTCTGAATGCTACCAATGCTTTGGTAAATCAGAATTCGGCAAATATCCAACGTAACTTGGAACTAATCCAAGGTATTCAAGATAACGTTAATGGTAATTACACTGCCATCAAGGATTTGTTGGAAAGTGAAATTGCTGCTCGTAAATCCGAGGATATCCGATTGGAGGCAAAAATCGACCAGAATACTTCTGACCTAAATACAGAAAGAGAAGAAAGAATTGCTGCTGATAAAGTTCTCCAGGATAATATTGATGCCGAGGAAGCTGCTCGTATTGCCGAAGACAAGAGAATCAATGAACGTATCGATAAGGAAATCCAAGACAGAACCGATGCCGATACTGCATTAGATAATAAGTTCACTGAAATTACCAATGACCATGAGGAAAGACTGGTAGCTGAAGAAGGTACTTCTGATGCTTTGCCAGATACCATGGTTACAGATGTAAGTGCTGTAACTCGTAATGCTACTCAACTTACATTCAAGGTAAAAACTTCTACTAAGGACCAGGAAAATAATCAATATGGTGATGAGGTAGAGGCAACTAAGAATCTTTTGGCAGCAACTCAAACCCTTGCAGGAGTTATGACTGCAGCAGACAAAGTTAAGCTTGATGGCTTAGACCCTAATGCTATTACCGAAATCTCAGCAGCATCCGATGCAGATAAGGTTACAGTTACAGTAACTAAGGATAATGGTTTAAATGATGACACTACCAAAACTTTCGATTTACCCGTAGTATCGGCAGATAAGGCTGGTACTATGACTGCGAAAGATAAGGTAGAATTGGACAGAATCAATACTGCTAACTTTGCTTTGGGTGCAGTTACTCCTAACGAAACAACTGTAGGAATTGCTGCTACTAAGATTAATGTTGAAGATGGCACTACAGTTCAGAATCCAATCACTTTGCCTTCATCTACTCTAGAAAAGGCTGGTGTACAATCAGCAGCCGATAAGAAGTTGTTCGATTCTATACCCGATAATATTATCATCCTATCCGGTGATAAACCCGTTGATGTAGCTCAACAGAGTAATCATGTTACTTTAACTCATAAGTTCTCTTCTAAAAAAGAGAGTGGTATTTATACCAGTGAAGCTGAAGATTATAAGACTACTTATATCCCTGCAGCAACCAAAACTGCTGCTGGTGTAATGACTGCATCCGATAAGACTAACCTTGATGAGACCTTACCAGATGCTATTGCTCAAGAGGTTCAAGACCGTAAAGATGCAATCGAGGCTTTGGGCAATGAATCTACAGCAGCTTTGAACAAAGAAATCCAAGACCGTAAAGATGCAGATACGGCCCTTGATACCAAGTTTACTAAAGCAGTAGCTGATGAAGCAAAAGCTCGTACAGATGCAGATACTGCATTGGGTGCAAGGATTGACAAAGAGATCTCTGATAGAACAGCAGCAGATACTGCCCTTGATACTAAACTGCAGAATAACATTGATACTCTAGAAGCTAAGCATGATGCCTTTGTAGCAACTAAGGGACAAGCTGATGGGTTTGCTCCATTGGATGGTAATGGATTGGTACCAGCTAACCATTTGCCTTCATATGTAGACGATGTAATCGAGGTATACGCTACTTATGAAGTAAGCTCTACTGGAGGTCTTACTAATGTTCAGTTGTATACTGATGCTACTCACCAAACTCCGGTAACTGGAGAATCTGGTAAGATATACATTAATGTTGCTAATGGGGAACCTCCATACCAATTCCGTTGGTCAGGTACTAAATTCGTAGACAGTAATACTTCGTCTCTTATCATTGGGGAAATTGCAGGTACTGCTTTCGAAGGTAGTAGAGGTAAGCATCTTGAGGATGTGGTATCTAGCATGCCTAAAAATTTAATTAGTAAGGTTTCAATAGCTAACAAAAATAAGCGTAATGTTATTATCTTATGTAACTATTCTGCTACGGATGGTCAAGGGCATTACATTGATAAACCCGATGGGATGGTAATCCCTCTAACCCCAGCCACTACTCAAGAAGCTGGTCTGATGGATGCCGATAGTGTAATAAAGCTTAATCAAACCTTACCAGATGCTATTGAAGCTGAACAAGAGGCCCGTATTGCAAAAGATAATGCTCATGATAAGCTGATTAATAGTTTACCGAATGAAATAATGACGGTAATTAACTCTATTAATCCAGCTGCGGGTTATCTCATTCTAAAATATTTTAGATGGGTAAAGAATACTGAAGAAGGTTCATATGCTAGAGGTACTGATGTAGATGTTAATATCCCTGCAGCAACCAAAACTGCTGCTGGTGTAATGACTGCATCCGATAAGACTAACCTTGATAATACAGTACAAGGCCTGGCAAATGAGATTACCGATAGAACTAATGCTATCAATGCTCTTCGTACAGAATTGAAAACTTACGTTGATGATTTGATTGCCGATACTGGTTCAGATGTAACTGCATTAGAAACTAAGGTAAATAATCACATTGCCAATAAATCTAATCCTCATGCAGTTACTAAAACTCAGGTTGGATTGGGTAATGTTAATAATACTTCCGATGCTAATAAGCCAGTATCTACTGCTCAAGCTTCTGCTATTGCCGATGCTAAGGCTGCAGGTACGGCTGCTCAGACTTCTATCAATAACCATGCTGGTAGAAAGGATAACCCTCATTCAGTAACTAGAACCCAGTTGGGATTGGCAACTACCGACCAGGTAGTATTTGCTAAGACTACTGCTCCTTCTGGTTTCTGGAAAGAGTCTTCCGATGAAAGATTGAAATCTAACATCAAACCGTTAACCCATACTCTGGAACAAATTTGCAGTATACCTACAGAATCCTTTATCATGGATGGTAAGGAAGATGAAGGTACCATTGCACAAGGTTTGGAAGCAGCTGGGTTTAATAACTACGTAGAAGAAGACCCAAGAACTAAGGATTCAGTTCCTAATCCTGAGGAATTCGAAACAGTTGTTATCGACGGTGAAGAATACGTATTGGTAAAACAAGTTAAGTACCATAAGATGTCTACTCTGGCAATCGAAGGTATCAAACTTCTTTACGATGAGATTAAAGCTTTGAAGGCTGAAATCTCAGAACTCAGAAATCTTAAAGATGTAGATTAATATGGGAGAGATAGCAACATGGAGTGCTGTCAAAATTAAAGTAGGCCTTGGTAAGACAGGTAACGACTGCCCTACCAAGGCTGAATTGTTAGCACTCGCCTCTACAGGAACGGGGGAAAGTTACGTTGGCTTGGAAATCTCCAATGCTAGTTCCTATGGTAATAACGAAGCTGTTAAACTCGAAGATATTCATAAGGTAACTTATAAGTATACATTCACTTTGAGATACTCCAGTATAAGTTTTGATGCTTTAGGTAACCCCAGTAGTTCTAATTTTGGTTTTGGGTTTACCAGTACGAAGCAGAAATATTGGGATAATGTAGCTAATGGGTCTGCTGTTAGGGTTAATTACGTAATAAACAGTAAACCAAGTTGGATTACTAACTATAGTAATCCGGCAGATGGAAAGCCTTGGAAAGCTTCAGAGAATCTAGATCTAACCTCAAGGTCTGGTAAGGGGTTGGCTACTCAATCTGAATCTGGTAAAACCGTGGAATTCACATTTACCCAGGCAGCAGCATCTCAAAGTTGGTCTCAAACATTCTCAGTGAATCCCACTTCTCTGTCTTTTGGGGCAACTGGAGGAACAAAAACATTTACTGTAACCTCTTATAAACAGGAATACAGAAATGGGCATACCTATGGTAATCAAATTCCCTTAAGTTATACCAGGGCTAATACCGGAGTTACCGGTACTGGTACTTCAGTAACTATGGCAAATAATACTTCTACTTCGGCAAAGTCGGGTAGTGTAGTATTAACTCAAGCAGAAACCAATAAGAAGTTAACCATTAGTTGTTCTCAATCTGCAGGTTATAGAACCTATAGTGAAATCACAGTAAGTGGTGGAGCAGTATCAGATATCCCAGCATCAGGAGGAACAAGGAGTTCATTTACAACAGCTCCAAGTTATTCACAGACTTGGGGATGGAATGGTTCTACTACGGGAGGAGGTACAGTTACAACTGGTGCTAGTATTTCTTATGGTACTGCCGTTAGTGCAAGTAATCTGGAAGATACCGTAAAATCTAGAACCCAAGTAGGTACACTTACTGGTACTTTATCACTCAATGGTAAAACTAAATCTGTAAGTATACCTGTATATCAAGAGGCAAATAAATGGTTGAGCTATTCTTATGGTTCATGGTCTGTAACTCTAACTGCTAGTTCATACACTATTTCTAATACTGGAGGAAGTGTAACTTTATATCCAAGTGCAAGTAGAGATCGATATTCAAATTATACTTCTGGTTACACAGTAAGGGATGGCTATGATACTGCTGACCCATCCTTAAGTACCAAGGGTATTTCGGGTTTTACATTATCTGGGACTACCCTTACTGCTTCTTCAAACAGTAGTACCAGTTCTAGAACCGTTAGAGTCTTTGCTAACTATGATGGGGCTTCTGATTATGTAGATATTACTCAGGGTGGTGCTTCAGTATCTTATAAGTATTACTTGGCATTTACTTCCCCTACTGGTTCTAGAACTACTTCCAGAACCGGATTATCAGCTTTGGGAGGTAATAATTTTACAGTTGATGTAGCTTATTCTTTTAAGACTAAGGTAATAAACGGTTCTGAAATAAGTACAAGATACCCATTAGCTTTAACTGTAACCTCAAAACCAAGTTGGGTTACAAATGTAGCAATTACAACGTTATCAAGTGATAATGGAAACTATGGGTTAACCTTAACCTTAACAGAGAATACCGTAGAATCAACAAGGTCAGGTACCATTAAATTAAGGCAAGCAGAAAACAATGATGACGGTTGGGAGCTTACAGTCAACATAACTCAGAATGCTGCAGTGATTACCTATGAATACGTATTTAATTTGGGGTAATAAAAATACAACACTATTCTGTATTAAATGTATAATTAACCTAAGGATTAATCTTTAAAACCTTACAATTATGGGAGTAGAAGTAAAAGGTGCCGGTGATGGCGTTGTAATCGCGGACAGAGGCTGTAACGATGGTTGTGGCTGCCTTAAAAGGTACAACTACACCGGCTCGGTAATTTTTAATTTGCCGGGATGACTAAAAAGGAGTGCATCTATTTTAGGTGTACTCCTTTTTTCGTTTTAACACATTAACTAAGGAATTATGGAACAACAAGAACAACTCACAGAATTTAAGATACAACTAGCATTACCTGCTCCAAATATAGAGGTTGCTCAAGAAGTAGCAAACAAAGCTCAGGTACTCATTAATCAATTTGGATACTATCAATTTCTAAAACTGGTAGACTTCATGCAGAAGAATCCAGGTGCAGTATCATTCGGTTTAAACTTAATAAATAGAAAATGATTATGGAAGAATTGATTTTTCAGAAAGTACAAAAGGGTGATATGATTTTCACCTTAGAGAAAGATCGTCGGTCTGGTTATCCAATCTTTGACCAAGCAAGAGTTTTAAAAGTTGGCGAAAGTAAACCAATGGCCTCAAATGGTAAAGAAGGTTTTGTTAACAGTATCGAATTAGTGATACAAGATTCAATATCTCAAATTACCATTTATTTACCAACTAATGTAAATGAAGGTATTTATAATGGTACCTATTATACGACCAATCTCGATAATATCATTAATGAGGTATCAATGCAGAAACAGAATGCTTTAAATATTTTAAATAACAAAGCCAAATTTGAGGCAGTTGTTTCTGAATGCGATAATATTCTTGGTTTAATTAATAATCGTTCAGAATCACCTCGTAATCCTGCTCCAGATTTCGAAGAATTTAAGTTATCCATGAATGAGAGGTTAACTAACCAAGAAACCCTTTTATTAAGGATTGCTCAAGAATTGGGATTAGATAAACCTAAACAATAATAAGAATTATGCCAAGTAAGTCGGTTAATATTACACTATCGACTCCAATTGGTCCTCTAGAAATATACGTAGATAAACGAGAACAAGCTCGTGCAGAAAGGTTGATTGCTAAAACTCCAAGTATCTTAACTAAGGGTTATGCGAAAGGTACAGAAAAGTTTGGTAATCAACTTCTTCGTATAGTAAGACGAAGTTTGAATACTGGTGTACCTCCAAGGGGTTCCGGAGTATCTTGGCCACCACATGCTCCTGGTACCATAAAGAAATATGGAGACCATACCATGCTAAATCTTACTGGACAATATGCCAGGTCAGTTACTTTAGTAAAGGGTAAGAAAAGAACTTTCGTTGGTTTACCAATTGGAATCAAGAAGATTACTTATACTGGTAAGACTTCAAGAAAAACTTTGAATCAGATAGCTATCATGTTAGAGTATGGTAGTAGAGATGGTAATTTACCACCTCGTCCTCTCTGGGCTCCTGCATTTAAGGCTGCTGGTGGAAAAGCTGCCTTACAAAAGGAAATACGTAATGAAGTTAGAAAAGAAATAAGGAGGATTATATAATGGCAGTGGATTTTGAAATATCTTCACTATCAGGAACTGGTACTGCTACCATTCGTGTAAAACCGAAAGCAGTAAATACAGAACAGACCTTAAAAGAGCAGGTCCTCAAGGTAGTAGTTCAGGGTGTAGAAAGGGAAGTAACTCTGATACAAAAGGGAAAACCCCAAGTAGTAGAAACTTGGAAGCCCTTTCTTACTATTTCACCTGACAGTGATAGTTATACTTTTGATGGTACCAAAAGGCTTGAGATTTGGGAAATATTAGTTTATAGTTATGAACAAAAATATATTGGTGGTGAACCTCAAGAAGAATATAGAGCCTTAGATTGGACTGTTGAAAATTCCTTGGATTGGTTAAATATAACCAAAGAGATTGGGGAAGGTAATAATGCTGGAAAATTAACAGTTAAGACGCTCTCTTATAACAACGAGTATGAGGCAAGCACTTATAATCCGAAGGAAAGAAGCGGTGTTATACGAATAGTATCTCAGGCCGGTACGAAAGATATAACTATAAAACAATCTCCTGGTAAAAGAACTACTGAGTATGGTTTTGAACCAACTCCTAATATACCATTTCCAAATATTGGGCAAGGTAGTAATACTGCTTCTATTAGGGGTGTAAAGGGATACCAATACTACCATATCAATGGTTATGAAGTGGCTAAGTTTATAAAACAGTTTAAGATAACAGACATTAGTAAAACCATAGAGGGTACTATTCCTTCTCCAGGGACGGACCCTATACCATTTAAAGTATGGCTTACCGATTACCCCTCTAATATAAGTACTACTTGGGTTAGTGAATTAAATTGTACTGGCCATCTTGAAACCCGTATATCAGGGCTTGGTGGTGTGGTTGTAGTATATAATGGAGTTATAAATGATACTGGCTACCCTGAAGTTCAACTAAAAATTAGATTAGGAAATTAATGGTAAATTCAGAAGAGATAGTAGAGAGAACTTTTTATATCTCTTTACTAAGTACAATGTTAGAAATGGGTCTAACTTTGAATCCAGAAGACTTCTTACCTTTGTCTCAAGAAAACGAAAAAAGATTTCAAGAGGCAATTAAGAATATGAAGAAGTTTATACCTCTATTTGGTATCGGGAATAATCAAGTGAAAGGCCCTAAAACTCTCCCAAGGATAACCATAGAATTACAGGGTTATTATGCGGGAGATATTGGTGTGAATAAATACATCATTGGTGATAAACTTGAGGATGGTAATTACCAAGCTTCAGAGTTTCCTTATGAAACTAAGGATATTACCATAGATGTACATCTAGTTTCTCAAACACAAGCAGATATGAGATTGCTACATACAATCTTATATACTGGCTTACCTGCTAGAGGATACGTGAGACCATACTTCAATGATTTAGAGGAATGGGAAAAGGGCAGGCTTGCATCAACCGGAAACCTATTCATTGAAATTGGTAATTATTATGATCATCCAGATGTAGAACATGGAATACTTGAAAAGGTATATACTTACATATGTAAAGATGGTATTCTTCCAGAAAAACCCCTGGAAGAAGGTATACTTACACCTATCCAGGATATATCAGTTCTCATCGGGTTGTTAGAACAAAACGAAAATGAAATGTTAGAGTTAAAAGTACCTAAGGTATAGGTACAATACTCTAGGGTATAAATTAAACGAGTAATTAACTTTAATCACAATAGAATTATGCCAACTTCACCTCATGTTGATTTTAAGTTTAAGAACAACAATGTTCTTCAAACTACTCCTATGTTAGGAGTTTCTTGTGTATTGGCTAGAACTACTAAGGGCCCTTATGATGACCCATCAGAAATCATCTCTACATTCTCTCAGTTCCAAAGAATCTATGGTTCTGAAATTGTACCCGATGGTTCTGTATCAAATATCGAAAAGGCTTTGCAAGGTGGTTCTAAGCTTCGTGTTATTCGAGTGCTTGGTAAGGGAGCTACTCAAGGTACAGTAGCTGCAACTGCAGGTAAAGCTAAAACAGTTGCTAAATCCGAAGAGGAAGGTATAGCACCTGCTTCTGCTACTCCAGACCCTGCTACTCCTGCAGCATTGATAACCATTGCTTCTGGGGGAACTACTTATAGTTTGGGATTGGTAACCAAAGGTTATGGAGACCCAATCGGTAGTACTGATACCTTCCAGGTAGGTTTCTATAAACAATCCAATACCTTGTATTATAGAATCTATTCAGGCAATGGCCAGGTACTTGAACAAGGTCCGGTAGTAACTTATAAAACTGCCGATGATAACAATAATACTTCGGTAGATTACCTTGCTCTTAGTGCCTTTGCTAAGAACTCAGAGTATATCAAACCGGTAGTAGTTGCTGGTTCATCCTTTGAGAATTTAATAAAATGGCTTACCGATAGTGTAGATGGTACAAAAAATGCCGTTACTGTAACAGTTGGGGGAGCAGCTCCTACTGATACAGAGAAGATGTTTACCGGTACTGTAGGTAGTGCTGGAACTACACCCACTGCTGATGAGTGGATTGCTTCTCTGGACTTGGTAAGGGATTATACGGATTTCTATCAGTTACTCATTTCTCATATTTCTCAACACCTTACTGCTGATGCTGATGTACTCAAGGTATATAAGGCTGCTGCAGATATGGCAAAAGAGTTGATGGAATGGGTACTGTATATCGAAGTTCCAAAACACTTGACCCATTATACTCAAGGTACACAACCCAGAGATTACAAAGCTCAGGTTACTTGGGTACAGACTTGCCTCGGTACTGTAGGTAACTCTAAGTACATTGCTTATTTTGGTGGTGGCCTTAAGTACTACAACGAAAACGGCAATCTTCAAGATTCTGATGTAGTAGGTACCATTGCAGGTTTGGGAGATGCCTCTGCTACTCAATATGGTCCTTGGAAATCCTTTGCTGGTATGAACCGAGGAGTTATTGGAGATGCAGTTGGGCCCGTATGTCCAAATTATGGTTCTCCTTCTCGATATAACGAACTGAACACACTTGCTCAGAATTATATCAATGAGATGGTAATCAAAGATACTCCCGATGCAGGTAAACAAACCATGCTATGGCATTGCTTCTCTTCTCAGGTAAAACAGGATTCAGAAAGATTCCTTTCAATCGTAAGATTGAATTTGTATTTGAAGAAGTTCCTTCGTCCCGTACTTAACAAATACCTGGAAGAGCCCAATGTTTGGAGTACTTGGAAAAGAATTTGGTTGGAAGTTAAACCTACGTTAGATTCTTTGGTAGACGAAGATGCCATGACAGAATATACTTGGATGGGTGACCAGGATGCAACTTCTTGGGATGATCTTTCCGTAAATAACGAAGCAGATGCTCGTCAGGGTAAGTACCGTGCTATCCTTAAGTATAAGGATGTAGTTCCTATGCAAGAGGTAACTATGGAGATTGTAATCGATGCAGCTTCTAAGGCAGTATCAATCGTAGAAACAAGTAATAACCTATAAACATATAACGATGGGAGCAAAAGTAAAAAATCCACGGAAGAAATTCTTGTGGAGTATCATGTTCCCCAAACACCCTATCAATACTTATCTATTCCAAAGTTGTACTTTGCCGGATATTGAGATTGACCAGGTTGCTCATGGGGACGTCAATAGAGACGTTAAAACTGCAGGTAGGGTTACTATAGGTAATCTTATCGTAGAGAAACTTATGACTACTTCAGGTTCCGATACATGGCTTCATGATTGGCTTTATGCTTGCCAAGACCACATAGTTGGTGGAGGTTTGGTACCAAGCCAATATTGGGAAACGGCTATTGTAAATGAACTTGCCGAAGATGGAGTCTCGGTTCTTAATACCCACGTCTTCGAAGAGGTATGGCCATGTAAGATTACCGGCTTAGACTTGGACAGAATGGCTTCAGAGAATACCATAGAGTCCATAGAGTTCTCGGTTGGTACTGCAGACAAATACTAATTTCTTAGTCTATTTTCACTAAGATTCGGTGGAGGGGTGGGATTCCTGTGATAGGAGCTCACCCCTTTCTTGTTGTTATACGGAGTACTATGAACATTTGTAAACATTAAATATATCAAAGTTATGGAATTTAGAACATTTAGATTTACCGGACCTTCTGGTTTCGAATATGAAATCAGAGAACAGAATGGTGCTGATGAAGATATCCTCAGTAACCTTTCAGACATGAAGACTTTGATGAACCTTACCAAGTTCATTGCAGCAATTGTAATTAGAACTACGGCTACCCCTAATGGGAAATTAACCGTAGATGATGCCCTTAACTTACCAGTCAATGACCGTTATGCTATTATCTTTAATTCTCGTATCTTCTCTTTGGGGGATGAGGTAGAATTTGAATATGATTGGGGCAAAGAGAATGGAGGTAAAGTTACTTATGGCCAAGACCTTCATGAGTTCCTTTTCGATTACGGTACTGCTCCAACTGAGGATGATTTGAATCAAAAGCCCGATGCTATCCCTTACTATCCAGAAGGGGTTAGATTGATAAACCATGAATATGTTCTCTCCTCTGGCAAGAAGATTAAATTCGATTGTATGACGGGTAAGGGGGAACAAGATTTCATGAAGTTGCCATTGGATAAGCAAACTAAGAATGCTCCTCTTCTTTGCCGTAATCTTCACTTAGAGGTTGATGGTAGTTGGGAGAAGGTAGAAAACTTTACTCCGTTTACTGCAAAGGATATGGCTGAGATGAGAAAGCATATCTTATCTATGGACCCCATTTTCAAAGGTGAGTCTCACATCACTAATCCAACCACTGGAGAGGAAAGAACTTATCCTATAGTTTGGGCACCGAATTTTTTCTACCTGACGGAAGAGTAATGTTAGAGAGTGATTTTGTTTATATCACCAGAGCCGAGATAGCCTTAGACTATTTCGGCTTTTTACGTCTTCCGTATAGAATCAGGAAAATATTTAAGGAAATGGCCGAACAATATTATAAACAACTAAAGAAAAGAAAATAAATTATGAATACCAGTAGGAGTATAGTAGAGGTCGGTGTTGCCATGGTATTAAAAGACCGATTCTCTCAGGAGGCTGGCAAGATATCTGGGTCATTCAGAACTATGATGAATGACATGAATACCTGGAATAGAGGTATACAGATGTCAGCTTCTAATACAATGGACTTCGGAATGCAGCTCGTAGGGGGAATGGCAAGGGCCTATAAATACTCTGCGGGTGTTCAGAATGAAGTTTGGACTGCTTCGAAAATTGCCGGTGCTACCATTGCAGAACAAAGAGAAATGTTACAATTGGCAAAAGATGTCAATGAGATAACTCCTCTTACTGCTTCGGATGTTGCATCAGGACAAAGATACCTGGCTATGGCAGGTAATAAATTCGATGCTATTAAAGAAATGATTGGGCCAGCATCTAAGCTGGCTTCAATCTTTACAATGCCAGTGGGACAGAAAGGTGGTGTAGCTGACTTGATGACTAATATCATGTCAATGTACCAAATCCCAATGGGAGAAGCCGCTAGAGTAACCGATGACTTATATACTGCAGTTACTAATGCAAATATATCTTTGACAGACTTAGCCCAGTCCATATCTTATGCAGGAGCAGATATGGCAACTGCTGGAGTAGACCTTCGGCAAACGGCTGCTGCTATTGGTGTATTGGGAGATATGGGTATACAGGGTTCTATGGCAGGTACCTCACTGGCCAATATGATTCGTTACTTACAACTCTCTCTTGTTAACCAAAAAAAGAAAGGCTATAACGCTTTAGCAGACCTGGGCTTAAGTCCGGATGAGTTTTTCGATGCTCAGGGTAATCTTATAGACCTTTATACTATCTATCAGAAGTTTGCTAAGGCTGCAGTAGATTTACCTTCACGAATTGAAACACCAACTTTCTTCAATATCTTTGGAGTTCGTGGTAATCGTGGTATGCTCCCCGTACTTAGGGATATTGCTTCTGGTAGAGATAAGATGGGTAAGATACTTGCTACTTATGACCAAAACATTGGGGCAGTAAATCGACTCAATGAAGAACGTCTTAAAACTGATGCAGGTGTAATTGACCAATTCGAATCGAGTTTAGAAAACTTAACCGTTACTGCAGGAGCGGCTTTGGGTAGAATATTTACCCCAGTACTCAATGTGGGTAATTCTATCATCAACGTAATAAATTCTATCTCTGAAACTTGGGTTGGAGGTTTTGGTCTTAGAGTAGGAGCTACTGCAGTAGTAGTAGGTACTATTGTTGCAGGATTTAATACTGTAAGAGGTATTATTAGGTCTGTTGGGTATTTACAGACTATTGCTACTGCTTCTACTGAAGGTATGTCTGCTGCAGCAATAAAAACTAATACTCAGTTTGCCATTATGGAAGCACACATGGTAAGGATGGTTAACCTTATGAGAACCATGGTTCAACTCCAAATGATGTCAAGCGGTATCGGTATGAATTCTGCTGGTAGATTTTATAACACTAAAACCGGAATATATGTTAAGACACCAAATCCTGGAGTACCATTAGCAACTACTATGGCGGGTAATTTAGCTGGAGGGGCTTTAGCTGGAGCAGGTACCCAAGTTGGTAGTCAAGTGGCTAGGCAAGGTGCTATAAAGGGTTTAACCTCTATAGGTGGTAGACTTATGGGATTACTCGGTGGACCCTGGGGATTAGCAATTACTGTAGGTCTTCCTTTATTAATTGAGGGTATTAGTTACCTTAGTAATTCAGTAGATAGGAATACTGAAGCTCAGAATAAAGAGAAAGAAGACCCAACTACCATTAGAGCTCAGAATGAAGAGAGATTTATTAATGCTGTTAGGTTAGCTATTAAAGAAGGTATGAGAGATTCTCGTATCAATATCTCAGTAGATGGTCAAGCAGTTGGAGATTATGCTCCAGGTTCTCAACAAGATTTTACTGGAGCTGCATTTGTAATGGGAATATAAAACTAAAACACTATGGCTAGAGTATTAAATAAAGCAGCAGGTAAGGTTGTTGAAAAGTACAATGACCTTACAAGAGATACAGCAGGTGTTCTTACGGGTCCATTAAATAAACTATGGAGAGCTCGGATATTACTCAATCGAACTCTTTCTACTCTTCCCAAAGATGATGCTCAAAAGGGTAAACTCTATACTCCCAATGGAGTAATCGGAGAAGCTCAAATATCGTCTAAGAACCCTATTCTAAACAAACAACTCCAGGCTAAATGGAGAATGGAATTACAATTCCCGAGATTAGAGGAGAGTGAGGGAGTAGACCCAGCAAAGGGGAATAAGAATACTACTAATTACAGAAACTTCGAGGCTAAAGCAGATGTTATATATCAGAATGAGGTAAGGATATATAACATGACTGTTAACCCTACTCAATATATTACCCTACAGAATAGACCTCCAGAGTTGGACTTCAGAGGAGAAACTACATGGGCAACCATTAAATCAATGGGTCGCAATGTACCAATGTATCACTTTACTGGAGCTGAAGACATTATTCAATTCAATGTGTCTTGGTACTGTAATGACCCAGAAAATCCAGAAGAGGTAATCAATAAATGTAGGTTATTAGAGGCATGGTCTAAATCTAATGGTTACCAGGCTGCTCCTCCGATTGTTAAGATTGAGTGGGGGGATTCTGGTATATTCGATAACCACAATTATATCCTTACCTCAGCAACTTATACTCTGAAGAACTTTCAGAACGGTTATCGAATAAGGATACCCGGAAAGCCAGCTACTTTTGGTAATGGTAGGTTATTGCCTGCAGCAGCAACTCAAGAATTGATTTTCAAGAGAGTAAGTGCATATAACTTATCCTATGGAGATTTTATAAATTCCGATTCACTTAAAAAGACAGGAGGTATTAAATATGATTGATGTTAACCAATATATAAAGGGAGCTAGCCCATATAATAATGCCTATGCTCTGAAGTATAACGATGGGGATTATTCCTTAGAGGCTAAACCTCCAATAGTACCAGAATCCCCTAACGATATTCAACATACCGTTAAAGATGGGGAAACCTTGCAGAACATTGCTTTCAGGTACTATGGTGATTCTGGTAAGTGGTACATTATAGCTGAAGCTAATAAGATACTGAATCCTTTTAAGGAATTAGAAATGGGAACTCTAATAAGAATACCGACTTATGGCAGCTAAACAGAAACCTATATTATATAATGGAATGGGTCAACCTTATTTGGCCCTTTTCAATTTTGGAGGTATGCCTATAATGAATCCCATTACAGGTATACCCCTTGGAGCGTATATAAGTACCTGGAGTTATAGATATGATGAAGAAAAAGAAAACTTGGCTACCATTACTTTCGATACGGGTAATCCTGATACTGTAGATATTGCCGAGATTCAAGAGAACCAAAACATTTGTCTTCAATGGGGATATATATACCCTGATGGCCAATTTATATCTGGGCCCATAAAAATAATTAAGGTAAGGGAATTCGAAGCCGTATTCGATTCTACAGGTACTCATGTAACTATTAAGTGCATTGATTCTTCAGGGGATTTAAGATATCAGCCTGCTTATGTTCATTCGGACATGGAAGGTTATAAATTATCTACCTATTTAGACAATGGTTGTGGGAATGCTACTGGTGTAATCATAGAAATATTTCAGTAATGGAACAACAGATAATAAGTAATAAAGTATACGAGTCACTACAGGTACCCACAGAGAGTACCCGTACTACTACTGGTAAAGTACTCTATGCTAACAAATACAGTGGAGTAGCAGAAGTAGCTATGCCAGAAGACTTGAAAGCTTTAATTGATAGTGACTTTGGATTAGTGGGCAAGAACGTCTTAGTTCAATTAGAACAGAAGATGAAAGGGTATACTAATGGGCCATGGTATGTGGATTCAAGGGATGGTGTTATCTATATACATAATCGGAAATTCCATGAAGAACCGGTATGTACTTATACATATCAAGGAGAGAATGGGGAAGTACTTAGAGTATCTTTTGCTACTCAGAAAATAACTAAAAGAGTTAAAGCAGTATTAGCTCCATCTCTAGACCCAGATAGTAAAGATTTATCGGTATTATCAACTAATATAAATGAGCCAGAGGATAAACCTCCATTAGCTTTAAGACCTCCTGTGGCTCAGGTAGATAACCTTATGGTGTCTAATATTACTGGCAATGGGTTTGAAGATTATAGAAGTCATCCTACTACTCCTACAGAGGTAATGGATGCTTGGGACACTCAGCTTCAGTATAACATGGAAAAAACTGCAGAATATAAAAAGCGGGTAGAGGAATATGAAGCAGTTGGTCCAGTAGGTGCTTATGAAGCAGGTAAGCAAAGAAAATTCGATGAAATGTCTACCGAAGAAGTACGAGCTACCATTAATCAAGCAGCTAATGAGTTACCTGACGATAAGAAGAATGCCCTTAAACAAGTGTTAAGAAATTCTAAGAATGGTAAAGAATTAGAAGCTAATCTTAAGAAGCTATTAGAATGCGAAATGTATCTTTTCGAAGATGAAGATGGTATGGAATTTATGGTAGAAGAGTATGTAGACCCCTTAGATTATGACCCAGAGGGTTATACCTCTAAACAAGCAGGAGCGGGTATAGCTTCTGGTATCAATTTTCAAGCTGGAATATTACCTGCTTCAGAGAGAGGTTTCGAAGCTTTAAAGAAAGACCCCTATACTGAAGTATTATCCGATATGGAAGTTGATACTACTAAGGGTTATGGTCAAGGTCAATATGGTAAGAGGGTTAAGGTAAGACATATGAAAAGGGTAAATCTCAAGGTACCTCTTTATAAACTTTACCATAATTT
>ERZ506430.398-NODE-398-length-16853-cov-4.46767_pt1 | contig 16853 bp, 17 predicted proteins | sample MGYA00513053_ERZ506430 | MGnify/ENA metagenome assembly ERZ506430
AAGAATTATTTATTCTTGAAGGAACGCTGAAAAGTTCATAAGGCATTTTTGAAAAGGAGCTGTAACGATATATCAGTTACGGCTCCTTTTTAATGTAAAATAAGGGTATGATTTTTTCTTGGTATAAATATAACAAAATACGGCTTAAAGATATTTTCACATCTTCAAGCCGTATTTTGTTTTCATGGGTGTGTTTCTCCACAGACCTTTTAGTATCATTCCTTATATCAAACGATTGAAATAAGGAATCTTTTTTATTAAATGAGTTAACAGCAAACCTAAAGCAAAGGCAGCACATATCCAGATCACCGCATCAATAAAAGGAGTTCTGGGGATATAAGTGAGAAGGATATGGCCGTAAAACCAACGGGTAAGAGATCTTGTTATTTCTTCAAACAACATAACGCCGAAAGAGAGACTTCCGAGACGGATAATTAATTTTTCCATATTCGGTGAAACGGAATGGTGAGAAAACCACCAACGGGCAAAGCAATAGATAAAAGCGGAATTTAAGAACAGGAAGGAGTCGTAAAAACGTTCCGAAAGCGCTTCCGTGAGTCCCCCCGCCACATACCCGCGGTAGCAGGTCATTACGGCGGCAAGGGCAGTCCCGAGCAGTGCAGCTATACCTAAAAGCAAGAGAGTCTTTTTTGTGATTTTATGATCGGGAAGTATATTTTCTATCCAAAAGCCGATAATGAAATAAAAAGTCGGTTCACTGACGGCAAGTAAAGGGTTGACGAACCAATTGATCTCGGCACTTCCTTGAAATAAAAGAAAAGAAATGATCGGTACGGCGCCGACAAAAAATAAATTCAAAGCAATCAAATATAAGAAAAGTTGATGACTCATACTTTGGACAAGCGTTCTCCAAAGAGGTAGCATAAGCAAAAAACCTATATAGATATATAGGAAATAATAAGCAGTTGCCATATTGGAAGAATAAATCATTGTGAAGAATTTTGAAATATGGCCGTAAAAAGAAAGATCCAATGAGTGGTAAAAATAAATATAATTGATAAGAGAAAAAATAAATATAATCTGAAGGAATCGAAAAATACGCTTTTTGAAAATAAGGGAAATCGGCTCACTTTTCTTTAGAAGCAAAGCACCGGAGATCATAAAAAATATGGGAACCGCAGTTTTCACCCAAAAGGGAACAGCAATATACAGAGGAAAAAAGAAAGAGTCGGGGCGGGTCAGATAAATGGAAAATCCGGAAGTCGAAGTATGGGTAAACATAACCAGCCAGATACATAAAAAACGGAGAAACTCTATATGAAGCTTTTTTATTCTTTGATTATTTTCACGATAGGGAGATTCATTCATGAAAGAAGATTCCTTTCCGATGTCTTTTCAATATGATAGCACGATAATAATTCCACGGCTATTGCGGGGGCTGTTAAAAAAGAGTTTACATATAAAATAAAAAATCTTCTTGCTATAGACCCTTGTTTTTGTTAAAATGAAAAAGCATGAATATACATGTCCGCGGATTTCATATCTGTGCCGATTCGGTGGTTATGAAAGAAGAAACGGGCAGAAGTTATTAACAGGAGGTTATTTATTATGTCAGTCGTATCCATGAAACAGTTGTTAGAAGCAGGTGTCCACTTCGGTCATCAGACCCGTCGCTGGAATCCGAAGATGGCAAAGTACATCTTCACCGAACGTAACGGTATCTATATCATCAACCTGCAGAAAACGGTAAAAAAAGTAGAAGAAGCATATGCTTTTATTCGTGATGTTGCCGCATCCGGTGCGCCGATTCTTTTTGTAGGAACAAAGAAACAGGCACAAAATTCCATTAAAGAAGAAGCACAGCGTTGCAACATGTTCTATGTCAATGAACGCTGGCTCGGCGGCATGCTCACCAATTTCAGAACCATTCAGACCCGTATTGCCCGTCTGAAAGAATTGGAAAAAATGTTTGAAGACGGAACTACGGAACAATATCCGAAGAAAGAAGTTATCTTGATGCAGCGTGAACTGGAAAAACTCCAGAAGAATCTCGGCGGTATCAAAGATATGAAGAGAGTTCCGGGAGCTATCTTTATTATTGACTCCAAGAAAGAGGAAATTGCCGTAGCGGAAGCTCATAAACTTCATATTCCGGTCGTTGCTACCGTTGATACCAATTGCGATCCCGATGTCGTGGATTATCCCATCCCTGCAAATGATGATGCTATCCGTGCAATCAGACTTTTGACCGGAAAAATGGCAGATGCCGTTCTTGAAGGCCGTCAGGGACAGCAGGAAGAGGAAGAAGATGTTCCTGCAGAAGAAACAACAGAAGATATTGCAGAAGAAGCTGCTGAAGAAACTGTTGACGAAGAAGAATAATTTTTATAGACAAACACCTTATTTTTTGATGGAGGTCATAGAATGATTACTGCAAGTATGGTTAAGGAACTGCGTACGGTTACCGGTGCGGGCATGATGGACTGCAAAAAAGCTCTCGTAGAAGCCGACGGTGATATGGCAAAGGCCGTGGATATTCTTCGTGAAAGAGGATTATCTCAGGCTGCCAAGAAAGCATCCCGCGTGGCTGCTGAAGGTGCGGTTGTTTCTTATGTGTCTGAAGATGGAAAAACCGGCGCTCTTGTTGAAGTGAATTGCGAAACAGACTTTGTCGGACAGAATGAAAATTTCCAGACTCTTGCCACTTCCATTGCCGAACAGATTGTCTCGGCAAATCCTGCTGATGTAGAAGAATTGCTTGCTTCCGACATGAAAGGAAAGACCGTCAAAGAAGTTGTTGTCGAAGCCATTGCAAATATAGGGGAAAATATTTCCATCCGCCGCTTTACCCGTTATGAAAGCACTGACGGAGAGATCTTTACCTATATTCACGGGGGCGGAAAAATCGGTGTTCTCGTTGAGATGAAAGGTGCCGATGCCGAATTGGGCAAAGATATCGCCATGCAGGTAGCAGCTTCCAATCCGTCATATATGGAACGAAGCGAAGTATCTGCCGAAGAAATTGAACACGAAAAAGAAATTCTCCGTGAACAGGCTCGCAATGAAGGAAAACCGGAAGATATTATCGAAAAGATGGTTCTCGGCCGCGTAAATAAATACTACAAAGAAGTTTGCCTTTTGGATCAACCTTTTATTAAAGATGCAGATATCTCTATTACCAAATTGCTGAAATCCAAGAATGCGGAAGCTGTCCGCTTCAGCCGGTTCCAGCTTGGCGAAGGTATCGAAAAGAGACAGGATAATTTAGCGGAAGAAGTTGCAAAACAGATTAATCAGTAATGTTTATGAAATAAGAGAACACTTTTGTGTTCTCTTATTTCATAAACAGCATAAATTTTATATAATAAAAACAGATTAATTTGGAGGTGCATCGTGGGAACTGAGAATAAAAAATATAAGAGAGTTATGCTGAAGCTCAGTGGTGAAGCCCTTGCCAATGATAAAGGTTTCGGCATCGATCCGGAAGTGGTATACAGACTGGCAGGAGAAATCAAAGAAGCAAGTATGCTCGGGATTGAAATTTCTGTCGTTGTAGGAGGCGGCAATATCTGGAGAGGACTCAGAGGCAGTGCGGGGGGCATGGATCGGGCATCGGCAGACTACATGGGGATGCTTGCTACGGTCATCAATTCCGTGGCCCTGCAAGATGCTCTTGAAAAAATGGGAGTCACGACGAGAGTACAGACCGCCATTGAAATGCAGCAGATTGCAGAACCTTATATTCGACGCAGAGCCGTCCGTCATTTGGAAAAAGGAAGAGTCGTTATTTTCGGCGGGGGCACGGGAAATCCTTATTTCACAACAGATACTACGGCAGCTTTGCGATCCGCTGAAATTGAAGCGGATGTCATGTTAATGGCAAAAAAACAAACTGAAGGTGTTTTTGAGGCGGATCCGAAATATCATCCGGAAGCAAAAATGTTTACCCATCTGACTTACAATGATGTTTTACAAAAGAAACTGGAAGTGATGGACAATACGGCAATCACGCTCTGTATGAATAATAAAATACCGATTGTAGTATTTAATATAGATGTTCCGGGAAATGTTGTAAAAGCATGCAAAGGCGAGCGCCTTGGCACATTGATAGAGGAGAATTGAAATGTACGAAAATGAAATCAAAAATCTGAAAGAGAAAATGGATAAATCGATTCAGGCATTAAAGAATGAATTTACTTCCGTCAGAACAGGACAGGCAACTCCCAGCCTGTTGGATCGTGTTTTTGTGGATTATTACGGCTCCAGAACACCGGTTACGCAAGTGGCGTCAGTCACCGTACCGGAAGCTAGAATGATTGTCATACAGCCTTGGGATAAAGCCCTTTTGAAAGAAATCGAAAAAGCAATCAATGTTTCCGACTTGGGTCTTGTTCCCATGAATGACGGAAATCTGATCCGCCTTGCCATTCCGCAGCTGACGGAAGAGCGGCGAAAAGATTTAGTAAAAGTCGTTAATAAGAAATCGGAAGAAGCAAAAGTATCTGTCAGAAATATTCGAAGAGACGGCAATGATTTCTTGAAAAAAGAAGAAAAAAATAATGATGTATCCAAAGATGTAATTAAAGACGTTGAGGAAAAAATTCAGAAACTGACAGATGAAAAAATTAAAGAAGTGGAACTTGTAACAGAAAAGAAAATCAAGGAAATTATGTCTGTCTGATGGATAAAGAAATATATGCAGGTATATTATACAGTGAAGACTTGGCCCGGGAGATCAAAGAAAAGCATCCTGACTGGGAAATCACCGTCACCAAGGGGAGACATTACCCTCTTTTTGAAGAGGAAAAATATTTGGTGCGCTGCGGAAAGCATGCCGTTGTTATGCCTCGCATGGCGTATAGCAAAGAGGCAGAAAATGCGCTGAAAAATATACCGAGAAAGAGGAAAGAAAGTGTCTGAAGAAAAGACTTTTCCGCACCATGTGGCAATAATAATGGATGGAAACGGCCGCTGGGCCAAAAAGAGAGGGAGAGAAAGGACTTTCGGGCACAGGGCAGGAGCGGCAAATGTGAAAACAATCGTCCGTGCCGCAGGTCATATGGGAATAAAAAGACTGACTCTCTATGCATTCTCTACAGAAAACTGGAAACGCCCCGCTTTGGAGGTTCAGTTTCTTATGAGACTTTTCAAAAGTTATCTGATAGAACAATTGCGGGAATTGATTGCGGATAATGTACAGGTCCATATAGTGGGTGATATCTCCCGCTTATCCGAATCTTTGCAAAAAGAAATCAGGGCATGCGAAAGAGATACGGCTCAAAATGACGGATTGGTATTGAATGTGGCCATTAATTACGGCGGGAGAATGGAAATCATTCATGCCGTGAAAGGAATGATTCATGATATCCGATCAGGCGTTTTGAATGAATCGGATCTTGCAGAAGATACGATGGGGAAATATTTATATCCCTCGTCTGCAGAAGATGTAGATTTATTGATAAGAACCGGCGGAGAATCACGGATCTCCAATTTCCTTTTGTGGCAGTCTGCTTACAGCGAATTATATTTTACCTCTGTATTGTGGCCTGATTTCACGGAAGAGGAATTAAAGAAAGCGATTGATTGGTTTACCGACAGAGATCGACGTTTTGGCGGATTGACGGAGGCTTCTACATGAAAATTCGGATTATTACGGCCGTAGTCGGAATTATTCTTGCACTGGGTCTTGTCGCATTGGGCGGGTGGTTTTTGACTGCCGCCATTTTTCTGGTGTCCTTGGCAAGTCTTTTAGAATATGAAAATATGATGACTCATGCAGGAATTTCCATATACAGAAAATTGGCATCGGCAGCATTGGCATTGGTTATCGGAATTACCGGCTTTTATTCGATACCTATGTTTACGGCCATGCTTATCCTTGCTTTTATGATACTTCTTTCTTCCGTTTTATTTATTAAGAAAGAAGATATGCACAGGCTTATATATACCTGTTTTTCCGTTTTTTATTTCGGAATCGGCTTCGGTTCGCTTTCTTTATTAAGAGGAGGCGAAGAATTTCTCAATTATGGAAGTATTTCTGTCAATCCGGGGATATTTTTAATTTTATTTGTCCTGATAGGCACTTGGGCGAGCGATTCTTTTGCTTTTTTTGCGGGAAGGCGCTGGGGAAAATATAAAATGGCGCCCCATATCAGTCCGAATAAAACAGTGGAAGGACTATTAGGCGGGATGGCAGGCACCGTTTTGCTTTGTCTTTTATTATCCGCCGTTACGGGCTTTTCTTTGTGGAAAGGATTTTTTATGGCCATTCTTGTGGCTGTTGCGGCACCGATAGGAGATTTGTTTGAATCTTATATAAAAAGGGCGTGCCGGATAAAAGATTCGGGCCATATTTTACCGGGACACGGCGGCATGATGGACAGGTTTGACAGTTTGCTTTTTGCAGCCCCCGTCGTTGTTATGTACTTAATTATATTCGGATAGCGATAAAGTTATGAAAAAAATAGCGATATTGGGCAGTACAGGATCGATCGGCATGCAGACGGCGGATGTTATCAGATTGTATCCCGATCGTTTTCATGTATCTGTGCTTGCTGCCAAAAAAAATATAGATTTATTGTTAAAACAAGCCGAAGAATTCAGTCCGGAAGTGATTGTTGTTGCCGATGAAGAGGCGGGAAAAAGATTTAAAGAAATATATGACGGCAATGCGGAAATTCTTTTGGGAGAAGATGCATTATCTGTGGCGGCAGCAGGAGATAATGTAGATCTGATGCTTGTTGCCGTAGTAGGAATTGCGGGACTCAAACCGACGCTTTCTGCCATAGAAGCAGGAAAAGAAATTGCTCTTGCCAACAAGGAGACGCTGGTGGCAGGCGGGAAACTTGTCATGGAAGCGGCACGCAGGAAAAATGTATTTATCAGGCCGGTGGACAGTGAGCACAGCGCCATATTTCAATCCATGCTCGGACAGGATAAGAAAGCGATTCACAAAATTCTTTTGACGGCTTCGGGCGGCCCTTTTTTTGGAAAAACAAGGGAAGAACTGGAGCAGGTGACCGTGGAAGATGCGATGAAGCATCCTACATGGAACATGGGAAGAAAAGTAACTTTGGACTCTGCCACCATGTTTAACAAAGGACTTGAAATTATTGAAGCCCGATGGCTTTTTGATGTGGACTATGACAAGATAGAAGTGATCGTTCAGCCGCAAAGCCTCATTCATTCCATGGTGGAATATGAAGACGGATCGATTATGGCTCAAATCGGAAATCCGGATATGCGCCTGCCGATACAGTTTGCACTGACTTATCCCGAAAGATGGCAATCTCCGTCTCATGAATTTGTAGACTGGACTCAAATCGCATCAATCATTACCGCACAGCCTGACAGTAAAACTTTTCGTTCCTTAGAATTAGCGTATGAGGCGGGAAAAGAAGGCGGAGATGCGACAACCGTATTTAATGCAGCCAATGAAGAAGCCATCGCTGCATTCATTGACGGAAGAATTTCATTTTTACAAATTTACGATGTAGTAGAAGAAAGCCTGAATCGTTGGGAAACGCATGAAATATATTCTTTGGAAGATGTATTGAATGCAGATTCAGAAGCAAGAGGATTGACCAATCGAATTATTTGCAAAGGAAGCTTATGATAAATGCTATATTAGCCCCTATATTCGTATTTGCGATAATCGTCATTGTCCATGAGGGCGGACATTTTATTATGGCGAAACTGACCGGAATGAAAGTGGAAGAATTTGCGGTGGGTTTCGGGCCGCAGATCTTTTCCGGAAAAAAAGGAGACACTTTATATTCCGTAAGATGGATTCCTTTGGGAGGATATAATAAAATTGCAGGAATGGAGCCGGGAGAAAATGAAGATCCCCGTGCTTTTTCCAACCGGCCGGTCTGGGCACGATTACTTGTTATATCGGCAGGATCCGTTTTTAACATACTTCTTGCTTTTTTTATTTTCATGAGCATTTTTTTGATAAACGGGATTTATACATTTAAAGACGATACTGTTGTCGGAACAGTACTTGAAAACAGTTCGGCTTATCATGCAGGAATTACGATGGGTGATAAAATTCTGAGTATTGACGGACATCCCGTTGATAAATGGGAAGATATCGGCAAATGGGTTTCTGACAAGGCAGGCCGTGTTTTATCCGTAGAAATTGAAACGGTGGGCGAGGTTAAAAAAGTAACCGTCATTCCTCAAGATGACGGAACCGGCAGAGCGATCATGGGAATCACCCCTCATATGGAACAAGAGAAAGTGTCCTTTATGCAGTCGATACAGCTGAGTATTGACAGATGTATGTTTATCTTGAGACAGATCGCAGAGGGAATTTTTTCATTAATTTCCGGAACTTCCGAAGGAGTGGCCGGACCTATCGGAGTCGCCCGTATGGCGGGAAATGTTGCTGACTCCGGAATGATGGCCCTGTTCACTTTTATTGCTTTGCTGAGTCTGAACTTGGGCATCTTAAATTTACTTCCCATTCCTCTTTTGGACGGAGGTTTGCTTTTATTGACACTGCTGGAGGTTGTTTATGGGAAAAAACTTCCTGAAAAAGCTTTATATTACATACAGGCCGTGGGGATAACAATTATTTCATTTTTATTCCTTCTTGCGATGTTTAACGATTTATCTTCGATATTTAAATAAATGGTGATGGAATGAAACTTACAAGACAAGTGAAAGTGGGGGGCGTTGCGATAGGCGGCGGCGCACCGATTGCAATCCAGTCGATGAGTACGTTCAGCCCTGTTGATACCGAATTTGCGGCAGCCCAAATCAACGCATTGTATGAAGCCGGCGCGGATATTGTACGAGTGGCGGTTCCTGACAAAAAGGCGGCAGAATCTCTCGGTGAGTTGCGCAAAAGAGTAAAAGTGCCCTTGGTGGCGGATATTCATTTTGATTACCGCTTGGCATTGACGGCGTTGGAGTCCGGTATCGACGGCCTTCGGATCAATCCCGGCAATATAGGGAAAAGGGAAAATGTGGTCAAAGTGGTAGCGATGGCGAAAGAGAAGAATATTCCTCTTCGAATCGGTATCAATGCAGGTTCTCTTCAGGAACGTATTTTAGAAGAATATGGCGGACATCCTACGGCGGAAGGCATGGTGGCGAGTGCGTTGGAAAATGTAAGGATATTGGAAGAAGAAAATTTCCGAGACATCGTCATTTCCGTAAAATCCACAGATGTGCCGATGATGGTGAAAGCAAACCGCATGCTTCATGAAAAAGTGGACTATCCTCTTCATTTGGGAGTGACTGAAGCAGGTACTTTATACAGAGGAACCATAAAATCTTCCGTGGGAATCGGTGCTCTGCTTTTGGACGGTATCGGTGATACAATAAGAGTATCTTTGACGGATGATCCGATAAAAGAAGTAAAAGCCGCCAAGGAAATATTGAGTGCCACAGGATTACAGCAATACGGACCGGTTCTCATATCATGCCCGACCTGCGGCAGAACTCAGATCGATATGATTGAAATGGCAAAAGAAGTAGAAAGAAGAATAGACAAATTGAAAATACCCATCCGCGTCGCGGTTATGGGTTGTGCCGTTAACGGCCCCGGAGAAGCTAAGGAAGCGGACTTCGGGATTGCCGGCGGAAAAGGAACGGGACTTCTTTTTAGAAAAGGCAAGGTTCTGAGAAGTGTTCCGGAAGCAGAATTAATTGACGCTTTAATGGAAGAAATTGAAAAATACGAAAATAAAGGAGAATAACTATGCTGGCATCCGAATTATACAGTCCTACTTTGAGAGAAATTCCTTCTGATGCGGTGGTCATCAGCCATAAATACATGCTTAAAGCAGGAATGATGAGAAAAATTTCAAGCGGATTTTATGCTTTTTTGCCGTTGGCCTTTCGTTCTATCCGCAAAGTGGAAAATATAATAAGAGAAGAAATGGCGGCAATCGGTTCCCAAGAAATATTGATGCCGATTGTACAGCCTGCCGAACTTTGGCAGCAGTCTGGGCGTTGGGAAGTCTACGGAGAGGAAATGATTAAACTTCTTGATCGTCACGGCCATGAATATTGTCTGGGACCTACTCATGAAGAATTGATTACTGCACTGGTACATATGGATATTTCTTCCTATAAGCAGCTTCCCGTTTCTCTCTATCAGATGCAGAATAAATATCGTGATGAAAAAAGACCGCGTTTCGGACTGATGAGAAGTCGCGAGTTTATCATGAAAGATGCCTATACTTTTGATAAAGATCAGGAAGGGCTGGATAAACAATATAAACTGATGTACGAAGCATATACAAAAATTTTCACCCGCTGCGGTTTGAATTTCAGACCTGTAGTGGCTGATTCCGGTGCCATCGGAGGAACGGGTTCTCATGAATTTGAAGTCATTGCCGATTCGGGAGAAGCGGATATTGTTTATTGCAAAGATTGTGACTTTGCGGCAAATACGGAAGCTGTGGAACCGAATGTACTGACCTCTGATATTCACAACGAGAAAGAAAAAGAAATCGTAGAAACACCGGGGCAGCATACGATAGAAATGGTATGTAATTTTTTACATGCTCCGGTGAAACAATCGATAAAAGCGGTTGTATATAAATTGGATGACACTGTTGTTCTTGCTATGGTTCGGGGAGATCATGAAGTCAACGAAGTCCGTCTTCAAAATTTATTTCATGCCGTAAATCTGGAAATGGCATCAGAAGAAGATTTGAAGCGCTGCGGACTGACGGCAGGTTATATAAGTCCGATAGGCCTTAAAGCGGTTGAGAATTTTGAAATTGTGGCAGATAAAACCGTCATGGAGATGGAAGATGCCTGCTGCGGCGGAAATGAAACGGACAAGCATTTTATTCATGTCAATCCGAAAAGAGATTTTGACAGTCATGTAAAGGTAGAAACCATCCGGCTTATTACGTCGGAAGATGTCTGCCCCGTTTGCGGCGGACGAATTGAGCTGAAAAAGGGAATCGAAGTGGGTCAGGTTTTTAAGCTCGGCACAAAATACAGTGAAAAACTGGGATGCACTTATTTAGACAGCAATGGAAAATTGAAGCCGATGATCATGGGGTCTTACGGAATCGGTGTTACCCGCACCGTTGCCGCATCAATTGAACAAAACCATGACGATGACGGAATCATTTGGCCTGTGGCGATTGCTCCTTATGAAGCAGTCATCATACCGGCAAACAATAAAGATGAAGATGTGATGAAAGCAGCCGAGCGTTTATATGAAGAGATGGAAGATTATCATGACGAGTTCGTTTTGGATGACAGAAACGAAAGAGCAGGCATCAAATTTAAAGATGCGGATCTGATCGGATATCCTCTTCGTATTACCATCGGTAAAAAATGGAAAGAAAACGGTATGGTTGAAATAAAATTGCGCCGAAGCGGAGAAGTAAGGGAAGTTCCGCTGTCCGAATGTAAATCCGAAGTACTCCGAATGCTTAAAGAATTGCATGAAAAGAACTTGTAACAAGAGGAATTGTCATGGACGAGGAAGAATTAAAGCGATTGATAGAAAAAGCAAAAAAAATCGATAAAAATATGGCAGCTCTTTTTCAAGAAGAATGGACAGGTTCAAAAAAGCCGGCACAAGAAAAAACGGAAGCGAATATTCCTGTTTATGATGCTGAAAAAGAAGAAAAAAATATAGAGGATTTATCTGAATTAATTAAGAAATATCAGATTTTTTCCAAGAAATAGCCGATTTTATCGGTTGACGAATCTGATAAAAAGGTGTGATGGTCGATGATGGAAGAATTGCGAGGAATTGTTAAAACGATTGTATTCACCAGCGAAGATCAATCGTTCTGCGTTTTCCGCATGAATGAACGTGAAAGCGGGGACTCCGTTACAGTTGCAGGATCTGTCATAACGCCCTATGTAGGAGAAAATGTATCGGTTCGGGGATGCTGGGAACGGCATCCTCGTTTTGGCATGCAATTGAAAGCGGAATCTTTGGAACAGATAAAACCGGAAAAGACCGATGAAATAGAAAAATTTTTAGCTTCCGGAATGATAGCGGGAATCGGGCCTTCCATTGCAAAGAAAATAGTGGATCATTTCGGAAAAAACACATTGGACATATTTGAAAATCATATTGACGCACTTTCCGAAGTCCCCGGTATCGGAGAAAAGACTTTGGAAAGGATAAAAAGCTCTTATGCAGGAGTGGGGATTTTGCAGGAACTAATCATGTTTTTACAGTCTCTCGGCATACCGGAACATTTTGCCGTATCCATGAACCGGATGTATGGAGAAGATGTGATGCAGGTTATCAGAGAAAATCCCTATCGCATGGTGAGAGAAATATCGGGACTGGGATTTAGAAATACGGACAAAATTGCCCTTTCCGAGGGCACTTCCCCGGAAGATAATGAACGTATCGTTCAAGGGATTTTTTATATTCTGATGCAAATATCGAATAACGGGCATACTTGCGGCCCGTCAGAACGGGTCTATGAAGCGGCAGCCAAAGTACTGAATCTGGATAAAGAAACTGTTTCCGCTATTGCAAGAGAGGCGGTAGAAAGCGGAGAGATCCCTTCCGCCGTCTATGAAATGGAAAGATATTTATATTTGCCTTATTTATACGAAGCGGAAACGGAATCTGCTTTACGTATTAAAGATATGATGGAATATGACAGTTCGCTTGGAAGCGCTGCCTTGGCTATAGAAAAATTTGAAAGAGAACATGATCTTTCTCTTGCGGAAGAACAGAAAGATGCTGTAAAAAAAGCAATGGAAGCAGGGGTCATGATTATTACCGGCGGCCCGGGCACGGGGAAAACCACTTTGATACAGGCCATCATTGTCGCAGTGGAGCAATACGGACTGACCGTTCGCTTAATGGCGCCCACCGGCAGGGCGGCAAAACGTCTTGCCATCTCAAGCGGCAGAGATGCCGATACTATTCATAAAGCTTTGGAAGCATCATTAAGAGAAAAAGGCGGCACTTATTTTGACAAAAACGAATCAGATCCGTTGGAAGAAGATTTAATTATTGTCGACGAAGCTTCCATGGTGGACATATCTCTTTTCTATCATTTGCTTTGTGCAATGAAACAGGGGGCCCGATTGATTCTTGTAGGCGATACCGAACAGCTGCCGCCGGTAGGTCCCGGCACGCCTTTAAAAGATTTGATACGATGGAAAGCAGTTCCCGTAGTCGAATTGAATCATATTTTCCGACAAGAAGAAGGAAGCGGAATTATTGAAAATGCAGTCCGTATTCGGAAAGGAAAATCCTGTATACCCGATGAAAAAGGAGAGTTTCAGGTCATATCCGTCCAAGATGATGAAGATGCCTATCAGGAAGTGATGAATTTATGCAGCGAACTGGCCTACGGCAAGGAAGAAAATAAAATGAGGGTGCAAGTGCTTTCACCGATGTACAGAGGCGTTTGCGGCGTGGATAATTTGAATCGCTCCATACAAAAAATGATCGGAGGCAAAGAATTAGAAGAACATACCAAATACATGCCCGGCGATAAAGTGATGCAGACCAAAAATGATTATGAAAAAGGCATATACAACGGAGATATCGGTATCGTCTGGGCAGTGACGCCTCAAAAGATATTTGTCCGTTATCCTGAAAAAGAAATAATTTACGAAGGACAGGAAAAATTTGATATTCAATTGGCTTATGCAGTGACGGTCCACAAGAGCCAAGGAAGTGAATATGATACGGTTATTTTTGTGCTCCGGTCTTCTCAATACATTATGTTGCAAAGAAATCTTTTATATACAGGGATAACAAGAGCAAGAAAAAAGACAGTTCTGATTACGACAGAACAAGCCCTGCGGAGAGCCGTACAAAATTCCGAGACCGATAACAGATACGGTTTATTTTTGCCTCTGTTGCAAAATGAGGTTCAGTAATGGGGATTTTTACAGACATTTTGGACATTGTATATCCCGAAACCTGTCCGGGCTGCGGCAAGGCGATATCGGAGAGTGCATGGTGCAAATCTTGTGTCAGAAAATTTTGGAATCCTCGGATGATATCATCGTCTCCCTCCAAATACCTTTGGGGCTGCTATACACTGTGCAATTACATTGAAGGTGTGAGAAAAGTCCTTATCAGATTGAAATATGGCGGAAAAAGGGAAATGAAAAAAGCCTTTCCCGAATTACTCGATCAATTTCCTTGGCAGGAAAGGCTTTCCGATTGCTCAAAAGTGATTCCCGTCCCGCTGGCAAAGGACAGACGTAAAGAACGAGGATATAATCAGGTAGACTTGATTTTTCAAGAATGGATGGAAAATAATAAAAGAAACTATATGCCTGATGCCATGATCCGCATGAGAAATACAAATACCCAATCTCTTCTGTCCAAATCGGAACGATATGCCAATATAAAAGGCGTGTTTCATATTAATAAAGGCGTGGATGTGAGGGGAGAAAATATTCTTCTCGTAGACGATATATATACGACCGGTGCTACCATGGAAGCGGCTGCCCATGAATTGAAGCGGGCAGGTGCAGGAAAAATAGTGGGACTTACGATCGCCAGCGGCGCCAAATGAAGTCGCTCCGAGCAATGATGAAGAACAGGTTCTGTACATGGAATTGATTTCATGAAAACCCGCTTTTAACTGATTTTTTGAATTTCTCTCGGCTTGTTTTGAAATTATATTTGAATTACATTGCATTGAAAAACCATCCCTGCCGATTGATTCGGTAAGGATGGTTTTTTGATTGAAGGAACAGATTATTTTCCGAATTTAAATCCGCCCAGCATATCTGCGGCTTTTTTCAAGTCGTCGGCAGATACATTATTTATCACTTTCTGAACCGTTTCTTTATCAAGACCGAGTTTTTCACAAACCGTATCGATATTTTCTCCGTTGGCCAGATATTCTTTTACTTTCTGAATCATTTCGGTACTGAGTTCCATGACAGCCTCCTTTTGAATAAAATAATATAAATGACTTCATTTATATTTTATTATAAAATGACCGGAAAAAACAATCTCCTTTTCGAATAAAATCGATAATTATTTTTTATAGATCAAAAGAGTCATATAAGCTTTATGATATAATATTAGCAATCATATTTGAGAAATACGGGAGGATTTATGAACGCATTTGCTCAGCTTGGAATTAGGGAAGAATTGGTTCAAATTCTTTATAAACAGGGAATAAAAACACCGTCGGATATCCAAAGTGCGGCGATTCCCGCCATACTTAAAGGAAAAGACGTGCTCGGGCGTTCAGAAACGGGAACAGGAAAAACATTGGCTTACCTGCTTCCTTTGATGCAGCAAATTGACACGGAAAAAGGATATATGCAGGTGCTTATCATGACACCCACCAGAGAATTGGCAAAACAGGTATTTGAAGTGCTGCGGATTTTTGCGGAGGCCATGGGAATCGATGGGGCGGATATTATCGGAGGCCGTACCATTGAAAACCAGATACAGAAATTGAAAAGAGATCCACATTTTATCATCGGGACACCGGGTCGTTTGGCAGATCATGTAAGACGCCGCAGTTTGGATTTATCCAATATAAGAACGATTGTCCTCGACGAAGCCGATCAAATGCTGGCGGCAGGATTCAGAGAAGATATTGATGCATTGATAGATCAAACTCCGAAGAAACGTCAAATTTTGTTGTTCAGTGCGACGATGCCGATTGAAGCAAAAAAATTGGCTCACAAATATATGAAAGCTGCTTCCTTTATTGATGTAGCACAGAAAGCGGTGGCCTCCACCGTAGAACAACGGGTCTACGAAACGACAAAAACACGTAAAGCAGCTTTGCTCAAGCATCATTTGAAAGAAATGAATCCTTATATGGCCGTCGTATTTTGCAATACTCGTGAAGGTGCGCACGAACTGGCGGCGAAATTGCAGCAGGAAACCGATCTTATTGTGGATGAAATTCATGGGGATATGACACAAGGTCAGAGGAATCAGGTGATCCGAGATTTTGAAAAAGCAAAGATCCAAGTTCTTGTTGCGTCCGATATTGCTGCCCGCGGCCTTGATGTGGAAGGCATTACCCATGTGTTTAATTATGAAATACCGAAGAATCTGGAATATTATATTCATCGCATCGGAAGGACGGGAAGAGCAGGAAGTACCGGTGTTTCCATCACTTATGCTACACCGGAAGACGGAACGCTTTTGAGAAAACTGGAAAAATCAATAAAAGAAACGATTACGAAATATGATGAAAAAGGAAATATCCGCAGGGTAAGACAGGGTGTGGCGAAGAAAAAAGTTGTTCTGCCGGGAATGTATAAACCGACAAAGAAAAAGGAACATAAGGCGCTCGGACATAAAGGAAATGATATGAGAAAAAAGAAAAAGAGTGATGAAGGTAAGACGGGAAGACGCAGCAGATAATTTTATATAAATGAAAATACGGATTTTTGACGGAATCATCCGTATTTTTTTACTTTTTCCGACTATGATACAATGGACATGTTCGAGGTGGTTGACTATGAAAAAAGAATATCGGCAATCCTTATTCCTGCTGATTGCATTGACAGTACCCTTCGGCCTCGGAGGAGTTTTGGTTGATACTTCTTACTCTTTATGGATGGGGACAATTCTCTTTTTCTTGGCAGGATGGATAATGCCTTTTTTTTACTACATGATTCAAAAACGGCGGACAAAAATAGAATACGGCGGATATCGCGGTGCCGCTCATTTGGTGATATGGCCGGTAAGTTCTGTTTTTGCCGCTGCCTTATTATGGTATTTTCTTGATGTATTTCAAAGATTGAATTCAGATAACAAAATTCTGTTTATTCTTTCTGCTTTTTTGATCATGACGGCTTTGATTGTTATTTCATTTGCTGCCGCTTATTATTCGGCAAAATGCTATTTTCGATTGAAAGATAAAGAATTTTTACGTAGATGGCTGGCAGTATGCTTTTTTACGGGATTGATTCCCGCTTCTGTCATGATTTCATTC
>ERZ506430.405-NODE-405-length-16350-cov-4.1981_pt1 | contig 16350 bp, 20 predicted proteins | sample MGYA00513053_ERZ506430 | MGnify/ENA metagenome assembly ERZ506430
CCTTCGTTGTGTCTGCCATCACTGCACAAGCTGTGCGGGACCGCGACGATGTATTTATCGTAGACGACTCGGTCCGGGACGCGGACGGCCGAATCATCGGCTGCCGCGCCCTCGCCCGCGTCTAGCGGCGGCGTGCCAAAAGACCTTCTCCAACAGGAGAAGGTCTTTCCAGTCTGTTAACAAAGAAACAGGAGCCCCGGCTACAACAGCCGAAGGCTCCTATTTTGCAGTCCTTAAAGACTGGAGACAAGAATGCGCAGCGCCTGGCGATATATGTCACTCTTTTTCTCCAGTCGTTCCTTCCGCTCCTCCGGGCACATCTCCAGCCGGGCCGGCTCCAGGTTCATGTCCAGATCGGCCAGCTTGACCGCCACGGCGATTTTGTTGCCTCGCATCGCCCGGATATAGTCCAAATACGGCACGCCCTTGCGATGCGTCAGCAGCCGGACTGCCTCCACGGCCTCCTTGGACACGCCCCGCTCCAGCAGTTCCTCCGGGGAGATGCCGCAGTCTTCGCAGACATCGTGCAGGAGGGCCGACACAACAGCCGTCTCGCTCTTCTGCTGCTCTGCTACCAGAATCGGGTGCAGGATGTACGGGAACCCGGCGCTGTCCGTCTGCCCCCGGTGCGCCTCCTCGGCGATCTGCAGAGCCAGCCGCGTCGCAGGCGAATATATCATGTTGCTCCCTCCCTCGAAAGTTAGTGCATGAGATGCCGCGAGTTCCGCAGCTGCACCAGTGGCAGCCGCTGGAGCTGGTACTTGGGGTCGCAGGCCGGATCCTCCGGCCACCGGTTGTAGCCATCCGGGATGACGACGCGCAGGATGGGCCGCCCATCGCAGTCGGCAAACTTGTCCAGCCGCACCTGGCAATCCTCGAAGATGCCCTCCACCAGGTCACCCGGACGGAAGACCTCGCCGGCCCGCACCCGGTAGCCCAGCTCGTTCAGCACGAACCCGATCACCGAGACCGGGTACTCCAGCACCACCTGGAATTCGTATTTGGCCCCATGCCGCTCGATGAGCCCATGAGAATGGCAATCGCAAATATTGTTGACATAGGGGTACTCGATTTTACCGCAGCAGGCGCAGGGCACGCCGTTGCGGATCAGGTCCAGACGCCAATCTGGATTGGTCCGGTTGATCTCGCCGGCCTTTTGATGCACCGTTGGTACAAAGTTTTTGCTGTTCTTAGACATGTTGCAATTCCTCCTCTAATTTAATTCGGATATTCGACAAATCGTGTGGTTAAACCTGCACAAGCCCTCTGACTGCCTGCGTAAATATATCCACCAATCTGCCGATTACTGCTTCATCGTCTATTGCCCCGAGGTTGGGTCTTACACAGACTCCACAGTCGTTTTGCCTTCGAAGACCGGTTCCGACAACCCTTGCCGTACCGTATAAATGAGCGATCAAGCTGCCTGTTCTGCCAGGATACGCAATGTCTCCGCAAAGATGGTCTTGGAGGCATTTTCATCTCGATCATGAGTTACCCCACACGCCGGACATACCCACTTCCGCACCGAGAGATCTTTGACCTCTGCGTTTTTGTACCCGCAGCAGGAGCAGGTTTGGCTGCTGGGGAAGAAGGTCGATACTTTTACCAGTGTCCGGCCACTCCAGCCAGCCTTATATTCCAGCATCCGCAGGAAATCACCCCACGCGGCATCCAAGATGCAGCGGGCCAGCTTTTGGTTGCGGGCCATACCCTTAATATTGAGATCCTCCACTCCGATGACTTGGTTTTCATCAACGAGCTTCCGGCTCAGCTTATGGTGATGGTCTGATCTCTGGTTGCTGATGCGTTCATGTACCCGGGCAACCTTGGACCTCTGTTTCTCCCGGTTCTTGGAACCAGGGGTCTTACGGGACAGCCGCCGCTGCTCACGGCGCAGCTTCTTCAGGGATTTGGCCAGGTACTTGGGATTCTCATAGTGGACGCCGTTGCTGTCAACGGCGAACTCCTTGATACCCACATCAAGGCCGATCATCCCATTTATGGGGGCAGGGCCATCTGCCTCCACCACATAGAGGATGGATACAAAATACTTGCCGGAGGGGGTCCGCCGGATTGTAGCTTTGGAGACTTTTCCATCCAGTTTGCGCAGCCCCTTGCATCGAACAACACCCAGGAGAGGCAGTTTGATCGCATTGTCCAACACATGGATCGAAGCTCCATTTGTGGTGGTGTAACTCTGCCCGTCAGACCTCTTTTTGCTTTTGAACCGAGGCTTCTCACCCAACCCCTTAAAGAACCGTTGGTAGGCGTCGTTTAGCTGCCGGCAGGCATACTTGAGAGCCTGACTGTCAGCTGTGGCCAGCCATGGGATGTACTTTTTCATGCCTGGAAGCAGATTCTGCATGCTGATGTAGCTCAGGTGCTCACCCCGTCGATTGTATATCTTCATCTGGCGGGCCAGCATGTAGTTATAAATAAAGCGACAGCTCCCAATGGTCTGATTGATCTGTTGAGCTTGCTCCGGAGTTGGGTAGAGCCGGCCTTTGCAGCCCATGTGTTTTGGTGACTTTCCGGCTGGAAAGTTATGTGGCACGAGTAACACCTCCCTCCATACTATGTTATATATTTATTATATGCGGTTGCTTCTAAAATATTTTCAGAATGCCCTTATTGCTAAGGGATGTTTTGCCACCTCAACACGATTTGTCGAATACCCTTTAATTCTCTCTATTTTTCTTTCGCCAAATATCCGGATACAGCAGCAGCGGTGTCGGCACATTCTGCAGGTTGCATCCGTAGCTACACTTCTCATCCTCCGGCCACCGGTCCTGTCCATCCTGGAAGACGACCCGCAGCACCGGCCGGAACTGAAGGTCCACATGGAGGTCCAGCCGAACAAGTGCCCCATCCGCCAGAATATCGTCCAACACATCGCCAGGCTCGAACTGATAGCCGGCCCGCACACGGCAGCAAAACTCAGCAAGGATGTTGGCCATATCCCGTAGGGGAGCATCGATCACGATCTGAAACTCATACGGATGCCCGTGCTTCTCACACATACCCTCAGTGACAAGATGGGCGATCCCGGGCAGGAAGATACGCTGCCGGGTCCGGCTGTTCGGGTTCATATACACCCGGTTTGGAACATGAACGAGCTTCCAATTGGGCCGGGTCCGGCGGTCAATCATCGGAACATCCGGGGCGTTTTTCTTCTTGATTATGATGTATCCCTCCAATCTGAGGTTCTTCCAATGAGCGCCGCAAGGGGTCTCGGTTATTTATAGCCGAGAAGGTGACTTTGTGGTTGTACACTATTTATATTATATGCAAATTTGCTGCAGAATATTTTCGCAAGTTGGCTGTAGCTGAAAACAATTTGCTCTGGACGGCGGCGGAGACAACCAATTCTGGGCTTGGAGACTGGGCAGTCTCACGGACCCCACATAGCTTCCTTTCGGGAACCTATAGCATAGATTCCCGAAGGGAACTGGCCCGCAGCGATACTGTTCGGCGAAGGAAAATCCCCCCGACTCTTCTCTTTGTAAAAAAGATTCAAGCCTTTCCCAGCAAATCCTGTACGCAAAACCATTAGGCGCCAAACAAAACCCTGCCCCGAATGGAAAATTTCCAGTCCGCATAGGATAGCTTCAGAGAAACCAATTTTGGAGAGAAAACACAAGGAAGGTATCAAAACATATGGAATATATTCTAATTCGCCATTTTGGCGCCCTGTACATCAATGGAGACCCAGCTACAGAATATCCAGTCCTGAACGGGGAATGGTTCGCTCCCAGCGAACATCTTCGGTTGGGAAACACACACGGCAATGGACTGCCCTGGATCGATATTGGACACGCCTATATCTCTGTGAACCCGCTCATCACCGGTATTAGCCTGGAATGTCTGTGGCGGAAGAAACTACACTTGGCCAAGAAGGTCCTCATCGATGGGCTCGCCTATCAGATGAGGCTCATACGGGCCGGCGCCGTCTCTGATTCGGACCTCGGCGAAATTGGGATGTTCGTGGATGCCTACGGGAACGGGAGCGCCAAGGACTACCCAAAGGTCTGGTACGATGTCCCGAACAGTGTCAGCGTGGATGAAGGCAACTATTTCCAGTTCTCCGGCCGGGTCGCCCGCGAAAATGTCGTTCTGGACGGGGCTATGGCCAGCGAGTTCTGTGGCATGGCCTGGCAACCAGTCCTGGAGCCGATCCAACCGGCGCTGGACGACAAGCTACAGGGAAAGAAGCTATCCATCTGGACAACTGCCGGTGATTTTGTCTCCGGCAACCTGCTGGAGTTGAACGACTATGACCTGGTCTTGGAGGGCGGCATCTTCCGCCGGTTGGACAGGAATTCCACATCCCCGTGGGTCCGCGATGAGAAGGACATATACCTGGTGGACCGTACTGGATTACGGGTCGTACAGGAATACGAAGAAGAGGAGGAATGAGAAAATGGCGCCTATCAGCAGATCTTTTGGGACCTTGTACATCGATGGACGGCCGGCAGAACCGGGGGTGCAGCTTCCTCAGTCGGCGGAAAATCCAAAGATAGAGATTGGCAACAGTGATGGGAGATTCATCCATTGGGTCGTCGTCGGCGGCCTTCTGGTTTCCAGATATGATCTTGTTGTAGGTATCAGCTGGAATGCACTGGTCCACAATGCCCTCATTGAAAGCCGGGAGATCACAATTGATCGGCTACCATACCGCATCCGGCTTCTCCGCAGAGGAGAGGATGTGGAAGACCTGGGAGAGTTCAAGCAGTACCTCAGAGCCCTGGGAAGTCCTGACAATACCGCCGCTCCAAGGAAGCGGGTCTGGCTGGATGATCTTGGTATGGAAGGAGACCCTTTTAAGCCGGCGGCAGTCCGGCTGCGGGACGGGCAATATGAGATGCGTGGCCTGAATGCCGGCGACCGAAAGAACGCGTCCTGGATCCCGGTTCTGGAGCCAGTCCAGCCAGAGCTGTCCGATGCCCAGGGTGAGAAGATCGCCATCTGGACCAATACCGGTGAGTTTGTCACCGGCGACCTGGTGGAGATCAACGACTATGACCTTCTGCTGTCCAGCGGTCTTTGCCTTTCCGACGATGGCTCCGGCCATTCGCCCTGGGTCTCCAATTCTGGCTTCTGCATGGCCGTGGACAGAAAGGGTATCTGGTCGCTGCAAACCTACAGCAAGGAGGCAGTTTAATGGTTATTTTAGAGAAGTTCGGAACGATCTATCTGGATGGGATCCCTGTGCCGCCAGGCACAGTCCTAACCAAGTGCGATTCCAACAACCCGCCTAAAATCGAGCTGGGAGATACAGTGCCTGGCATGGAAATTGGCTGGGTATTCGTGGACGACCGACTCATTGCGGATGACAACATCCTCCTTAATGTCAGCTGGGACATCCTCTCCGCGTCAGGCCTGACGATGGGGAAGGATATCCAGATCGATGGCGACGCCTGCCGTGTGCGGTGCCTGCTGGAGGATAAGAACGGCGGGTCCGATTGGGACGACATGCTGGACGCCTCTGAGGACAACAACATCATCCATTGGTCCGGCACCTATTCGCTTGGGACCTCAGTCCTGTCGCCGCGCAGCAAACAAGCCCTCATCTGGGGCTGCGCGGAGAAAGACACGGTAGAGATGACCGATTCTGCATATCAGCACATTGGGTTTGGCTGGCGGCCAGTCCTGGAGCAAAAAAGTTTGCTGGAATGCCCGGCGTCAGACCTGCTGGCCCGCACGGTGCTGTTATACGGGGAGGATGGAACTATCTTCTCTGGGCTGGTCGCCGAGGCATCTCAGTACGATGTCATTTTGGAGGCCCCAAATATCCTGGGAAATGTCTTCTGCCAGCCCCCGAGACAGGGGTACTACAAAGCACAGGATGAGTCCCTCATCCTGGATAGGGAGTCAATTCTGGAGATATTGCCATGCGCGGGAGTTTCGGTGCCATTCTAAGACTTGCCAGGTGTCTTTTTTAACGAAAAAGGCTGCACAGGTTTTCCTTCGTTGCCCCTGGCATCAGCCGCGGGCCGGCTCCTCGCAGAGCCTTTCTATGGCCCGTGAGGCTGCCCATTCGTTGCTCCAGCAAAACAAATTGTTGTCACCAACAATTTGCTGTGTAAAGAATGAGTCGCTCCGACCCTGCATATAACAAATCAGACTCAGAATCAGGAGACTATATAGTTTAGGAGGTACGAACAATGCAAAATATCTTAGAGCAACTGAAGGCAGTACGATATTCGGCCACAATGCTGCTGCACGCACGCCCCGGCATTCGGCTGGTTGCGGTACAGGTCAGCAATGGGCCTGTGTGGTACGACTATGAGATCCGGCCGGTCCGGAGGCAGATCACTAAGGTCGAGATGGACAAGGACGGTCTCACTGTCTCCACCGGCAGCGAGAATTTCCTGCTCACCGAGGATGGCGAGCTGGTAGGGCTCTGCAACGCCATCGCCGGCCGTGAGGTCAAGCTCATCTTCGATCCGGCGCAGGTGATGCCTGAGGCTGAGGCGCTGAAGGCCGCCATTTTGACGAACTACAAAAGCGTGCGGCGCGTCAGCATCTCGCCCGACTGCCGGACTGCCGGAAAGTCGGAGGGATGAGACATGATGAAAGCCGAGCTAAAGGCGGCCTTGGAGAAAGGCCAGTGCATGCTGTGACTTTCTGAAAAGAAGGTCATGTGGGATGAGGACGAAATCTAACGGCCGAAAGCGGACTCAGAGACTTAGGTCTTTGGGTCCGCTGCTTTTTTTTGCCTGCAATAGGGAAGAAGGCAAAACAAATTGTTTAAGACTACCACGGAGCTGCCGCCGCACATCCTGCAGGATGGCTGCCAGGAAACCCTGGAGCGTCGCCGTGGCAATCTCACGGACCAGGCATAGGTTCCTGAAGGGAACCGGCCCGCGGCCACCACATGCCCTTCTTCGAAGGTCACAGCTCCCGGCAAAAGAAAATCTCCCTGCCCTTTTCTTCGTTAAAAAAGACGCGTCCTCGGGATATAAGCACAACTTCCCAGAGAGACCAGTCTTGCACTTGGAATCCAGAATAGTTCCCGCTCTGTCTGCATAAAACAACCTCAGAAACCCCAATATCAGGAGACCAACAAAACCAAAGGAGGTATCGCAACATGGGCGAACGCGAAAGAAAGATGATGGCTTTTCTGGCCGGCATGGTCTGGAAATTGGCCAACGACCAGTGGTTAAACATGAACGAGGTCCAGCAGCTGGACAACATCATGTCCGAGTTGGGCTACCAAGACCTGGACGAAAAAGAATTCCGCTATTAAACGGGGTAGGAGGGCGCAAACATGAATCAACTATACGAGCGCATCCGCACTATTTGCGAGGAGAAGAACATCACCATCGGCGAGCTCAGTCGTCAGGCCAAGCTCAACGACGACGACCAGCAGGCCCTCAAGCGGGGTCGGCGCATGAACATCAGCCTGGGCGCCGCCAAGAACATTGCCCGTGTACTGGGCGTCTCCATCGATTCTCTGGCTGAATACGAGACTCCTAACCTGATGAGTTCTCTCAGCCGCACCCAGCTTCAGCAGGCGGCCGATGCCTATGAGGCTATCATCCGCCGGGAAGTGGTTGAAGACCGCTTCCGTGAGCGGGGGCTGGATCCCAAGGAGTATCCGGCTTGCTTCGAGGAGGCCCTGGGCCAGTACTGCGACGCTTTGGACTCGCAGTTCCTCGAAGAAGAGGCCCTGGAGCGGATTGCCGAGTATCTGTCTAAGATGGTCGCCGAAAACTGAAAGGAGAAAAACAAACATGAAGATTTTTGTGCTAACCAGAAAGATGGACGATTTCGAGTCTACGGCCGTGGCTACGCCGTATCTCAGCCTGGAGGCTGCGCAGGCGGCCATGACTGAGGACTTTAAGGATATCCTTGAGGTCTTTGGGCTGAGTCCCGACGACGAGCAGGAAGAGGAGAAGCAGTGGGGTATCGAGGAAAAGTCGGCCCACATCCGCTACGACATCTGCTCCCGCTATGCCGACTGGAGCATCCAGGAACATGACCTGCCGGTGCAGATGGCCATCCGTGTCCGTGAGGGCATGGTGCAGGAGGCCATCGCCAACGCTGACATCTATGTAGAGGTTTTCGACCTGGACACCCAGGATCTGGCGGAGGACGGCAAGACATTCGAGGCCGACCGGCTGGATGCTGAGTACCAGAAGCTCGGCAAAGAGCCGGGCTGGCGGGCCGTGTACTGAGCCCCCCAAAAAAAGCCCCTCTCCCGAACAGGAGAGGGGTTGCATTAAGAGGAGAACAAAAATTGTGAAACAGAAAAACAAACCAATTGAGCAATTATCTTTGTGCATCGATGCGAGAACCAACATCGAGCTGGGCGGCGATGCAGGCATGGCCCGGGAGGAGATGGTCCCTAAGGGCTTCGAACTTTGTGGCTACTTGCCGGGGACTGAGGTACCGGTCGTTGTTGCAAATGGCTATTTTGCCCATCGGGACTATTGTTTCCAGATTGCCGATGCGGCTGAGGACAGCGACTGTGCCATCGCCGAGGCCATTTGTCGGGAAGACCTGTCCATCTCCAGCCGGTACGCCAACGAATGGGGTACCTATGCGTGCTTCCTTTCCCGCATCCGGGTGCCGGAGGAGTACCGCGGCCGCGGTATCTCAAGCCTGGTCCAGCGGAACATCTGCAGCCTCATGTTGGAGATCGAGCACGACCTATGCGGCATATATACTTTTGCCGGACCCTGGGAGCTGCAGGGCGACATACCGGCTTTCGAGAAGCGACAGCAGGAGCTGATCCGCTACTACAAAAAATTCGGTTTTCGCCAAATTAAGAAGTCCCCGGTGCTCTGGCAACCGGTGGACAAGCCGATCTAAGAAAAAATGGGCCCTTCCCAAAACTGGGAGGGGCCCAAATTGTTGTCTCACACCAGGTCATCGAGTTCCATGGCTGCTGGGTTTGTCTTGTCCACTCCCCGGCTCCGCCCACGAGGAAACACGGCGCCAGGGGCCTGCTCCAAGGAGGCCAGCCCGCAGATGTGCTGCACCCGGCCTACTTGGCCATCCGTCAGCATCACCTTGATCCCGCGAGGGTGGTAGCCCTTGTTGGTGAGCAGCCTGCCGACAATGCCACGGGTCAGCTTTCCAGTCGGTTGATCCTTCTTTAGGACAATATCCACCAGATCCCCTGGATGGATGCGATCGCGGCGGCAGTGATTCGTGTTCATGAAAATCGGGGCGAGGATACTCCCACCTCTGTAGGTGGGAGAGGAATCGCCCCATTCCTCCCTTCTGTAATTAAAATATCCTTAAAAATCAAGCAATTAAGTACCCTGAGCTGTGCTCCAGTAGAATTAGCTCACTGACTTTGGCAGACTCATGGACTTTAGTCCCGTCGAGCAGTTTGAGCTGGAAGTATCCTCTGGTGCGCAAGCCCCAGATGAAGCACTCCTGCCCACGGTACAGCACCTTGTCGAAGCGCCGGAACCCCTGTACATATTTAGGCCCCTGGTTCCGCTGGCGCCTGCCACCCTTCTTTGGGATCGCCTTGTGCAGCTGCCGGTTATGGTGACGCACCGGCTTGATCTGGTAGATACGGTCGCTCTGGGGCATATAAGTCACTTCCTCAATGCCAAACCCATGCCTGCCCATAGCGATCGCCAGGGCGTCATTGGTATGGCTCTTGGCCAGCTTTAACAGCCGCTCCCGGGTGGCCTTAGTGACATAGCCCCGAGTTTCCACTACCTGAATAGAGAGCTCCTCCCGCAGCCGGCGCATCAAGGTCTTACGCATGATACCCATAAAGGCTGCATCTCTGGTAGACTTCCGCCTGCGCTCTTTGAGTTTGGCGCCAGTGATCAGCCCTGCATGAAAAGCCTTGTGACATTTATCGCAGACGGTCACCAGGTCATCTGGGGCATTGCCGCCAGTCTTACGGCTCTCCAGGTGGTGGGTGTGGAATTTTACACCCTTACCATGAGCCCCACAACACTGGCAGGTATAACCATCGCGGAAGAAAACATACTGACGCACATTGTAGAAGCCGTACATCTCTCCCTTCTGGTAGTCCTCGCCCTGAGGCACAGGCATACCATCTGCGATAGACTTGAGCAGCTGCAGGTCAAACTCGGCAGTCTCGACAACTACCTTGCTGATTGGCAGGAGCTCACAAGCCCGCTTGATACTGGTGATATGCTCCTGGATCTTGACCTCCACGGAGGGCGCCAGCCAACCCTTGTGCTTGCTGCGGACCCGGTTGTTAAACCGTGGCTGGCGGTAGCGGGTTGTCCGGTTCCTGCGGGATCTCCGGCACTCCCGGCGGTCAGACAAGTTTTTCACTACATCATTGCGGGGGGTGAGCTCCGCTGCGAATACTTCTTCTTCCTGAGTAGCCGCAGACATACCAACTGTCTTGCTGCCGGCGTCCACGCCCAGGATGACTGGCTGGACATAGGTCTTGGTTCTGGTGGTCAGCCGGATCGTAAATGGCGTCCGCCGTACTACAACGGCGGCGCCAGCCTTGAGCAGGAGCCGTACCTTACGGTGGTCTTGTGTAGGCATCAGCGGCTGACCAAGATGATTTTGCACATATACCATGGCGTTTGACTCCCCCTCTCTGAAAAAGCGGCTATAATTAAGAGAGCTGCTCAGGCCGAAGCCTGTAGGGTGCCCTTACCCAATGTTATCCCGGGGTTTTTACGCATGGCACTGTCCCTACCCATCAGGGCTATTTAACCATGCGCCGCAGTGCGGCAGACTTGGGCGTTACATCCGCCGGTGCCTATCTATTCCCGGGTAACGGAGCGGGCTCCCGGCAGTATCCGTAGACTGACCAGGGCCGCCAAGGGTAATCAATCAGAGTCTGCCTTCCGGCAAACCCCTGCCTCTATAGGCGGTGGGTTATTGATGAAAAACTCGCTCCTTTTTTCTTAAAGATGTCCCAATGATATGCAAACCGCCCGCATCTGATAGGCCGGAACAGAGCCGGCTTGCATAACGAATGATTTCCCCAGGATTTGCATATAACAAGATATCCTGCTGCCCGGCTGACACTGGTTCGGGTGCGAAAAAAAGAAAGGAGTCGTTTCTATGGAAGACATTTTTGGCGGACTGGTATTGCTGATGGGAGGTTTCGTTTTCATCTTTGCCTTCATCGCCCTGGCAGTAGCCATCCTGATGATCATCGCCAATATATTTATCTTCCGCAAGATGGGCTTGCCTGGCTGGTATTCGATCATCCCCTTCTGGAATGTGTACAACCAGATCTCCAAGACCTGGCTGGTGACGCCCTGGTTCTGGTTTTACCTGGGCCTGTTTGTGGCACCCTGGTTCCTGGATGGCTTCCTGCTGTCGGTGGTTTCGATCCTTGCCTTTGCCCTGGGCGTGGCCATGAATCTGAAGCTGGCGGCCGCGTTCGGGAAGGGTGTAGGCTATTGTCTGGGGCTCATCTTCCTACCTGTGATCTTCCTGCCGATGCTGGCGTTTGGACAGGCTACCTACATTGGCAACCAGACTACCCCCGGAAAGCTGTTCTGACAACCTGTACCTGAAAAGAAAGCTCCCTCTCTGGCGATGTGGCTGGGGAGGGAGTTCTTTTTGCGGTTTCCCGCAGAAAACCGTGTAGTTTGTTATTGTACAAAGCGATTTGCCTGGATTGCGGTTAGGGAAGGATAGTCCCGTCTTTTTTAACGAAGAAAAGCTGATGGGGCAATTCTCTTTGCCGAGAGCTTTGGTACGGGCCGGCTCCATACCGGAGCCGATGCCGGGTCCGTGAGATTGCCGGGCAGATACGGCAGGGTCGTACTTCTCCCAGCGGCGCCGGTGCAGCCTCCGACTGGACAAGCCATGTCATTCCTTCGCTGGGGGAATGGCGGAGCTCTCACGGACCCGACATCGGTTCCCGCGAGGGAACCGTCTCCGGCGAGAAACTCAGGCAAAGACAAATTTCTCTGCCCATTTTCTTCGTTAAAAAAGAATCCTCATCCGCACCCAGCTCGCAAGAGGATGCCATCATTCGTTACCGGACCGAACCGCCAACCTCCATCGTCGTCCCAAACAGCAGGGGAGAGGAGCCAACCTGCGCATATAGATGCCTGCTCTCTCGCATATCATATTCCATCCAAACGAAAGGAGGAACAACAATCTTGTCCGAGAAACCACCCACCCCATTGCCCCAAAAGCCACACACCACGACCGCGTCCCTCATCTTCTGGGGGATATTCTCCTCCGGCGCCGCCATATGTTTTTGGTCCAGATTCGCCAAAAGCCTCGAAACAGGCAACAAAGATCTCTATACCAGCGAGGGTCTCGTTGCAGTCTGTGCTTCCGGTCTTCTGCTCGCTGTCCTTTTGGAAGCTGCCCGCATCTGGCGGATGCGACGGCGGAAATAATTTCCGAAAAGCCTGCATATAATAATAGCGTCCGCAAAGGACAGGGGCAGTCTATGGCTGCCCTAAAATTAAAACGCCTTCTCAGAAAGGCGCAAGTTTTTTGGAGGATTTCAAAAAAATGAACAAGAAAATCAAGTGCGCGATGTCTCTTGCCGCAGTGGCGGCGCTCTCTGTCTGCGTTCTCACCGGCTGCACCGGCGACAAAGACAAGGATCCTGCTGACTCTCAGACCCCTGATGTCAGCCAGTCGGCCCAGGTGGATGAGTCCCAGACTCCCGACAGCTCCAGCACCCCTGATGCCTCCGAACCCGACGCCTCCGCGCCTGATGCCTCTGTGCCTGATGGCAGCGTGACACCCGACAGCCAGGGTGATCCGGTACTGACGCCTGACGGTACTGAAGTCGTGGATGACGCCAATGCAGGCGATGGCTCTGATGCTGCTGACGACGGCGAAGCTGCTGATGGTGATGCCGCTGACAGCACTGAGGACGATGCAGATATCGGCAAGGATGTTGCCAAGCACTAAGACCAACAATTTAGCGGTGCAGTCCCCCCAGCGGAGCTGCACCGCTCTCTACAGGGGTGTAGCCAAGTGGTAAGGCCTCGGGTTTTGGCCCCGATATTCGCTGGTTCGAGTCCAGCCATCCCCGCCATGTGCCCTGTACGGGTAGAAAAAAATCAAAGGAGGGACCAAAGACATGGGCAAAAAAGTTGCGATCAACAACATCTGCCGGGCCACCGGCATAGCCACCCAGATCGGAGCTTTCGTAGCCATCCTGAAGTTCAAGAAGCCGCGCCTAGGCCTGGCCATGAACGCCGCCAGCGACTTGGTGTACTGGGCGCCCGCTGTAGCCGACAAGAAAGACCCCACCATCCGGCACGAGCTTGGCATTGTCAGCAGCACGATCGCCGTGATGAGTCTCCTGTACCTTGCCGCTACGCACGGCAAGAAGGAGGCTGCCTGATCCCTAACAACAAAAAGTCGAAAGGAGAATATCTGATATGTCTCAGAAATTTGCATGGTTGCCGGTGAAGGATGCCGACCTGGCAACTCTGAAGCGCGAGCTGTGCGTCGCCCCCGAATATGAGGACAAGGCGGTCGCCAAGTTCCAGAAGTTCTGCACCGACAATGATTTTGACCAGTATGGTCTGGCCGCCCACCCCAATCCGCTGACTCTGAAGTCGGTTCTGGCCGGCAGCGATATCCAGGAGCTGTTCACCACGCCTGGTGAGGAGTGGTTCTTCACCCTGGAGACGAAGGAGCCTGGCTTCCTCATGGACCATGCGCCCTGTATGTTCCAAAACTCCAAGACTGGCCGCCGGTGCTATGTTACCCAGCCCTACCTGCCTATGTGCGGTAATAACAGCCGTGATGCCAAGGCTGAACGGCAGGCTTGGATGAAGCATCTGGAAACCTGGGCCAAGGATGTCATGGGCGTGAAGTACAAGGTCCTGGATCAGAGCTCCTGGTATTTCAGTGATACGGTGCTCGTTGTATTCTACCTGGACGGCAACATCGTCAGCTGATCTGCCAAAAATGGCGCTCCAGAAACCCCTGGGGCGCCCCCATATCGCGGGATGGTGTAGTAGCAGCACGATGGAGTCATGTTCCCACATCTGGCCAAAAAGGCTAAAGCCGAAAAGCTCACTCTGCATCGCTTGGTATGGCCGGCTCGTACATAGGACCCCCCTGCTTTTAGGCACGGGGAGTAGTCAGTACACGCCGATGGTACGACAATGGGAATTTCCCTGAGAAATGCGGGAGGATACGACACCCGCCACGACACCCGCCTTTAAGAGAGGTCATGGAATCATCCGTGGCCTCTTTTTTGTAGGTTTTCGCATGAACCTATGCGGTTTGTGCGACAAAAGGCAGCCCTCACGGACCCGACATCGGTTCCGGAACGGAGCCGGCCCGCGGCAAAAGACTCCGGCGAAGGGAAAATTCCCCCTGCCACTTCTTCGTTAACAATTGCGCCGTAAATCCCCCGGATTCATCCGTGTGGGATATAAGGCGCTATATGACTTTCTCTGAAAGCCATGAACCTCAGGCAAAGAATGGTGTGCCAAAATATAAATTCGATGAACTGCATATAATGATATAGCAATAGGGTTACGATACAATTTTTTCGTTCTGAAAGGAGGCGGCGACCCATGAAACAGCAGCGGGCGGTGAAAGTGGAACTCTACCCCACTGATGAACAGCGCATTCTGATCCATAAAACATTTGGCTGTGTTCGTGCTGTATGGAACGATATGCTTGGCGACGAGCAGGAGTTCTACGCCGCCGCCGATAAACATTTCATCCCTACCCCAGCCAAGTACAAGAAGAAACGCCCATACCTCAGTGAGGTAGACAGTCTGGCCCTCTGTAATGCACAGCTGGCACTGAAGAAGGCGTTCAAGCGGTTCTTTGAGAACCCTGGACATTTTGGGCATCCCAAGTTCAAAACCAAAAAGAAAGCTAAGAAATCGTACACGACAAACTGCCAGTATCATGTTTCCGGCCCCACAGTCTACACGGCAAAGGACGCCATACGGCTGCCAAAGCTGGGTCTGGTGAAGGCTAAGCTGTATCGCAATACCCCTGACAATTGGGTGCTCAAGTCGGCCACCATCAGCGAGACCAAGTCGGGCCGTATCTTTTGCGCTTTGCTCTATGAGTTTGATGTTCCCGCGCCGAAGGAGGTTCTGCCAACCCTGGAGAATTCCATCGGGCTGGACTACTCCTCACCGCTGTTTTATGTGGATCACGAGAACCGGTCCCCGGACAAGCCCCAGTGGTTCCGGGAATCTGAAGCCAAGCTCGCCCATGAGCAGCGGCTGCTGTCCCACATGAAATATGGGTCAAAGAATTACATCCGGCAGCTCCACAAAATCGAGGTGCTTCAGGAGCACATTGCCAACCAGAGAAAGGACTTCGCCCACAAGGAAAGCAGGCGGATAGCCAACGCCTACGGAGCCGTGTGCGTGGAGGACCTGGATCTGCAGGCAATGGCTCAAAGCCTGAATCTGGGCAAGGCGACAAACGACAATGGGTTTGGCATGTTTAGGGAGTTTCTCAAATACAAGCTGGAAGAGCAGGGCAAGCACCTCATCAAGGTGGATAAGTGGTACCCATCCAGCAAGACCTGCCACTACTGCGGCGGCTACTACAAGGATTTGCAGCTTGGCGAGGAGGAGTGGGTCTGCCCCCATTGTGGCAAACACATCCTCCGAAATCAGAATGCCGGCATCAATATCCGGCGGGAGGGCATCCGTCAGTTCTATGCAGAGCGGGCGGTGGAACCTGTGACTTTCTTCGAAAGTCATGCGGCAGCATCATAATCGCAGTCCAAAATATTATCTTTTGCCGGTAGGAGCACCGGCCTATGCCCGCCATTCTAGGCAGCACGGACGGGAACCGTGCCTAACATGACCGTCGAACGGGAAAAGAGAATGCATACCCTGGCCTATGCCAGGATACGCCTGAAGCCCCCAGCTTTAGCCGTGTAGGGTTAGCGTAACGCCCTATGTAGGGGTAGCTCACGAAAGACGCCTCTCTACGGAAATTCGCAAAGCGGCATCCGCATATAATAGATATAGACAGGGACATCTCTGTTCCCAAGAGAGGAGGAACTGGCACATGAACAGGCTGTTCGTCACTGGAGATATGCACTGCAACGCCTGCGGGGAATTCTCCAAGCTGAATACGAAAAACTTCCCCGTCCAGAAAGAACTGTCCAAGGACGACTACATTCTGATCGCTGGAGACTTCGGCTGCATCTGGAATGGCAGCACAGAGGAGGAGTACTGGCTGGACTGGCTGGAGAATAAACCGTTCACGACTTTGTTTGTAGACGGAAACCATGAGAACCACGCCCGGCTGGCCCAGTTCCCAGTGGAGGAGTGGCATGGCGGTAAAGTCCACCACATTCGATCGTCCATTCTGCACCTGATGCGCGGTCAAATCTTCGATATTGCCGATCTGAAAGTCTTTGCCATGGGCGGTGCCTCATCCCACGATATCCGGGATGGCATC
>ERZ506430.421-NODE-421-length-15380-cov-5.22604_pt1 | contig 15380 bp, 17 predicted proteins | sample MGYA00513053_ERZ506430 | MGnify/ENA metagenome assembly ERZ506430
CCCGTTTTCATCCCTATAATACCATTTTTCATTCGTGAGAAAATACGGCACGCTCGCCCGAGCAAAAAACACATGCGTTTTAGACATTGCTATTCCACCTTTTCAACCATTTTTTCAGTGCCTATTCTGAGTCATTACGCTTGCTGCACTTGCAGCCGGTTATTATTAATATTATCTTGCTAAGCGGTAACATTTGGCAAGAGCGGTGCGAACTGCATTGACACAGGTGCTTCCATAAAGTGAGTAGGTGCCAAGACCCACGACGGGAAGTTCCAGTCCACCAGGAAGAGAAATTGCCGGGGCCTGTCCGTTTTTGCCCTGCTCCAATGGAAAAATCGTCATAGACATCCCTCCTATTACAGGCTGGTGATAACCGGATTCTCCTCGAATCCATAGACCCGACGAACCTCATTGACATTCCGGGTATCCAGCATCTGCGGTCGGTTCAAGTCGAGCTGCGCAATCCGCTCTACTTCATCGGCACTCAGTTTAAAATCCCATACCGTCCAGTTTTCTTCCATCCGGTTTTTGCGGACTGATTTCGGAATAACAGAAATGCCGCGCTCAAGATTCCATCGCAGAACTACCTGTGCGACAGACTTATTGTGAGCGGCTGCAACTTGAGAAAGGACAGGGTTTGTAAACATCCCATTCATTCCCTCCGCAAACGGCGCCCACGCCTGAGGCTGGATACCGTATTCTTTCAGGATATCTAATTCCTCTGTGCGCTGATAAAATGGATGCAATTCAATCTGATTCACGGCGGGAATAATCTCCGTGTTATAGCAGAGGTCTATAATCCGGTCACTGGTAAAGTTGCTCACACCAATCGCCCGAATGCGTCCTTCTTTATATAGTTCTTTCATTGCACGCCATGCGCCATAGTAATCTGAAAATGGCTGATGAATCAGATAGAGATCCAGATAGTCCATACCGAGATTTTTCAGCGTTTTTTCAAATGCCCCCTTGGTTTTTTCATAGCCCATTTCTGCAATCCATGCTTTAGATGTAACAAAAAAATCACTGCGGGACAAGCCACTCTTGCGAATCGCCGCACCTACTGCCGCTTCATTTTTATAGACGCTTGCCGTATCAAATAGGCGATAGCCAACGGAAATTGCGTCCGCGACAGCCTGTTCACATACTGCTAAATCATCTACCTGAAATACTCCGAAACCTTCCATTGGCATTTCAACGCCGTTATTTAATTTTACAGTCTCCATTTAGATAATTCTTCTATTTCGATTCCATTACCGGTATGCCTTTTCAAAGATGCCTGCACATTCTTCATCCGACATCGGGCAGGGGTTTGCCTGGAATAGTCCGCCCATAGTTTCGCGGGCGTTCACAGCCAGCGTCATGCACTCATCTTTCTGAATACCGTAATCGCTCATCTTCAGCTCCGCTACGCCGCAGGCTTCCTGCAATTTGGCCAGTGCGACAAGGAAATCCTCCGCCTTTTCTGCTTCGGGCATTCCCATGACACGGGCCATTTTAATAAACTGCTCATCGCAGGCGTGTCGCTCGATAAAAAAGCGGGCAAATTCCACTGAAATCATAATCAGTCCGGCACCGTGGGGCAGGTTATGATGATAAGCGCTCATAGCATGTTCCATAGAGTGCTGCGCCGTGGTAGAGGTAAGCTGCATGGCGATGCCTGCCATGGTACTGCCATAGGCAATGTGTTCTCTTGCTTCCAGATTGCTGCCGTTCTTGACTGCGCGGGGCAGGTACCTGGCGATGTTTTCGATAGCTGAAAGGGCGATAGTCTCGCTCAGGATATTCACGCCGTTAGACATCATCACCTCGGTGTTGTGGAATAGCGCGTCAAATCCCTGATAGGCCGTATATTTCGCGGGAACAGTTTTCATCAGTTCCGGGTCTACCACAGCCAGTACGGGCGTCAACTCTGGGTAGCCGAAACCGATCTTCTCATGGGTTTCCGGGTTGGAAATAACGCCCCAGCAGTTGATTTCCGATGCGGTACCGGCTGTGAGTGTAATGGTTACGATAGGCAGACCAGGATTTACCAGTGGTTGGCCTTTGCCGGTACCGCCGTTCACATAGTCCCACAGGTCACCGGGGTTGGTGACCATGGCTGCAATCGCCACAGCGGAATCCAGTACCGCACCGCCTCCCAGAGCCACGATGAAGTCACAATCGTTCTCTTTTGCAAATGCAGCGCCTTCCATTACCATATCCTTCAGCGGATTCTCCATCACTTTGGCAAACTCGGCGATTTCTACGCCTGCTTTATGGAGCTGCTCTACCGTTCGTTCATAGGCCCCGCTGACTTTGGCGGATTTACCGCCGGACATCAGTAGAAGCGCCTTTTTCCCCGGCATGGGCTGATTGCCCAGTTCGCTCAGTTTGCCGCTTCCAAATAGAATTCGGGTCGGATTGTTAAAATCAAAGTTCATGTTCATAGTGAAGTCCTCCTATATAGTCTCTTTTTCAATTTGGTAAAGGAGATAATCGAGACAATCTATTTTCTTTTGACCTGCGCGTACTGTGCTAAGAAGTCCTTTTCGATGATCGGAAAGAATCGGCAGCATTCCCCGAAGATTTCCTACTTGAAAAAGCATCATGCACTTTTGGGTGGTCTTCGCATCACACCCTGCATCCTCAAGATTTTGATAGAAGATGCCAAACTTATCAGACGCCTCTGGCATTCCTTTGTACCTCCTGTGTTTTTAGTATAGGCCGAGTACGTAAATATGTCTAATATTCATATCTCATAGGGTAGTATTCTTGAAAGGAATAGGCTGCTGTGCTACACTAAATGAAAACAGATAAGGAGGCAGCGATATGGAAATGCGGGTTTTGCGTTATTTTTTAGAAATTGCCAGGGCAGGCAATATGACCAGGGCGGCGGAAACGCTCCATGTTTCCCAATCTGCCCTTTCCAAACAAGTCAAGGAATTGGAGCAGGAATTGGGAAAAAAGCTCTTCCGTCGAGGTGCTACAGTACTGACACTCACCGAGGAAGGGATGTTACTTCGAAAAAGGGCGGAGGATATTCTGGATATCGTAGATAAAACACTGGATGAGTTCAGAACCATGGATGACATTTCCGGTGGCGATGTACATATCGGTTGTGCAGAATCTCACCAGATCAAATATCTTGCACGGATAATCAAAATGTTTCGAGAAGAATATCCCTTATTCCGCTATCATCTGACCAGCGGCAATACAGAGCAAGTCATCGAACGGCTGGATCAGGGCATCATAGACTTTGCCGTCATTGCCGAACCGCCGAACCTCTCTCGCTACAATTATTTGGAGCTTCCGGGCGTAAACACTTGGGGGCTGGTGATAAAAAAGAGTGATCCTCTTTCTAAAAACAAGCAAATCCGTTTTGATGACTTGCTGGGGCTTCCATTGATCTGCTCCGAGCAGGGGATGAAATTTGACATCGCCCGCTGGTGCGGCGAGAAGATCGATATGCTGAATCTTTCAGGGACGGTGAACCTTGCCTACAACGGTTCTGTTTTTGTTAAAGAAGGACTCGGATATATGCTGACCTTTGACGGGTTAGTGGATACGGGAGCAGACAGCGAACTACGCTTCCGAGCATTAGCGCCACTTCTTGAAACAAAAATGTATCTCGTTTGGAAGAAATATCAGTTGTTTTCTCCTATCGCCGGGTTATTTCTTGAAAAGATGAAAAAGCATTCATAGAATAAAAAAATATTTGAAGGCAGATTGCTGTGAAAGAAATTCTTTTGCGGCATCTACCTTTTTTAATTCATCACTTGACATTGTGGCAAAGATGTTATGACCGCCGGTGAATCGGCTAAGCGCTGGAGTTTACGTCTTAATTCATAAAAAAACCGATAATAAATCACTTCCCGTCGGTGGATTATTGTTCGGGTGGCTATGTAATGTAATGATGTTTCCCTTATTTCGACTTATCATCTCTTTAATTTCTCTTGTATACGGAGCTCCTTGCGCATAATCATATCCAACGATTTTCCCTAATATCTTCATTCATTTTCCCATCATTATTAAACAGCGCTTTCCGTGCGCATTTCTTTAATTGCCGATTCACTTCCGACGGATTATCTAACTTTTCAAACTTCTCTCCAAAAGCACGGGAGCGGATATATTCACGATCAATACGTCTTACAGGGTCTCCTATCTCTCTTTTGTTCGTAATACCCTTTTCTTCCGAAATTCGGCTCTTCTTCGCATCACCTATGTATTTTTCCTTCCATTCCTTAAACGTCAGTTCCTCATTGATTACTTGCCCTTCTTCTGTCTCCGAATCTCTCATCCACCTTGGCGTTTCATTATCATCGTAATACGGAATTAATGTACATCGGCAGTTCGGGTGGAGCGGCGGTGCCATGACCCCCCGTTGCTATATCTTCCAGCGGATAAACGGTACCGTCCAATTCTCCGCAAATATGGCAGGTGTTCTTTTCAAGGGTTGCGACAAACTCTACCTTTTCCACTCCCTTATAGGCAGCCTGCTCAGACACACCTGAAGTATGATTTTATCGCTGCTTAAATTATGTATTTATTATATAAAATAATTCAGTCTGAAAAAAATGCGTCAAAGTGTGGGCAAAATAGATTTTTATTTTCTTAATTATTGCCATTTTCACAAAATAAAAAAGCCCGTCTTGTTCGACGGGCTCTGTTTTCGTGGCGGAGAGAGGGGGATTCGAACCCCCGTGCCGGTATTCGCCGGCAACATGATTTCCAATCATGCACCTTAAACCGCTCGGACACCTCTCCACTTGCATTTTCAGCCTTTTATTGCACTTGGCAACAGCTGACTGACTTATTTATTATATTGATTGGAATTGTATCTGTCAAGGTAAATTTGATTTTCTATTTTAAAATTTAAAATATTCTCGGATTTTTTCGTTGTCTTTTGTTTCTCCCAAAGCCATAGCGAGGAGAAGTCTTGCTTTCCATGGGGTAAGTTCTCCTCCCAAAATGATTCCGCTGTCTTTCATTGACAATGCGCTTCCGTCATAGCTGTAGTCTTCCGTGATGCTTCCCGTCGGGACCCGGGTGGTCAGTACTACGGGTATTCCTGCTTTTCTCAATTCAAAAATTGCTTCTTTGCATTTCGGCGGTACGTTGCCGGCGCCCAGACCGTCGATGACGACTCCTTTGGCTCTCCCTTCGGCTGCCCTTACGATTTCCCCGTCCATCCCCGACCAAGCGGGAATGATCCACACCGAGTCTTCTATTTTTGAGGGATAGATTTTTTTATGAGATACCGGTTTTCGTCCGTAAATAATGGTTTTTCCGTAAACATGTCCCAAAGGACCGTAATTCAGGTCGCGGAAAGTGTCGGTGTTGGTAGTATGTACTTTCGTCACATCAAGGGCGGAGTAGATGCGATCGGAAAGACATACGACGACACCCATTTGTTTTGTTTGATCCTCTGCGGCAATTCTGACGGCGGATAAAATATTTTCCGGCCCGTCGGCACTCAGTTCGGCACCGCCTCTCATGGCACCGGTGACACAGACGGGCAGTTCCGTTTTCAATGTCATTTCCAAGAAAAAGGCGGTTTCTTCCAATGTATCCGTCCCGTGGGTGACTACGAATCCGTCAGCTTCTTTTTTCTCTGCCATGGTGTCAATCATATTTGACAACGCAAGCATTTGCTTATCTGTCATCCAGCCGCTGGGTATATTGGAAAATTCTTTGATTTCCACATTTGCCCGGTCGGACAGTCCGGGAATGGCCGCCGCCAGTTCTTCTCCCGAAACGGCAGGTACGAGGCCTCCCGTTTTTTCATCTTTCCTCATGGCGATCGTTCCGCCGGTGGTGATGATCATTATTTCCTTTTTCACGGACTTCTCCTTTACGAATCTGTTATTTTATAAATATTGTAGCATATTCTCTTTTTTCTTATGCAATAAAAAAGAGCTCTCCGGCTCTTCTTTATTATTTTCCGCCCAAATAAGCTTTCATGACGTCAGGATGATGAATGATCTCTTCCGCCGGTCCTTCCATGACGATTTTTCCGGTTTCCATCACATAAGCATAGTCGGCGATTTGGAGTGCTTTTCTTGCATTTTGTTCTACCAGCAGGATGGTGGTGCCCATTTTATTAATATCTTTGATGACGTCAAAAATCTGTTGGACCACAAGGGGTGCAAGTCCCATGGACGGTTCGTCTAAGAGCATGAGTTTCGGTCTTGCCATCATGGCCCGTCCGATGGCAAGCATTTGCTGTTCACCGCCGGAAAGTGTACCGCCGAGCTGGCTTTCTCGTTCCAGCAGCCGCGGAAATCTTTGAAATACTTGTGTCATATCTTTTTTGATTTCTTCTTTATCTTTTCTCCGGTATGCACCGAGTTCCAAATTTTCCCGGACGGACATGTTTTGAAGAATTTGTCTTCCTTCGGGGACGAGCACAATTCCCGAATCGACGATGTGAAATGTTTTCTTTCCTGCAATGGATTCATCTTTAAAAAGAATGTCTCCTTCCGTCGGTTTCATGATTCCCATGATCGTTTTCATGGTGGTGGATTTCCCTGCTCCGTTAGCTCCTATGAGTGTCACGATTTTTCCTTCCGGGACGGAAAGGCTTATATTTTTTAAAGCTTTTATATTTCCGTAGCCGGCTACAATGTTTTTTAAGGTAAGCAGCATCATTCTTCTTCCTTTCCCAAGTAAGCTTCGACGACCGCCGGATTGTTTCTTATCTGTTCAGGCGTGCCTTCTGCCAGTTTTTCTCCGAAATTGACGACTATCAGTCTGTCACAAAGGGTCATGACAAGGTGCATGTCGTGCTCGATCAGAATGATCGTCGTTTTATAATTCTCCCGAATTTTATGGATCAATTTCGTCAATGCAGCGGTTTCACTGTCGTTCATCCCTGCTGCCGGCTCGTCAAGAAGGATCAGTTTCGGATCCGATGCGAGAGCCCGGGCAATTTCAAGCTTTCTCTGTTTGCCGTAAGGAAGTTCTGTTGCAGGCCGGTCCGCGTCCTTTTCAAGGCCTACGAAAGAGAGCACTTCTCTTGCCTTTTCTTCGGCGGCCGCCTCTTCTTCTCGCTGACTTTTTGTATGGAGTACGGAGGTAAGAAATCCCGATTTCAATCTGTCATGTCGTCCGATAAGGACATTTTCCAAAACTGTCATGCCTCCGAAAAGACGGATATTTTGGAATGTTCTTGCCATTCCTCTGTCGATGATCTGATGAGGCTTGTTTCCTTTCACGGAGATGCCGTCAAAAATAATATCGCCGCTGCTTGGCTGATATATTCCCGTCATAAGATTGAAGAGGGTCGTCTTGCCTGCTCCGTTCGGTCCGATAATACCGAATATTTCTCCTTCATCGACTTGGAAGGACATATCGGAAAGGGCTGTCAGTCCTCCAAATTGCTTACCTACATTTTGCATTTCAAGAAGCATGATTTTCGACTCCTTTCCCCGGATCATGATTTCTCTTTTTCCCGAAGAGTCCGGAGATCCACCGGATCGCATCATAAGAAAGAATGCCGTCGGGCCGGAATGCCATCAATGCCACAAGCATGATGCCGTAGATGATATCTCTGTATTCGGAAAGAGAACGAAGTGATTCGGGAACTATGGTCAGTACGGCAGCCCCTAAAACAGGTCCCCACATCACATTGCTTCCGCCGAATACGGTATAAAGAAGCATATCAACCACTCTGTGCCATGAAAAATCGGAAGGACTGATAAAGAAGGTGGCATGGGCATATAAAGCACCGGCAACACCGGCAAAAAATGCACTGAAGAGGAATCCGGTCATTTTGTAATACACCACATTGATCCCTGAAAGGGAAGCCGCATATTCATCGGCTTTAACGGCTGCCATGGCACGGCCGATACGGGAATGTTCCAGTCTGTACCAAAAAGTGATGATGAGTACCACCAGAAGGAAAAGAAACAGGCACATCAGAAGTTGTCCTCCTGTCTGGTAATCGATGTCCAGTGCTTCCAAAAGGCCCCATTCATCGGCATAATCGGAAAGCGCCGTTCCCATGGAGGGAATACCCGAATACCCGAGTGCTCCGTGGGTGATATCAAGATTCAACGCAATGACACGGACGACTTCGCCGAAACCGAGAGTGGCAATTGCCAGATAAAGGCCGCGAAGGCGTATGGTGGGAATTCCTATGAGCAGAGCGACTGCCGCCGCCACAACACCGCCTAAAAAAATCCCTGCCCCCATCGGCATGTCATACTGAGCTGTCAAAATCGCCGATGTATATGCCCCGAGACTCATAAGTCCCGCATTTCCCAAGGAAAGAATCCCCGTACAAAGTGTCATATATATCGTCATTCCCAAGATGATATTGATACAGACGAAGGTGAATACCTGAAGGAAATATCCATTGAGTAAATCTTCCATTACGGTCTTCCTCCTTTTCCTTCTTTTGAAAACAGTCCTTCCGGACGAATAAAGAGAATCAGAATAATCAAACCGAAAGCAACGGCATCTCTGTAGGAAGAAGTACCGTAGGCCACGCTGAACACTTCTGCGATTCCTAAAATAAATCCTCCTGCCATAGCACCTTCTACATTGCCGAGGCCGCCCATGATCAATACGGCAAGTCCTTTAAGTCCCATCGCGGTCCCCATGGTCGGTTCGATGGCATTGAAGGAAAGGCCGATTAAAACGCCGGCAGCAGCTCCTAAGGCAGAAGCAAGCATGACCGTCAGAGTGATGATTTTTCCCGTGTTGATTCCGAGAAGTCTTGCGGTTTCCCCATTTTCAGAAGTGGCACGAATCGCCTTTCCCACTTTTGTTTTATTCAGCATCACCGTAAGGAGTGCCATCAAAATAACGGCTGTTCCCAGACTGATGATCTGGATACCGGAAATTTTGAAAAGCCCCAGATCCATCAATTCATTTCCGAATGTGGCGGGAAATGAACGAGTTTGCGGACCCCATATCATAAGAGCCGCACTTTCCAAAAAGGTAGATACCCCGATGGTACTGATGAGCGGCGCCAGATGGGTCGCCTTATGTTTACGGAGAGGACGGAGCGCTGATATTTCCAAAATATATCCCAAAACCCCACCGCCGATCATAGCGCCGATGAGGGCGGGAAAAATATTCATTCCTCCTTCCGTTACAAGGAGAAGTCCTATATAGGCTCCTACCATAAAGATGCCGCCATGGGCCATATTGACTATGTTCAGTACACCGAAAACCAGCGTATAGCCGATGGCAATGACCGCATAGGCGCTTCCCAGTGTTAAACCGTTGACAAGTTGTTGAAAAAACATATTAATCTCCCTTCTGATTCAATTCTTTTATCTTCTCCGCCATGAGTCTTCTTTCAAAAAACAATCCGCCAAATAAAAATGCCCCTGCCGCAACGTAAATATTGCAGCAGGGGCGGAATATTCCGCGGTACCACCCTGTATTTATATCTTTTAATAAGGAAGCGAAAGGATGTAGCAAAAGTGTCACGAAATATAAAAGCCCCTATCATCCATTATGGAGATAGGGGCGAAATTCGCGGTACCACCCTAACATTATACTCTCAGTTCCTGCATCCGTAACGCGGACCAAACGCCATTCTTTACTTGGTTCAAGAAGGAGCTCTCAGGTGATATTAAATAACGGAATGTACCGGCTTCCACCATACGCCGGCTCTCTGTATCATGGACCGCTGTTCCTTTTGTCCTGATCATAGCTTTTAAAATACCTGTAACGCCGATTTGCGCCAAAGATTACTGTTTCACCTTTGGAACTCCCGGGTGAGCTGATATCCGCCGCTGCACCGGCTTTCACCTTCCGCCGGCTCTCTGATGCCAATCATACAGATACTTTTCCCGTTCACTGTTTTTGATTTTTAATTATGGAAATAATTATAATGTCCGAGATTATTCATGTCAATAGAAATTTTAAAACTTTCTTCGCCTGTAAAAAATAAAATCATTTCTCTTTTTAAAGCTCCATATCTGTCTTCCGGAAGATTTTAAAAGATAAAAGAGTCGAAAATTTTAAAATCGAGGCAAATAAAAAACATACCTCCCGAAAGAAGTATGTTTTCTTTGTATCTCAGTTGTTGTTATTGTCTTTTTCTTTTCTGATGACGTCATGAGCACCGCCTTCCACAATGGAAGTCGCGGACACCAAGGTCAATTTGGCTTTTTTCTGCAGTTCCGGAATGGAAAGAGCTCCGCAGTTGCACATGGTCGCTTTGATTTTGCTGCAGGTTTTTTCCACATTTTCTTTTAGCGGCCCTGCATAAGGTACATAGGAATCGACACCTTCTTCAAATTGCAGCTTCTTTTCTCCGCCCAGATCGTAGCGGCCCCAGTTGCGCGCTCTGTTGGAACCTTCGCCCCAATATTCTTTTACCACCGTACCTCCGACCGTTCTCTTCTGTGTCGGAGATTCATCGAAACGGGCAAAATATCTGCCGAGCATGACGAAATCGGCGCCCATGGCAAGTGCCAGTGTGATGTGGTGGTCATAAACAATTCCGCCGTCGGAGCAGACCGGTACATAAATCCCCGTTCTTTCATAGTATTCATCTCTCGCCTGACAAACTTCGATCACTGCCGTCGCCTGTCCGCGGCCGATACCCTTTGTTTCACGGGTAATGCAGATCGATCCGCCGCCGATACCTACTTTGACGAAATCCGCACCGGCTTCGGCAAGGAAAAGGAATCCTTCTCTGTCGACCACATTTCCGGCGCCGACTTTCACTTTGTCTCCGTAATGCTCACGAATCCAGTTGATGGTGATTTTCTGCCATTCGGAGAACCCTTCGGAGGAGTCGATACAAAGTACGTCAGCTCCTGCATCAACCAAGAGCGGTACCCGCTCCGCATAATCTCTGGAGTTGATTCCCGCGCCGACAATAAATCTCTTTTTGCCGTCAAGCATTTCATCGGGATTTTCTCTGTGAGAATCATAATCTTTACGGAAAACGAAACCGTATAATCTTCCGTCTTCATAGAGAACGGGAAGAGAATTGATCTTTTTGTCCCAAATAATATCATTCGCTTCGGAAAGCGTGATCCCGAATTTAGCAGTCACCAGTTTTTCCAAAGGAGTCATGAAATTCATGATTTTTTCTTCTTTATCCATACGACTGACACGATAGTCGCGGCTGGAAACAATTCCTACCAGTTTTCCGTTTGCCGTGCCGTCATCGGTGATGGCCACCGTGGAATGTCCCGTTTTTTCTTTCAGTGCCAAAATATCGCGGAGCGTATTGTCCGGCGACAGATTGGAGTCACTGGAAACAAAACCTGCTTTTTTAGCTTTCACTCTGGCAACCATGGCCGCTTCTTCTTCCGGCGTCTGGGAACCGTAAATGAAAGAGATGCCTCCGTTTCTTGCGAGTTCCACTGCCATTCTTTCTCCGGAAACAGCCTGCATGATAGCCGATACCATGGGAATCGATAATTCTATGGCCGGTTCTTCTCCTTTTTTAAACTTGACCAGAGGCGTCTTTAAAGAAACATTCGCCGGAATGCATTCACAGGATGAATACCCGGGAATCAAAAGATATTCATTAAAAGTATGTGCCGGTTCGTTGATATAGGTTGCCATTATTTCCTCCTTGCAAAAATTCTGAGTAATAAATTCTTACTATTATATCCAAATTCGAACTTGAATAAAAGAGGCATTTTGTAAATTTTTTCTTTTTCCTTCTTCCTTATTATTTTAGTACAAATTTTTGTTATATGCCATGACGGCACTGAAAAATATGTAACAAAAAACAATCTCTGCTTCAAAATAATGAAAAAGCAAAGATTGTTTTTATTTCTGTTATTTATTTATGCAAAGGGAACCCACTTGCCGTCTTTTGCTTCCAATACATCCAGATCCATCTTCGGGTCACGGTTTGCATCGAATTCAAATTTGCCCGTAGCTCCTTCAAATCCTTTGATGCTTGCCAATGCATCTCTGAATTTCTTTCTGTCTGTCGTGCTTCCCGATTCTTCTACCGCCTGATGAATGACATACATCGCATCATAAGCCTGTGCGGCGAACTGATCCGGTTCATGACCGTATTTTGCAAGGAAGGCTTTACGGAAATTCTGCGCCTTTTCGCTCTGTCTTTCCGGATTCCACGGAGTCGCTACAAGCGTGCCGTTTGCTGCCTCTCCTGCCTGCTGAATATAAGCAGGGCTGTTGAATCCGTTATTGGCAAGAATAGGCTGAGTCATACCCATTTCACGGGCTTTCTTTACAATAAGTGCCCCTTCTTGGTACAAACCGGCGACGGCGATCACATCCGGATTGGAGGCCTGTATTTTCGTAAGCTGTGCCGAGAAATCCGTATCTTTATCCGCAAAAGTTTCCGTTGCCGTTACTTCCAGACCCATTTCTTTAAACAAATTCTGATACACTTTATTTTCTGCTACCATTTGATCGTTATTATTGGAATATAAAACGGCCACTTTTTTAAATCCCAATTTAGCCTGCGCCTTCTTCACCGTTACCGGAATTGCAAGCGGCCCCGGGATGGCATTTCTGAAAATATAGTCTCCGAGGGCGGTGATTCCTTCCGCCGTGGTGCCTGTCCCGAAAGCGACCACTTTAGACTGCTGTGCAATCGGCCCTGCGGCAAACATTTCTCCCGATGTCATCGGACCTTCCACGGCAAGCACCTTATCCTGCTCAATCAATTTCTTCATGGCATTGATGGCTTCCGCTTTGACCAATTTCGTGTCATAAGTTTTCAGATCGATTTTTATTTTTGTTTTCGGATCTTTATTAATTTCTTCCACCGCCAGATCGACGCCTTCTTTCATTGCTACCCCGTAAGCTGCGCCGGGACCGGTATAAGCCGTGATAAAGCCTATTTTAGCAGTGGAACCGTTTCCCTCCGCTCCGCCGGAAGATGACTTCTGACTGCTGCCGCAGCCGTAAACAGCCGTGGACAATACTGCTGCCGCCAGTACGGCAGCCATTCTTTTTACCCATTTTTCCATAATATCGCCTCTGTTTCTTTACAACATGGACAAAGAGATGAATAAACAAAAAACCCCTGCAGGGAAAAATTCCTGCAGAGGCGCTTTGCGCGGTACCACTCCGATTTATCACTTAAAGAATCCGGAAAAAATAAGGAAGGTAATAAAAAAGCCCGTCTCCGGCACTTGCCGAAGATAGGGGCGAAATATTCGCGGTACCACCCTATTTTTATCTCAGAAGGTTCCTATTCGTAACGTGAATGGACGCCCTTTCCTACTTTATTTCGGAAAAAGTGTTCGCAAGGGATAGGGAATACTGTATTCTTACCGGCTTTCACCATCCGCCGGCTCTCTGAAAGAAGTTTTCAGCAAACCTTTTTGTCTTGTTCATAACATCTCTTTTGTTCATTTTTGATATGGGAATATCATAAATGAATGATCTTTTCCTGTCAAGTACTCTTATGTATTTTTTGCAAATAAATTTCGTCATCGGAACCGGGAAGGATAACTGGAATTTTTTCTTTTTTTATAATAAAATGGAAATTTTTCTCTATGGTACTCTTTATATCGACTTTTATCTATGTTATAATGGATTTGTAAGAAATCAACTACAATTTATAAAAAGGAGATTTATTATGAAATTATCTGACAAACTTTTAAAAGCTCTGGTTGCACAGGTAAATATGGAATTCGCTTCCGCTTACCTCTATCGTTCCATGTCTCACGACATGAAAAATCTTTCTCTCAACGGCTATGCAAAATGGCTGGACAAGCAGTATGAAGAAGAAAGAGAACATGCATTGAAGCTCATTGCATACATCGAAGACAGAGACGGTGTTGTAGACTTCCTTCCCATCGAAGGCGTGAAGAAGCACTATGACAATCCGTTGAGTGTCGCAAAAGATTCTTTGGCTCATGAAGAAGCCGTTTCCGCTTCCATCCGCGATATTTTCAAACTGGCTCGCAAGGAAGGCGATCTGGAAACAGAAATTTTCCTCCAGTGGTATATCACCGAACAGGTAGAAGAAGAAGTCAATGCCCGTGATAATGTAGCAGGCTTTGAAAAAGCTCAGGAATCCGAGGCTCTTCTTTACATGTTTGACGGCTGCCTTGCCGGACGGTAATCATTAATTACAAAAAACAGCGATATCTTCGATTTCTCCAGTATCGCTGTTTTTGTTTTCTCCATTTTGGTTCGCTCCTCTATCTTTTTATTCCTTTCCTTTTCGGTATGGCGGATATGCAAAGTCCATCCTTTTACGGGGAGCAAAAGGTGAGAAATATGCAGGAACACCTGCTTTTACATTTCAATAAAAAATATCAGTATTTATCAAGAAAATCATCATATATTGTCAATATTTGGTATAATAAATCTGAAAACGACATGAGTAGGAAAGGAGCTTTTTATTTTGGAATCGTCAAGACGCTGTGTCGTCATCGTCAATCCGACGGCAGGCAGAGAAAAAGCCTATCGCTATCTTCCTCAGCTGGCCTCCGTCCTTTCTGATCTGTATGATGACGTGACAATTAAACTCACACAAAGAGGGGGCGATGCGAAAGAGTTCGCTCAATATGCGGCAGAAAGAGGCAGGGATATCTTCTGCATGGGCGGTGACGGTACCATCAATGAGATCATCAACGGAATGGTTCCCGTGCAAAGCCGGTCCTGTTTCGGTTTTGTCCCCTTCGGAACCGTCAATGATCTGGCTAGAGCACTACGGCTTCCTCTCAATCCGGAAAAAGCGATCGATTCATTCAAGCGGGCAAAAAGAACGACCATCGATGTAGGAAGAATCAACGATCGTTATTTTATAAATGTTGCAGCGGCAGGGCTTATTCCCGAAGCGGTCAGTGAAGTTTCCATTCGGGAAAAAGCATTGTTCGGATCTCTTGCTTATTACATGAAGGGGTTTCAAGCCCTTCCCCGTCAGCAGTCTTATCGATTTGTAATCGCCGAAGAAAACGGAACGGTCACCCGGGTATCTTCTCCTCTGATTGCCGCCATGCTCACCGATTCTGCGGGAAGTTTCCGCAACTTGGTTCCTCCTTCCGAGCAAATCAAAGGTGTCATCAAATTGGCTCTTTTTCATGATTTCCAATGGATACCTGCCATTCGCGAAGCGCCGAAACTTCTCACTGGACTGCAGCTGGGACCGGAAATCCTCACTGTGATCGACATAAAAAAAGCTCATATTTCCATTGAAGACGGAGAAGAGCTTTGGACGAATATAGACGGAGACAAAGGCCCTGCTTTCCCGATCGATCTTGAAATTTTGCCGGAGCGGCTTCCCGTTTTTATCCCGCATGAAGACGATGCGGAAGAAACGTCCCTGTTCCCTCATATATGGGAAAATGTTCCTCCCAAACTAAAATTGCCTTGGAGTGAGGAAAATAAAATAGAAAAGCTTGATTATTCAAAATCTTTCTAAAAAAATAAGTGCAGCCCCGCAAAGGAAACTGCACTTTTTTCTTTTATGCCGATTGTACTTTCTT